>Ga0169931_10003406_pt1 | contig 25216 bp, 22 predicted proteins | sample Kivu_15m_20L_FD_129675 | JGI IMG/M metagenome (GOLD analysis project Ga0169931, IMG submission 129675) | Freshwater microbial communities from Lake Kivu, Western Province, Rwanda to study Microbial Dark Matter (Phase II) - Kivu_15m_20L... | ecosystem: Environmental > Aquatic > Freshwater > Lake...
GGGACGGACCCCGGTGGTGGGGTCCCTGGCGCGGCGCCGGGCACCGGCTGGGCCGGTCGCGGCCTCGGGGGCTGCGGCTGCTGCGGCTGCTGCGCGTCGAGCGCCGGAGGGAGCCCGCCACCCACCGCGATGAGGAGCAGCGCGACCCCACCGATCCGACGGATCCGCCGACGATGGACGAGCCACGAGACGACGATGCTGATCTCGTAGAGCGCGTAGAGTGGGACCGCCATCAGCACGGTCATGATGAGCAGGTCACCCGGCGTGACGATCGCCGAGATGAGGAAGCTGGCCGCCATCGCATAGCGCCGGAACTTCATCATCGCCGTCGGCGTGACGAGCCCGAGCGCCGTGAGCGCCAGGACCACGACCGGCAGCTGCGAGATCGCCCCGAAGGCGAGGCAGGTGGTGACCATGAAGCCGAAGACCTCGCGCGCCGTGAAGAGCGGCTGCAGCGAGGCCGACTGCATCCCCACCAAGACCTCGAAGATGATCGGCAGGACGAAGCGCCAGGCGATGTAGACCCCGGTACCGAAGAGGAGGGTCGCGCCGAGCAGCACGGGGACCATCAGGCGCTTCTCATGCGGATGCAGCGCCGGGGCGAGGAAGGACCAGAGGTGATAGCCGACGACGGGGAGGGAGGCGACGAGCCCGACGGCGAAGGCGACCTTGAGACTGATCGAGAAGGGATCGAGGGGGTGGGTGACGACGAGCTTCCCCTCGGGGAGGTACGGCATCACCGGCGCGGCCAGCAGGCCGATCACGTCGAACTCCGGGCGCATGACGACGACGAGCGCACCGACCACCGCGAGGAGCAGCGCCCCAGCGCTCCACATCAGGCGATAGCGCAGCTCCTCGAGGTGATCGAGGAAGGGCATCTCCGCGCGAGGACCAGACGTCATGCGTGCGCCATGCGGCGAAGGCCTCGACGTCGGACGCTCAGGGGCGCCGCGGCGTCCCGACGAACTGCTCGGAGAGGACCGCGGCCTCGGAGCGCGGATATCGCTGGATGATCTGCCGATAGAGGGCCAGCGCCGGCTCGGTCTTGCCGGCCACGCGCAGCGCCGTCGCCCGCTTGTAGAGCGCGGTCGCCGCCCGCTCCGAGTTCGGATAGCGGACGACCACCTGGTCGTAGAGCGAATCCGCGGCCGCGGCATTCCCTTCCGCGGTGAAGGTCTCCGCCATCCCGTACAGCGCGTCGGCGGCGAGATCGGAGCGCGGGTACTGGGCGAGGAGGGCCGCGAAGGCGCTGCGGGCCGAGGCGCCACTCCCGCGGCGCAACTGATCCTGTCCCATCTGGTAGAGCTGTGCAGGACCAGGGGTCACGGGCGCGGGGACCCGCGCCGTATCCCGTCCGGTCGATGCGCCGGCCCCGGGCCCCCCCGACTTCTCCTGGGCATCCGACTCGAGATCGGCGCGAAGCTCCTGGATGCGCCGCTGCGATTGCCCGGTGAGTTCCTGGATCGCGATCAGCTGCGACCGCACATTCTGGAGGTCCTCACGGACATCCCCGCGCAGCCGCCCCGTCGTGGCACTCAGGGCCCGCACGGTGTCGTTGGTCGTCCGCAGCAGGGTCGCGATCTGGGCCAGGGTGCTGTCGAGCGCCACCGCGCGGACCGAGTCGCGCAGGCGCTCCGCCGCCTGCAGGCGACGGAACTCGTCCCGCACCGAGACGACATCGCTCTGCACGACCCGGAGATCCTGCTGGGTCGCAAGGCAGGCGCCGGCCGTCAGGATGACGGCCGGCGCCCAGAGCAGCCGGAGTCCGGCGAGACGGATCACCGCGGAGCGACCGCGGCCCCACCCGCGATGATCTCGAACTCATCGCGGCGGTTCTGCGCCCAGGCCGCCTCGGTCGACTCGGTGTTGAGCGGACGCTCCTCGCCGAACGAGACCACGGCGATCCGGTTCTCCGCGATCCCGAGGTCCACCAGGTAGCGCTTGGCGGCCGCCGCGCGGCGCATGCCCAAGGCGATGTTGTACTCGTCGGACCCGCGCTCGTCGGTGTGCCCCGCGACGCGGATGCGGACCGAGGGATTGGCCTGCAGGAAGGCGAGCTTCGCGTCGAGCGTGGCCCGCGCCTCCGCGCGCAGCTCCGACTGGTCGTAGTCGAAGAAGATCATCTCGGTGAGGACGGCACGCGGATCGCTGGTCGAGAGATCGCGCCCGCCCGCGGTCCCAGTGGCGCCGGCCAGGCGATCACCGACCGCCGTCGAGGCCGTGCCCGCGGCGGGGGCCGCGGGGGCCGCAGGGGCCGCCGCGACGGGCGCCGCGGCAGGCGCGGGAGCCGCCGTCGGAGCGGCCGCAGGGGCGGCGGCCGCTGGCGCCGGCTCGGTCTTCGGGGTCACACGATTGCACGCCGCCAGGACGAGGACGGTGGCGAGGGCGAGGGGAAACGCACGGGAGATCGTCATGCGGGGGCACTCCGATTGGATGAATGATGAAAGATAATCGGGTCAGGGGGTGCCCAGCAGCCGCGGGGACCACGCCCCCATGCGCGCGGCTGCCCCGCGCGTCAGCTGACGCACCCGCCCCGACTCCGTATCCAATACCCACAACTGCCGCGTTCCGGTCCGTGAGGAGGTGAAGACCAGGTGACGCCCATCCGGGGCCCACGACGGGTCCTCATTGATCCCTTCGGTGGTGTACTGGCGCACCACCCGATCGCGGAGGGTGATCGTCGCGATCTGGAAGCGCCCATCGATCTGCGTCGAGAAGGCGACGAACCGACCATCCGGGGACCAGGCCGGATCGGCCCGATAGGGGGCCTCCGTCATCGCGGTCGAGGTCAAGAGCTCGGGATTCGCCCCATCCGCATCGGTCAGGTAGATCTCGTTCCGCCCGAGCCGTGAGGTCGTGAAGGCGATGCGCCGGCCATCGGGGGCGAAGGTCGGCTGCGCATTCGTCGATCCCCGCCCGACGGTGACGCGCAACGGCGCCTCGTCCCAGGCGCCGAGGGAGGCCACATAGAGATCGGTCCCCGATTCCCCGGCGGCGAAGGCGAGCCATCGCCCATCGGGCGAGAACGCGGGGGAGAGACTGAGTGGTGCCGCGGTCGGGACGCGCCACTCCGCGCCGCTGGCGAGCTCACGCACCACCACCGAGGTCCCATCATCGCGCATCCGAGCGAAGGCGATCGACCGCCCGTCGGGATGCCAGGCCGGCCCGAGGGCCGCTCCCACCCCGGGCACCGGTTGCTCGTTCGCGCCATCGCTGTCGATCTGCCAGAGCGCCCCGCCCCGCACGAAGAGCACGCGAGAGGCTGCGATCCCACGCGTCCCCGTCACCCACTCCTCAATGGCGTCGGCGATCCCATGCACGGCGAGCCGCCAGGCCGGCGAGAGGCGCGGCCCGGGCAAGGCGAAGCGTCGCGACTCCTGCGCCTGCGCCGCCACCACATCATGCAGCGTGACCTGCGCGCTCCCATCGGTCTGCACCACCACCTGCACGACCCCCGCCGCCCCAAGACGCGCATACAGCGGATAATTGAGCCGACCGGCCGGGGGCACCGCCCCGGAGTCCGGCGAGACCACGGTCAGCCGGTGTCCGAACCCCAGGTCGCGGGCGATGATCCGTCGGATCGAATCCCCATCGGCCCCGCGCACCGGGAGGAGATAGATCCCGGGCTGCGAGCCCGGCGTGTAGGTGAGCCCGATGCGTACCCCCGGCTCCTGAGCGGCAAGTAGCCGCGGCGACGACGTGCTGGCGATCAGCACACTGAGCACCACCCCGAGGATCGCGCCGCACCGGCGCACCACGCCACTCATCGCAACCGCGCCGGATCGAATCGGAAGGTCACCGGGAGGAGGTCATCCCCGAACCCTTTGGGCAGCGGCCCGAAGGCCCCCTTCGCTGCCTCCACTGCCCCCTCCGCCTCCACATCGAAGGCGAAGTTCCCGCTGCGCTGCACGAATCGGAAGCCCGACACGCTCCCATCCCGATGGATGAAGAAGAGGACCTCAGCGGTCAGCGCCCCCGGATTGCGCGGCCGGAAGTTGAGCGCGATCTGCCGGACGATGTTCTGCAGATAGCCAGGAAAGGGGAACTGGATCCCCTCGGTACGGACCGTGGCGACGTCGGTCCCCGTCCCCCCCACGGCGCCCCCACCCGCCGTGGGCGCGCGGGAAGCCGGTGCCGCTGTGGCCGGCACGGCGGCGGATGGCGTGGCTCGCGTCGGCGCCTTGGTGGTCGGCGACTTGATCGGTGCGGTCTTCCCCAGGTCGTTCCGTTCCACACGCGCCGGCGTGGGCACCTCCGCCGGCGGCGTCGCCGGTTCGGGGACCGGTTCGCGCACGACCCCGGCCGCCCGCTCCCCGGCGGGGGCGGCCACCAGATTCACCTCATACATCAGCGGGAGTACGGGCGGTGCCCCGGTGCGCACCACGAGGAGTGCGAGCATCGCGACGAGATGCGCGACCGCCGAGAGGAGGAGCGGACCACGCAGCTCGGCGGAGCCGCGGAGCGCGACACTCACTTCGCGACGTCCTCCGGCTCCGTCACGAGGCCGACATCGCCGACCCCGGCGGCCCGCATGATCGCCAGCACCCGCACCACCTGCCCATAGTCGGCGCGCTGATCGGCACGCAGGTAGACGCCCCCCTGCCCCGACCGCTCAGCCAACGCGCGGAACATGCTGCGGAACTCGCCGAGCGAGACGCGGACCTCATCGAGGTAGATGCGCCCATCGCGCGTGATCGAGACCACGAGGGGACGCTTGGCGTCGAGGGGGCGCGCCTCCGCACGGGGCAACGAGACATCGACCCCGCCCTGCATCATCGGCGCGGTGATCATGAAGATGATCATCAGGAGCATCATGACGTCGATCAGCGAGACGACGTTGATCTCCGCATTGAGTGGCGTCCGCTCCCCGCGGGCGCGGCGCCGCATCCTAGAGCCGCCCCTCGCGCGCGATCAGCGCGATCACCTCGGTCCCGAAGGCGTCGAGCTCCCCATCGAGGCGATTCAGCCGCGCCGCGAAGATGTTGTAGCCGAAGTAGGCGGGGATCGCGACGGCGAGCGCGAAGGCGGTCGCGACGAGCGCCTCGGCCACACCGGGCGCGACCGCCGCGAGGTTCCCCGACCCCCCGCGCGCCACCCCGAGGAAGGCGCTGATCACGCCGAGCACGGTCCCCAGGAGCCCGAGCAGCGGGCTCACCGAGCCCACCATCGCCAGGAACGGGATGTAGGTGCCGAGGCGATCACGCTCGGCATTGGTCTCCGCGTCGAGCACGAGGCGCAGCGCCTCGACCTGCGAGGCGGAGAGGGCGTCACTGCGCTGTCCGGCGGCCCCGGTGCGCAGATCGTCGAGGAAGCGCACCGCCCGCTGAAGGATGCGGGGATGGGCCCCCTCCTCCCCACGGACGAGCAAGAGCCCCTCGGCCTCACCGAAGGACCGGCACCCACTGAACTCGGCGTGGAACTCGCGTCCGGCGCGCTCCACCACCCGGAAGGTCCGCCACTTCGAGAGCATCACCGCCCACGAGAGGAGGGAGAGGACGGCGAGCACCGCGAGGACCGAGAGGGTGACCCCCGAACTGGCGAGGATCAGCTCGAGAGGCGAGGACGGGACAGCGGCTGTGAGTTGCGCGAGGATCACCGAGAATTGAACCAGTCGAAGGTACGGCGGAGCCCCTCATCCAGCGGCATCGCCGGGCTCCACCCGAGCGCGGTGCGTGCCTTGTCGATACACACGACCGAGCGACGTTGTTCACCGGCGCGCGGCGGGGCGTGCTCGACCGGCACCGATCGGCCGGTCCCTCGCATCAGGGCCGCCGCGAGCTCGAGGACCGAGGTCTCGACCTGCGTCCCGAGATTGAAGGCGCGGACGTCGACCGTGCCGGCGGGGAGCACCGGCAGCGCGGCCGCGCGGAGATGCGCCTGCGCGACATCCCCGACGTAGACGTAGTCACGTGTCTGCCCCCCATCCCCGAAGACGGTGAGCGGGGTGCCGGCCTTGAGGCGCTGACAGAAGATCGCGACGACCCCCGCCTCGCCATGCGGATCCTGGCGCGGCCCGTAGACGTTCGCGAAGCGGAGCGCCACGTAATCAAGGCCGTGGATGCGGGCGTAGTAGCCGAGGTAGAGCTCCACCGCGTACTTCGCGATCCCATAGGGCGAGTCGGGATCCTTGGGAAAGGTCTCGAGGTTCGGCGGGGTGACGAGATCCCCGTACACCGCCCCCCCGGTCGACGCGAAGACGAAGCGGGTCTGCCGTCCCGAGGCCCGCATCGCCTCGATGAGATTGAGCGACCCCTTGATGTTCACGTCGGCATCGAAGCCGGGGTCGGCGACGCTCTTCCGCACATCCATCTGCGCGGCGAGATGACAGATCAGGTCGAAGGCCCCGTCACGCACCGTGGCGGCCGCCTCCGGTGAGCGGATGTCGGTGTGGACGAAGGTGGCCGCCGCGGGGATCTGCTCCCGCTTCCCGCTCGAGAGGTCATCGAGGACGGTGACGGCCCAGCCATCGGCCAAGAGCGCGTCGGTGACATGGGAGCCGATGAATCCGGCTCCGCCGGTGACGAGGGCGCGTCGGGTGGTCATCCCGGAAAGATACACAGCGCGGCCTCGGTGGTCGGGGCCCCTCCCGGTCGGGAGGCGCCCCTGCCACCGCGATCAGAACGGCAGGTCGTCGTCGCCGTCCATCGCCGCCGGGAACTCCTCGAACCCATCCGAGGCGCCACCGGACTTGGCGCCGGCGGCCGCCCGCATCGGGCGCCCCTCCCCCTCGCCCCCGCGCCCCCCACCGAGGAGGACGATCTCCCGGACGTTGATCTCGGTCACGTAGCGGGTCTGCTTGTCCTTGTCCTCGTACTGCCGATACTCGATGCGGCCCTCGACGAAGAGCTTGTCACCCTTCTTCACGTACCGCTCGATGATGTCGGCGAGCCCCGAGCCCTTGGCGTTCCACGCCACGCACTTGTGCCACTCGGTCTTCTCCTGCTTCTCGCCGCTCGCCGAGTTCCACTGCCGGCTCGTCGCGAGGGAGAACTGCGCCACCTTGTTCCCGCCGCTCGTCGAGCGGATCTCGGGGGCGGCGCCCACGTTGCCCACGAGGGTCACCTTGTTCACGCTACGGCTCATGCTGCCTCCTAGTTAGGGGATGTCCGCGCGCTCACCCTACTGCGGTTCAGTCGCCGCCGTGGCACCGGAAACACCTCTCCCTAAGCTAATCATCGCCGGAGGTGACCGCCCCCACCGGGGCCCGCCGCATCAGGAGGGCATCCTCCCTCGGGGCGTCGTAGTACGCGCGCCGCCGGCCCACCGGGAGGAATCCGTGGCGCCGATACAACGTCTCCGCCGCCAGATTGCTCGCCCGAACCTCGAGGAAGAGGGTGACGCCCCCGTCGGCATCGAGCCCGCGCAGGATCTCGGCGAGGAGCGCATCCCCCACCCCCTGGCGGCGCGCCGACGGATCGACCGCGAGGTTCAGGAGCTCGGCCTCCCGTCCGACCTGGCGGACGATGCCGTACCCCACGACCCTCCCGGCCCGTGCGGCCACGAGACAGCGATCCGTCGGGGTGGTGAGCGCCGCCGCGACGGTGGCCTCGCTCCAGGGATCGGAGAAGCTCCCCCGCTCGATCGCGAGGATCGCCGGGAGATCATCCGGGGTCGCGGGGCGGAACGCGAGCGTCGCCGCACGCAATGGCCGCCCATGCGTGGCCTCCCACCTGACCTGCGCCTCCGCCAGGCGCCCGTAGAGCGGCTCCCACGCCGCGAGATCCACCGGGCCGATCGCCTGTGCGAGGGCGATGACCTGCGGCGCCTCGCGCGCGTGCGGCCGCGCGTCGATGGCCTCGACGCATGCCGCCGCCGGCCGGCACCCCAGCTGCTCGACCGTGGCGAGATCCCCCGTCGCGTCGCGATGCAGCGTGGCGAGATAGTACTCCTCGCGCAGCGCATCGAGCCGCACCGCGGTCACGCCCGGCGGGGTTGCCGTGAGCGCGAGCGAGGGGACCGCGAAGAGGGGGATCCCGCGCCCCTCCGCGAGTCCCTTCGCGATCGCGCCCACGACGCGGAGCGCGGTGAAGCTACCCGGCCCCGCCCCGACGAGGATCGCCGTGAGCGCGCCGAGTGGGACGCCCGCGCGCTCGAGCGTCGCGAGCACCGCGGGGAAGAAGCGCTCCTCGGCCATACTCCGCATCTCGACCGTCGCCTCGGCAGCGACCACCCCCGCGCGCAGGATGGCGATCGTCCCTGGCCCAGCGGCCGCGTCCATGACGAGCACTGCGCCGCGGAGCGGATCCCCCTGCCCCTCCGTCTCGGTCGCCCTCACCAGGTCACCTGTCGGCGGGACGGGTCGGCGGGGAGATGGGCGAGCTGGATCCGTCGGAGATCGCGCGGGAGCGCGTCGCCCGCCCGGTCGGGCCATTCGATCAGGACGAGCCCGCGTGTGCGCAGGATCTCGTCCCACCCGATCTGCGCGAGCTGCGCCGGGCGGTCGAGCCGATAGAGATCGAGGTGGTGGAGCGGGCCGCGCGGGCCGACGTACTCCTGCACGATCGCATAGGTCGGGCTCGTCACCTCGGCGGTCACCCCCCACCCCCGGGCGATCGCCTGCGCGAGCGTGGTCTTCCCCGCGCCGAGGTCACCCTCGAGCGCGAGGATCGATCCTGGTGCGATCGAGGCGCCGAGGGTCTCCCCCCAGGCGCGGAGCGCCGGCTCGGTGAGCTCAGCGACGGGCACGACGACCTCCCCCCTGTCTCGCACCGCCCCCCGGCCGCCCACGCCCCTCCCCCATCGCCGCCTTCAGATCGAAGAGCTCGTCGCGGAGCCGCGCCGCCGTCTCGAAGTCGAGGTTCTTGGCCGCGGTGCGCATCTCCTCCTCGAGCCGCGCGATCAGCCCCGGGAGGTCATCGGTGCCATAGGTCCGCTCCGCCTCGGCGACCTTCTTCCGGGTCTGGCGGGAGGCGCGCTCCCCCTCACGCGCGGCCGTTCCCTCGCGGGCGTCGGCCACGCGGGTCACGATGCGCACCTGATCGGTGCTCTTCGTCACCCCCTTCGGGGTGATCCCATGCTCGGTGTTGTGCGCCTCCTGCTTCGCCCGGCGCCGCGAGGTCTCGTCGAGACAGCGTTGCATCGAGCCCGTGATGCGATCGGCATAGAAGATGGCTCGCCCGTCGACATGGCGCGCCGCACGCCCCACGGTCTGGATCAGCGAGCGATCTGAGCGCAGGAACCCTTCCTGGTCCGCATCGAGGATCGCGACGAGGGAGACCTCGGGGAGGTCGAGTCCCTCGCGCAGGAGGTTGATCCCGATGAGCACATCGAACTCCCCGAGACGGAGGCCGCGGACGATCTCCATCCGCTCGATCGCATCGATGTCGGCGTGCATATAGCGGACGCGCACCCCGACCTGCGCCAGATAGTCGGAGAGGTCCTCCGCCATCCGCTTCGTCAGCGTCGTCACGAGGACGCGCTCCCCGCGCCGTTCGCGGAGCCGGATCTCGTGCAGGAGATCATCGACCTGCCCCTGCACCGGACGGATCTCGATGAGGGGATCGAGGAGGCCGGTCGGTCGGATCACCTGTTCGACGACGACGCCGTCCGCCAACGAGAGCTCGAGCTCGCCCGGCGTCGCGGAGACGTTCACCGCCCGCAGGGTGAGGGCGAGGAACTCCTCGAACTTCAGGGGGCGGTTGTCGAGCGCGCTCGGGAGACGGAACCCGTACTCGACGAGGGTGGTCTTCCGTGCGCGGTCCCCGTTGTACATCGCCCCGATCTGCGGAAGGGTCACGTGCGACTCGTCGACCACGACGAGGAAGTCCTCGGGGAAATAGTCGAGGAGACAGGCGGGGCGCGCGCCGGGCTGCCGTCCCGCGAGGATGCGGGAGTAGTTCTCGATCCCCGGACAGGTCCCGATCTCGAGCATCATCTCGATGTCGAAGTTGGTGCGTGATTCCAGCCGCTGCGCCTCGAGGAGCTTCCCCGCCCCCTTCAGCTCCGCCAAGCGCTCCGCGAGTTCGGCCCGGATCTCCTTCACCGCGCGTTCGAGGGTCGGACGGGTGGTCACGAAGTGCTTCGCCGGATAGACCGCGGTCCGCTCCAGCGTCGCGATCGTCGCTCCGGTGAGCGGGTCGATCTTGGTGATCCGTTCGATGAGATCCCCGAACATCTCGATCCGCACCGCCTGCTCCTCATAGGCGGGGAAGATCTCGACGGTGTCGCCGCGGACCCGGAACGTGCCGCGCTCGAAGTTCACGTCGTTCCGGCCATACTGGATCCGCACGAGCGCGCGCAGGATCTCGTCGCGCGCGATCGTCTGACCGACCTGCAGCGTCACCATCGCCTGTCGGTAGGTCACGGGGTCCCCGAGACCGTAGATCGCAGAGACGGTGGCGACGATGATCACATCCTCGCGCTCCATGAGCGAGGAGGTGGCCCGCAGGCGCAAGCGGTCGATATCCTCGTTGATCGAGGCATCCTTCTCGATGTAGGTATCCGAGGCCGGAACGTAGGCCTCCGGCTGGTAGTAGTCGTAGTACGAGATGAAGTACTCGACCGCGTGCTGCGGGAAGAATCCCTTGAGCTCCCCATAGAGCTGCGCGGCGAGGGTCTTGTTGTGCGACAGGACGAGCGCGGGGCGTCCATGCGCGGCGATGACATGCGCCATCGTCATCGTCTTCCCCGAGCCGGTGACGCCGAGCAGGGTCTGGAACCGATCCCCCCGCACGAGCCCCGCCGAGAGCTCGGCGATGGCGCGCGGCTGGTCCCCGGCGGGCTGGAACGGCGCTTGGATGCTGAACGAGGTCATCGCGCGGCCCCGACGGGGCGCGCCACCGATGGCATAATGGGAGATAATACGTTATCGATTATCTCACGATTATCCCGCGCCTGTTCCGGCGCCCCCGATACCTCTCTCCCGGATCCCCTCATGGCTCGCTCGGCCGTCCCAGACGTCATTCGAGAGAAGATACACGAACTTCAGTCCAAGCTGGAGCGAATCGAGACCCAGCAGCGCGAGACGCGTGCCGCCGCCCTCGGCTTCATCTCCGAGGCGCTCGAGCGTCTCGGGCTGACCCTACAGGACCTGGCGGCGGGGGTCGGTGCGCGCCGCGGGCGGAAGGCCAAGGCCGGGCGCCCGGCGTCCCGCAGCAAGAAGACGGCGGCCAAGAAGGCCGGGAAGCGCGGACGTCCCGCGAAGGGGGCCAAGAAGGGCGCCGGCCCCAAGGGGAAGAAGACCGCCGCGCGTGGCGCCGCCAAGGGGGCCAAGGTCCCGGCGAAGTACCGCGGCCCGAACGGCGAAGCCTGGTCTGGCCGCGGGAAGCAGCCGCGCTGGCTCGCCGCCCTCGTCGCCGAGGGCCGGACGCCCTCCGAATTCCTGATCTGAATCAGCGCGTCGGCGTCCGAACGGGGACGCCGATGCTCACTGCCCCGGCATCCAGGGACGATCCCACGGGATGCCGGCGAAGATCAGCGCCAACGTCGCCACCGTGAAGGCCAAGGCCCTCCGGTGGCGCTTCGCATCATCGGGGGCGTTCTTCGCGACGATCCCGCCGATGGTCGCGACGATCGCGGCGACCACCATCAGGGTCGGATGCTCGGCGATGAAGAAGCGCAGCGGCGCGTTCTTCATCGTCCCGGCCATGTCCCCCATCGCCGCCTTGATGAATGGGCTGACCGTGAAGAGCGAGAGCCCGGTGATGACCTGCAGGTGCAGGGCGGCGGTGAAGGTGAGCCCGAGGCGACGCGCCGCCGCGAAGGGGGTGGTCCCGTTCAGTCCCTGCAGCGTGCGCAGGACGGCGAGGATCCCCGCGACGAGGACGAGCCACCGCAGGGCGTTGTGCGTGTGCAGGATCGCAGCGTACATGACGGAAGGGGCAGAGGTGGGAGAGCGGGCCCGAGTCGCCCGGGCGGCACTCGTGGACTGGGAAGCTTAACCGTCACCGTCGGCGAGTCGTTCCCGCCGCGCGACGGTGGTGACGCCCTTCACCCGGCGGGCGGCGCTGATGATCCGCTCGAGGTGGGCGAGGTTCTCCACCTCGACGAGGGCCGCGCCCGCCACGCGCCCATCGACGGTCTTGAGTTCAAGGGACCGGATATCGGTGCCGGCGCCGCTGACCGCGGAGGCGAGATCGGCGTAGAGCCCGCGGCGATCGAGGCCCTCGATGGCGAGGCGGATCACGAAGCGCTCCCCCGCACTCTCCTGCCAGTCGATCTCGAGCCGGCGCTCGGGCTCGTGGACGAGGAAGAGGAGATTCGGGCAGTCCCCGCGATGGATGCTCACCCCGCGCCCGCGCGTGACGTAGCCGACCACGGTGTCACCCGGGACCGGTTGGCAGCACTGGGCATACCGGACCATGAGGCCATCGGCGCCCTGGATGCGGAGGCCACGGGAGGTGCCGGGGCGTCGCATGCGATCGATGAGGCGCTCGATCGGGCTTGGACGGAGCGCCGTCTCCTGCGTCTCATCCAACTCGGGATGCAGCGCCTTCAGCACCGCCGTCACCCCGACATCCCCCGACCCGATCGCCGCCAGCACATGGTCGACGGAGGGGAGCTTGAGCGCGTCGGCGATGGTCCGGAGTTCGGATTCCCCGACCTTGGGATGCCGGCGACGACGTAGCTCGCGGTCGAGGATCTCCTGTCCGACGGCCACGAAGGTCTTCTGCTCCTCGTTACGGAGCCACTGCCGGATCTTGTGGCGGGCGCGCCCGGTGCGCACATGCGCCAACCAGTCACGATTCGGACGCGCGGCGGGCGCGCGGATGATCTCCACCGTCTCCGAGTTCCGCAGCTCGCGCGAGAGCGGGACGATGCGCCCGTTGACCCGCGCCCCCTGCGTGTGGAGCCCCACCTGTGTGTGCACCGCGAAGGCGAAGTCGATCGGCGTCGCCCCCTTCGGCAGCTGGATCACGTCCCCGCTCGGCGTGAAGACGAAGATCTCGTCCTGATAGAGGTCGAGCTTCAGGAACTCGAGGAACTGATCCGGCGTCTCGGCATCCATCTGGAGTTCGAGGACCTGGCGGAACCAGGAGAGGTGGCGATCGAGATCGCGACTCCCCTTCTCCCCTTGCTTGTAGAGCCAGTGGGCCGCGATGCCGTACTCCGCCGTCCGATGCATGTCGCGCGTGCGGATCTGGATCTCGAAGAGGGTCCCACGCGGCCCGAAGATCGTCGTATGGAGCGACTGGTAGCCGTTGGACTTGGGCTGGGCGATGTAGTCCTTGATCCGCTCCTGGAGCGGGGTCCAGGCGCCGTGGACCACGCCGAGGGCGTGATAGCACTCGGGCACGCTGTCGACGAGGACGCGGATGGCGTAGAGGTCGTAGATCTCGTCGTATGGCACATCCCGCTTCTGCATCTTCTTGTGGATCGACCAGAGATGCTTGGGGCGGCCGTTGACCTCCTGCACCCGGACGCCGGCCTCGCGGAGCGTCGTCTCGAGCGGATCGATCATCTCGGCGATCCGCGAATCGCGCGCGGCGCGCTTCTCGGCGATCAGGCGCGCGAGGGTCTTGTACTCGTCGGGCTCGAGCCATTTGAAAGCAAGATCCTCCAACTCCGCCTTCATCGCCGCGAGCCCGAAGCGATGCGCCATCGGCGCGTAGAGATCGCGGGTCTCGAGCGCGATGCGCCGCCGCTTCTCCTCCGGCATCCACTCGAGGGTCCGCATGTTGTGCAGTCGGTCCGCGAGCTTCACCAGGATCACCCGCGCATCCTTCGCGACCGAGAGGAGGAGCTTGCGATAGCTCTCCACCTGCCGCTCCTCGCGGGAGGCCAGCGGGAGGTGCCCGATCTTCGTGAGCCCATCGACGATCTGCGCGACCTCCCGCCCGAACTCGCGCTCCACGTCCTCCACGGTCCGTCCGGTATCCTCGACGACGTCGTGGATCAGCCCGCTCGCGACGGTGACCGAATCGAGATGCAGCTCCGCCAGGATGCGCGCGACCTCCACGCAGTGCGTGACGTAGGGATCGCCGTTGAGGCGCGTCTGCCCCACATGCGCCTTCTCGCTGAAGCGATAGGCGCGCCCGAGCAGGTCGGCGTCGAGCCGACCGGCCACCTCCGGGTCCTGGAGATCCCAGCCCGGGATGATGTCGATCAGCGGGGGCGCGGCGGTCATACTCGTTATATCGCCGGCCGCGGGAAAAGGTGCAAGCGTGGCCGCCCCTACAGCAGGCCGGCCTCCGCGAAGGAGAGGTAGCGCCCCCGCCCGATGACGATGTGGTCCTGGACCGGGATATCGAGGAGTCGACCCGCCGCGACGAGCTGGGCCGTCACCTCCCGATCGTCGGGACTCGGGGTGGGATCCCCCGAGGGATGGTTATGCACCAGCACGAGCGCTGCCGCCCGCTCCGCGATCGCCTCGCGGAAGACCTCCCGTGGGTGCACGAGCGACCTGTTCAGGATCCCGCGACTGATCAGTACATCCCGTTCGAGTCGATGCTGGCTGTCGAGGATCGCGACGTGGAACTCCTCGACCGGGAGCCCCTCGAGGCGCGGGGCGAAGTAGCGCCAGACATCCCGCGGGCCCCGCATGGGCTCCCCCTCGACCACCCCCTCCCCCGCGAGTCGGCGCCCGACCTCCAGTGCCGCCTGCACGGCGAGCGCCCGGGTCTCCCCGAGCCCGGGGAGCTCGGCCAAGGCAGCCAACGGCATCTGCCCGAGCCGCCGGAGGGAACCGCCGGCTCGTGCGAGTAAGGCGCTCGCGACCTCGGTCGTGCTCGTCCCGCTCGGGGCGGAACCCAAGAGGAGGCCGAGGAGCTCGCTCGTGGTCAGGGATGGAGCGCCGAGCGCACGGAGCCGCTCACGTGGGCGGTCGGCCGGGGGGAGGTCGAGGACGGAGGGCATGGGACCAGTATCGCCCAGCGAGTCGATGGCACCGGCACCGTTCCGATGCGAACGGGGGCGCGAGCTCTCGCGAGCCCGCGCCCCCCTCGTGTCACGATCGGCTCATGCCGCGCCTCCGCGCCCGCCTAGGCCCCGTGGCACTTCTTGAACTTCTTCCCGCTCCCACAGGGGCAGGGATCGTTGCGGCCGACGCCGTCGAACGCCCCCGTCGATGCGGCACTGGGGCCGTCGAGGTTGGTGACCCCTCGCCCCGCCCCGACGACCCGCGGCGCGGGCGGCTCCACGGCATCGGCCGGCGGCGCGGCGACCCCGAACGGATCGAAGGCGCGCGGCGCCTCCGCGACGGGGGGCGGCAGGGGCGCCTGCGGCGCCTGCTCGAAGACCAGCTGCACCTTCAGGAAGCGCTCCGCGAAGGTGTGCTGGATGTCACGCATGAGGTCCTCGAACATCGCGAAGGCCTCCTGCTTGTACTCCACGAGCGGATCCTTCTGCCCCCACGACCGATAGCCGATCGCCGCGCGCAGCTGATCGAGGTCATAGAGGTGGTCCTTCCACTTCTCGTCGAGGACGTTGAGCATCACGAGCGAGAGGAGCCGCGATGCGAACTCCCCGAGCGATTCGATCTTCGCGTGGAAGGCCGTCGTGGCCGCCTCGGTCGCCGCCGCCTGCGCGGCGGGCAGCGTCGCGGGACGCTGGTCCTCCGACTCGAAGGCCGGCACCTGGAGCAGGTACTGCATCAGGAGCTCCTGCCGGACGAGCGCGAGATCCCAGTCGTCGGGAGACTCCGCATCGGCGAGCTCCATCTCTACGCGCCGGGCGACCGCCGCCCCGACCATGCGCTCCGCCTCACCGCGGAGCTCCTCCCCGGCATCGAGCGCGAACGAGCGGAGCGAGTAGATGACCTCGCGCTGCTGGTTCATCACATCGTCATAATCGAGCAGCCGCTTGCGCGACTGGAAGTTCTGGAGCTCGACGCGCTTCTGGGCCTGTTCGATCGACCGGGTGATCAGGGGATGCGTGAGCACCTCCCCCTCCTGCGCCCCGAGCGAATCCATCAGTCGGGCGATCCGATCCGAGCCGAAGAGGCGCATCAGGTCGTCCTCGAGGGAGAGGAAGAACTGGGAGCTTCCCGGATCCCCCTGACGTCCCGCGCGACCGCGCAACTGGCGATCGATGCGACGCGACTCGTGCCGCTCCGATCCGATGATATGGAGCCCCCCGGGCTCGGTGACGCGCTGCTCCTTGCCGTCCGGATCCTTCACGGTCGAAGCCTTCGCGTCCCGCACCCCGGCGCCGAGTTTGATGTCGGTCCCGCGGCCCGCCATGTTGGTCGCGATGGTGATCGCGCTCGGCTGCCCCGCTAGGGCGACGATCTCCGCCTCGCGCTGGTGGTATTTGGCGTTGAGGACGTTGTGCGGGAGCCCCGCCCGCTGGAAGAGGCGCGAGAGGGTCTCCGAGGCCTCGACGCTCGTCGTGCCGACGAGTACGGGGAACCCGAGCCCGTGGAGGCGACGCGTCTCCTCGACGATCCCGTTGTACTTCTCGCGGCGCGTCTTGTAGACGAGGTCGTGCCGGTCCTCGCGCACGATCGGACGGTTGGTCGGGATCACCGCGACCTCGAGCCCATAGATCTGGAAGAACTCCGTCTCCTCGGTCTCGGCGGTGCCGGTCATCCCGGCGAGCTTCTCGTAGAGCCGGAAGTAGTTCTGGATGGTGATGGTGGCGAGGGTCTGCGTCTCCCCCTTCACCTGCACCCCTTCCTTCGCCTCGACGGCCTGGTGGAGGCCCTCGCTCCAGCGACGCCCCGGCATGGTCCGGCCGGTGAACTCGTCGACGATCAACACCTGCCCATCCTGCACGACGTAGTTCACGTCCTTCTCGTACAGGGCGTGCGCGCGCAGCAGCTGGTGCACGATGTTCAACTTCTCCGACTTGAGTGCATACTCGGTCTCGATCTGGCGCCGCGCCTCGAGGCGCGCCCCCGCCTCGAGCGAGGTCTCCTTCTCCAACCGCCCGATCGCGGTCGCGATATCGGGGAGGACGAACTCATCGGGATGGTCCGGGGAGAGGAAGTCGACGCCCCGGTCGGTGAGATGCACCGAGTGCCCCTTCTCATCGAGGACGAAGAGGAGGTCCTCCTCAATGTGCCGGTACTCCTGCTTGGCGGGGGGGAGCTTGCGGTCCGCGAGATGGGCGAGCTCCGCCTCCTGGATCAGCTGCTTGACCCCGGTCTCCTGCATCGCCTTGAGGAGCCGCTTGTTCTTCGGACCGCCGAGCCGAGCCTGGTAGAGGTGGAGACCGGCCTCCTTCCGCGAGACGCCCCCCTTCGCGCCGGCCGATTCGGCCTCAGCGAGCGCGCGCTCCCCCTTGGCCACGAGATCGTTCACGAGCTCGGTCTGCTTCCGGACGAGCCGCATGATCGCGTGGTTCTGCTCGGCGTAGGCGCGATCCCCCTCGTTCCCCACCGGGCCCGAGATGATGAGCGGGGTGCGCGCCTCGTCGATCAGGACCGAGTCGACCTCGTCGACGATGGCGAAGATGTGCGGGCGCTGCACGCGCTGGTCGAGCGCGACGACCATGTTGTCGCGCAGATAATCGAAGCCGAACTCGTTGTTGGTCCCGTAGGTGATGTCGCAGGCGTAGGCCGCGCGGCGCTCCGGGGTCCCTGGCTCCGTGTCATCGAGACAGCCGACGGTGAGCCCGAGCCAGCGGAAGAGATGGCCCATCCACTGCGAGTCGCGCCGCGCCAGGTACGAGTTGACCGTGACGAGATGGGCGCCGCGCCCCGTCAGGCCGTTGAGATAGAGCGGGAGGGTCGCGACGAGGGTCTTCCCCTCGCCGGTCGCCATCTCCGCGATGCGCCCGAGGTGGAGCTGGATACCGCCGACCATCTGAACATCGTAGTGCACCATGTCCCACGGGAGATCGCGCCCCGTCACCACGACGGTGCTCCCGACCAGTCGACGCGCGGCCTCGCGCACCGTGGCGAAGGCCTCCGGAAGGATCTCGTCGAGGACCGCCTTGATGGCCTCACGATACTCGCGTTCGAGCCCCCCCTGACCGTCGGCCCCGGCGAGCTGGAGATCGATCGCCTCGCGCGCCGCCGCATCGGCCGCGGCATGCTTCTCCGCCTTCAGTGCCTCGATCCGTCCACGCAGGGCCTCGGTCGCCTCGGCGATCGTCGCCCGGAACTTCGCGGTCTGCGCCTGCAGGTCGGCATCAGACAACGCACGGAGCTGGGCACCGAGCGCATTGATCTCATCGACGATCGGCTGCACCCGCTTCTGTTCGCGCCGGTGCCGCGTCCCGATCACTTTCGCCAGCAGGGTCTTGAACATCCGGTCTCACTCGGTGGTGGTACGGTACAACCCATGCGCCGCGATGTAGGCGGCCACGGCATCCGTGACGAAGCCACGGATCGGGAGCCCCGCGCGCACCCGCGCTCGGATCTCCGTCGCCGACACGTCGACCCGCCGGGTCGCCAGTCGGTCCCACGCGATCCCCGCCGGTGCGGCGGGCATCGCCTCCTCCCCTCGCGTGCAGACGACGATCCGCGCCAAGCCGGCGACCTCCGCCGGCGCCCGCCACTGCGCGAAGGTCCGCGCGGCATCGGCTCCGAGGAGCAGATGGAGCGCCGCGTCGGGCCACTGCGCCCGATACGCGCGCAGCGTGTCGACCGTGAAAGATAACCCGGGCCGATCGAGCTCGAGGGCGTCGACCTGCAGCCGCGGATCGGCGTCGGCGAGGTGCCGGACCATCGCGAGCCGATGCGCCGTCGCCGTGATCTCCACCTCGGACTTAAGTGGCTGCCGACGTGCCGGGATCAGGATGAGCCGATCGAGCGCCAGCTGCTCGAGCGCGCCATATGCCAGGAGGAGATGGCCGATGTGCGGGGGATCGAAGGTCCCGCCCAGGATACCGAGGCGCTCCCCCACCGGGACTACGGTCGGGGGGGCCGAGTGGCCGGCGACGGCGTGCTGTCCGTCGCCGTCGGGAGCTTGCAGAGACGCAGCACCTCGGCATCCTTCGGATAGGCGGCCCGGAGGGTCACGCAGACCTCTTCGGCGTCATCCAGGTAGTTGAGGACCGGGAGCCGATAGATCTCGACCATCCGCACCATCGCTTGCCGCGCGCGATCGGACTCGGGCCACCCCTTCACCACGTCCTTGAAGTAGAGGATCGCGGAGTCGTAGGCCTTACGGCGCAGGTAGTGCATCCCGGTCTCGTAATCCTTGGTGGCGAAGCGCTCATCGAGGGCCTCGAGGGCCGCGGTGGCAGAGTCCGCCATCGGGGAGTCGGGATAGACCCCGACGAGGAGCCGGAACTGCGTCTGCGCGAGGAGTCCGTACTGCGGATCGAGCGCCGCGTTGGGCCAGAGACCGAGGTACGCCTGCCCCGACATGTAGAGCGCATCATCCGCCAACGTGTCGTTCGGGAAGCTCTCCGAGAGCCGGATGAAGGCCTGCGCCGCCAGGAGACGCTCGTCGCGCTTGAGCCGGGACTGCCCGAGGTACCAGTGCGCCCGCGGGAGGAGCGAGTCGCGGCTCGGGAGGTCGAGGGTCAACCGCTCGAAGGCGTTGGCCGCATCGGCGTACTTCTTGGCCTCGTAGCGCTTGAGCCCAGCCTCGAAGAGCGAGACCGAGGTCGGATAGTTCCGCACGTTGAAGGCGCGGAAGCAGCCGACGGAGACCAGGGTGAGACCGGCGACCAACAGGAGAGAGCGACGCATCAGGTCGGGGGTTGGAGCCGCGCCGTCCCAGGGAGGGTGCGGAAGTACTCGATGGTACGCAGCAACCCCTCGCGGAGTTGCACGGTGGGCGCCCAGCCGAGGATGGCCGAGGCCCGGGTGATGTCGGGCTGACGGACCTTGGGATCGTCGGCCGGGAGCGGCAGGGATTCGATCGCGGACGACGAGCCTGTCAGCTCGATCACCAGCTCGGCGAGCTCGTACACGGTGAACTCATTCGGGTTGCCGATGTTGACCGGCATCCGCTCCTCGCTCAGGAAGAGGCGATAGATCCCCTCCACCTCGTCCGAGACGTAGCAGAAGGACCGGGTCTGCGACCCGTCCCCGTACAGGGAGAGCGGCTCCCCGCGGAGCGCCTGCACGATGAAGTTCGAGACCACCCGCCCATCACCGGGCCGCATGCGGGGACCGTAGGTGTTGAAGATCCGGACGATCCGCGTGTCCACGCCCTGTGCGCGGTGGTACGCCATCGTCATCGCCTCGGCGAAGCGCTTGGCCTCGTCGTAGCATCCGCGCGGCCCGATGGGGTTCACATTCCCCCAATACGACTCCGGCTGTGGATGGACGAGGGGATCGCCGTAGACCTCGGAGGTCGAGGCGAGGAGGAAGCGCGCCTGTTTGGCGAGCGCGAGCCCGAGGGCATTGTGCGTCCCGAGGGAGCCGACCTTCAACGTCTGGATCGGAAGCTCGAGGTAGTCGACCGGGCTCGCGGGGGAGGCGAAGTGCAGCACCCCATCGAGGTGACCGGGGACGTAGGTGTATTCGGAGATGTTGTGCCGGATGAACGAGAAGCGCTCGTGCCCGATGAGGTGCGCGATGTTCTCCGGCCGACCGGTCAGGAAGTTGTCGAGCCCGACGACCTCATGGCCGTCCGCGAGGAAGCGGTCGGCGAGATGGCTTCCGAGAAAGCCAGCGGCCCCCGTGATGAGGACCCTCACTCGCGACCCCGACCGATCGAGCGGTAGGTGAAGCCCAGCCCCTCCATCTTCGCCGGATCATAGAGGTTCCGGCCATCGATGAGCACCGGGGTCTTGAGCGCCGCCTTCACCCGCGCGAAGTCGGGGAAGCGATACTCGTTCCAGTCGGTGACGATCACCAGGGCATCCGCCCCCTCGGCGGCGGCGTAGTTCGACGGCGCGTAATTGATGCGGTCCCCGATGCGCCGTTGGGTCTCGTGCATCGCCGCGGGATCGTGGGCGACGACGGTCGCCCCGGCCGCGAGGAGCTCGTCGATGAGCACGAGGGCCGGCGACTCCCGCATGTCATCGGTGTTCGCCTTGAAGGCGAGCCCCCAGAGCGCGATCCGCTTGCCGCGGAGCGCCCCACCGAAGGCCGCACTCACCTTCTCGAAGAGCCGATGCTTCTGGCGCTCGTTGGCCTCCTCGACCGCGTGGAGCACCCCCATCGGGGCGCCTCGCTCCTCCGAGGTCCGCATCAGCGCCTTCACATCCTTGGGGAAGCAGGAGCCGCCATAGCCGGGCCCCGGGAAGAGGAAGGCCGGTCCGATGCGCGCATCGCTCCCGATCCCCTTGCGCACCAGATCGACGTTCGCCCCGACCCGCTCACAGAGGTTCGCGATCTCGTTCATGAACGAGATCCGCGTCGCGAGCATCGCGTTCGCGGCGTACTTGGTCATCTCCGCCGAGGGGATGTCCATGAAGATGATCGGCTTCCCGGTGCGGACGAACGGCGCGTAGAGCTCCCCCATCCGCTCCCGTGCGACGTCACTCGCCACGCCGACGACGACGCGGTCGGGCTTCATGAAGTCGTCGACCGCGGCTCCTTCCTTGAGGAACTCGGGGTTCGAGCACACGTGGAAGGGAACCTTCGCATGCGGGCGGATCGCCTCGGCGACCTTCTCCGCAGTCCCGACCGGGACGGTGGACTTGGTGACGACCACCACCTCGCGGGCGGCGTGCTTCCCGATCTGGTCGGCGACGGCGAGCACATGCTTGAGGTCGGCGGAGCCATCCTCGTCCGGCGGGGTCCCCACCGCGATGAAGATCACATCGGCCGCGGCGATCGCCGCGGGGATGTCGGTCGTGAAGGTCAGGCGACCTGCGACACGGTTCCGGTGGACGTACTCCTCGAGCCCCGGCTCATAGATCGGGAGGATGTCCTGGTTGAGCCCCTCGATCTTCTTGGCGTCGACATCGCCGCAGATCACGTCGTTCCCTGTCTCCGCGAGACAGGCACCGACGACGAGCCCAACATAGCCGGTCCCCACCACCGTCACTTTCATCGCATCACTCCGAACGCGCGCCCACGGCCGGGCGCGATGAGGTCAGGGTCACGACGCGCGCGCGGGTCGTCCCGAGCGCCGCCATCACATTCCGGGTGTCGACGACCAGGGCGGCCTGCGCGCCGACCGCCCGGTAGTCCACCATCGAGTGGTCGGTGATGATCACCACCGCGTCGACGGCCGCGAGGAGCTCCGGGGTGAGTGGGACGCTCGCCATCGCATGCCCATCCTCCGCGAAGCGCGCGACATGGGGATCGTGGTACTGCACCCGGGCCCCACGCTCCTCCAACCGCCGCATCACATCGAGCGCCGGGCTCTCCCGCATGTCGTCGATGTCCCGCTTGTACGCGATCCCGAGCACGAGGATCGCACTCCCCTTCACCGCCTTCCCCTCGTCGTTCAGCGCCCAGGCGATCTTCTCCACCACGAAGTCGGGCATCGAGGAGTTCACCTCGCTCGCGAGGTCGATGAAGCGCGTCTTGTAGTTCAGCGAGCGCATCTTCCACGCCAGGTAGTGCGGATCGAGCGGGATGCAGTGCCCCCCGATCCCCGGGCCTGGCGTGAACTTCATGAACCCGAAGGGCTTGGTCGCCGCCGCGTCGATGACCTCCCAGATGTCGACCCCGAGCCGATCGCAGACGATCGCCATCTCGTTGACGAGCCCGATGTTCACCGACCGAAAGGTGTTCTCGAGGAGCTTCACCAGCTCCGCCGCCTCGGGCGAGGAGACCGGGACCACGGTGTCGATCGTGGAGGCATAGAAGGCGGTCGCGACCTCGGTGCAGGCCGGCGTGATCCCGCCGACGACCTTCGGGGTGTTCTTCGTGTGGTAGGTCGGGTTCCCCGGGTCGACGCGCTCGGGGCTGAAGGCGAGGAAGACGTCACACCCGATCACGAGCCCACGCGCCTCGAGGCGCGGCTGCAAGAGCTCCCGCGTCGTGCCGGGATAGGTGGTGCTCTCGAGGACGATGAGCATCCCGGCCCGTGCCTGGGCACTCACCGTCTCCGCGGCCGCGACCACATACGACATGTCGGGGTCACGCGTCTTGGCGAGCGGGGTCGGGACGGCGATCGAGATCGTGTCCGCCGTGGCGAGCCGCGTCGCATCGGTCGTCGCACGGAACTTCCCCGAGGCCACGTGCGTCGCGACCTGCGCCGCCGGGACATCCTGGATGTGTGACTCGCCACGCATGAGGCGCGCACAGACCGACTCGCTCACATCGAAGCCCACGACCGTGAATCCGGTCTCACAGAGCTCCATCGCGAGGGGAAGCCCCACATAGCCCAACCCGATCACGGCGGCGACCGCCGAACGGTCCCCGATGCGGGCGAGGAGCTGCTGCTGCGCGGACATGCGGTCGAGCGCCTCGCCCTACTTCCCGAAGAAGCCGCGCACCGCCGCGACCACCTCGTCGCGCTGCGCCCCGGTGAGCTCCGGGAAGACCGGCAGCGACACGACCTCCTTCGCCGCCCGCTCTGCCTCGGGGCAGCTCCCCTCGCGGTACCCGAGGTAGGCGAAGCAGGGCTGCAGATGGAGCGGGAGGGGATAGTAGACCGAATGGCCGATCCCCTTCGCGCTGAGATGCGCCTTCAGCTCGTCGCGTCGCGCGACGCGGATCGTGTACTGGTTGAAGATCGACTCGTTGGCCGGATCGATGTACGGCGGGACGATCTCCGCGATGTCAGCGAAGGCCTGCGTGTAGAAGGCGGCGTTCTCCCGGCGCTTGGCGCTCCAGCCGGCGAGGTGCGGGAGCTTGGCACTCAGCACCAGCGCCTGGAGCGCATCGAGGCGCGAGTTATACCCCACCTCCTCATGGAAGTAGGTCTGCACCGAGCCATGGGTACGGAGCCGCTGCAACCGCTTGAAGATCGCCTCGTCCTGCGTGACGATCATCCCGCCGTCGCCGTACCCCCCGAGGTTCTTCGAGGGGAAGAAGGAGAAGGTCCCGATGGTCGCCGCCTGCCCCGCCATCGTCCACTCCCCACCGATCTTCCGACGGGCCCCGATGCTCTGCGCCGCATCCTCGATGATCGGCATGGTCGGGAGCAACCGCCGGATCTCCTCGATCGCTGCCATCTGCCCGAAGAGATCGACCGGGATCACCGCCTTGGTCTTCGCGGTCACGGCCGCGGCCGCGAGGTCGGGACGGATGTTGTAGGTCTTGGGATCGATGTCCACGAAGACCGGGGTCGCCCCGGCGTTGTGGATGGTGCCGGCCGTCGCGAAGAAGGTGAAGGGGGTCGTGACGACCTCATCCCCGCGCCCGATATCGAGCGCACGGAGCGCGATCAGGATCGCGTCGGTCCCGTTCGCGCACCCCACCGCGTACCGCGTCCGTGAGAGCCCGGCCACCTCGCATTCGAGCGCACCGACGGGGGCGCCGAGGATGAAGGCCTGATCGTCGATGAGCTGGATGAGGCCCGGGAGGACCTCGTCCCGGATCGTCGCGTGCTGCGCCTTCAGATCAAGAAGAGGGACGGCCATGTTCGGCGGGATCTCAGCAGAGGGATGAGGCGACGGAAGTGCAATAACACCAAGCAGTTAAATATCGCCGCCCTGCCCCCCTCCGTCAACGAATCGGGAGGGTGACCTCACGGCCCGTCCGGGCCGATTCATAGATCCCCAAGATGAGCTCCAGCGACTTCCGGCCGGCGGGGCCGTCGGTCTCCGGCGTCGCCTCCCCACGGAGGGCCCGAAGGACGTTCCGGTAGTACGGCTCGTGCCCGAACCCATAGACCGAGGGCGGTGCGGTGTTCGCCGCCTCCACCAGCCGGTCGTCATCGTCGTACTCGGCGAACTCCCAATGTTCGATCCGATTGACCGCGGTCCCACCGATCCGAACCGTCCCCTTCTCCCCGAGCAGGGTGAACGACCCCTCGAGGTTCTTGGGATAGGTGAGCATGGTGACCTCCATGACCCCGATCGCCCCGCTCTCGAAGGTCACGATCGCCGCCCCCGTGTCCTCCGCCTCGATCCGGCGCGCCATCGTCGCGGTCTTGGCCATCACGCTGCGTACCGGCCCCATCATCCACTGCATGAGGTCCACGTAGTGCGAGGCCTGGTTCATGAAGGCGCCGCCATCGAGCGCCCAGGTCCCACGCCACGGGGCCTGATCGTAGTACTCCTGCGGCCGCGCCCACCGGACGGTGGCGTTCCCCATGTAGAGCGTGCCGAACCGCCCCTTCTCCACCGCACGCCGCAGCAACTGGATGGTGGCATTCAGCCGATTCTGCTTCACGACGAAGAGCCGGACCCCGGCCTCATCGCAGGCCCGCATCAGCGCGTCCGCCCCCTCGAGGGAGATCGCCATCGGCTTCTCGCTGATCACATGCTTCCCCGCACGCGCCGCAAGGATCCCATGCTCGGGATGCAGCCCCGATGGCGTCGCGACGGTCACCAGATCGATCGGCGCCTCGGCGAGCATCGTCGCGTA
>Ga0169931_10003407_pt1 | contig 25214 bp, 23 predicted proteins | sample Kivu_15m_20L_FD_129675 | JGI IMG/M metagenome (GOLD analysis project Ga0169931, IMG submission 129675) | Freshwater microbial communities from Lake Kivu, Western Province, Rwanda to study Microbial Dark Matter (Phase II) - Kivu_15m_20L... | ecosystem: Environmental > Aquatic > Freshwater > Lake...
GTAGACTACGACGTTGATAGGACGGGTGTGGAAGCGTGGTAACACGTTAAGCTTACCGTTACTAATAGCTCAATTGGCTTGATTTATGCACTGAAAAAATTTTTCGATACAAATTACAATGTTTAGATTTTATTTAGATTTCTATATTTCTCTTACTATTAATAATACGTCATAAGAGTAATTATTATTTATTAATCAATTTAATATTTAATAACAAAAATTATTTTTGATATAATATTTAAATATGCAAGTAGTAATTTTAGCAGGAGGACTAGGGACACGAATTTCAGAAGAAACTGATTATATACCTAAACCAATGATCTTGATTGGGGGAAAACCAATTTTATGGCATTTAATAAAATTTTATGTTTCTTATGGGTTTACAGATTTTATCATTTGCGGTGGATATAAAATAAAATGTATTATTAATTTTTTTAAAAGAAAAAATAAAGATCAATCTGGTTTAATTGGACTAAAAAACATTAATATAAAAATTGTTAATACCGGAAAGAATTCTAATACTGGAAAAAGAATTTTAAATATAAAAAAATATTTAGATAAAAATAGAGATTTTTGTCTCACTTATGGCGATGGTTTAAGTGACATAAATTTGAATAATTTGATTAAATTTCATAATAATCAAAAAAGCATTGCAACTTTAACGGCTGTAAGGCCACCACCCAGATATGGTAAGATTTTTTTTAAAAAAAACTTAATTTCAAATTTTATAGAAAAAAAATTAGATAACGAGAATTGGATTAATGGAGGCTTTTTTATTTGTAACTATAAAATATTTAATTATTTTACAAATAAAAAAAATCCTATATTTGAAAGCGATATATTAACAACTTTAGCTAAAAAAGCAAAACTCACAGGATACAAGCATAGTAAATTTTGGTATTGCATGGACACTTTAAGGGATAAGAGACATCTGAACTATTTATATAAAATTGGCCACACCCCTTGGATCAGAAAATAATATTTAAAAGTTAATCTTTTTTTCAATAAAAACTCTATTTTTAAATCTCGTTTGCTCATGTATCGCTATAAGGTATTCGAATATCAAAGACATTAGTAGCATTATGAACGAGAAGAAAAATAATAAAATTATTGAAAGAAAAGTTATTCCTTTAGGCGCGATTTCATGAAGAAACAATCTAGAAAATAAAATATATATCATTAACAAAATTGATAAAAACACAGTTATAAAAGAAAATAGACTGAAAATTCTTATAGGCTTGCTCATTGTTGATATAAGACCATTAATAGCTTGGGTATATAGATTAAAATAATTATTTTTTGATTCTCCATTAATTCTTTTATTTCTGTCAAAATAAATATATCCAAAGTTGTTTGTTAATTTTCCAAAATAACCTCTAATATATGGAAAATAATCATTAGAGTCTTTAATCTCTTCTATAATTTTTTTAGTAACACACATAAATTCATTTGCGTTTTCTGGATTTGGGTTATCTGAAAATTTATTTATTAAAAAGTAAAATATTCTTCTACATTTTTTTAGAAAGAAGTTATCCTGAGTAGAATTTTTTACTGCATAAACTACATCATAACCCTCATTAATTTTTTTTAACAGTTCATCAATTTTTTCAACAGGATCTTGCATATCTGAGGCATAATTAACTATTACATAATCTCCATTTGCAAATTTTAGGGCATTAAAATTGCTTAGAAAAGGTCCGTAATTTTTAGCATTAAATATTGCTTTAACATTTTTATCTTTATTGCAAATATCTTCGATTATTTTTTTGGTGTTATCATTGGAGTCGTTGTCTACAAAAATATGTTCGTAGTTTAATTTATTATTCTTAAATAGTTCTTTTACTTTTTGGTAGCACTCTAAAATATTTAATTCTTCATTGAAACAAGTTGAAATAACCGATATTAATTTTGACATAATTTATGCTAGTTATTCTAAACTAAATTTTCCTTGATGCCAATTAATAGAAGAAAAAATATTTGTCCAATATGTCAATTCAACAATAAGAATTATAAAATTTATCTTAAAAAAAATTTAAAAAGTAATTTGTTAAATGAACATTCTTTTTCATCAAGAAAAACACCAGAATTTATGAATTTTGAATTAATTCAATGTTCTAAATGTTCATTAATTTATAGTCTGAATGTACCTGCATTTGAAAAGATATATATTTCTTATCGAGATTCTGCTTTTGTTGATGTTCAAGATGAAAAAGATGCTGCTCGCACTTACTTAAAATATTTAAAACCATACTTAATGAAAAACTCAAATAAGTTTTTAGAAATAGGAGCTGGTTCTGGAAAATTTTTGGAGTTACTTAAAAAAAACAGGGAAGGGGGGGGGTATGATAAAAATAAAATACAAATCATAGGCATTGAACCATCTAAGTCTAGCATAAATAATGCTAATATTGAAATTGCTAAAAATTTAAAGCTGGGCTTTTTTGAGAATATGAAAGTTAATCAGAATTATTTCGAAAGTATTTTTTGTTTTATGACAATGGAACATGTCTATCATCCACTAAAGGTACTTAAAAAATCCTATTCTTGTTTAAAAAAAAACGGGTTTATAGCTTTAGTCATTCATAATGTTGATTTTATCTTACATAAGATTTTAAAAAAAAAATCACCAATAATAGATATCGAGCATCTTCAATTATTTTCAAAAAAAACTATTATTTATTCGTTAAAAAAAGCTGGCTTTAAGAATATTGAAACGCAATATATTAAAAACTCTTATAGAATAGTTTATTGGATTTCTTTATTACCCCTCCCCAAATATTTTAAAAGTTTTCTTATAAAGATTTTAATTATTCTTGGTTTGCCAAATAGGCGATTGGGTATTAATGTAGGAAATATTTTGGTAGTTGCTTATAAATAAAATTATGAATTTAAATTTTTTTAAAAATAAAAAAATTATTATAACAGGTTTTAATGGCTTCAAAGGATCCTGGATGTGTTTAATTTTATATCATCTTGGAGCCAAAGTTTACGGATACTCTTTAAATGAAAAAAAAAATAAAATTAACGAAGAAGCTTTCGATTTAAGAAGAATATGCAGATCTATTTTTTATGCAGATATTCGTAATTATAAAAAATTAAGATATTTTTTTAAAAAAGTTAATCCTGATTATTGTATTCACATGGCCGCTCAGCCCTTGGTTATTGAATCATTTAAATCTCCATTAGAGACTTTTGAAACAAATTTTAATGGAACACTAAACCTGCTTGAAATATCAAGAAAATATGAAGGAGTTCCAACTTTGATAGTAACTTCTGATAAATGTTATTTAAATAACAAAAATAAGATTCTTAATGAAAACGATCCATTAGGAGGAGATGATCCTTATAGTGCGAGTAAAGCTGCAACTGAGGTATTAAGTTATTCTTATATAAAGTCTTATAATTTTAAAATTGCTACTGCTAGGGGAGGCAATGTAATTGGAGGGGGGGATTGGAATGATAATAGATTAGTCCCTGATATTATGAGATCAATCTTTTTAAAAAAAAAATTAATAATAAGAAATCGTAATCAAGCAAGGCCTTTTCAGCATATTTTAGATGTTAATTTTTCATATCTTAAATTGTTAAAACTTATAATTTCCAATAATAAATATTGCTCTTCTTATAATATAGGCCCAAAGAAATCCTATAAAGTAAGAGAAGTTTTAAATTTTTATAAAAATTGCATTAAAAATAATCTAGTATTTAAAAAAGGAAAATTTAAAGAAAAAACTTCTATTTTTTTAGATACAAGAAAAAGCGAGCGTTTAGGTATTAAAAATAATGTTAATTTTAAATCAAGTTTAAAATTAACTTTTGAATGGTATCAAACGTATTTTAAAAATAACAAAAAAATTTTTGATTTTTCTTTAGAGCAGATTAATAATTATCTTAAACAATATGAGTAATAACTTTTCTCAAAAAATAAGAAGTGATATAATTCAGTTGTCTTTTAAAAGTAAGTCTGCTCACTTAGGGTCTTGTTTGTCGTTAGTCGAAATGCTTATAGCAGTCATAAATTTTTCCAAAAAAAATAAGAGTGAAATTATATTCTCCAAGGGCCATGCCGCCATGGCTTACTATGCAATTTTAAAGAATTATGGCTACATAAAAAATTTTTCTTACGAAAATTATTTAAAAAAAGGATCAAAATTTTGGGCTCATATAACAAAATCTAAAAATAATTTTTTAAAATTTAGTTTTGGATCATTAGGGTATGGGCTGGGTATAGCAGCTGGTTTGGCCGTCGGTTATAAAAATATTAAAAAAGAAAAAAAAATTTTTTGCATATTGTCGGATGGGGAATTAAACGAGGGATCTATTTGGGAATCTTTAATGTTTGTTTCACATCATCAGTTAAATAATATTATTACATTAATTGATTTTAATAAATTTCAAAGCTTTGGCTCTTTGAAAGAGGTGATAAATTTGGAGTCTTACAAAAAAAAATTTGAAGCTTTTAACTTTAGTTTTCAATTAATTAATGGTCACAATATAAAAGATGTAGAAAAAGCAATTAAAAAAAAATCCAACAAACCCAAAATTATTATGTGCAACACAGTCAAAGGAAAAGGTATTCCAAGAATAGAGAGTAAGTTGTTTTCACATTATAAACCCGCGGAAATTTCAGACTTAGATTTATTTTTATGAGAAATGAGTTAATTAATTTAATCAATAAAACTATAATTAAAAAAAAAAAATCTTATTTTTTAACAGCGGATTTAGGATACTCGGTACTAGAAAATTTACAGAAAGATCTAAAAAAAAGATTCATCAATGTGGGTATTAGTGAGAATAATATGCTTTTGCTTGCGGTTGGTTTATCAGAAGTTAATAAGAATTTAGTTTATGCATATTCTATATCGCCATTTTTAATTTTAAGGCCAGCAGAGATTATTAGAAATTATATTTCTAACGAAAGCAGAAATATTAGATTGATAGGTGTGGGTTCCGGAGTTTCATATTCAAATATGGGAAAATCTCATCATAGCCTCGATGATATAAATTATATTTATTCACTTAAAAATATTCTTATTCTTAACCCTGCGAATTTAGAAGAGTTGAATTTTTTATATAAAAAGTTTTTAAATTATTCTGGACCTTTGTATTTTAGAATTAATAAAAATTCTTTTTCTCAGCCTAAATTATTTAAAAGATATAAAAATATTTTCGTTAAAAAAGGAAAAAAATCAAATTTGATTGTTTCGGGAGCTATTTTAAACCATATTATTGAAATGTTTGGTTATAAAGAATTGGAAAATATTAATATAGTAAGTTTACCCATCATGAGTCTTCAATATGTTAAAAATTTGAAGAGTTATTTAGTAAAAGGCAACACTTTGTTTATAACGGATTCTTCCAAAACTGTTTTTTTTGATGACGTTTATATAAAAATTAAAGAGTTTTTAAAAAATTGTAAATTTAAAAATTTTGATTTAGACCATAGAGATATAAAGTATGTCGATAATGAAAAAGGTTTATTAGAGCAAATGGGTGTAAAAAAACAAATTATAAAAAATTTATTGTAACTAATATTATATTAAATAATATTATTTTTTTTAATATACTTAATAGTTTTATCCAATCCTTTAGAAATCGAATATTTAGGTAGCCAATTTAAATTTTTTTTTACTTTTGATATTGACGGTGAAAATTTCATAATTTGGTCATCTCTATAGCCGAGCTCACCAAATATTGGTTTTTTTTTAATTTTAAGTTTTTTAAAAATTAAACTTATTACATATTTGATTGTATAACTTTTTTCAGAACCTAAATTAAATATTCCACTTATATTTTTGTTGTACAAGAATTTTATAATTGCAGAGGCTAAATCTGAGATATATATAAAATTATAAATTTGATTTCCAGAAGTAAATTGAGTTTTTTGATTATTAATAATTTTGATAATTGTGGAAGGAATTATCCAATTATTGTCACTGTTTGGACCGTAACTTGCAAAAATTCTTAGCCAGATAAATCTAATATTATTTTTTCTGCAAAAAATTTTAACTTTTTTAAGAATTTTAATTTTAATTTTTCCATAAAGAGTTTTAGGTTTAAGTCTAGAGTTCTCATATATTCTATTAAATTTTGATCCGTATTCAGCTTGAGATCCAAGACTGATAAAACTATTTATTTTTTTTAACTTAATTGCATTCATTATATTGTTAATGATTTTAATATTAAGATATTGTTGTGGAGAATTTCTGCTTTGCGAAGAAACGCCTATCCATGCACAGTGAATAATATCTGTTATATTAATTGAATATAATTTTTTTTTTAGCCTAGCACGATTTAGAAGTGAACAGTGAATAAATTTAATTTTATTTGATTTAATCTCTTTTTTTTTTTTTTTTATTAATAAATATAAAAAATTTTTTTTTTTTAATAATTGTTTAACTACCTCACTTCCTATAAAACCTGATGATCCTGTAATTAAAATTATTTTCTTCATTAAATGCTTTATTTTTTAAAATTAACCTAAACAATTTGTTGCATTAAAAATTTAGAAAGAATATGATTTTTAATGATTAAAACTTATAAATTCATAAAAAATTTATGGCAAGTATCATTTTTGCTTTTGTTACTGCCTTTTTTATACTTTAATAAAGAAATAATTTTACCACCTACACAGATAAAAAATTTTTATTTACCCGCTTTTAACATTCTAATGTCTAATTTTTTAGATAATAGTTTAAATCTTAAGAAATATTTCTACGTATTAATATCTTTCTTTTTAATAATTTTGACTTACTTTTTTAAAAAAAATAACAAAGAATATATTTTATTTAAAAAAATTTCCTTGATAAATATAAATATATTTATATTTACATTTTTAATTATTTTTTATTCAATACTTAAATTTGAATTTTCGTGGGGAGCATTAATACTTACAATTTTTTTTTATTATATTTTTTTTTTTAGTAATAAAAAAGTCGCCAATATCTTAAAATACTTAAGTTTTTTTCTTTTAATTTTTATAACATATAAAATTATAAGATTTTTTAATTATGTTTTTCCTTTAATTAATGTTCACGATATTTTTTTAATAGATCAACACTATAGTATTCTTTTATCAGATAGCTACCGATTTATTGATGGCGTAAATTTATTTGATGACCCAGGAAAGAGTTTTCAATTTTCTTATGGTTTTTTAAAAATTTTTTATTTTTATTTTTTACAATTTTTTTTTAAATTAGATACTAATTTCATATTTTTATTTATTAAATCGCTTCAAGCAATTTTTCTTGTTTTAATTTTATTTCTTTCGTACCTTAGGTTTAAAAAAATTTATCTTTTACTTTTTTTTATCTTAACAAGTCAATTTTTTATTCCAAGTTCGTGGTGGATATGGTGGCCAAATCATACTAGCTTAAGATATATTTTTGTAATTATAAGTTTTATTTTTATTTGGATCTTATTAAAAAGATATAACAATAGGTATCCGTTTCTTTATTCTCTTGTTTGTTTTTTTTCAATTTTGTACAACGCTGAAACAGGATTAATAATATTTTTATCTCTTTTAGGATTATTTTGTTTAAGCAGAGAAAATTATAAAAAAATTTTAGTTTTTGTTTTTACTTTCTTTTTTTTAAATTTATTTTTTTATTATGCATTATATTTAAATAATTACGATTTTACTTATCTTTCTATCTTAAAATCTTGGGTTTACTCAAAAGAAAATGGTCAGATTGGAGGAACAAATTATATAATTTACACTCCATTCATATGTATGTTACTTCATTCATTAATCTGTATTTGTAGAAATGTTTCGTTAAGATTAAAAAATGTAAAATTGAAGTTTGATTTTTTGATTTCAAGTTTTTTTATTGGTTTTGCATTTTATTTTGTATTTCGATCATCATGGGAATATTTAAATTTTCTTTTTGTTATGTATTCATTTATTTTTTTACGTCTAAAATCTGATGTTAGGTGGTTTTTTAATAATAATTATAGTTATTTACGTGTGATTATTACTATTTTTTTGATTTATTTCTTTTCATATCATTTAGATTCTGTTGCAATTAACAGCGGTAAAAATTTTTTATTTAAATTTAAAAGTCCTAAAAATGTAGGTTTTGTAAAACCTAGTAAATACCTTCAGGATAGTAAAGACTATCAAAATATAAGAGAATCTTGCGCTTTTTTAAAAAAATATGAAAATAATGTGGAGGTTTATTTTACACCTTTTAATTTTTTAACAAGAAGTGAATGCGGGACAAAAAACTTATTAAAAACAAAGAGAATAGATAATTTAATTTACAAGGACGAATATTTTAATTTTATAAAATATTATTTACCAGATAAATTTATTTTTTCAAAAATAGATCCATATGCATATGGGCCTATCATCTTTCCAAATTATACTGATTTTTATAAAGATTTAATCTTCCAAATTGAATCTAACAATTATTTAATTATAGATAGCAATAAATATTGGTTAGTGTATAAAAAAAAATATTAATATTTAAAAAAATGTCAAAACCAAATGCCTACGGCGCTGATATTTTTCTAAATTTTAACAACTTTTATCAAGATTTTATTGATCAATTAAATAACTTTGGATATTAAATAATTGATGAGGATATTCATTGGTGCATGTATAAAAAATAAATCAAATAATAAATGTTTTTATGAATAAAATAGAGGTTGTAAATCCATTGGTTGAAACGGATGAAGAAGATAACAAAAATTCTTTTACTTCAAACAAAATTATATTTGAAGATGGCTCAACAAACCATGACAAAGATATTGCCACAGTAATTCAAATGCCACAATTTAATTGTATAAAAAATTTTTTAAATTTATTTTATCAAGAACAATTTGATAATAAATCATTAGTAGATTTAGGATGTTTGGAGGGGGCATGGTCATATGAGTTTGCTAAAATGGGTTTTGATGTAACTGGAATAGAGGTTAGAAAAAATAATTTTAAAAACTGTGAAATTGTTAAAGAAAAATCTAAATTAAAAAACTTAGATTTTAAATTAGATACATGTTGGAATTTAAACAAATATAAAAATTATGACGTAATACTTTGTAATGGACTTTTATATCATTTGGATAGACCAAAAAAATTTCTAGAAATTGTTTATGAAAAAACAAATGATTTATTTATTTTAGATACTCATTTTTCGTTTTCAACGCATAATAATAGTACCTCAAATCATTTTTTATCTGAAATTAGCCAAAATGAGGGTTTAAGGGGTCGATGGTATTATGAGTATAACGATGGAACTGATTTAAAATTCAAAGAAAAAAATAAGTGGAGAGCTTACGAAAATGATAAATCTTTTTGGATTTTAAAGGACGATTTAATAACTTGTCTCTATAATTTAGGGTTTAAATCTGTTATCGAATTTTATGATATTTTTAAAAGTCATCATAGTGAATTAATTGACCAAAGGTTACGTTCAGTATTTATAGCAATAAAATAATTTTTTAGTATAAAAAAATTCATATAAAAAAACTCAAATACTACTTCTATTATTTTGCAATAAAGAAATTTAAAAAAAAATAAAATTTTTTTAAAGTTTTTTTTAATTTTATGATACAAATTTACCTTATTTTTTTTTAATTAAAAAAAATAACTAATTCACTGATATGACAAAACCTCTAGTGGCCATTTTATTAGCAACATATAATGGGGAAAAATATTTAGTTGAACAGTTAAAAAGTGTTATTTATCAAAAAGAAGTAAATATTCATCTTTATATCTCTGACGATGGATCCTCAGATCAGACCATTCATATAATAAAGTCTTTTACTAAGAAATATCCTAAAATAGTTAAGAAAATTTTTTATAGTAATTTTAAAAATTCAGCAAAAAATTTTTTATGTTTAACCAAAAAAAAACTTAATTACAAATATTATGCTTTTTGTGACCAAGATGATGTTTGGTTAAAAAAAAAATTAATTAACGCAATTAAAAAAATAAATTTAGGATATGATTTATATGGTGGCAGAACAATAAATACTAATAAAAATTTAGGTAAAATAAGTTACTCTCCTAAATATAAATATTTTAAACCTTGTTTTAATAATGCATTAATTCAATCATTTGCTGGAGGAAATACAATGGTATTTTCTCATAAGATTTATGAGCTGCTAGAAAAGACGGATTTAAAAAAAAAAATTCCAGCACATGACTGGTGGACTTACTTAGTGGCAACTTATTGTGGAAAAAAAGTATATTATGATCCGATACCGTACGTTTTGTATAGACAACATGGAAAAAATGTTAATGGACATAATTTAGGTTTGATAAATCAAACATTAAGAATATTTAGAGCATTAAAAGGTGATTTTAAAAAATGGATTGATTATAATTTAGTATTATTAAAAGATTTTAATAAATATGGAGTTGAAAAAAATAATATTACTATTAAAAAATTCTGCCAATTAAGACAAAATAACTTTAAAATATTAACATCATTAAAAAAAATTAAAATTTTTAGAAATGGGTCATTTCAGCAATTTAAGCTTAAAGTGGGTTTATATTTAAAAAAAGTTTAATATATGAGGATATACAAAACAAAAATTGCAGGTGTTCTAAAAATTAAAAGTAAAAAATTTATAGATAATCGAGGTTTTTTTTCTGAAGTTTATAATAAAAAAATTTTTAAAAAAAAATTTGTTCAGGACAATTTAAGTTTTAATAAGCGAAAATATACTCTCAGAGGATTGCATTTTCAAGTAGGTACTTTTAAACAAGCAAAATTGATAAGAGTTGAAAGTGGAAAAATAATAGATTTTGTCTTAGATCTTAGAAAATCCTCTAAAACTTATCTTAAATTATTAAAAGTAATACTAAGTGAAAAAAATTTTACACAATTGTTTATTCCAAGGGGGTGTGCACATGGTTTTTTGACTTTAGAGAAAAACACTAAAGTATTTTACAAAGTAGATAATTATTATTCAAAAATTTATTCAAGGGGATATAATATTATTGATAAAAAAATTATTACAAATCAATTTAATAAAAAAAAAATTATTATATCAAAGCAAGATAAAAATTTACCATTCTTAAATGAGAAAATTTAAAAAAATTTTAGTAACAGGGGGCTGTGGTTTTATTGGTTGGAATTTCATCAGATATGTATTGAGTGAAGAAAAAATTAAAATCATAAATATTGATAAATTAACTTATGCAAGTAAAAAAAATTTAGTAGGCAGCAAAAATTCTAAAAGATATAAATTTTACAAAAAAAATATTAATTCTAAAAATAATATTTCAAAAATTTTTTCTAAAAATAATATTGATGCTGTGGTTCACTTTGCAGCAGAAACACATGTTGATAATTCGATAAATAATCCAGAAATTTTTATTAAATCTAATGTAATAGGAACATATAATCTATTAAATGAGTCTTTAAAATATATAAAAAAAAATAAAAAAAAAAATTTTACTTTTATTCATATTTCAACAGATGAAGTTTTTGGCCATCTTAAAAACAAAGATAAACCTTTTAGTGAGAAAACAAAATATTCTCCAAGAAATCCATATTCAGCTTCAAAAGCTGCCGCAGACCATTTAGTGCGCTCTTATATTAGTACGTATAATTTTCCAGCAATAATCTTAAATTGTTGTAATAATTATGGGCCATTTCAAAATGATGAAAAATTTATTCCAAAAATATTAACAAATATTTTAAAAAAAAAAGAAATCCCAATATACGGCAAAGGAAAAAATATAAGAGAGTGGATTTTTGTTAATGATTTTGCAAGAGCTATATTGCTTATTTTAAAAAAAGGTAAAATTGGAGAAAATTATAATGTTGGTAGCAATAAGGAGCTCACAAACATAAATTTGGCGTTTTTACTTTGTGAAATGATGGATAAAAAACTAAAACTAAAAGAAAAATCAAAAAAATTAATATCTTTTGTCAAAGATAGAGCGGGGCATGATTTTAGATATGCAATAAATTCTCGTAAAATTAGGAACCAGCTTAAATGGAAACCTGCAACTTCAATAAAAGAGGGTTTAGAAAAGACTATCAATTATTACATAAACAAAGCGCAAAATAAAACTACCTTTGTTTCTAAAAAGCATTGAAGATTTTAATACTAGGTGCAAATGGGCAAGTAGGCTCTGCACTAGTCTCAATTTTAAAAGATGATTATGAAATTATAACCACAACAAGAAAAAATTTTGATTGCGAAAAAAATGATGAGGTTATAAGGTACTTTAAAAATAATCATTTTGATCTTATTATCAATACAGTTGCTTATACTAAGGTTGATCAAGCTGAAGAGGAAATAAAACGTGCTTATCAAATTAATACACTGTTCCCAAAAATGCTTGCACAAAAAGCTAATAATATGAATGCAGCTTTAATTCATTATTCAACGGATTATGTTTTTGATGGGCACCTATCAAAGGATTATTATGAGCAATCTAATCCAAATCCTTTAAACGTTTATGGAAGAACAAAACTTCAAGGTGATCTTGCTATTATAAAAGAAAAGGTCAAAGGCTATATTTTAAGAGTTTCCTGGGTGTATGGAAACAAAGACCATAGCTTTTTAAACAAAATACAAAAGCAAATAGATAAAAAAAAACAATTAAGGGTGGTTAATGATCAGTTTGGAACTCCAACATCATCCACCTTTATTGCAGCAATTACAAAAGAACTCATTGATCGTAAAAACTTTGATCATATAAAAGTTTATAATTTAAGCCCAAAAGGCAAATGTTCCTGGTTTGATTTTGCAAAAGAATATTTACATCAAAAAAAAATTACTCATCCATTAACAGCTATTAGCACAGAAGATATTCTGCAAAAAGCAAAACGACCATTATCTGTTAAACTTAATAGTTTTAAATTAGAAAAATATTTAAAAATGAAATTTAAAGATTGGAAAGGGGTTTTAAAAACATTTTTACATGAACGATAGAATAGCTATTATTATGGCAGGAGGTAAAGGCACAAGACTTTATCCTTTAACCAAAGTCGTGAACAAACATCTTCTACCCGTACACGATAAACCGATGATTTATTACCCTTTATCAACCTTGATAAGATTGGGCCACAAAACCATTTATTTAATCTCGACTAAAGAAAGCATACCTTTATTTAAAAAACTGCTTGGTACTGGCAAGCAATATGGCATTAAATTACATTACAAAGTTCAAGACAAACCTAAAGGCATCGCGCATTGCTTTTTCTTGTTAGAAAAAGAAATAAGAAATAAAAAAACAACATTAATTCTAGGTGATAATTTATTTATCTCTAATTTTGAAAACCTAACATCAAATATTAACAAACAAGGCTGCACGTTAGTTTGCACCATGGTAAGAGAGCCTCAATATTATGGTGTGGTTACTGTAAAGCAGAACCAAATCATTAAGATCGAAGAAAAACCAAAAAAACCAACCTCAAATCTTATAGCAACAGGCCTTTATTTTTATGATGAGCATCTAACAAAACACATAAGTAAACTCAAACCATCAAGACGAGGCGAATATGAAATTACTGATTTAAATAAAATCTACCAAAAAAATAAACAATGTTTTTATCATAACCTCTCTTCCACCGATCATTGGTATGATTTGGGTCAAATCTCAGATCTTGATGATTGCTCCACCTTCCTCAAAATCTATCAGCAAAAAAGAGAATTGAATATTGGTCAATTAATCTAATGCTGAACGAAAAATTAATTATCGATTTTGTTAAATCGCTTAATTTTGAAAGCAGTTATCAATGTCCTAGTGCATGGATAGGTCATGAAAAATTAGCTCATTTTTTAATAAAGACTTATAAACCTAAAACAATTGTTGAGCTTGGTGTGCATACTGGCTTTTCTTATTTTTCTTTCTGTCAAACCGTTCATGATTATAAATTAGAAACTAAATGTTTTGGTATAGATAGTTGGCAGGGCGATCCGCATACAGGTTTGTATGATGAAAAAGTTTATAAGGAAGTTTTAAAACAAAATAAGAAATATCAGTATTTTTCTGAATTAATAAAAAAAAATTTTAATAGTGCTCTTGCTGATTTTAAAGATCATTCAATTGATTTCTTACATATCGATGGTTTTCATACTTATGATGCAGTAAAGAGTGATTTTGCCAATTGGGCTCCCAAATGCACTAAGGATGCGCTAATTTTATTTCATGATGTTAATGAATTTAGAGGTGATTTCGGTGTTTACAAATTGTTCAATGAATTAAAACAATCTTATTCTCATTTTATGTCTACGCATGCACATGGATTGGGAATCATTACTTTATCAAACAATAAAGATAATATTATCAATTTTTTAAATAATCTTGATATTCAAACTAATTTTTCAGATTTATTACAAGATCAACACACAAAATTATTAAAAAAAACCGAATTATATCAAACCTCAACTGAGCGTGAGGGTCAGATCGCCAGCCTCAATCAAACCTTAACCCAAAGAACCGAGGAGATTGAACAACAAGCCAAAACCATTAATACTCTAAAAAAACAATTAGAGGATACAAACAAAGATTACCTTAACTCTAGATCATGGAAAATAACTAAGCCATTGCGATTTTTAGTTAAATGGTTTAGGAGTTTTTTTAATTAATCACTATGGGATTTGGAGTTTTTTAAATAAAACAATTCGATATCTTTTAAATAATAACTTTAAATTATCTATAAACCAGATTAAACTTGCAATAGAAAATTCAAAAAACTCATATGGGAAATATCTCTAAAGTTAGTTACGAATATAAATATAAACGTTTATTTAAAAATGAAAAATTTTAGTAACTAATTAGTAGTTTTGTAAGGCTTATAAGTTGTAAATATTAAAAATGAAATATAATGGCTATATAGACATTGTTAGATCTGTAGAACGTTATAGCTTGGCACATATTCTTGCTTATCAGGATATTCGCTCTAGATATCGCAGATCAACACTTGGACCTTTTTGGATAACATTAAGTATGTTGGTAATGATTTTATGTATTGGAGTTATATTTGGTTCAGTTTTTAAAATTCCAAAAGAAGAATTTTTTTTATATTTAGCAATTGGCTTTATTTTCTGGAATTTTTTTTCAGGCACTGTTAATGAAGGATGTTTTGGATTTATTGAAGCTAGCTTAATTATAAAACAAAAGCCTGTGCCTTTTTTTGTCTATACATTAAGAATTATAATGAGAAATACTTACATTTTAGGGCATAACTTACTAATTTTGCCATTTATTTTTTTATTATTTAAAAAATCTTTTTCTTTAAAAATATTAATTATAATTCCAAACTTAATTTTAACTTTTTTTTTTTTAGGTTGGGTAGTACTTCTATTGTCCCTTATATGTGCACGTTATAGAGATCTTCCAAATTTAATATCGAGTATTATGCAGGTTATATTTTATTTAACTCCAGTAATATGGCTTCCTAATTTGTTACCTAACGCATATATTTTAAATTTTTTAGAACTAAATCCATTTTATCATTTACTCGAATTAATAAGAGCTCCATTACTAGGTCAAGAAATTAAATCAAATAGTTATTTGTATATATTATTCTTTACTTTTTTTGGATGGAGTTTAACTTTGATTTTTTATTCAAAATATTTAAAACGTATTGCCTACTGGCTATAATTTATGAATTTTTTTAAATTAAATAATGTTTGTGTTGATGTACCAGTTTATAATGTTAACTCACGTTCTTTAAAAAAAATACTAATCAAATCATTAGGTCAGAATAAAATTGTTCAAGATCAAAGAAGCGGAATACAAATGGTAAAAGCTTTAAAAAATATAAATATTGATTTTAATAGTGGAGATCGAGTTGGTCTGATTGGCCCTAACGGAGCTGGAAAGTCAACTTTATTGAGAGTTTTAAGTGGTGTTTATTCGCCCACCAGCGGATCAATTTCAAGTAAAGGCAAAGTTTCTTCATTAATTGATTTAACGCTCGGAATGGATGTTGAGGCTTCAGGAATAGAAAATATTTATATTCAGGGAGAGTTATTCGAAATTCCTAAAAAAGTAATTAATAAAAATATTGATGGTATAATTAATTTTTCTGAACTCAAAGAATTTATTGAATTGCCTATTCGGACCTATTCTGCTGGTATGATTTTTAGATTAGGTTTTTCAGTTTTAACTTTTTTGCAGCCTGAAATTCTTATAATGGATGAATGGATTGCAGTTGGAGACAATAATTTTTCAAAGAAAGTTAATGAGAGATTAAAAGTTATTCTTGAAAAAACAAAAGTCTTTATTATAGCTTCTCATTCAAAAGATTTAATTTTAGATGTGTGCAATAGAGTTGTTTGGATCGAAAACGGATCAATACGCCTTGATGGTTCTCCTAAGAAATTATGTGACTTATATTTTAATTAGAGATAAATTTAATTTTAAAATATGTCTATTAAATCATTAATTCTTTCAATTAGTAAAAAAAGAAATTACATAAAAGCTTACAATCTCTTCTTAAATAAAAGTTTTGTATCAATTTTTAATCTTTTGATACAAAAATTTTTAGAAAAATCTCCAAAAAATTTCAATTCAAATTTTACTTATAATCGAGATTATAATCATTGGATCAGTTTATATGATCAATTAAAAGATAAGGATTTAAATGAGATGAAGATAAGAATATCTGAGTTCAAAAATAATCAGAAAATTTCAATCATTATGCCAACCTTTAATTCTAATATTCATTTTTTAAAAGAAGCAATTAATTCTGTTCAAAAACAAATTTATGAAAATTGGGAATTGTGTATTGCGGATGATTGCTCAACTAATAGTGAGGTCTTAAATTTGTTAAATTATTATAAAAATCAAGATAAAAGAATTAAAATTGTATTTAGAAAAGAAAATGGAAATATTTCTGCTGCATCAAATTCTGCATTGAATATTTCCACAGGTGATTGGATTGCCTTATTAGATCATGATGATGTCATTAAAGCTGATGCTTTATATTGGGTAGTAAAAGAAATTAATCTTCATCCCCAAGTTAAAATGATTTACTCAGATGAGGATAAATTAGATGAAAATGAAAAAAGAAAGGACCCCTATTTTAAATGTGATTTTAACAAACATTTATTTTATTCCCAAAACATGTTTTGTCATTTTGGAGTTTTTAAAAGCTCTCTAGTTAAAGAATGTAAAGGTTTTAGGTTGGGTTTTGAAGGATGCCAAGATTATGATTTAACTTTACGTTGTTTAGAAAAGGTTGAACAATCACAAATTCGCCATATTCCTAAAATCTTATATCACTGGAGGGCACATAAAAATAGTACAGCCTACTCAATTTCATCAAAATCATTCGCAGTAATTAATAGTAAAAAAGCAATAGATGAGCATTTTCAAAGAATGAATATTAAAGCTTATGTTGATATTACAGACTTTGGTTATCGTACAAGATATTTAATTCCCAAAATAGAACCGAAGATAAGTATAATTATTCTAACAAAAAATAAGTATTCTTTTTTCAAAAAGTGTTTTGAAAGTATTATAAATAAGACTTTGTATAAAAATTACGAATTTATAATTGTAGATAATGGCTCTGATGAATCGGAAATATTAGAATATTTGTTAAAAATATCAAAATATAGAAATGTAAAAGTTATAAAAGATAATCGTGAATTTAATTTTTCGCAGCTTAATAATTCAGCAGTTAAATATGCGAACAGTGAGTACCTTTTATTTTTAAATAATGACATTGAGGTTATTTCTGCAGAATGGCTCACTGAAATGGTTTCATTTATTATTCAGCCTAATATTGCTGTAGTTGGTTCAAAATTATTATATTTTGATAATAAAAAAGTGCAACATGCTGGTGTGATCATTGGTGTAGGTGGCGTTGCAGGGCATTCGCATAAATATTTTGATACTGATCACCCTGGATATTTTTCTAGATTAAATTTAGTGCAGAACTTATCTGCAGTTACAGGCGCATGTCTTTTAACAAAACGTAGTGTTTTTGAAGAAGTTGGTGGTTTTGAAGAAAATCTTAAAATAGCCTTCAATGATGTTGATTATTGCTTAAAAGTTGTAAAAAAAAAATATGAAATTATTTATACTCCTTATGCAGAAATGTATCATCATGAAAGTATTACGAGAGGAGAAAATAATAGTCCTCTTAAAATTGAAATTCATAATAAAGAAGTAAACTTCATGCTATCGAGGTGGAAAAAAACTTTAGAATATGATCCTTATTATAGTATAAATCTTACGATTGATACTGAAGATTTTTCTTACGCTTTTCCTCCTAGAACGATATATATTAACAATCATTAAAACAGAACATTCAATTTACAATAAATTTTAAAAAGTTTATGTCTAATATTTTTAGTTTAATTAATCTCGACGAAGAATTTTATAGAATAAACAATAAAGATTTAAAAAACTTATCAACTTTTGATCTAAAAAATCATTATTTTAATTTTGGTTATTTTGAAGGAAGGCCCAGTAGTAAGATTGCCATAAAAGAAGAATTTATAAAATCACTTAATAAGGAAGCGGATAAAAAAAGTATTCTGGAAATCTCGCCCTTCAACAACCCTTTGATGCTAGGAAAAAATGTAAAATATGCCGAAATTCTTACAAAAGATAAATTAATCCAAAGAGCTATAGAACTTAAATTAGAAGTAAATAAAATTCCGAATATCGACTACATAATTTCATCCCATTCTTTAGAAAGTATAACTGAGAAATTTAATATAATTTTTGCTTCACATGTAATTGAACATCAGCCAGATTTAATAACTCATCTCAACGAAGTGAGCTCTAAGCTTATTGATGGGGGGATTTATGCTTTAATTTTACCTAATGCAAAATATTGTTTTGATGCAAATTTGCCTTTATCTAAAATTTCAGATGTTATTAATGCTTTTTTTGATAAACGAAAACTTCATACAGTGGGTAGTGTTATAGAACATAGAGCACTTACAACGCACAATGATCCTTATAGACATTGGACAGAAAAAAAATCTATTTTATATAATACAATTGAAGTAGATAAAGTTAGCTCTGCTTTAGAAGAATTTAAAAACTCTTCAAATCAATATATTGATGTTCATGCATTTCAATTTGATCCCTTGTCTTTTTCGGATATTTTAAACGCACTTATAAAATTAAAACTTATAAATTTTAGCACTGTTGAAGTAAATGGACCGGTTTATAAGAGTTTTGATTTTACATTGATGTTAAAAAAATAGCTAAAATTCAAAAATTATGAAAAAATATATTAGTGAAAAATATAGCAACTTACTATTTGGAATATTTTTAATAATAATATTTGGATCTATTTTTTTTTCATTTGTTTTTGGTAATCATACTCAAATCAACTTTAATGAAATTACATTTTTTACCGACTTTTCAGGTCAAGCTTTTTTAAATCATATATATAAATTTAATCTAGTTTATGGAAGAGATACAGTTTTCCAACTGGGCCCTTTAGCAATTGTAAGATATTTTATATTTGATCCTGAAATTTTTTATAATTATTTATTTTTAAGATTTACTTTTTTATTATTACACTTTTATTTGGTTTATGATTATTTGAAATATTTTAATCTGAATAAATTTATATTTGCAATTTTAATTTACATTTACACTTTATTAGTATTTTTAGATCAGGACGGAATTTTTTACATTTTATTTTTTTTATTAGTTATACCAATTTTTTCTAAAATAAATACGACAACAAAAACTATTTTAATATTTTTAATAGCATTTCACAGTTTAATTAAACTTTCTTTTTTTGTTTTAGCTTTATTTAGTTTGCTTATATTTGTTTTATATAAAAAAAAAATTAGTGAAGTTTTTTTTGTAATTTCTGTTTACACATTATCATTAATCATTCTGAACTTTTTTTCTGGTTTTTCGATAGAGAGTTTATTTAATTATCTTTTTCTTAATTTAAATTTTATTGGTGGTTATGCCGAGGGCCATGTTTTACACCATAAGCCATTAGAGGCTTTTTTTTTGATTTTAATTATTATTTTGAATTATTTTTCTACATTGATACTTTTAAAAAAATATTCATTTTATTCAAACTTTATTTCAACAATTTTTTATTTTGGCTTAAGTTATGTGGCTTATAAACACGCAGTTGTCAGGCATGACGCGCATATTTGGCATTCTCTAGTTTTTTATATTTTTTTAAGTTTGTTGTTATTTTCTATTTTTTTTTTCTCAAAGAATTCTTTATTAGGAAAAAAATATTCCAAAACATTTGTTTTATTTTTTATTTTTAGTATTTTTTTAAATAATTTAATTTTTAAAAATTACTATGATACAAATTATTATAAATTGTCTAAAGTTTTATCAAATGAAATTTTTTTAAAAAATTTATTTAATCCAATAAATACAATAATAAATTCAACAATTGTAAATTATGAACCAAGAAAAAAAATATATTACGATTTAAAAAAGAAAAGTAAAAATAATAACGATCTTCAAGAAAAATTCGATGTGTTCAGCGATAACCCAATGTTAGGTTTTATCTTTGAGGAAAACTATTTGCCAAGACCTAGTAACTATTCATTTAATACTTATGGCAAAAAAATAATTACTTTAAATAAAGAACATTATTTAAAAGATGAGTTAAAATTTATTTTATTGCCAAATAATTTCACTCAATATGTTGATAATAGATTTTTTTTCAATATGGATAACTATATATGGCCAATATTGTATGAAAATTTTACGATTGAAAATGAGTTGGTTTTTAATAATCGTATTTTCTTCAAATTAAAAAAAGAAAAAAAAACAGATTTTTCTTTTAGTATTATAAATACTAAAGTTTTTAATTTTGGTGAACTTATAAATTTAGATTACTGTGACGAAGCTATTAAATATTGTTTTGCTAAATTTTATATTAAAAAAACTTTTTTTGGAAATCTAATTGATTTTTTTTATAAACCAGTACCTTTTGTAATTGAATTTTCTTCTAATAATAAAACTTTTAATTACAGATTTACTTTTGTAAATGCTAAAGATGGTTTTCTAATAAAACCATTTTTTTATGAGATTGCAGATTTAAATAATAAAAAAGATTGTAGTATTAATTCTACTACCTGTCCTAAAATCGATAGTTATAAAATAACGCCCATGTCAAAAGTTTATCTTTTAAACTTTGACGTAACCGCTTTATATGCAAAAAGATTTATTGTAGAGCAGGGAGTATTAAAATTTAACTAAATATACTAGCTTTTATTATTTATTAAATTAATTTATAGTAATTCATTTATAGTCTATAGGTAAAATTTTTTTGCTGATTATCTCAATTCATTCTTTAATGTATTTTTAATTTTATCTCTAAATGAAAAATAAAATAAAATTATTACCTGTATCTATTTTATTACCTGTTTTTAATGAATATGATGTTATTAAAGATGTGATCGAGCAGTGGAATAATAAAGTTTTAAAAAAAATTAAAGGATCTGAATTAATAATAGACGATTGCTCAAATGATAACACTGGACTGATTATAAAAAAAATTAAAAAAAATATGCATAATATTAGATATAGCTTTACTAGAAGAGATGGTTTTCATAACGCAATAGTTAGAATGGCAAAAAAAGCAAAAAATAGCACTTTGTTTATGACTGACTCCGATGGTCAATATCCAGTCAATAGTTTTTGGAAATTGTATAGATATGTGGGTGATTATGATGTTGTTACTGGATATAAATTAGAAAGAAATGATTTACTATATAGAAAATTTTTTTCGTACATTTTTAACATATTAATTTCTTTTTTGTTTTTTTTAAAATTAAAAAATTTTGATTTTAATTGTTTCTATAGATTTATTGATAAAAAAACTTTTTTATTTTTAGATAAAAAAATAAAATTTTTAAGATTAAGATTCCCGAGCACAGAACTTTACTTACTAGCTACAAAATATAATCTAAAAATAAAAAGAATTCCGATAAAAACTTTTTTTAGAGAATATGGAAAAAGTAATGCATTGCCACTTTCGTTAATTCTGAAAATTATTTTTCCAGTTATTTTAGGAATAATTTTACTTAGAATAAATTTTTTTAAAAATTATGGTAAAATCAGTAAACGATAAACCAAAGTCTTATTGTTTAGTTATGTTGTAAGTTTTAGAGTATATACCTTATGGTAACCTTAATTTACTATCTAAATATTTTAAAAATTACTCTATTCTAGAAACTATCTTCTTTGTTTCAATTAATTTTTTTAGATGACAATTCTATTACTGCCAGCGTAACATTTCTTGTTAAGTTTAAAAATGGTTATTAAAGTAATTTAGTTCTTTAGGTTTTTAGATAGTAATAAATAAATTTATGAATGAGCATTGTACACAAGGGCTAAATTAGATATAATATTTTAATAAATCCCAGCTAATGAAGACGGTCACGTGGCTTAAAAAATAATTAATTTGATTGATTTTTTATTAGCTTTTGAAATCTTGTGATGCATGTTGATAATATTTAATATTTACAAAAAATGATCATTTCTAAAACCCCATATAGAATTTCTTTGTTTGGTGGAGGAAGCGATTTTCCAGGATGGTATAAAAGTAATAAAGGTATAACAATATCTTCAACAATTGATTATTATTTGTATATAACAATAAGAAATTTACCTGGTTTTTTTTCAAACTTTAAATACAGATTGAGTTATTCTAAGATTGAGAAAACAAAAAGCATCAATGAAATACAGCATCCAGCAGTAAAAAAGTACTTAAAATACATCAAATTTTCTCATCCTCTAGAAATTCACGTTGACTCTGATTTACCAGCAAGATCAGGAATCGGATCCAGTGCTGTTTTTATAGTTGGGTTAATAAATGCTTTTAATAATTTTATTGGCAAAAAAAAAAATATTAATCAAATTGCGAGGGAGGCAATTCATTTTGAACAAAATGTAATGAATTCTGCTTGTGGTTCCCAAGATCAAATTATTGCTTCTTATGGAGGCTTTAAAAAAATATTTTATGAAAACAATAAATTTAAAGTTAATGAAGTAGCTATTGGTAAAAAAAATAAAAAAAAATTAGAAAATAATTTATTATTATTCTTTACTGGATTTTCAAGAAGATCTTATTTAATAGAAAATCTTAAAATTAAAAATTTAGATTTAAATCATAATAAAATCAGACAGTTGGTAAGTTATACTTATGAAGCTTTAAAAATTCTAGAAAGTAATTTAGATCTTAATCAGTTATCTTATTTAATGGATGAACTTTGGAACATGAAAAAGCAATTTTCTAAAAATGTTAGTAATTCAAAAATTGATGATATATATGACTTTGCTAAAAGGAATGGAGCAAAATCTGGTAAATTAATTGGAGCTGGTGGTGGTGGTTTTTTTTTATTTTTAGTAAATAATTATAAAGATAAAATAAAATTGATCAAGTCATTAGAAAAAAAATGTATTTATGTTCCTGTAAAATTCACCGATTTAGGAACTGAAATTATATATAGAAAAGAAGAATATATTTAAAAAATATCAAAGATATTTCTTTATAAGTATTTATTTAATAAATTTATAAAAAAAACAAATCAATAATAAACTTTATTTATAATTTATGAAAAATTAATTTTTTTTGTTTTATATAATCTTTTTTATTTATAAAGAGAAATAAAAACTTTCTGATTTATACTGGAAAATATCTCTTTGTACCCTAATTTAATAATTTTTTTTGCAACATCACTATAATTCATAAATTTATTTTTATAAGTTAAATCATGTAAATCTATAATAATTTTTAAACAATATTTTGGATTAATTTCTTTTCTATAAATTAGCTCAATTTCTTTACCTTCAATATCGCAAACTAGTTGATAATATTTAATTTTGAATTTTTTTATTATATCTTTTAAAGTGATGGCTTCTACGTTGTAAGTATCTCTTAATTGCCAAAGTTTCGGTATTTTAATATTATTATCAATTACATGGTTAGATAAAAACATTTTATAGGAGTTAAATTTTGCAAATTTTGAATTATAATTTACAGCCATATTTAAAATTATCCCTCCCCATATTTTTTCTTTATTAAAAGCAATTTTTTTGTTACCAAAGCTAATTCTGTTGGAAAAATTATTTATTTGAATATTTTTTTTAATTATATCATAAGAAATTTTATCTGGTTCAACACTTATTATTTTTTTTTTGTTTTGTATTTTTTTTAATATTGTTAGGGTGGATAGCCCAATTCCAGCACCAAATTCAATTACATCTAAATCTTTACTTAAATATTTTTCTAGTATGGCAGGTTCTGAATTCTCATAATAACCACAAAAAATCATGCCTCTTATTAACAAGGTTAAGCCTGGATGATCTATTGTTAAATATATATTTTGTCTGTAACATTTTTTTACTTTAAATATTGATAATAGATAACCTATTAATACGAACGGAAAAGTCCCAATTTTTACTTTTATTATTTCAGGAGTTATGTACCTTAAAAAATCAATTAATAAATTCATTTTAAAAAAAATTTTTAGTATTAACTTAAATATTACTAAGTATTTTTTTTTGTTGATTAAATATTTCTTTAAAATTTTTGTAATAGTTATCTCTATAAATACTAAGATATTTTGAATAATATTGAAAGAGTTCACTTTGTTTTGGTGACGAAATAATTTTGATATTAATATTAACGGTGTCCATATATTTTTTTATAAAGTCTTTAATTGATAAAGTTTTATAATTACCTAAGTTTACTATTTTATTACTAATTTTATTAATCATTTTTTTAATTATTAAGGAGGATTTTGTAATGTAAATATAACTTCTGAATTTAGAAATGTCTCCTAGTGTAATTTGTTTTTTTTTAGAGTTAATAAATATTTTATTTATAAGATAATTTTTATCTTTCTTAAATCCATAAACATTGCCTAATCTTATATGAATAAACTTCATTTTTATATTTTTCTTATTATCCATCATGTATTTAGCTGATAGATATTTTGCTCTAGCATAATTATTTAATAATTTTATATTAATTTTAGTATCTTCTTTGATAACGCCAAATTTATTTGAGTATTCGTCAATTGATCCAATATTTATAAATTTATTAATATTGCTATTACTGCAAATTCGATAAAGCTTTTTGAAATGTCTAAGATTATATTTTATATGCGAAATTGAATTTGGTTTAGAAACATTAGACCATCCAAAATGGATAAAAGTTTTAATTTTTTTGCTTTTTAAAAAATATTTTAATTTATCTCTTGTTATTTTTTTTTTACTTAAAATATTGAAATAATTTTTATTATTTTTATTGAAACTGACAGTAAATGTCTTTTTA
>Ga0169931_10003408_pt1 | contig 25214 bp, 26 predicted proteins | sample Kivu_15m_20L_FD_129675 | JGI IMG/M metagenome (GOLD analysis project Ga0169931, IMG submission 129675) | Freshwater microbial communities from Lake Kivu, Western Province, Rwanda to study Microbial Dark Matter (Phase II) - Kivu_15m_20L... | ecosystem: Environmental > Aquatic > Freshwater > Lake...
CCGCCGAGGCCGGCTTCCACCGCGTCGAGCACAGTGGCGGCACTCAGGCCGAAGCGGGCCGCGGCCGGCCGATCAATCTCGATCTCCAGATACGGTTTGCCCTGCACGCGGCTGGGCGCGACACCGACCGCGCCGCGGACGGACTCAACCAGGCGCTGGACTTCGAAGGCCTTGGCCTGGAGCGCGTCGAGATCGTCGCCGAGCAGCTTCACGCCAAGCTGGGCGCGGATGCCGGTCGAGGTCATGAGGATGCGGTTCTCGATCGGCTGGAGGAAGCCGGGGACATAGCCCGGCACGGCGGTGAGCTTTTCGGTGAGTTCGGCGACCAGCTTCGGGCGGTTCATGCCGGGCCGCCACTCGGGGTTGCGCACCGTCCACGGAACCGTGAACAGCCCGAGCACGCTGCGGTTGGTCGTGAGGAACTCCGGCTTCAGCATGATGGTGGTCTCGATCATCTCGACCGGTGCAGGATCGGTCGCGGTTTCGGCCCGGCCCAGCTTGCCGCCGACGCTCGCGACTTCCGGCACCTCCGCCATGACGCGGTCCTGCCAGGCCATGATGCGTTTCACCTCGGTGAGCGAAGTCGCCGGCAACAACACAGGCATGAAGAGCAACGAACCCTCATTGAGCGTGGGCATGAACTCCTTGCCCAGGCCCTTGAAGGCGGTGGCGAGCGCCGGGCTTCGCGCGGCGAGGAAATCGAGCGCCGGTCGCGGAAGCCCCCATGCGACCAGCTGCGACACGACGAGAATCACCGCCGCGAGCCCCAGCACGAGCCCGCGATGGCGGAGCGACCAGTTCAGCGCGGGATCGTAGGCCCGGAGCAGGAACTTCATGATCCAGTTGTCCTCCTCCGCGTGGAACGGGCCGCGCACGAGGAACGTGCAGAGCACCGGCACCAGCGTGACGGCCAGCAGCGTGGCACCGAGGCAGGCGAAGGTTTTGGTGTAGGCGAGCGGGTGGAACAGTTTTCCCTCCGCGCCGCCGAGCACGAACACCGGCAGGAACGCGAGGATGATGATGGCCATCGCGAAGAAGATCGGCCGGCCGACCTGCTTCGCGGCAGCGAGCGTGCAGGCGAAGGTTTCGGTGGCGTCCAGCCGGCCGCCCTTGGCGTGCTCCGCCTCCTCGCAGTGCCGGATGACGTTCTCGGTCATCACGATGCCCGCGTCCACGAGCACGCCGATGGCGATGGCGATGCCGGAGAGCGACATGATGTTCGAGCTGATGCCGAACTGCTCCATGAGGATGAACGAGACCAGGATCGAGGCGGGCAGCGGGATGGTGACGATGAGGATGCTGCGGAAGTGGAACAGGAAAACGACGTGCGCGAGCGTCACCAGGATGACTTCCTCGATCAGCGCGTGTTTCAACGTGCCGATGGTGCGGGCAATCAGGTCGCTGCGGTCGTAGAACGACCGGATGGTGACGCCCGGCGGCAGGCTCGGACTAAGCTGTGCGATCTTCTCCTTCACCCGGCGGATGACCTCCATCGCGTTCTCGCCGGTGCGCATCACGACAATGCCGCCCACCACTTCGCGGCCATCCACATCGAGGGTGCCGCGCCGAAAATCGCCGCCGATCTCCACGCTGGCGACGTCGCGCAGGTAGATGGGCGTGCCGTTCCTTTCCAGCAGCACGATTCCTTCAAGGTCGGATACCTGCTTCACGAGCCCGACGCCGCGCACGACGAACTCCATGCCGTTCTCCTCAATGGTCTTCCCACCGACGTTCAGGTTGTTCGCACCGACGGCCATCATCACGTCCTGCAGCGACACGCCCAGCGCCCGCATCCGCGTGGAGCTGACCTCGATCTGATACTGCCTCACGAAGCCGCCGACGGAACCGACTTCCGCAACTCCCGCCACGCTCTGGAGCTGGTAGCGCACGAAGAAGTCCTGCAGCGCCCGCAACTGGCCCAGATCGTAACCCTGGCCGTTGGGCGCCTTGGTGGGGTCCACCTCGAGGAAATACTGGTAGATCCAGCCGAGTCCGGTGGCGTCGGGGCCCAGCTGCGGGACCACGCCCGCTGGCATCTGGCTGGTGAGCAGGTTGAGCCGTTCCAACACCCGGGAGCGGGCGAAGTAGTTGTCCACTTCGTCCCCGAAGATCACGGTGACCAGCGAGAAGCCGAACATCGAGGTCGCGCGCACGGTCTTCACGCCGGCGAGGCCCTGGAGGTTGACGGACAGCGGATACGTCACCTGATCCTCGACCTCCTGGGGCGAGCGGCCCATCCAGTCGGCGAAGACAATCACCTGGTTCTCGCTGAGATCGGGGATCGCATCCACCGGCGTGCGGTAAACGGACTTCACGCCCCAGGCGACAAGGAGCAGCGAGCCGCACAGAACCAGGAAGCGGTTCTTCAGGGACCATTCGATGAGGCGGGAGATCATGGCTTCACCTCCGTGCCGCAATCGAGCATCTCGGCGCCGAAGTAGGGGTTCCGGATTGCCGGTGAGAACTGGAGCCATTCCGCCCGCGGCGGCGCGCCGGGGAAGGACTTCTTCGTCATCGGGCACTGGAAGATCCGCAGGTCCGGAATTCCGGCGGCCCCGCGCACGCGCTTGGCCAACGCCACGACTTCCATGCTGAGGCGATGAAATGCTTTTCGCGCGCCCGCGAGGTCGGCAGCGGCTTCCAGATGCGAGGCGGCCGCCAGCCGTTCGACGGCATCCGCCCACTCCGCAGCCTCCTTGAGGGCGGCGGCGAGCGTCGGCTGCGCGGCGTGGACCTGCGGAGCCAGCGAATTGTATTTCGTCAGATCATCCGCCGCCAAGGCGTCGCGCAGGGCGTCCGCTTGCCGGAGGAACTCCAGCACGGCCGCCTGTTGCCCGGGCGTCAGCGATGGCGCTCCGCCCACCGTCGGAGTGGCCGGTGCCGGGGGCGCCACCGCCGCGTGCAACTGCGCCTGCGAATCGAGCAGCAGGTTGCCGCCGGTCACCACGGATTCGCCCTCGCTCACGCCGGACACAACTTCCCAGGCTTCATCGCCCGCCCGGCCGAGCGTGACCGCCCGCTGCTCGTAGGCCCCGTTGCCCCGCTCGACATAAACGACCGCCTGCGCGCCCGGCGACAGCACCGCGGACCGCGGGACGGTCAGCACCGGCTCCGTCGCCAGCCGCACCTTTCCATCGGCGAAAACCCGGTGGCGGATCAGCCGGCGTGGGCTACCGGACCCGTCCACTAGCGGATTCACGATTTCGACCCGGATCTTCGCGCTGCGGGTGTCCTCCCGCAGGTTCGGATCAATGAAGGAGATCACGTTCGTGAAGCGCCGGCCTGGCAGCGAAGGCGCGGTGATCTCGACCGGCTGGCCCACGCCCAGCCATTCGAGGTCCCGTTCGTAGGCATCGAACAGGAACCACATGGAGCTGAAGTCCGCGAGTTCGAACAGCCTTTCGCCCTCCTTGACGTATTGGCCTTCGTAAACCGCCTTGGCAACCACCGTGCCGGTCATCGGCGCGAGCAGTTCCACGGTCAGATTGGTGGGGCTGAAGTTCGCCGGAAGCTCGCGGATCTGGGCTTCGCTCAGGCCCATCTGCCGGAGTCGCAGCGTCGCACCTTCAACCAGGTTCCCGCCCGGTGCGCGGTGGGCGGCGAGATATTCCCGGACCGCCGTAAGCAGCATCGGACTGTAGAACGTCGCCAAGGGCTGGCCGGCGACGACTTCGGCACCGAGCTGGTTCACGAAAAGGCGCTCGACGCGGCCGTCCACGTAGGCGGACAGGAACCGGTGCCGCTGATCGTTGTCATCAATGGAACCTGCGACCCGCAGCGTGCGCGTGATTGCTGCGCGCCGCACCGGGCTGGTCCCAACCTGCACGACCGTGAGCTGGTTCGTGCTGAGGGTGACGACACCGGAATCCGTGGCGAAGCCGGCGTCGCCCTCATACACCGGCGTAAGGTCCATGCCGCAGATCGTGCATTTGCCGGGCTGGTCCGACTTGATCCACGGATGCATCGGCGACTGGTAGAATTTGACCTGCCGTTCGCCGGCGGACGGCGAACCGGAGTGGGCGCCAGGCGAATGGAGGCGGCCCCAACGGCCGTGGGCAAACCAGCCGGCGGCCAGGGCGGCGAGCAGGAGCAGGAGCATCAACGGGGTTTTCATGGCGGGAAGTTCAGGGTTGGTTCGACGGGGCAGTTTCGCGGGCCAGCATCTGGAGCGCTTCCAAATCCCCCAGGCCGCAGCAGAGGACGAGTTCACTCATGGCCGACCATTGTTCGGTGACGGCCCGGGCGAACATCACCCGGGATTCCAGCAGCATGCGGCGGGCTTCGAGCACGTCGTTGAGCATGCCACGGCCATGGCTCCAGCCGGCGTGGATGACCTCGAGAGCCCGTTCGGCCCGCGGGATGACCTCGTCGCGGAGCGCCACGGCTTCGCGGTGCGCCGCGTTGATTTCAACGGTGAGCCGGTGGATTTCGCCGCGGACTTCAAGGGCCTGATCCGCCTGGTCGTGAAGGGCGGCGGCCAGCCGTTCGCGGTCGCGGGCCTGGTCGCGCCGGTAGTTTGCACGGTTGAACCACGGCAGGTTCAGCTTCACCGAGAACAGTCCCTGGCGGAACGCGCCGTCGCCGGAATAGCTCATGGCATCCACGCCCAGGCTCACGTCGGGCCGGCCGGCCCGGCGCGACACTCCGACGGCGGCCTCGGCGGTGCGATGCTGGCGGCCGGCGAGCTTCAGGCGCGGATCATTGGCGAGGGCGAGGCGGACGAGGTTGGTCGTGAACGGCACGGGGTCGGCCAGCCCGGGCAGCCCTAACGCGGGCAGGGGCGCCAGCGGTTCCCGGCCCAGCAGACGGTTGACCGCACCGCGTCGGGCGCCGAGCTGGCCGCGTTCGTTGGCCAGCCGGGCCGCGCGGCGGGCCAGATCGGATTGCAGCCGGAGCACTTCTGCCGCGGAGCCGAGCCCGCCGGCGTGGCGGGCTTCTGCGGCGGTGACGAGCTGTCCGGCCCAAGCCAGGTCCTCGTCGCCCAAACGGACTTCCGCTTCGGCCTCAGCGACGGTGAAGAGCGCTTGGGCCAGGTCGCGGCGGAGCGCCTGGAAGCGCGCCTCCGCCTCTTCAGTGGTGAACGCCGCTTCGGCCTCGGCGAGCGCGCGGGCGGCCTTCTCCTTGCCCATCACGGGCAGGCGCTGCTCGAAGCCGTAGGTCAGGTCTCCCTGTTCCTCCGGCGGCATCCACTTCTGGTTGTAGGCCAGGCCGCCGAGAGTGGCCATCGGATCGTCCCAGCGGCGCACCGCGGCGGCGTTGAGGTTGGCGGCGGTCACCCGGGCGCGGGCGGCGGAGAGCGCCGGGTGGTTGGTCCGCAGCGCCTCGGAGTAGGCGGTGACGATTTCGGGGGTGATGACCGTCAACGGCGGCGGGGCCGCAGTTTCACTGGCGACGGTCAGCCAGGCGGCCAAGAGGCCACACGGCAGGAGGAATGGTTTCATGACCCAACATCGGAACGGGAGTTCTGGAACTCGGCGCGGCACCGGCAGAGAGGTGGACGCGCGCCCGCGCCGGGCACACGTCTTCCGGGATGTCGGGAAAACTCAGATCAACAGGGCACCCTGCCGCAGGAAAAGCGGCACGGGTTCCACCCGGACCAACGTGGAGGCGGTCCGGGAATTCGCCGGTAATTGCGGCGGAGAAGGCAGAGTCCAGAGCGCGAGCAACAGCGCTCCGGGTTGCAGGGAAAACTCGTGCCCCGGATTGACCGGGGCCGGCACGGCCGCGCGGGGCGCCGCCGCGGGCGCATCCTCGAAGCAGCACTCGCAGTGATGCGCCTTGGCCCGGCAGCACGGGGAGTCATCCGCTGAGTCGCTCGCGCACACCATCGATCCCTCCAGTCCGACCGACGGCACCGCGCAAAGCTGCGCCAGCAGGAAGAGCAGGCTCAGGAAGGTGGCGCAGACGGATTTCATTGGCGAACCGATGACAGTGCGGTTATCGGCGAATCACTTGCCGGATTTCTTCTCGTTTTTGGCCTTTTTCGCCTCGTCTTCCAGCTTGGCGAGGAACTTCTTGGGATCCTTGTCGAAGTCCTTCTTGCAGGATTTGCAGCAAAGCTTGATCTCCTGCCCCGCGTGGGACAACGCGAAGGGCTTCATATCCGGGTCCTCGCCGAGCTTCTCGTCGGACACAAGGCAGGTTTCCAACGGATAAGCTTTGGCCTTCTCCTTGGCCTTCTCCTTGGCCTTTTCGGCCAGGGCGGGCGTGGCAACAGCGGAGCCGGCCAACAGGGCCGCGGCGACGATCCAGGACACATTTTTCATACGCTGTCGGCCATTTACTTAGCCGGAACCGGCGAACCGGCAAGCATTCTTCTGGCGACCGGCGCTCTTCGGGCGCGAATTCTCACCATGGCGGAATACGGTGCGAAAACGTCGCGGCCGTGACGGTGGCGGCTGCGCGGCTGCGCAGCCCTACCCCGGTGGGGCGGAGCTGCCGTTCCGCCTTCCGCCCGCGCGCAAAGACAGAGGGCGGGGCGTTTTCTGCAACTTTGGAAATATGCATCCCAGCTTGTCCGGCGTGACGTTGAAGCCGCTTAATCAAGCCGCCCGACGGTTGCCAGCGGGCGCCGAGGAACGAAGAGTTCTCCTGCTTTGAGCAGGATCCTTTTCATCACGGGCAGCGACACGGGCGTAGGAAAAACGGTGCTGACCACGCTGCTGATCCGTCGGCTGCGGGCGTTGGGTGTTTCGGCCCTGGCGGTGAAGCCGTTTTGTTCCGGCGGGCGGGACGATGCCGAGGCGCTCCACGCGGCGCAGGACGGGGAAATCGCGCTCGACGCTCTCAATCCCTGGCACTTTCGGGCGCCGGTGACGCCCTTGCTGGCCGCCCGCCGCGAAGGTCGCACCCTCGAACTGCCCGACGTCCTGACCTACCTCCGGCAGGTGGCGGAACTGTCGTCGTGCCTGCTGGTGGAAGGCGCTGGCGGACTGCTGAGTCCGCTGGGCGAAGGGTTTGCCGCCGACGAACTGATTGCGCGCCTCCGGGCCCGGGCCGTGGTGGTCTGCCCGAACCGCCTCGGCGTCATCAACCAGGCCCGCCTGACGTTGGGCAGTCTGCCCAAAGCGGCCCGGGCCGGCGCGCGCGTGGTGCTCATGGGCCAAGCCCGACCGGACGGATCCGTGAAAACGAACGCGGCCCTGCTGGGCGAACTGGTCGGAGCCGGGCGGGTCATTTCAATGCCGTTCCTGCCGCAGGCCCATCAGGCCGCCCTGTCGCCGAAGCTGGCGAAGTTGCTGGATGCGGTGCTTGCCTGAAGCGCGGCAATCGGGTCTCGCGCTCAGGCCACGCGTCACATTCGCCTCCTCTCTTGGATTACGACCGGCCGGCGGGCCAGTGCGGATTCCACAATCTCCGCGGCTGTCATTTCATGCTTTGGACAAAAGATGAGATCTGAGATTTCAGGACATCCTGTGCTTCTCACGAGCACGCCCAAGAGCTCCGAAAGCTCATCATCGGTGTAGCGCATCTCCATGATTCGCTGAACCAGCGCAACTATCTCGGCCTTTTCGGCGATACGGGGCAGCATGGGCAAAAGCTCACTTACTCAAAATTAACGCTCAAGCTCTGCGACAGTCTCAGCTGCTGCGACGGAATACACGGTGTGTTCACGCCTTCCCGCGGCGTGCAAACGGAAGGCGGAAAGACGGTTCGTAGCGACACCCAGCCGGACTGCTTCCGCATCATACCAAATCGTCCCTCGGCGGTGGCTCGTGCAGTTCCAGCTCCCAATCCTCATACGGCGGCTCAACCTTGAAGCTACTGTCACAATACGCCCTAAGGTAGTCGGTCGCTCTTTTCTGTGCATAATGCGCGTTCAGCACCCGACCCTCCTCGTCCAACTTCAGCACATTTGCGAAGATGGCATAAACCTGCTCAATCGCGCTCGGCTCACTCCCATACAAGTGAAGGTAGCTCACGCCTTCGAGCGTGTATTGCGTCCCGCTCGCCATGAAGTAGGTGAACGTCCTTAACGCTCCACTGAGTGAATGGCTCAAATGCGGCATGACGTGCGAATTGAAATTGCAGACCAGTCAGCCCTCCAGTTCCGTCGGGAAAAGCCGCTGGGTTGGGTTGCCCCAGCCGGCGATGGCATCGAGCACTTCGTCGAGCACCTCGCACGCGGCGTCTTCCCCGTCCTCCTCCGCGATCAGGCGATACTCGTCGAAGAGGCGGTAGAGCGCGGCCTGCTCCAAGCCCTCGGCCTGAAATTCACGGGCCAGCGCCAGGAGCGGCTTCACTTCGACCGCCGCCGTGAGCTGCGCCTCTAGCCGGTCCCGTTGCAGCGAGGAAGGAGCGTTCATGCGCGGATCGTGGTGAACTTGAACACCGTCGCCGAGGCATAGGGCTGGCCCGGCCGCACTACGGGCGAGGGAAACTGGCCAATGTTCGGGGAGTCGGGAAAGTGCTGGGTTTCGAGACAGAACGCGCCGTGCTTCGGGTAGGGACGGCCGTTGAAGTGATTGGCCGTGTAGAGTTGGACGCCGGGCTCGGTGGTCCGGCATTCCAAGACCCGGCCGGAGACCGGTTCGACCACACGCGCCGCGGGCCGAAGTGTTCCCGCCATGCCCCGGAGCACGAAATTGTGGTCGTAACCGCTCGGCCCCTCGATCTGGCGGATGCGTTCGCCGATCCGGTGGGGCGTGCGGAAGTCGAGCGGGGTCGCGGTGACGGAACGCACTTCGCCGGTAGGGATGAGGTCGCGGTCACCCGGGGTGAATTCGTCCGCAAAGATCTGCAGCTCGTGCCCGTAAACGTCGCCGGAGCCGGCCAGGTTGAAGTAGGCGTGGTTCGTGAGGTTCACGACCGTGGGCCGGTCCGTGGTCGCGGCGTAGCGCAGCGTGAGCTCGTTCGCATCGTTCAGCGTGTAGGTGACCGTGACGGCCAAGTTGCCAGGGAAACCTTCCTCGCCGTCCGCGCTGCGCAGGCTGAATTCCACTGCCGCCTCACGACGGCCGGTGCGGGTTTTGGCCGTCCAGAGTTTGCCGGCGAAGCCTTCGCGTCCACCGTGGATGTGGTGCGGCCCCGCGTTCGCGGTGACGCGGACCTCGCGACCATCGAGGGTAAACCGGGCGTTGCGGATGCGGTTCGCAAAGCGGCCGATGACGGACGCGCCCGCCGGAAAGCCCTTCAGGTAGGCGTCGAGGGTCGGGGCGCCGCAGACGACATTGGCCGCGGCTCCCTGGCGGTCGGGCACGCTGATCTCGGTGAGCGTGGCCCCCAGGTCCATGAGGCGGACCACCACGCCGTGGCGGCTGCGCAGCGTGTGCAGTTGCACCGGCCGGCCATCGGTGAGCTGGCCAAACTGGGAGGATTCGACGCGGACGAGCCCGCCTGGAGAATCGGTCGCGCAGCCAGCCATCAGGCCGGCCAGCGAGCCCAGTCCCAGGACGCATGCTTCGCGGCGGGTGAAGTGCTGGGGAACGGCAGCGGGGAGTGTGGACATGGCGGACAGCCTAGGATGAATCCGTGCCGGCGTCGCGGGTGAAGTGGTGCCGGGGCCCGAACTGGGCACATCGTTTCACCGCGGCGGAAGAATCGCCGCCGGTGCAGACGCACGCGCCTGAAGGCGGAGCGGCAGCTCCGGCCCCACCGTGGTAGGGCTGCGCTGCCGCGCGGCCGCCAGCGCACCACACCTTGCGACGCGTCGCAGCCACGATGAAACGATGCGCCCGGACCCGAACTGGCTGCCATCTCAGCGGTTTCGCTGTGCCAGCAATTCGACCAGGCCGCTGAGCACCTCGTCGCGGTCGTGGCCTCCGAGAGCAAGGGCCAGTTGCGCCGTCAGGAGTCCGTATTTGGCGCCAAGATCGTAGCGGTGTCCGTGGGCTTCGAAGGCGAGATACCGCTCCCGCCGGGCCAGGCGCGCCAGCGCGGCGGACAGGTGCACGCCGCCCCGGCCGTCGTGAACAGCAATCATCTGGCCGAGCAGCTCCATTACGGTCGGCGTAAGCACATGCATGCCGAAGAAGCAAAGGTAGTGACCCGCGCGCAGGCCCGGGACCACGAGCTTCTGTTCAGCCTCGGTCGGCGTGGGCTTTTCGAGGACATCCGAAACTTCGTGCAGGCCCGGTTGACCGGGCACCAGTCGGCCGCCGACCGCACCGTAATACGGCAGCTTGCTCTCGTGCGTGGCCTGCACGGCGGACACGGCGCAGTCGCTCGCGGAAGCGACCTCGACCAGCTGTTTCGCGCACCCGTGCGCCTGGGCGCTCGTGTAAAGATGATCGCCGACCAGCAGCAGGAACGGGGCGTTGCCCGTGAAATCGCGGGCACACCAGACGGCGTGGCCGTAACCCAGCGGCTGGGCCTGCTCGATGAACCTGAGCCGGCCGGCGTGGTTGCCGGCGGCCGCGGCGTAGGCCGCCTCGTCGCCGGGACAGATGACGACGCCGATCTCCTCGACGCCGGCCGAGAGCGCCTCCTCGATGATGATGGCGAGAGCGGTCTTGGTCGCGCCATCGCGGTCCACGAGGGACTGGAGCGGCAGCGTGCGCTGGTTCTTCCCGGCGGCGGTAATGACGGCTTTGCGGAGCTTCATGTCGGGTGTGGTGACGGTGGCAAAGGCGCCGCAAGGCAGCAAGCCGGCGACGAAAGGCTTTTCAAACCCTGCCGCTTCGTGGCTGACTTCGGTGGTTCCCTCATGAATGCCGGCGCTCCAGCCTGGGCCGCGGTTTCGGCCGCCCAATCACAGGGCGATGGGCCGCGCATTCCTTCCGCTACCCTACCCTGACCTGACCCGACCATGCCCCTCAACGCCTTCAAAACGGATGCCTCGTCCGTGGAAGTGGACGGCCACAAGCTTCAGTGCCTGATGTGCCACCACGAGACCTTCCACCAGCGCAAGTCCCACATCGACACCGCGCTCGCGACCTCGATGAACCCGGACTGGGTGGACCGTCAGGCCTACTGCCTCGTATGCGACCACTGCGGCTTCATCCACTGGTTCCTGAATCGCTGAGGCACCCGCCTCCGGTCATTCAGACGGTCAGATCGCGCGAACAGATCAGCAGTTCGCCGCGCTCGCGGAAGCCGAGGTGACGCCAGAAGGCACGCCCTTCGGCATTGTCCTGATAGGTGACCAGATGGCACCGGGTGAGCCCCCGTTCCCGCAAACGGTCGAGGCAGAATCCGACCAACTGCCGTCCCAATCCCCGACTGCGGAACTCCCGGTCCACCGCCACGTGATACAGGAAGCCGCGGCGACCGTCGTGGCCGCACAGGGCGGCACCGACCAACACGCCATCCGCCTCGGCGACCACGCTCAGGCCGGGATTGCGCTCCAGAAACCGGGCGATGGGTTCCGCCTCGTCCCAACTGCCGAGGCCCATCCCTTCCGTGCGCCGCCACAGTGCGAGAGCGCCGGGGTAATCGCGCAGTTCAAAGGGACGCAGCAGGGCACTCATGGGACCGGGAGTTTGAATGGGCAGGCAGACGTCATAAACGAAAACGGCGGCTCCAGTTCAGGAGCCGCCGTGAGTGAATCCGGATGTCAGGCCTTGGAAGTGTCGCCAATGGACACGGCCCTGTAGCCGCCGATGGCTTTAAAGTAGAGGAATAGCAGCACGTAAAGCACCGCCATCGTCCCAGGAATGAACGCATCCGCCTTCAGCGTCCGGCGATCACCCGTGATGCTGGCCTCGACCACCGACTTCTGCTCCGGCGTCTTGGTGGCCGCGGTCTGGGCGGCGGACAGCTTGGTGCCATCTAGGCCGTGGACTTCCTGAAGGAAGAGGAACTTTGAAGGCGCCGCCGCCTTGTATTCGGCATAGAGCGCGGGGTTCGACGACGTGAGCGTCTCCGCCGTGAAGCGGTCCTTGGCGTAGCCGAGACCAGGGCCGCCGATCAGGCCGGCCGACATCATTCCGATGCCGCCCATGATGGACATCGCGATGGCGCCGGTCCGGGGGAAACGGTCGCCGACCACCGCGAGCATCGTCGGCCAGAAGAACGTCTTGCCGATCGCATAGACCGCGAGCGCGCCCAAGGCTCCAACGAAGGTCTGGATGCCGCTCACCAGATTCAGGCCCACGCAACCGAGCACGGCGCAGATGAACAGCAGCCCGATGGGCGAAATCTTCAGGTTCTTCTCGATGAAATGCCCGCAGAAGCGCAGCGCAAACATGAGCAGCGAGGTGAAGACGAAGAGGATCTTCCCTTCCTTCGGGGTCAGGATGTTGCCGGTGATGTTCTGGATCCAGCCGTCGGTTCCAAGCTCAACGGCACCGATCAGGGCGTGCGTGATGTAGAGCACAAAGAGCAGCACCGAACCAATGGAGAACTGGGTCATGACCGCCACGGCGACGAGCAGCACACCACCAATTCCCCACGCCGCCGCCGCGGGCAACTTGAGGGCGTCCTGGAAGAAAAGCACGAGCAGGTAGGCGGCGACCGCGGAACCGAGAATGCCGACTTCCTTGAGCATTTCGCCAACCTTGAGCCCTTTCGCAGCGGCCTCGGATTTCGGGAAGTGCTGGCCGAGGAACGCCAAACCGTAGAGCGCCGTCGGGATCAGGAACAGGCCGAGCTGAACCTTCCAGCTCATGGCATCGGGGCCTTCGCCCAGGAACCAGCCGATGGCGCCACCGAGCACCAGGCCGGCCGGCCAGGACGCATGGAGGATGTTCAGGTAGTGTGTGCGGTTGTTGGGAAAGAGCGTGGCAACCAGCGGATTGGCCACGGCCTCCAGCGTGCCGTTGGCCAGCGCGAAGACGAACGTGCCCCAGTAAAGGAAATTGTAAGCCGTTTCCTGCGCCTGCCCCTTGCTGGCGCCGAAGGTGATGAAAGCCGAGAGGACATGGAACAGGAACGCCGCAGCGACCAGTTTGCCGTAGCCGACCTTGTCCACCACGACACCGCCGATGATGATGCCGAAGCAGAAGCCCGTGAAGCCGGCGCCGCCGATGGCACCCAATTGGGCGGCCGTGAAACCGAAGTCGGCGCCCCAGTTGGCCAAGATGCCGCCGCGGACACCAAAACCGATGCCGGCAGCCAAAATGGCGAGGAAGCCGGCCCACAATAGGCGTTTGGCATTGGACGCAATGCCCTCGTTGCTGACGTTACTCATAGTAGATTCCCTGTGTTGGAGGTGGAACGGTCGGAGTAAACCTGACTCAGCGCGAGGGTGTCCAGAAAAGGGTTTCCGGCGGACGGGCACACCGTCGGCCGGACCGGTTAAGTCCTGCCCGAGGCCGGAGATCTGCCGACCGGCAGAATGGGTGCGTCAAGGGCTTCTATGCCAAAGGCATGCCAGCATGCCGACACCGTGGGCGCCCGGTGGGTCGTTCGGTCCGATCAGCCGGGGAGCCGGAACTTCGCGCACTGGCTCAGAAACCGCACCGGGTTCTGGTAAACCACCTTGTCCACCGCTTCGGCGCTCCAGCCGCGGCGGCGCATTTCCAGCGCGGTCCTGGGGATGGCCAGCGGGACGCTTTCGCCCCAGTCGCAGGCGGAGTTCATCCACAGGCGGTCGCTGCCATGCACGTCGAGGATGTCCACCGCCCGGGCCGGCGTGCATTTGCTGATCGGGTAGAGCGTCATGCCCGCCCAATGCCCGCGGTCGAGCACGACCTTCACCGTGTGCTCCTCCACATGGTCAATGAGCACGCGTTCAGGCCGGATGCGCGGATCGTTCTTCAGCACGTCGAGGATCAGGCGGGTGCCCTTGAGTTTGTCCTCGAGATGCGGCGTGTGGACGAGAATGAGCTGGTCGTGCCGCGCGGCGAGGTCCACATGCAGTTCGAGCACCTTCAGCTCGTTGCGCGAATTCTTGTTCAGGCCGATCTCGCCGATGCCGAGCACGGTGGGCCGGTCGAGGAACTGCGGGATGATCGCGATGACGTCCTCGGCGAGCTTCACGTCCTCGGACTCCTTGGGGTTGATGCAGAGCCAGCAGAAGTGCGGCAGGCCGTATTTGGCGGCACGGGCGGGCTCGTATTCCGTGAGCTGGCGGAAGTAGTCGCGGAAGCCATCCATCGATGAGCGGTCAAAGCCGGCCCAGAAGGCGGGCTCGCAGACGGCGGCGCAGCCGGCGGTGACCATGTCGAGGTAGTCATCCGTGGTGCGGCTGACCATGTGGCCGTGAGGTTCGAGGTAGCGCATGGCATGGAAAGTAACCGGCAAACAGCAATCAGTGAATCAGACTTCCGTCACCCCGCCGGCGGATTTTGCACCCGCTGGCTCAAACAGCTTCCGGCTGGAGGAGGCGGGGTGCTCAGAGCTTCACCAGCTTCAAGCCGCAGGCGGCGGCCAGCTTCTGCTGCCGTTCGTCGAAGGTCAGGAAATGTTTCAGCTTCAGTTCCAGCGCGCAGGCGACATGCAGCACGTCGAGTGCACGGGTTCCCAAGTTCGGAGTGTGGGTCCGGCTCAACTCCGCTGCCCGGTTCAAAGCGGCGCGCCATAGGATGTCCACCTGCCCCAAGTGGCCGTCCTCAAAGTCGGCTTCGATGTTCGACCATGCCTTGAGCCCCTGTTCACGGGTGCGTTCGCCCCGGAACATGGCCAGGGAAACGGCGTTGACCAGTTCCGTGCGCCCGTGGTGCGTGACGGGCAGGCGCCCCGGGGTCCGCGCACGCCAAAGGTGTATCTCGCGCGACCCGGGCTGGTTGAGATAGAGCCGGCTCAGCGCGCTCGGGTCAGCATAGATGACGTCAGCGGTCACCGCGGTTATCCTCGTGCAGCCGGCGGGACTGTTCGGGCGTCATGGGAACCGGTTGTTCCTTCAGCAACCGTGCGTAGTAATCGGGCAGGGGCTTTTGTTTGCCTGGTTTCGGCGTGATCGGCTCCATCACGTAGGCCGGCTCGCCGTTGTCGGTGATGGTGACGCGGCCAAACTCCTCCAGCTTGCGCTTCACGGCGCGGAAATCGGTGCGCAGTTCCCGGATGCTGACCGTGGCGGCGGCGGTGCTCATTCGTGTGAAACGCTACTGTTTCACGCCGACCGGTCAACGGGCATTCCCGGGGGATGGCTGACCCGGTGGCCGTGGGGTTTAGATTGCGCAAAGCGGCAGCATGCTGCGGGGTTCCAACACCCGAGCGCGTTCCAAGCTCAACCTCATGGGCGACTTCAGGCATAAGCCCGCCGCTGCTTATCGGCTCGGTGCGTCTTCTTCGGCAATGGGGATCCGACAGAGCGCACGAAACCTTTCCCCCAATCGGTCACTGCGCTTCGAGCAGCTTGGGCACAAACCAATAACTGCAGACCGCAAGAAACCATTTGGGGGCCAAGATCGCCACATTGACGACGGTATGCGCCAGCCACGCATCAACCCAGCTTCCCGAGTAAAGCCGGACCATGCCGTAGCCGATGCCAGCGACGAAATGCAGCGATAACTCGTGCAAACTAGTGGTTCGGAAAACGTGCAGGCTGGCAAACGTTACGGCCGTGACGATGACCGCGACGTATGCATGGCCCAACCGTCGTCCGAGAATCTTCATCAAGTAGCCTCGAAACAGAATCTCTTCGCAGAGTGGCATCGCCAACACCAAGAGCGAACCCAGCACTACACCTGCGCCATCGGAGCCGAAACCGATCCCGGCCCAAACCTGCACGTGCCAATTCTGCAGATGGGCTGCCAACTCAGCGCGCTCCTCTACGGAAACTGCCAGCGATACCAACCGAGCAAACCTGGATGCGAATCGGATCATCGGCATGAGGTAGTAGATTGCCAGCGGAGCAATCACGACAATCCATGGTAGCAATTGCTTACGCGTCTGAACCTTCGCAGCAACCATGCGTGCAGGCAGGGGGTAACGTCTCAATAGACAGCAAACAATCGTGCCACAGACTCCGACTAATGAGACGAACCAAATCAGACGAAACCACCAAGCCATCTGGTTCATTGGCAATGCCAAAGCCGCACAGACGATCTTGGCGAACTGTTCGATAAGCATGGGAGCGATAATCGCCAGACCCAGCATCGCAAATGACGGAGCGGGGACGGCTAGCTGGGCTCGCCACGCGGTTCGATCCATCTGGAATGCGTATGCGCAGATGGCTGTCGCGCTCATTTGAGCTTCCATTCTCCCTCCAGCAACTTCACCGAGGCGCACGCCGGCCCACCGTCCTTCGCCACGGCGTGGACGCGGGCCACCAGCGTTGCGTCCGCCTTCACGGCCTTGGCGATCTGGGCGGCCGTAAGGTCGCGGAGCTGGACCTTGAGGCGCCGAAACATTTCGCGGTGACCGAAACGGTCGCTGGACCAGCTCAGGTAGAAGAAACGCTCGCCCTTCTTGCCGTGCACCGCCGGGCCGGCGAAATCGGGATGGCCATCGGCGCCGGTCTTGACGGTGACCAGTGTGGTCCAGGCCAGCGCGTCCTTGCCCGCGGGCAGGCCCGCTTCGTGGCCGTCCTTGGTCTGGAGTTCCACCCGGATGTCGCGCCGGCCGTCGAAACCCTCGAACCGGTCGGCCTGCCAGCCTTCGCACACCAGTCGAACCGTGAGCACCGGCTGGGCAGATTTGGGAGAGCGGAGCATGACGTGTCGAGGTCCTGCGGGAAACAATGCCCAACCCGGAAAGTTTGGCCAGCCAGCGGTTTGCTTCAGAGTCGGCCCAAGCCGCTGATACAGCGAGAAAGCCCACGGTTCGCATCAAAGTCGGATCATATCGGCGACCGCACGAACGACGTCGTCAGCAACGGGACAGGCAAACCAATCGTCGGACCATCTGGACGGCATGAGGGTCAGAACGGGAATCCACACGCAGTCCGCGCCTATTCACACTGGACGGTGGCCGGGGAGGTCTAGTCTGATTTTGGCGGTGGGTTCCAAGGGATGTAAGAGACTAAGCCACACGGGTCAACACCAATAATTTACAACAGCAAACAAACTTCCGATCAGGAGCGCCGGTTTCGCCTCCGGGCCAAGGGAGTCCGACATGAACTGATGGTGGATGCTAAAGTCCTGTCACCGCGACCTCGACGGCAAAGGCCGGATCCAACCCGACCCAGCCAACGGATCGGCCAGACCCGTGAGGCCGGCGAGGACCAGGCCGAGCCTCGGGAGGGAGCGGGTTGATCTGAGAGGAGAGATTGAGTTTTGATGCCGCGTGGATTGTCAGGTGACGGCGCTGCAAGACCCCTTGATGATTACATTAGTCAACAATCTTGTTTGCAACTGCGAACTATTGCAACTGACCGCGCACGAGCGGGCGAGTTGATCAGACGCGGTCCGGCTGGCCGAGCCCCGTGCGGTTACGCTCCTGGGCGAACGCCAGCGCGATGGCAAGTGCGTCCGCCGCATCGGCCGCCGGGAGGTCAGCCAAAGCCAGCATCCGCTGCACCATCTTCGCCACCGCCAGCTTCTGAGCACCGCCGAACCCGACGATGGCGAGCTTCACCTTGCGCGGCGCAAGTTCGAACACCCCGAGACCGGCTTCCGCCACCGCGGCGAGCGCCGCGCCCCGCGCCTCCCCCATGATCAGGGCGGTGCGCAGGTTGCGGGCGTGGAAAAGTCCTTCGACCGCGCATACGTCGGGCCGGTGGACGCGGATGACTTCCCGAAGAGTCGCCGCGATGTGCCCGAGGCAGCGCGAGCGTTCCCAGCCCGGCGGACAGCGGATCGTCCCGTGCGCAAGCCCCACGAGACCGGGCGAACCCAGCTCGATCACCCCGTAACCAGTGCCGCGCAGCGATGGGTCCACACCCAAAACGCGCCGATACTGCACGAGCGCGGCGGGCGCGGCGGGCTCAGCCTCAGGGCGCTTCCGGGATCTGCCCGAAAGCCGTTGCTGGAGCTGTGCGAATTCCTGCGGCGAAATGCCCATGAGTGCAGCGCCCAGCGTGGGCGAACCGGCCCGCGGCGTCCATGCCGCGCAACGGAACATTCCGCTTCGCGGCAGGACATTGCCACCGCCGGCTTCGCCCGATGCTGGTGGATCCCGACGTTGAACTAGCCCCCACCGGACTTCGCCGGCATGCTCGCCGCATGTCCAAGAACGCCGTTGTCACCGGCGCCGGCAGCGGCGTCGGGCAAGCCACCGCCCTGAAGCTCGCCGCCGCGGGCTGGCGCGTCGCCCTGCTGGGACGCCGGGTCGAGGCCCTCGCGGAGACCGTTCGCCTCGCCGGGAAGGCGGGCGGACAATTCCTCATCTGCCCCTGCGACATCGGCGATTCCGGTGCCGTCGCGACGGTGACGGCCACTATCCTCGCCGAGTTCCGCGAGGTGGAGCTGCTGGTGAACGCGGCCGGCACCAACGCGCCCAAACGCGCCCTCGAGGTGCTGTCGCTCGCGGATTATCACGCGATGCTCAACGCCAACCTCAACGGCGCCTACTACTGTGTTCAGGCGTTCCTGCCGGGCATGCGCCAGCGCGGCTCGGGCACCATCGTGAACATCGTCTCCGATGCCGGCAAACAGGCCTCGCCCAAGGCCGGTCCGGCCTACGTGATGAGCAAGTTCGGCCTCGCCGGCCTGACCCAGGCGATCAACGCCGAGGAACGCGCCCGCGGGGTCCGCGCGATCGCGATCTTCCCCGGCGACATCGATACGCCGCTGCTCGACAAGCGTCCGGTCGTCCCCGACGCCACCGCGCGTGAGCGCATGATGAAGGCCGAGGACATCGCCGACTGCGCCCTTTTCTGCGCGCAGCTTCCCTCCCGGGTGATCGTCGAGGAGATGCTGGTGCGGCCCCGATAAGGCGCATTGGGTCAGTCCGGGCCGAACGCCGTCATCAAGGCTGCCATCGCCACGACACCAAAGAGGATCCAAGCCACGATTTTGGCTCCCCGGGTTCCATAGGTTGCCGCGAAAAAGAGCTCGCCACACGCGGCACAGCGCCAGCGTTTGGATTTCCCGGCGCTCCAAAAAAGGTTGCCCAGCAGCCCACCGGCGAGGAAAGCGCCGTTGCTGAAGGACCGCTCGAGTTGGAGGGCCGGTTCGATCCGGTCGTATTCGCCGCACGCCGCACAGCAGATTCTGGCCCCGTCTGGATCTGGTGGATTGGGCGCGCCGCTCATTTTGAAACTTCCCTTGTTCCTCCGGCGGTCGGCCCTAGGCTGGCCGCGTTTCGTATGGTTGATCTGACAAACGAGGAAATCCGTCGTTATTCCCGCCACCTCATCCTGCCTGAGGTCGGCCTCGCCGGGCAGCGCAAGATCCGCAACACCTCCGTCCTGTGCATCGGCGCGGGCGGACTCGGCTCGCCGATCGCGATGTATCTCGCCGCCGCCGGCATCGGCAAGCTCGGCATCGTGGACTTCGACACGGTGGATTACTCCAACCTCCAGCGGCAGATCCTCCACAGCGACGCCGACGTGGGCGTGTCCAAAGCCGAATCCGCCAAGGCCTCCATCAACGCGCTCAACCCCAACGTCGAAGTCGAGCTCTACAAGACCCGCATCTCCTCCGAGAACGCCCTCGACCTCATCCGCCCCTACGACATCGTCGTGGACGGCACCGATAACTTCCCAACGCGTTACCTGACCAACGACGCCTGCGTGCTGCTGAAGAAGCCCAACGTCTATGGCTCCATCTTCCGCTTCGAGGGCCAGGCCAGCGTCTTCGCCCCACACCTCGGCGGACCCTGCTATCGCTGCCTGTATCCCGAGCCGCCACCGCCGGGCATGGTCCCAAGCTGCGCCGAAGGCGGTGTGCTGGGCGTGCTCCCGGGCATCATCGGCTGCATCCAGGCCACCGAGATCCTCAAGCTTGCGCTCGGCAAGGGCTCGTCGCTCATCGGCCGGCTGCTGCTCTTCAACGCGCTCGACATGAAGTTCCGCGAGCTGAAGCTGCGGCGCGACCCCAAGTGCCCGATCTGCGGCGATGCCCCGAGCATCAAGGCGCTGATCGATTACGAACAGTTCTGCGGCATCGTGCCCGAGCCGGTGAACCCGGGGCAGAATACCGACGAGGTCACCGTGCAGCAGATGAAGGCGGCGCTCGATGACCCGAAGCTCGGCATCAAGGTCATCGACGTGCGCGAGGCCGACGAATGGCAGATCGCCAAGGTCGCCGGCACGACGCTGGTCCCGCTCAGCCAGCTTCCGCAGCGCTTCACGGAACTCGATCCCAACACGCAGCTCTACCTGCACTGCAAGGCCGGCAAACGTTCCCTGAAGGCACTCGAATTCCTGCGCCAGCAGGGCTTCAAGTATGTGAAGTCCGTGAAGGGCGGGATCGACGCCTGGAGCGACCAGATCGATCACGGCGTGGCGAAGTATTGAGCCCTACCTATACTGCCAATGGATCGTCGCTTGGAGGCTGAGGAGGCGGTTGACCGATTGCGCGAAGTTATTGGCACCGGATATCACGCATTGGGATTCAACGAACGATGGGGAGACCCGGCTTTTGTTGGGTGGAAGCACGGTGCGGAAAGAGTTATCGCCCGCATTTACGGGGAGTCGTCCTACAATCTGGCTGAATTCCGCGCCATCCTTGACCGACGGCCAGCCCCCACCGTTTTTCCCGAAGAAGGGGAGTCTTTTTATTCGAGATCAGTGCGGCAGGCGTTGGCGATGTTGGAATCGATGGTTGCTGAGGCTGACAAGGAAGTCGCTGTGCGGGCGCGGCCGCAAGAATCAAACGCCCCCGTTCGACGAGTGACAGAGTCCAATGTAACCAATCGGATCTTCGTGGTTCACGGCCGAGACCCTGGTCCCAAGGCGAACGTCGCTCGCTTTTTGGAGCAGCTAAGACTGGAGCCAGTGATCCTTCACGAGCAATCCGACTGTGGCCGGACGATTATTGAGAAGATTGAGCAGAACTCGGCTGTCGGTTTTGCAGTGATTCTCCTGACTGGAGACGATGAGGGGCGGTTAGCCGGCTCCAGTGGGGCGGAGAAGCGGAGGGCAAGGCAGAACGTAATCTTTGAGTTCGGATACTTTATCGGACGGATCGGCAGACCGAGAGTTTGCGCGCTTCTAGAAGAAGGAGTCGAGCGTCCATCCGACATCGATGGCTTCGTCTATGTCCCGCTTGATTCGGAAGGAGCTTGGAAAATTCGCCTGCTAAAGGAGCTCAAGGCCGCCGGCTACTCCGTGGATGCTAACAAGGCGCTGTAGTCTTGCCTTCAACATGGCGGAGAAACGTGATTCCAGCTCACTTTTGCCCCCCGGACGTCGTGTCCAATCCCATTTCTGCAGGCCGCACACCCCAACACAAAACGCCCCGGTTTGACCGGGGCGTTCGGCGCGTTCGCGGGTCAGCCGCTTACTTCAGCAGTTCCTCGGCGATCTGCACGGCGTTGAGCGCAGCGCCCTTGAGCAGTTGGTCGCCGGCGACCCAGAAGCACAGGCCGTTGTCCAACGCGCAGTCGAGCCGCAGGCGGCCCACGGCGCAGTTGTATTTGCCCGAGACGTCGAGCGGCATCGGATAGCGCTTGTTCGCGGGCTCATCCACCACGTCCAGTCCGGGCGCCTGGGCCAGGGCGGCGCGGGCCGCCTCGAGCGAAACCGGACGGCTGAACTCGGCGCTCACGGCGACCGAGTGGGCGCGGAACACGGGCACACGCACGCAGGTGACGGAGGCCCGGAAGCCCGGATGATGCATGATCTTCCGGCCTTCGTTCTCCATCTTCATCTCCTCCTTGGTGTAGCCGGTGTCGAGGAACGAATCGACCTGCGGCAGCACGTTGAAGGCGATCTGGTGCGGATAGACCGTGGGCGCGGCGTCCAGCTTGGCGGCGTCCCACGCGCGGTTCTGGCCGGCCCATTCGCGGGTCTGCTTCGCGAGCTCCTCGATGGCGGCGGCACCCGTGCCGGACACGGCCTGGTAGCTGGAGGCGAACACGCGGGTCACGCCGAACGCCTGGTGCAGCGGGTAGAGCGCCATCAGCGTGATGGCGGTCGTGCAGTTGGGGTTGGCGATGATGCCCTGGTGGGACTTCACGTCGGCGCCATTAACCTCGGGGACCACGAGCGGAACCTTGGGGTCCATCCGGAAGGCGCTGGAATTGTCCACCACCACGCAGCCGGCCGCGGCGGCCAGCGGGGCAAACTCCTTGGAGATGCTGCCGCCGGCGCTTAACAGGGCGATGTCGATGCCCTGGAAGGAATCCTTGGTCAGCTCCTGCACGGTGACATCGGTGCCCTTGAATTTCAGCTTCTTGCCAACGGAACGGGCGGAAGCGAGCAGCGTGAGCTTCCCGACGGGGAAGTTCCGCTTCTCCAAGGTCTCAATCATCTCGACGCCGACGGCGCCAGTGGCGCCGACGACGGCCACGTGCGGAGTGCGATTCATAAGGGGCGGCGAGCCTAGGAACCGCCCGGGGCGTGTCGAGGGGAAGTTTTTCCGTATTTGGCCCGTTTCAGCGGCCGCGGCTTAGCCTTACCGCGCGACCGGTTCACCCGGCCACGCGCCCACCGCCCCCTTGCCCGGCGCCTTGTCGATGGGCTCGGCCGTGGGGTCGCTCAGCGCCAGCAGGACCGCTTCGGCGCGCTTCGGTTCGCCATCCGCCAGATTCTTCATAGCCTCGCGGAAAGCACTGAGCCGGAAGTCCGTGTCCCCGGAACCGCGGTCCACCCGGTCAAGGAATGCGGCGAGCTCGATGAGCTTGCAGCGCGCATCCATGAAATAGAGATCAAGCACTTGCTGGCGCGTCATAGGCAAAGGATGTGACGGGGCCAACGTGGCCCGCTTGCCGGCGGCGCTCAAGTGCAGCCTTGGGCGATGCGGTGGTTGCAGGGCCGCGGCATGGCCGTAACCTCCGGCCATGCCGAAGCTTCCTCGCGGCCCGGGGCCGGGTCTGATTGCTGTTGCCGTTCTGGCCGCCCTGCTGCCGCTGGCCACGGGCGCCGAACCGTCCCCCGCCCGCACGCTGGCCCGGCAGCTCAACGAGGCGTTTGTCGAGGTGGCGGCCCAGGTCGCGCCCTCGGTGGTCGTCATCAACGTGGTGCCGAAAGCGAAGGATTCGCCCGAGGCGCATCCGTTCCTGGAGTTCTTCCCGGACGAACTGCGCGAGCAGATGGAGCGTCACTTCGAGGAGAAGCGCGAGGAGCGTTCCCGCGAAAAGGAGAGCGGCCGGCCAAAGCCCGACCGCCAGGTTCCGTCCGACAACGGCTCCGGCGTGGTGATCCGCGACGACGGCTACATCTTGACCAACTTCCACGTGGTCGAGTCGGCGGCCGAAATCCGGGTGAAACTCAGCGACGGCCGGGAATTCGCCGCGTCCCTCACGGGGCTCGACCGGAAGTCCGACCTGGCCGTGATCCGTCTCCAGGAACCGCCGAAAGACCTGCGGCCGGCGCGTTTCGCCGATTCGGCGGCGGTCAGGGTCGGCGAATTCGCCATCGCCATCGGGGCGCCGTTCGACTTGGAACACAGCTTCACGTTCGGGCACATCAGCGCCAAGGGCCGCCGGGATGTGCTGCCTAATTGGACGCGGTCCGCGGGGGCGTTCGACCAGGATTTCCTCCAGACCGATGCCAGCATCAATCCCGGCAATTCGGGCGGACCGCTGGTCAACCTCGACGGCGAGGTGATCGGCATCAACTCGCTGATCCGCGGCATGGGCACCGGGATCGGCTTTGCCATTGCGTCGAACCTGGCGAAGGAAGTCAGCACGGCGCTGATCGAGCAGGGCACCTTCACGCGGTCGTGGCTTGGCATCCAGATCGGCAGCCTGCGCGACAATCCCGACTATGCGGAGATGCTGAAAGGCGTGACCGCCGGCGTGGTGGTCAACGGTCGCGTGCCGGACGGCCCGGCCGCGAAGTCAGATCTGAAGGACGGTGACGTGATCACTTCGGTGGACGGCAAGCCGGTGGCGACGCCGGCCGACCTGCGTTCACTCGTGAGCCGCAAGCGCCCGGGCCAGCCCATCGCGCTGGATGTGCACCGGCTCGGCAAGGAACTGAAGATCGAGGTGCGGCCCGAGGCTTGGCCGGAGGAGACCGAGGTCGCCGCCACCCTTCCGCGCAAGGCCCCGGCGGAAACCGCGGAGCCTGTGGTGCTCGGCCTCAAGGTCCGCGCGTTGAACCGAGATACCGCGCGCAAGTTCGGCGTCGAGGTCCGGCCCGGCGTCATCGTGACCGAGGTGCAGTCCGACAGCCTGGCGGCGGAACGCGGCTTCAAACCCGGCGACATCATCACCGAGGTGAACCACGAGGAAGTGACCTCGCCCAAGGAGTTCAACGCGGAAGTCCGGCGGGCAAAACTGAAGGAGGGCGTGCTGCTCAACTTCGTGCGCGGCGGCGAAAGCGGCTTCCGAGTGCTGCGGGAACGCGGGGATTGATGGGACCAAAAGCATTGCCGTCTGCTTCGGCACCGACGCCGAGTCTGGTGCCGGACTCTGATCCGGCGCGGACAGGGATGGGAGCGCTGTTCAGTCCGAAGTAAGACGGTAAAACTTCTGGTTCTCGTCCTCCTCCTCGGGTGTCTCGTAGTCCAAGTCACCGTTGGCGTCGGTCTGCAGTTCCGCGACATGGCGCCAGTCCTCGTCGAGGTGGCTGGAACTTTCGACCACCACGCGGGTGTGTGGCCGGTGGTTGAGGCCGATGTGGTTGCGCCGGCCGCGGCGCTCGAACTTAACCTTGGGCGGGCGTTCGGACAGCTTCAGCCTTTCCCACTCTCCGTTGACCCGTTCCCAGGCCTTGTCATCCGAGTCTCCGACAGTGGCCTTGCGGTCCGGAACGATGAGGCCGGCAACTTTGCTGCCGCCGGTGCCAGCGATCTGGACCGAGAAGAAGAATCTGTCCGGCAGCACATTCACGAGGTTGTAGCCGAAAGAGATGTTCACAATGGCACCCTCGTTCCGGACATCCATGCTGACCGAGTAGATCTCGTCCCCGGGACGATTACCACGGCCCCAGTCATACATGCGGAAGGTCAACCCTTCGGCGAGGGCGAAATTGGCGTAATACTCGAAGCTGATGTTGGCGAGAATGCGGCTGCGCCCACCCAGATCCACGTCGTCGGCAACCTCGTTGCCGGTGAAATAGCTGAGGTTCTTTCCGGAAGGCACCGCATACGCGAGAGCCGGCTGGCTGGTCGGGCTCGAATAGACCGAGAACGAGGCCACGAAATTGGCTTCGAGTGCGGTGTTGCCAGCGAAGGCGAGGGTAGCAGCCGCGGAAGCCAACAGACCACAGAACAGGCGTTTCATCTCCCGCACTATGCCGGGACGGGCGAGACACCGGAATTAGCCAAAAGTGACTAGAACCTATCCCAAAACCTCTTTCATGAGGAGCAGGGCACAAGTGAGATTCACAAAGCCTTGAAACATCGCGGTCGATTTCTCCCACCGGATGCACAGGCGCCGGTAGTTCTGGAGCCAGC
>Ga0169931_10003409_pt1 | contig 25208 bp, 24 predicted proteins | sample Kivu_15m_20L_FD_129675 | JGI IMG/M metagenome (GOLD analysis project Ga0169931, IMG submission 129675) | Freshwater microbial communities from Lake Kivu, Western Province, Rwanda to study Microbial Dark Matter (Phase II) - Kivu_15m_20L... | ecosystem: Environmental > Aquatic > Freshwater > Lake...
AGTAAATTCCCACCTTACGATTGTAAACGGATCCAACTGGCATTCCAGCCGGCAGTTCTAATCCACCTTTCCAAGGTAGAACCGCAATAAAGATCAGAAGAGCCGATAGCAATGCGAATCCGGTTGTTAATTCTCTAACTTCTGGTTGAGGTTTTTGTTTTTTGTCTTCTGTCATTTTTTGAATCGGAGTGAATCTTCATTTTCAAACCGCCTCAGAATTTCTCTAGAAAGAAGAGTTCTATTCGTTCTTTTGGATCGAATTGGAGTAAGGTATCGCAAGCTCAGTTGAATGTAACCTTCTTCTATGGTGGTATAGACAATCGGTGTTGTTGCGCCCATTCGAACCAAATAATTTTTCGATACTTCTTTGATTTTTTCTTCGACCTCTTCGGGATTTTGAACCAATTCTTTGGTTAAAACTTCATCACAGATTTCCTCTGCTTTCCTCCAATTGGAACCATACTCCAATTGCAGACGAAATTCATCCCATACAAAATCCATAGCCTCAGTAACTAAAAAGAACTTTTCATTTACTACCAAGTAATTGGGAAAGTGAATGAGTCGATTGGTAGATTGTTCGACTCTAGAATCTAAGGCGACTTCCAAAAGTGTAAATCTCAAAAAGCCAATATCAACTACATCTCCTTTTATTCCTTGTATCTCTATACGATCTCCAACCTTAAATCCATCCTTTCCTAAAATAAAAATCCAACCTATCATACTTAACCAGTATTCTTTGAGGGATATGACAAAACCTGCTCCAGCAAACCCAATCAAAGTCGGTAAGGATTCTAAACTAGAAAAAAATATAGGCAAATAAACAAAGATACAAAAAGCGATATAGGAGGTTCTTATGATTTTGCGTCTATTGTATTCATGCGTTAAATCAGCAGGTGGTTTGGCTTTTTCAATTATAAAAATCAAAATCCGATAGATAAATACAGAAAGTAGTATAAGATAGAGAATAAGAATTAGAGTTTCGGGAAAAGTACGATGAGAATTTTCTAATAACTGGAAAGGATTCAAGTCTAAGTAAAATTCTTTGATATTAGTATTCATCGCCAATCCATCGATTTTTGAAGTTTAAGGGATTGTAGAATTTCAGATTCTGTTACAGTGATACCAAATACTGGTTCTCCGATCTTTTTAAGAAGAACAAAACGCAAATCCTTACCGTCCTTTTTTTTATCATGGGACATATGACTAAGTATTTCAGTATTCTTTTCAAAAATAACCGGCGATAAACCTAAAGCTTTGTATATTTTGAGAACTGTAACCCATTCTAAATCAGAAAAATCAAATTTTTGCTTGGAAACAATCAGAGCTGTGACAATACCTTTAGCAACTGCCTCGCCATGAGAATAGCGCTTGTACTTGGTAAGTGACTCTATCGCGTGTCCAGTCGTATGACCAAAATTAAGTATAGCCCGGAGACCATTCTCTTTTTCATCCTGAGAAACAATACTGGCTTTGAAACCAATGCTCCCTTTTACAACTTCCATTAGCCTTGTGGAATCAGACCTGAGATCACTTTTACCTAGGCTTTGAACTAATTCAAAGTAATCCCCCCCTGCAAGAAGTCCATGTTTGACAATCTCTGCTAAACCACATTTCCATTCCCTCTTGGGTAAGGTATCCAATACATTCAAAGGTATATAAACAAATTCCGGTTGGTAAAAGGAGCCCACCATATTCTTCCCTCTTCCCACGTTTACTGCGACCTTTCCTCCTACAGAACTATCAACCATTGCTAAAAGTGTTGTTGGGACTTGAACAAAACGAATTCCTCGAAGAAATGTAGACGCTACGAATCCAGTAAAGTCTCCTACAACCCCTCCGCCTAAAGCAATTAAGATGGACTTGCGATCTGCACCTTTTTCTATCAGAGAATTGTAAACTTTTTCCAGCCTAGAAATGTGTTTGTTCTTTTCCCCTCTTTTGAGAATGATCCATTCAAAATCAATGGAATGCTTTTCGAATTCGAATGAAATGAATTTGTTAAATAGCTCAAAAACGATTTCATCACAAAAAACAAAACTTTTGGAAGCTTTAGGCAAATTACCCACTAACGCTCCGAGACCTCTTTCATCTCGATGAATGTGAACCTTATATTCAAAGCTATCGCTTTTTACTGTTAGATCTTGATTCATCAATCCACCCAATCCGTTTTCAAAAAGTCTGTTTTTTGCTTCCTATTTCTGGGAAGGTATTCTCGAATGTCAGGCCGAAGGTCCATGGATTGTATCTCTGCAATGGAAAAATAACCGAATCCTGACAAAGCTGGCTCTTTGGGATTCAAGACGGGAATCCCTGGAGCAACTTTTGTTAAGAACAAGAGTTGAACAAGGTGCCTTTGCCCTTTTGGATCGATCGTTTCATTGATCAAAGTCAACTCGGCTTCCAGTACTTGCAACCCCAATTCTTCCCAAAGCTCCCTTCTTAAGGCTTCTAAAACGGACTCACCGTACTCAACCCCTCCTCCAGGGAAGAGCCAGTATCCCTTGGCTTTCTTCTTTTGCTGGACCAAGAGAATTTTGTTTTGGGCTCCCAATATGTAGGCCGCCACACGCAACCTGAGTCCCTTCTTTCTTAGGAAAAACTCTATCACTTGAGTCCTAACGCCTGGACAGCCAGTTTTGCCGCCGCTTGCTCTGCTTGCTTTTTGTTTTTTCCCGCTCCAGAAAAAGCGAATCCAGAAGAATGAGTAACAGTAACAGTAAAAATTTTATCGTGCTCCGAACCATCCTCATTTACCAAAAGATAATTGGGAACGGACTTCCAATGCTTTTGGCAATATTCTTGGAGCTTGGTTTTGTAGTCCATAACGGATTCCAACTCGTAGTGCAATTCACTTAATTCTCGTAAGTGAGGAGACAAAAAGTTGCGGCAAGCTTCAAGACCTGAATCCAAATACAAAGCTCCCAGAAATGCTTCGAAGCAATCTGCCTGAATGTTCCTATTGGTCTTGCCAGCAAACCTTTCGCCCTTCCCCAAAAGTAGATATCCTTCAAATTGATAGTCTTGAGCTAGTTTGGCGAGTATAGGCGCTGAAACAATTTTACTTTTGCGGTTTGCTAATTTCCCTTCTTTTCCCTTAGGATGAGTTTTGTAAAGATATTCTACAACTAGCAGACCCAAGACGGAGTCTCCAAGAAACTCAAGTCTCTCATTGTCTTGTTCTTCGAAACCAGATTCATTGGCAAAGCTTCGGTGGCAAAAAGCTTGGTTCAATAGGTTCAAATCTCGAAAAGGAGTTTTGGTGAGTTTTACCAGTTCTTCTAGTGAGGCAATTCTTTGTGGAGAGAGTGGCTTAGCCAAGGGGGGAGGAAATGCCCAAGTCCATCGCTGGACCTGGGGCTTTGAGTGGGATTAACCTTTGAGTTTGTCGATGAACTTGATTACGTCACCTACGGTCTGGATTTTTTCAGCATCTTCGTCAGAGATCTCAACGCCGAATTCTTCTTCCAGAGCCATAACTAGCTCAACTGTATCCAAAGAATCTGCACCGAGGTCATTGATGAAGTGAGCTTCAGGGGTTACTTCTGACTCATCTACACCGAGTTGCTCGACGATGATGGACTTAATTTTATCGAAATCTGCCATTTGTTCCTCCAGGCCATCGATAGGGTCGATGGGGCAAAAGTTGTGATATTTGATTAGCTCTCGCAAGCAAGAGCCAATGTTTCAGTAAAATGGAAAACCAAGATTTTTTTGGCAAGTCAATTTGAAAGATTTTCCTTCCAAAGTCCTTTTTTCAAAAAAAATAATTTCATTTAACAAAATTTATGCGAAGAAAGTCTCCACGAAAAAACACTCCGCTTTGCACTGCAAAAAAAAAGCCCGAAAGGGTTTTCCCGATTTTCCTCCTGTCCCGAGGCCCCCACAAAAGGAAAATTTCACTAACAAATCATCTTTTTATATGAAAAATTCCAATAAATCAAATTTTTTTTCAATTTAGCAGATTTTAATCCTTCCAATTTGATCAATGGCATCTGTAATGACGAAAAACGCGAAAAATTCGTATAGGAGGGATTTTGGTATGACAACTCGGATATTCCTAATCAGCGCATTGGTTTCTTTGTTAATCCAGTGCACGAAAGACAAAAAAGACAACACCCCAGCTCTTTTAGGACTGGCACTTCTATCACAAAACAGCATTAGCGTGAGAACTGTAAGCCAGCTCACCAATGAATCCAATGATGACTACAGTAGAAATACATTTGGACTAATAGATGGATCGACTCTAGCAAGTTGGGTCAGCAACTGGGCAGCAAACAAACCAGCTGGGATAACTGGAAAGCTCATCATTCTTCAAACGGATGGAGCGAATAGAATCACTGGAGATACCAATTCGCCTTTTATCAAAGAAGATCCAACGCGAGGGGTATACGTTTACCTGTTAGATGACTACCAAACTTCAGGAGTAACGAACTTCCGATTCAACCAAGCTAGAAACGCAGGGTTGATCAGCCAAGGAAGCGTTCGGTACCAAGCCAATGGAGCATTTGTCGACGAATGGCTCAAGACCTTCGGAATCAACCCAACTACGGACTTAGTAGTTTTTGCGGTTGGAACTGCTGGACCGAATATTTCGGCAGGCGCAACTTCGACTGGAGGAGCTTCTCTAGGCACTGCTTTTCCAGCTAAAGCTACAGCAGCTAGTGCTGTGCAAGACATAGCCCGGGGCGCGTATTGGTTGCGCTATTGGGGGGTCGATATCAAGAATCTTGCCATACTCAACGGGAATATTCGCTCAAACTTTGCTCCCTCCAACGCTTCTCTCTTGTCTACAACAAGGTCCACTATCCCCAATAGCAACGGTGGGTTTAGTGTGAAAAACCTGAGAGTAGACAATACCGCCCTGACTCTGGGCTTGGAGGATGTTTATGAAATCGCGAGCAAAGGATTAAAAGCGGCATCAATAGGAACTATCACTCCAACTCAATTCTTGGTGGATGCACGTCCAACAAACCAATTCAGAGGTGAGGTAACAACAATTGCTGGGCCCACAGCAAATACCTATTATATAACAACTTCTTGGGAATTTTCTGGTGCACCAAATGCTTCGGCTAATCCAGCACAGAAGTTCAATCTTTTTGAAGGAGGTATTAAAGGAGCTGTAGATTTTCCTTGGGTTGATCTATTGACAGATTCTGATACGGGATTCCGATTTAAGACAAAAAGTGAACTAAGAACTATTTTTGCTAATAAAGGTTATACGACAGGAGCTACAGTAATCTCTCAGTGCCGAACAAATTTCGAAGCCCAGGTTAATGGTTTTGCTGCGATTAATGTGCTTGGTTATCCGACGGCTTATTATGATGGCTCGTTGGTAGAGTGGACTTCACTGTCTGCGGCACATCCTGCAAGTAGCTTTAATCAAGTAACATCTAGTTTTAGATGGAGAACAGACAATGATACTGTATCGAGAATTCTTTGGTACAATGGATCAGCATCCGATACGACTAGAATTCAATCTGCTACTGTGGATGCAAATGCGACAACTACAAAGCAATTTGTAATAGAGGACAAGGCTTACAAACTGTAACCTCTTCTCTTGGACGAATAAAAAAGGCACCTTGAGGTGCCTTTTTTCCCAAGTTGGGTGTGGGTTCCTTGCTTTAGTGCCCTCCACCTGGCAAGAATCCTCCTCCGTTGATATCCAGGACATGTCCTGTTATAAAGGAAGAAACATCTGAAGCCAAGAAAGCAATTCCATTCGCAATGTCTTCTGGAAGTCCAGCTCTCTTCAAAGGAATAGCTTTGATCATTCCTTCTCGGATGTTCTCAGGGATAGCTTCTGTCATTTCAGTTGCGATAAAGCCTGGAGCAATAGCATTGCATCTAACCTTACGTGAGGCGAGCTCCAATGCGACAGCTTTAGTAAAACCAATCACCCCAGCTTTGGATGCAGAGTAGTTGGTTTGTCCTATATTTCCGTTCTCTCCAGAGATCGATGAAAGGTTAATGATTGAACCACCATTTTCTTGTTTTATCATTACTTTGATCGCAGCTTGGGTAACTAAATAAGTTCCTGTCAAATTTACATTGATGACTGCATCCCATTGTTCCTTCTTCATTCGCATAAGAAGGGTATCTCGAGTAATACCTGCATTGTTAACCAAAATATCTACGGTACCGAATTCTGTCTTACAGGCTTCCACAAGCTTCACTGCATCTTCTTCAACAGAGACATTTCCTACAAAAGGAATGGCTTTGTAGCCTTTGGATTTCAAATCTTCCGCAGTTGCTTTGGTAGTATCAGGATTCATATCAGCTACCACTACTGAAGCTCCGAGAGACGCTAGTTTCAAGCAAGTTGCCTTCCCTATCCCTCTAGCTCCTCCAGTTACGATTGCTGCCTTTCCACTGAGATTGATCATTCTTTAACTCCTCATTTTTTGCTAAAATAAATCCTAGGCTGAGTTTTCTCCTATAGCACCGCGAAACTCAGCTAAATTTTTCGCGATCCTCTCATTCACACTCTGCTTGGCGCACTCAGTTATCACTCTGATGGCACTTTTGACAGCTAGGGCATTAGATGATCCATGACCTATCATGCAAATACCATCGACCCCAAGCAAAAGGGCTCCGCCGTATTCGGCATAATCTAACCGCTTTTTGACCGCAGCAAAAGTAGGCTTCAACAAAAGAGCTCCGGTTTGTGCCAAGCTTGACTCTCGTATGGAATTCTTAAGAACATTAAAAATCGATTTCGCCAAGCCCTCTGTGGCTTTCAATACAATATTCCCTGTGTATCCATCGCAGACTACCACGTCCACTTCTCTACCGCCCCCATACAAATCTCTTCCCTCTACATTTCCTATGAAACCAATGGGTAGCTTTTTTAAAATTTCAAAAGTACGAAGAGTCTGTGCATTGCCCTTTTTGTCTTCTTCTCCATTGGACAAAATGCCCACTTTCGGTTTAGCAATTCCAAATGCCTCTCTTGAGTAAATCTCACCCATCACTGCGAACTGAGCCAAATACTCTGGTTTGCAATCGACATTAGCTCCAGCATCTAACAGTAATACTGGCGATCCGGTCTCTCTAGGAATCGGTGCCGCAATAGGCGGACGCAATACCCCAGGCAATCTACCAAGGTGCAAGAGAGCCCCTGCCATAGTTGCGCCAGTATTTCCTGGGGAAAAAACTCCCACGCAATGCTTTTCTGCGACAAGTCGTATGGCTTGTATCACGGACGAATCTTCCATAGAACGAACCGCAATGGAAGGAGAATCATTCATCGTGATGATTTCGCTAGAGTGAGTGATTCGAATTTTTTCTGTGTCGTAGTCGAACTTCAAAAGGAGATCCAGTAACTCCTGTTCATCTCCTACCAAATTTACAAGGTAGCCATATTCCTTCACAGCCTCCACTGCACCCTCGACGATGCATTCTGGGCCGTAGTCTCCGCTCATGGCGTCAACGGCTACCCACATTTGATTTAGCTTTCTTCGTTAGTCTTTTTTACTTTTTGGGTTACGACTAACTGGCCTTTGTAAAAGCCGCAATAAGGACATACTCTATGAGACAGAATGTAAGAGCCACAATTGCTACAGGGACTTAAGTTAGGCTTCCCAATGGCATGGTGGGCCCTCTTAGTTCTTACTTTCGATTTGGATTTGCGTCTCTTTGGGACGGCCATGGCGTTTCCTCGATGGAATAAAGAATGTTTTCACTAGTTTTTTAGGAAAGGGCTTGAAAACAAACTATTTTCGGGAGAGAGATTTTGAAGAAACTCGGATACTTCGTCCCACTTGCTAAAGTAGGAAGACCTGTGGCAAACCAACCGCGCGCTGGATTCCAAAACCACATCGATTTCAACCAGTCCATTGGCTTTCAAGGTAGTTCCAGTAGAAACCAGATCCACTATGCAATCCGATAGTCCCACCAAGGGTGCTAGCTCAATAGAACCATAGAGCTTTATGACTTCACAGGCAATTCCTCGCCTAAAAAAATAGTTTTTGGATAGTTCAGGGTATTTTGTGGCCACACGTAACTTCCCCGAAATCTTCTCCCAGTTGAAGTCAGGCTTAGCCGCCACGGACAACCTACAAGCACCTATGCCAAGATCAATGGGACATAACAAATCATAGTTTCCTTCCAAAATTGTATCCCAACCCACAATTCCTAAATCAGCAACACATTCCTCTACATAGGTACAGACATCTTGGGATCTAACAAAGAGCAATTTAAGCTTCTTATTCGAAGAAATGAAGGTCAAAATTTTACCATTGGAATCGACCTTTTCTTCTATGAGTCGCTTCGCTTTGAGTAGTTCTGCCGCTTCCTCTGCTAACCTGCCTTTGGGCAAGGCAAGGGTAAGCACCTCAAGGAACCTCGGATTGAGTTTTAAGGATTAGGTAGCTTGCTTTGGTTTTGATTTCCGCCAATTGACTTTCACTTTTGGGCTCTGCAAGCAATACCTTTTTGAGATTTTCGATACCTGACTCTTTTTTGCCAGTTAGGATTTGCACTCTACCAAGATGGTAATTCAACCAAGCCTTGAAACTTGGTACTTCTAAGTTGGTTTCTAATAGAGAGCTCGCGATCTCGAGATTTTGCAATGACAACTCCAACTCTCCTCCTGCATCTCGATATACCCCCGCCATACCAAAATAATAAGCTTTCATTTCTTTGGGCTCATCGATTTGTTTGGCAGATTTTTCCAGATAACTAGCCGCAGTCGACCAATCACCTTTGTCAGAATGCAATTTGGAGAGTTCTTTCCAAAGTCTCAGTTCAATGGCGGGATTCTCCAGCAAAAAAGCCTCATAAGCCTGGATTCGCTGGTCAACACCGACCATCTGCCTTTGGAGTAGTACTTCCATTTCTTCAAACTTTGCAGTTGCACTTTGCCTTTGGTTGTCTCGGAATTCTAGAAATCCTATGACTCCCGCTAAAGAAGCAAAAAGAACCAAAAATCCTATGCCGATTGATTTTCTATTTTTACCAATGAAATGGGAGAGCTTTAAAAAAAAGAGCTCTCCTGGGCTTCCATCAAAATCAGCATAGGGATCCAGCCCTTCTTCTGCCTTTTTTTTATCTATGGCACTCTTCGATTGAAACTTGTCCATCGGTTATCGGTTCTGGTTAAGGTTCATAAAAGAACCTAAGGACTCACGAGAAGGCGAACCATCTTCTTTGATGTACTTCGCCATTTCTTCACGTTCCACAGCCTTATCAAAATCTTTTATGGACAGAGAAATTTTCTTTTGGTTAGGTTCGATTTTCAAGACTACCGTCTTGATCGGTTCCCCAACTTTAAATAGATCACCTAAATTGCTACCTCGACCGTCTGGTATCTCTGAAATATGAACCAAGCCCTCATAACCAGGTTCCAATTCCACAAACACGCCAAAAGCGACAATGGATTTGATCTTTCCCTCGACAAGAGTTCCTGGAGGGTATTTTTTACGAAGAGCTTCGTAAGGATGTTCTTGGAGCTGTTTGAGCCCACAAGAAATCCTCTGTGCATCGATGTTGACATCTAATATTTTGAAGGTGATGTTTTGGCCTTTTTTGAGGAGTCCAAGAGGATTTTTCTCTTTTTCGTCCCAAGTAATATCTGATATATGAACCAAACCCTCAATCCCATTCTCAACCTCTACAAAGGCTCCGTATTTGGTAATTCCAGTTACTTTACCTTCCATAACAGAACCAGCTCTAACGTTGGCAGAAAGCGACTCCCAAGGGTTAGGGAGAGTTTGTTTTAAGCCCAAAGACAATCTTCGGTTTTCAAAGTCAATGTCTAGAATTTCGGAATCAACTTCTTGGCCTTTCTTGAGTACATCTTTGGGATGCGGAGGTTTCTTAGACCAAGAAAGTTCGGTAGTATGGATCAATCCTTCTAGACCTTCCATCAACTCAACGAAAGCCCCAAAGTTCGTCAAAGAAGTCACAGGCCCCCTAACAACCATTCCTTTTTCAAGCTCTCTTTTGGCCCATTCCCAAGGATCTTCCTTGAGCTGCTTTAAGCCTAAAGATAGCTTATTGTTCTCTTTATCTAATTCCAGAACAACTACTTCTACCTCCATTCCAATCTGAAAATCTGATTTGAATGGAGCAAACTTTTTGTAACTAATATCGCTTTGGCGGAGAAGACCTATCACATCAAAAACTGAAAGAAAAACTCCAAAATTGGCAATTTTTACAACTTTGCCTAGAACTTTGTCTCCAACTTTGACTGCCTTGATGAGCTCTTCCCACTTCTCTCCGTTAATCTCATCTAACAAAACCTTACGAGAGACTACTCCGGTTTTTGTCTTTTCATTCAATTCTATGATTTTTACTTGAAATTCTTTGGAAGATTCATTCGCCTCTTTGAATCTAATCCCTACATGCGAAGCAGGCAAAAACAAATGTATCCCCTCGCTTTCTACTAAGTAACCCTTGTTCTTAACATCCTCGACCACTTTACAAGTGATCGGGTAGTGGTTGGCAAAAGCATCCTTAATGGATTCCCATCCGACGCGTTGGTCAGCCTCTCTTTTGGAGAGTACCGCCACTCCTTCTGCACGCCTTTTCAAAATTGCTGTGACTTTTTCTCCCCTTTTGGGAGTTTCGGAGAATTCTTCCCTAGAGATCCTCGCTTCGGATTTTTCCCCGATGTCTAGGTAAACAGTATCTTGGCTAACATCTACGACAGTGCCCTCCATGAGCTGGCCTCGACCGGAGCTGGTTTCAGATTCGGCTTGGGATTCCCAAGCTTGTAGGATTTTACCAAAATTGTCTGGAGAGGAATTGGAAGGCTTCAAGGTTACCTGGAAAACTCAAATTTGCCACAACTAGGAAAGCCGGGACAGGATAGCGTTTACGACAGCTTCTGTACTGAGGTCACTCGTGTCAACTGGGATTGCATCGGGAGCTTTTCGCAAGGGAGCTATGGCCCTTTCTTGGTCGGTTTTGTCTCGCTCGCGAATCTCGGTTTCCAAGATCTTTGGGTCAAAAGGGATTCCTTTTTCAGCCAATTCTTTGGCCCGCCTTTGGGCCCGAATTTCGGGCTTTGCCACCAAAAAAAACTTCAATTTTGCCTCTGGAAAAACAGCCGTACCGATATCTCTTCCATCCAAGACCAGGGGGTGTTCTAGAGCTATCCTTCGGATTTCTCGATTTACTTTGTCTCGGCAAGGCGCTTTGTCGGCAACATACTGGATGAGGCGAGTTAGCTCTGGAGTTCTAATCTCTTCGCCTAACTTATCTTCTCCCCAAAAAATGAGGTTTTCTCCCTCTTGCCCAAATTTTAGATACAGAGGAATGTCCCAAAAATGCAAAGGCAAATTGGCGCAGTATTGGAACATGAATTGAGAAAAGTGCGTATTGCCTTTGGATTCGGATTGGAATTCCTGGAACAAGATAAAAGTGAGCCCTCGGTACAAAGCCCCAGAGTCGAGGTAGTGGTAACCGATTCGCTGGGACAAAATTTTTGCAATCGTACTCTTTCCTGAACCAGCTGGTCCATCCAATGCAATTACCTGAAAGCTCATCCCAAAGATTCCAAAGAGGGAAAGAACCCTGGGAAAGAAGTATCTACCCATCTTGCTTCATCGAGGGGTAGAGTGGTACTCAATAACTTGGAAAGGATGGCAAAGGACATGGCTATCCTATGATCCATGTAAGTTTGAATGGGGTTAGTTTTGATCTCTGAGACTTCATCAAATGAATATCCATCTTTGGTTTCTTTCACAGAAACACCTAATTTAATTAAGTTGCTTACCATGCTTTGGATACGGTCCGATTCCTTTGCCCTGAGCTCCTCTGCATTTTTGATTTCAAATCCGCCTCTGGAAAAAAGACCTGCGATAGTTAAAATGGGAATTTCATCTATGATAGATGGAATGAGTTCTTTCTCGATAGAAATTCTCTGCAAGGATGAGGGATAGACCAAAAGATCTCCCATTTTCTCTCCACAGGCAACTCTTTCTTTTTGGATTTCTATTCTACCCCCCATTCTACGTAGAACGGTCATTATTCCAATCCTCGAGGGATTCAGGCCTACTTCCTGAATGAGCAATGGTTCACCCCGAGAAACAAGTCCCAATACCATCCAAAAGGCGGCACTCGATATGTCTCCTGGAATTGCAAAATGGGCCCCTTGGATCGAGTAAGGTGGAGTTAGGACAACTGAGGTGGAATTTGGTCTAACAACCTGGATACCCAAAAAGGAGAGCATGTTTTCGGTGTGATCTCTCGAAGGCTCGGGTTCTGAAAGTCGTACAGAAACTCCCGAAGAGAGACCAGCTAGCATTAGTGCACTTTTGACTTGAGCCGAAGCGATGGGACTGTCATATACCAGATCCTTGAGTTGGGTTCCTTTGACTCTCAAGGGGGCCTTTCCATCACTTGAAAGGGATGAGATATCAGCTCCCATGGCTTGCAGGGGCTCTAGAATCCTTCGCATGGGTCTTTTTTGGAGAGAGGAATCCCCAGTTAGGACACAATCGATTCCTGAGACCCCCGCTAAAATGCCCGCAGACAATCGGATCCCCGTACCAGCGTTCCCAAAGTCCAGGGTAGTTCCTTTGGGAGCCGACCATCCTGCCCTTCCTGGGCTCTCTACAGCGTATTCCCCGCTTCCTTTCTTTTGGAATTGAACCCCTAGCGAAGAAAAGGCACGCATTGTATGGAGGGGATCCTCCGCCTCTAGGAAGCCTGAAATGGAAGAAGATCCCGAAGCGAAGCTCGACAAAAGCACCGCTCGGTGGGAGAGGGACTTATCTCCAGGTACTTTTAAAGAAATTCCTGGTCTGAGTGAAAAGGAAGTGGTCAGCATAATGTATAAAAAGGAAATTTCCTGGTAGCAAAAGCCGATCTTACTGCTAGGAAGCCATGCCTTTAGATACCAGTAAAAATAACCAAAAGGTTCCAGTCAATCCTGGAGAAGTTTTGTTTGCCCAAGGAAAAGCCGTCGGAAGCCTTAACATTCTCCACGAGGGTTCAGTTCGAGTGGAAGCCAACATCGAGGGCGAAGCAATTGTTCTCTACCAATTGGAGGGAGCAAACCTCACTCCTGGGATCTTCCCCCTGTTAGAAGGAACACCGTACCCTTATACAATAAGAACCAAAGGATCCTCGGTTTTTTCAACCTATGTGATGAACCAGGCAAATGCAGAAAAGACTCTCACGCAAAAGATAAGTGTTGGAGTTATGGTACTCAGAACCCTTCTCAAAGAGATCACTGAGCTCTACAAAAGAACTGCGCAGGTTCATGCTTTAACATCTCATGTCCAGAAAATCTTTGATAATCTAAGTACAGTTTATTACATAATGAATCCATCTATTTTCCCTGATATAACTCCTGGTTCTCCAGTGGTTAGATTGGATAATATGGTGGATAGTATGCTCTTTAGGCTTCGGAATAATTTAGCCAACTTTTTTGAGTTTGGCGGAATTTTGCCAGATGAGCCAGGTAAGTCTTTTTTAGAGGATGACCATGGAGAACTATTTGGTCATACCTATTCGGAGAATTTGGAGTGGACTAGCGATGAATTTCACTTCATACGCAAAATCCTAAATGTAAATCCTAAGATTTCCCAGGCACTATTTGAAGCAGATCCAACCCTTCTGGAAACAGCAGCTAAGGCTTACGTTAGAACCTACCGGGAATTGTACGATATGTTTGCTAAGGAAGTCTTAGAATTGAAAGATTCGATGACGGCACTACTCGCCAAGGATACTGGTCTGCCTGAAAAATTACTGAATACCTGTGATTTATTTAGCACTGGTTACTCTCCTATACCTCCTTCAGTTCTATTACCGACGATCGAATGGTTTTTAGAAAAAGCAAAAAGCATTCAAGAAGAATTCCAAAAAGTCATAGGCTCACCCTATTCAGCACTTAGCCCAGCTTTATCCACCTTAGCAACAAAATCTATCGAGTTTAACAAAAAATATGCGAAAGAACTCACAGAGAAAAAGTCTGTTCCTGAAACTAGTGCTGATGGAATTTCAGCTGGCGTAGATTTGGATCAACTCAAATCTGATCTTCTCAATTCAGCTAGTCAGATCATGAATTATTCCAATGCAGACCCAGAGGGAGTTCGTGAGCTATCTTCTCTCATGATCAAACTAAAGTCTTTTAAAAACCCATTAGATCCTGAACCCGACAATAGAAAAATCCGTCGAGCTATTGGAAAAATCTATTGGGAAATCTACAATAAATCCTTTGTGAGATCCAAAAAAGAAGGTAAGAAAGCTCCTTTACCCGTAGAACTGATGTTTCGCTACGGATTTTTTGATGAATCTCTATTAGATGACAACCACATTGTGGAACTTTTTCAGAAAATGGAAAAATCTAAGTATAAAGGTGAAATACCAATTCACTACGGTTCCGAGTGGTTGGATAAAATTCATGGAAAAGAAATTACTACTTCCTTAGATGAACTGGGTCAATCCTATTGGGAAAAGCTGAAACTAGAACTTAAAGATTCGAATATCAAATCTGAAAAAGATATTCCACCTGATAACAATACAGGTGAAGCTAGATTGCGGTATGAGATCAATGCAATGTACGAGCCCAATGTCAGGCTCACTTCAGGATCTGTAGGGAGCCATTTCCCAATCTTCACCAAGTATCACATCACCATCCCTTTGGAAAAATGCTTTGTTACCAAAGAAGACTGCGAAAAGGCAATTCGTGATATTATGAATGTAGACTATACTGTTTTTAACAGAGAGGTTCTCTACAAAAATGAAGCAATTGGGCTCAAGTCCGAGTTTATCAACAAAAGTGTATTTCCCGATTTTGTTTTGGTTCCATCAATCGGAAGTAAAGTGATGATGTGGCAAGATCTCTCTGTGCTTAGGGGTTCAGGCTCTAAAGAATCCAGAGGCAGGATTTGCGTTCCCATTTTTACAACTGGAGATTTGAAGACATTTTTGATGGAAGCTTTTTCCTCCTTTAGGTGGGAGCTCTGCAAAAACATTCTCGGTCCAGACTGGAATAATGTGGGAATTCCATCCCTCACTTCCGAATACACTGACTATGTGCAATTTTTCAAAAAAAGCAAGGACCTATCTTTGGAACAGAAAGAAAAGATCGCTTCCGATTTCAAAAGATTTCGAACGGACAGAGATAAATTTGCAAACGATTATATTCTTTGGGTAAAATACGAATCAGAAGGGGTGCAGAGGTGCAATCGAGCCGTACGGGCAATTATGTACCGCCATGTTCCTTTTGCGAAACCAATAAGAGATAAGATATGCGGTCAACCCGCCTTTTCCGAGTTACACAACAAATTTAAAAACATCAAAAATAGGGATTTCAAGGACAAGGAAAACAAATACAAAAAGTACTCAGAGGCGAATGGTGGTAATATGCCAAAAGAGCTAGCTGATAATTTGGTTTTTTACGAAGTCTAGGTTTAGACTTCTTCGACAAAATAAGGTCGGGTGTATTCGCGAACAATCTCAACTACGAATCTTCCCCAAGATCTCGCATCTTCCTGTGAGATCAAGACCTGTTTGATCTTCGGAAAATAGGATCCAGGTTTGTGGAGAGAATGAGTGAGTTCTATAGCTCTCAGGTAGTTGTCTATTTTTTTGACTTTTACAAAATTGATGATTTCGTTTTGTAACCTTTCCTTCGGAACGTATCCAACGATGATAAGTCTGGGAAAAAGGTTCTTCTTGAGAAGTTCTATGAAATCCTCAAAACTATCTACGCGATCGATAAATCCTTCGTAAGCCCCCCCACCTAAGTTCATGATCTGAGTTACGATGTCCATGGAGAACCCTACTCCTTCCATGGTGGACATGTCCGAGATGATCACTAACCCTTCATCAGGTTGGAAGACTTTGAACTGGTCTGAGCCCTTAAAGTGCCTTCTGAGTAGCTTGGTAGCTGAAACATCGATCTCCTGAGCTTTTTGCAAAAGTATTTTGGCAGTTCCTGGCTCGAAAATAGGATCTCTAGAAATGATGTAGCGCTTCTTGATAGCGTTTTGGTTCATAACGCGAAACGCTTTGACCTTCTCTTCGATTTCATCCAGGGTCGCGAAACCGATCTTGAGGACATTCTCTCTTCTTCGTTTGCTGATTTCGGACTCTTCCATGCTTATGGATGCCTCTCCGATTAGGGCATGAGATTCTCTTCTTTGCATAGCAGTTTTTTGTCTAAATGAGTAGAATGAGGTCAATTTTTCATCAGATCCTAAAAATTGTCGCGGGCATTGGATTGGCTACGGGATGGTTTTTCAGTTGCACTTCGATCGAATTCATTCCCGACTCAGATTATACTGCATATTACTCACGCTATTCCTTGCAATCTTGGGAGGAGGTAGAAATTCGAAAAGAAAGACCTACGCGACCCTTCCAGATTGTTGGTGAAGTGGTATTGAAGGATTTTGAGGAGAGTGAAATCTCGGAAGAGTCGATCAAGAAGGAAATGTTTCGGAAAAAAATCGACGGAATATGGTTCACTGGAAAGAAGTCACTGACTTGGGATGGGATGAATTTTGAAACTTTAGATTCCAGAGGAAATGTTAGCAATAGTTATGCCACAAAACACGTAGTTCCAATTCAAAAAGGTTTCGCTTTTCGCTACCAAAAAACACCTTGATGGCAAGAATTTTCGACTCCGAAATCAAAATTGATTCCTATGATAGGTGGTTTTTTAGAGGAAATGAAATTACCCAAGGAGAAATCCTCAAGTATTTCCGTCAGAATCTGCGTCAAAGCGACCAGGGTGTATACATTCACAATCAGTTTGGCGAATTGGTAGAGAATGGCTACCTTCACATTGAAGGCTTCCCAGCTCACATCATTCACGTTAAATTTGAAGGTGGTCTAGGGTATCTGCAAACGGATGCTGGAGAGTGGATTCCAGAGACAGACTGGGAGATTTTTCGGAGTCGAGACGATTCAATCTTTGTGACGAAATCAGTTGAAGATAAAATTCGTTATCGATTTGATTGGAATGCTGCGAGCGTGCTTTCTCAATATTTGTATGAAGAGGGTGAGGCAGTGTATATCCAATTTGATAAGGTAGCAAGAGAAGTTATCGACTTTAACGCTTCCTTGCTAGTTGATTTACCTAAGAGCTTTGATTTTGTTTGATTTCTTCCCACATTTTAAGGGCTTCTGGAAAGTCTTTTTTAATCTCAATCGCTCTATGCAAGTATTGTAGGCTTCTTTCAGGTCTATTCCAAAGCTTATATAGTGTTGCCAAATTGAAAAAGGAAATGTGTGGAGCATCATTTTCCAAACATCGAACAGACTTTTTTAGCCAATAGACCGCTTCCTTGTCCTTTCCCATGCGAAGCAAGAGAACTCCAATTTCGTTGCATGGGTTCCCATATTCATTGTTAAGAGCAACTGCTTTATAATAAGCATTTAGTGCTTCCTCGACTCTTCCTTGCCCGTTGTAAATCAGTCCTAAGTAAAAGTACAAATCTTCTGAATCATTTTTTTCTAACAAGGCAAGGATGTGAAACTCAGCTCTGTCGAGATCTCCATCTTTGAATAGTTCTTTTGCGTAGAGAAATTGCGAATCTTGCATAGAGAATAGTAGGACCTTTTGAGATATTTTCGGAATTCAGAGCACCAATCGATAGATTATTTTCCCAAAAGACCTAGAATTTCTTGGGCTATACTATCAGAATCCAACTTGTATTTTTTGAGGATTTGGCTCCTTTCCCCGTGGTGAATGGGTTCCTGTGGCAAAGCAAAAGTCTTGAGATACTTGGACAAATATATGGGCGATAACTCATTGAGAAAGTATCCAGAGAATCCAGAATGCAAGTAGCTCTCATCGATTAACACAAAATGACTTGTATTCTGGAGAACCGAATGGATGGAATCCAAATCTAATGGTCGAAGCCAAAACAAATCGATCACTCCTATACTAAGCCCTTCTTTTTCTAAAATTTCTTTGATCTCTACAGCTTGCTTGCCTACCATTCCCACTGTAAGTATGGTCATGTCTTTGCCCTCAGCAAGAATCCGAATTTTGCCAATAGAGATTGCTTTGGGTTCTTCAAATTTTAATTGAGAAAGAATTCCTGATTCTTTTGGAAATCGAATCGCTATAGGGCCCTCCTCGTAATTCGCCATAAAGTACATGGCATCTATTATATCTTGAGCTTCACTCGGTACTAGTACTGCCATGTTAGGCAAACCAAGTAAAAAGCCAATGTCTGACAATCCTTGGTGTGTTTCTCCATCAGGACCAACAATACCTGCCCTATCTATCACAATTCTCAAGGGAAGATTCATTAGAGAAACATCTTCAAGTAGCTGATCCAATGCTCTTGTCAAAAAGGTAGAATAGATACATAGGAAAGGAATCACACCTCCATAGGTCATTGCCCCAGAAAAGGCCATTGAATGTTGCTCCGCGATCCCAACGTCAAAAACATTTTTTGGAAAGGCTTCCGCATACTCTCGTAATCCAGAACCTTCAATCATAGCAGGTGTAATGGCAACAGTATTGGTATTTCTTTTGGTTAGGTGGATTAGTGTTCGACCTACAATTTTGGATAAAGGAATTTTCAGTGAATCTCCAGGAGCCATTCTCCCATCTTCTTTATTGAAAGGAGTCACTCCATGGTATTTGATCGGATCAGCTTCCGCTGGTTTGTATCCCCGTCCTTTTTGAGTTATGACATGCAAAATTACAGGCCCCTTCAATTGAGATACTCTTTTGAGCATGGACACTACTCTATTTACATCATGACCATCAATTGGTCCAAAGTATTGAAATCCCAAATCTTCAAACAATCCACCGGGTTTTAGCATAAAGTGTTTGAAACTACTCTCTGCATTGTTAGCAAATTCTTCCAAAGCTGGCCCGATAATTGGTATCCATTTTAGGAAATGTAAAATTTGCGTCTTCCACTTGTTATAGAACTGTGAACTGATTATATTATTAAGATAGTTTGAGATAGAACCTACATTTTTTGAAATCGACATATAATTATCGTTAAGTATAACCAGCATGTCCGGTTTGATCTCTCCACCGTGGTTCATAGCCTCGAGAGCCATTCCAGTTGCAATGGACGCATCACCAATAACAGCCACTACCTTGTGGGTTTTGCCCAACAGATCCCGAGCACATGCCTCTCCCAGAGCTTGGGAAATGCTAGTCCCTGCATGCCCAGTGTTGTACAAGTCGTAATTGGATTCTTCCCTTTTGGGAAAACCCGAGAGACCCCCGAATTTTCGAACCGAGGCGAGTTGAGCCTTGCGACCAGTTAAAATTTTGTGAGGATAGGTTTGGTGACCCACATCCCAAATGAGGCGGTCGGTAGGGGTTTGGAATACATAGTGAATGGCAACGGTGAGCTCCACCACCCCCAAATTGCTGGCAAAATGACCCCCAACATCGCTCAGGGTGTCGATGAGAAACTCCCGAACGTCGTGGCAGATCGGGACTAAATCTTTTTCAGCAAAGCGACGGAGGTCTTCTGGATGCTGGATTCGGTCCAGATAAGGATATGAAGGCATTTATTCTCATGAAACTAGCGCCGAGAGCGGACGTTTCATCTTATCCATATCCTCTGGATTGGTGATTCCGATCAATTCGTAAATCCGAACGGGCTGGGTTTTTCCTTTGACTCGAACGAGATCCAACTCCCTAGCCACTACCTTGTCTTTTACCTTTTCGTAGGTGTATTCAGAAATGATGATGTTAGTCCCATACATCTTATTGGAGCCTTCAAGCCTAGATCCGAGGTTGATGGTATCTCCCATGCAGGTGTATTCCATCCTATGCGAAGAACCCATGTTCCCTACAACGGCATGGCCAGAATTCAATCCGAGGCCAATGTCAATCACTGGAACCTTTCTTTCTTTCCACATTGCCTGCAAAACCTTTAGGTGCTCCAACTGGGCTAGGCTGGCTACGCACGCATAATACGCATGGTCTTCGAGAGGAACGGGAGCTCCCCAAAACGCCATGATGGCATCTCCCATGTATTTGTCGATCGTGCCCTTGTATTCTATGATGATCTCCGTCATGGCAGACAGGTATTCATTCAATAGCTTGACCAATTCTTCTGGGCCCAAGGCCTCTGAAATGGTAGTGAACCCGCGAACATCTGAAAAGAATATAGTGATTTCACGCTTAGAGCCACCTAACTGGAGATTGTCTGGATTTTTGAGCAATTCATCTACCACATCTTTGGAAACGAATCTAGAAAAAGTTTGTCGGATGTATTTTACATTTTCTTCTTCTGTCAAAATTCGGAACCCAGTGATAGCTACAAATATCACTACTTGTTCGATAGTCACGGAAGGTAAAACTGTGATTAAGTCAAACGCTTCAAATAGGTAAAACGAAAGAACTGCAAAAATAAAGAGCTGGCCCAACATCAAAAGGAAACCTATATTCGTCTTGACCCTGGGTTGCAGAAAACCAATCGTCAAACCCAGAATAATATAGATGAAAAAAGTCCCCCAAGCAGGTATTGAATACAGAAAATCTTGGTTTAGGATGGTATTGATCGCTTGAGCGTGGTGTTCAATTCCAGACATGTCACCAAATGGAGAAAGATGTGAGTCTTTGGATGCTCCTCTACCCGTTGCATAGAACATGGCAACCAAAAAGATCTGATTCGAAATCTGATTGTTTTGCACTACTTCATCTTTTTTCCAATCATTGGCTACTTCGAAGAATTCATGTGTCTTGAAAGAATACCTTCCTCCGACAAAATTGATTTCCATTTGACCTTCCCAATCAATAGGGACCACCACTTCCCTTTTGTCGTTGGGCACAGCCATAATATCACGGGTCTCTACTTTCAAGGTCTTCCGATTGAATTCTGTGATTTTTGTAGGTGGGATGTTGCTGATTTTTACGTGTCTGCCCATTACCACTTCTATGTCTCTTGAGATATCAACACCGTAGTATTGGCAAATTACCATAAGATCAATGGATGGGAAGTATTCCGTTTCCTTATTAGGCCCTGAATTCAAAACTTTGGCAACTAACGGCATTTTGCGATTGAGTCCCGAAGCATCTTTTTTTACATTCGCAAAACCTAACCCAGCTGAAAGGTCGGCAATTGGCTCTATTGGAGGCTGAGGGAATTTAACCCAAGCAATGCCCTGGTCATCTGAGTCAACCACATTCCTGAGTTTAAACTTACGAAGAACCTCAATTCTTTTTTCCAAATTGAGGACGGCTTCTTTGGACTCGGCACTGGTTTCCATCGGATAGTCAAAAAGAACATTCGAATTCTTTTTCTGAGAATTCACCATCGATTCTGTTTGCCCTGCCTTGTAGTCTAGAAAGAAAATATCGAACATCACCTGATTGTTACTACCAGCGAATGTATCGATTATTTTTGAATAATACTCCCAAGGCAATGGCCACGTTCCCTGAAGTCTTTCCAGAGTTTCTGTAGTTATTCCAATTATGTTGATGTCCTGACGAGCATTAGGAGGAGGCTGGTATTGCACAAAAGCTATTCTTCCTGAATCATTCTCTGTTTCGGATTTTACATCATTTGGTCTTAAAAAAGCAAAACGTGTGGATATAGAATTTTCTTCCAAGTCCCTCAATGGTTGGAAGGTATTTACTAAGGTATACATGAACATGGAGATAACAAAAGACAACCAAAGAGATCCAGACTTTTGCTTATCACTCGAAACACGTTCAATTGCTTGGTAAACAAAATAGGAACAAATGAGAAGAACTAGTGTGCTTAGAAGTAGTAGCGGTAATTCGTATTCCCATTCAGGAGTGAAGGCGCCAATCGTAATACCAATGCTTCCAAGGGAAGCCAGTAAAATGGAGATATAATCAACGACAATTAGTTTGGATTTTTTTTCTTTGGACATGAATCACCTTGGGAATTTCATCATTGGGCCCCAAAGAAAGATACAGCTTCAACGATTTTTTTAAATTTTGTGAGAAATACTATCCAAAGCTTCTCTTATCGACTGGGCGTAACCAAACACTTCCTCCTTTGGATTTGGTTTTTCTTCAATGATTCTTTGGATGGCGGAACCTATGATGATTCCATCGGAAAATGCTCCGATGGACTTGGCTTGCTCTGGAGTGCTGATTCCAAACCCAGCACAAATGGGAAGTTGGAGGAGCCTTCGCAAGTTTTGGATTTTTTCCTCCAAATCAATCGAGAATTCTCGTCTCTCTCCCGTAACACCAAAAGAAGTGACGTAGTAGATGAAACCCGAAGCAGTATCCTTTAAGGCTTGGATTCTCTTTTTTTGTGAAGCTGGAGTGACTAGGTGGATGAGGTCCATGTCTTTTTTCCGAAGTTCCAGGAACAATTCCTTCGATTCTCGCGTGTCAAATGGCAAATCTGGAATCACCAAACCATCTACACCTGCATCCTTGGCTCTCTCTAAGAAATAAGGAATGCCACAGTGATATAAGGGATTGAAGTAACTCAAATATACCAAAGGTACGGTATTCTTGTGAGAGTGGATTGCTTTGGTGGTGGAAAAGATTTGTTCAAAGGAAAAAGGATTTTTCAATGCTCGGGCCACAGCTCTCTGGATGACTGGCCCATCAGCCACAGGGTCTGAGAATGGAATTCCCAGTTCCAGAATACTTGCTCCCGCATCCAAAAGCTTTTGACCGAATAGTACAGACTCCGAGTAGTTGGGATCTCCGAGAGTGAAAAAAGGTAAGAATGCCTTTGGATTTTTTGGATTCGCAAAGTAGTCTCTGATTTTACTCATGATTGGGTCTTCGTTTCTCCGAGGACTCGAAGTACTTCGACAACATCCTTGTCTCCTCTTCCCGATAGACAAATTACAATATCTTTCTTTTTTCCAAAGTCTTTGGCTATGGATTTGGCAATGCTGAAGGCATGCGCCGTTTCCAAAGCTGGTATGATTCCTTCTATTTTGGAAACTTCAAGAAATGATTCTAAGGCCTCCTCATCTGTGACCATTCTGTAATTGACCCTCTTCGAATAGCTGAGGTAAGCATGTTCCGGGCCTACTCCTGGGTAATCCAAACCAGCTGACACCGAATGAGCTGGGACAATTTGACCGCTTTCATCTTGAATGATCAAAGTCTTGGTTCCATGAAGAAACCCAATCTTTCCATATGTCAAAGTAGCTGAATGTTGCCCTGGCCTGGGACCCAGTCCACCAGCTTCGGCTCCAAAAAGCTGAACCGAAGGGCTTTCCAAGAAACTCGAAAAGATACCAATCGCATTCGAACCACCACCCACGCAGGCAATAACTGCATCGGGCAACTTATCATTTTTTTTCTTAAATTGTTTCTTAGTTTCAAAGCCTATCACAGATTGCAAATCCCTAACAATTGTGGGGAAAGGATGAGGTCCTATAGCGGAACCAACGATATAATGAGTTGTTTTAACATTCAATGCCCAATCTCTCATTGCCTCTGAAGTTGCTTCTTTTAATGTAGCCTCTCCACTTGTAACTGGTGAAATTTTTGCACCTAGTAACTGAATCTTTTTTGCATTCAAATTTTGTCGCAAAACATCTACTTGTCCCATATATACAATTGTTTCAAGACCAAACATAGCCCCTACAGTTGCAGTGGCTAGTCCATGTTGTCCGGCACCTGTCTCTGCGATTATTCGCTTCTTACCCATATGACGAGCAATAAGTGCTTGTCCAATTGCATTGTTTATTTTGTGAGCCCCTGTATGGTTCAAGTCTTCCCGCTTCAGCCAAATTCTTGCACCGCCCCAATGTTTTGTAAGTCTCTCTGCGAAAGTAAGTGGTGAGGGTCTCCCTACATAGTTCTTCAAATAGTAGTATAGCTCTTTTTGAAATTTCTTACTTTCTTTCAGTTTGTTATAAGTAGATTCTAGTTCCTCTAATGCTTCTGTTAGTATTTCTGGTGCATATCGTCCACCGAACTCCCCAAAATATCCGATCTTATCTTTGGACATTGGCTTCCTCCTTTTGTATCAAATCGATTGCTATCTTCGTTTTTTCTAACAATTCCATTGGAGTGGAGATAGTAAAAGATTCTTCTTTCATTGTTTTTCGATTCAAAAAAGAAATTTCATTTTTTTCAAAAAAATTCTTACCCATTGTTATTCGAATAGGAAAGCCTATTAGTTCAGCATCCTTAAATTTGAATCCAGGACCCAAATCTCTATCATCCCATAAAACATCGATATTTGCATCTTGAAGAGCACTGTAAAAAGTCTCAATTTTTTTGATATCTTGAGGAGCTTTTGCGATACTAACCAATATAACTGAGAAAGGTGCAACCGATAATGGCCATGATATCCCTTTGTCATCATTGGACTGTTCAATGATCGTAGCCATACATCGATTCACTCCAATCCCATAACATCCCATCGTAGTTGTCGTTGGCTTCCCTGTTTGGTTTAAAACTTGAAGATGGAAAGAATTCGAGTACTTTTGACCTAATTTGAAAATGTGGCCCACTTCTATGCCTTTTTCTTGATGAAGTGGATGGGAGCAAGATGGACATGGGTCTCCAACTATAGATTTAGAAAAATCTCCAACTGTCCAATGGTCTTCTTTATTCAAGGTAACACCTAATTTATGTTTGTCCTTTTGATTGGCGCCAACAATATAGCTTTTCCCAAAAACAACAGTAGTATCGTAATAAACTTCCAATTCATCCTTACTCGAAAAACCTGGGCCAATAAAGCCTGGAACAAGTCCTAAATCTTCTATTTTGGAAAGAGGCATCGGATAGATATCCTGCGATTTAAGAAAATTTTTCAATTTGTTCTCGTTCAGATCTCTTTCCCCTGACATAAATACTAAGATCGACTTCTGGTCGGAGATGACTAGGACTGATTTTAAAAAATCAGATTCATTCTTTTTAAAAAAATTAACTAATTCGGGAATTGAGCTGACATTAGGTGTATCAATAAGCTGCGCTTCGATTTTTCCATTAGTTGTAATTTCTGGATTCGATGGAACTGGAGTTTTTTCAACATTTCCAGCATAACCGCATTTTTTACAAAGAGTAAGTGTTTCTTCACCTATGGGAGAAACGACCATGAACTCTTCTGAAGCTGACCCACCCATATTCCCGGAATCGGCTTGTACTGGTATCGTCTTCAAACCTAGTCGATCGAATATATTCCGGTAAGTCTGTCGCATTGCTTGGTAGGTATCTTCTAGGGAAGATTCATCTAAATGAAAAGAATAGGCATCTTTCATTGTAAATTCTCTAGATCTTATAACTCCAAATCGTGGTCTGATTTCATCTCTAAACTTAGTATGAATCTGGTACACATTGATTGGAAGATCTTTATAGGATCGCAACA
>Ga0169931_10003410_pt1 | contig 25205 bp, 20 predicted proteins | sample Kivu_15m_20L_FD_129675 | JGI IMG/M metagenome (GOLD analysis project Ga0169931, IMG submission 129675) | Freshwater microbial communities from Lake Kivu, Western Province, Rwanda to study Microbial Dark Matter (Phase II) - Kivu_15m_20L... | ecosystem: Environmental > Aquatic > Freshwater > Lake...
ATCGGCCACAACCCGTGAGATCGGGCGGAATGTGACCGAGGCGGCCAAGGGAACCTCCGAGATAGCCGCGAGCATCACCGGGGTCGCCGATGCGGCCGGCAGCACGAGCAAGCGGGCGCAGGATGCAAACGGCGAAATTGAGGTTTTGCGGCAATTGAGTGCCAGCCTTGAGGAACTGGTGAGGGGGTGGACCTGATCCCCCGGTTGGTCTGAAAAAATGTCAGGCCGGGCCGGCAGTGGTCCGGCCTGAATTGTTTAAGATGGAACCATGGCAAAGCCTTCGATTTTATTGATTGAGGCCAGCACGCACACGCGTCGTGTACTGGCCGGAAATATCGAAGCCAATGAACCTGGCTGGCAGGTTTTGGCCTTTCCGCTGGTGGCCAAAGCCCTGCGTGAGTGGCCCAGCCCGGAGCCAGCTTTGGTTCTTGTGGATGCGGATGGTTTTTTCAGCCTTACCGAAATCAATGAGGTGGCCAGAAAAGCATCCTCCGGCCCGAGCGGCGGAATTCACCTTTTGAGCAGTTCTGAAACCGGTCCCTCCGAGGAAATGAAGAAATTGGGGCTGGGATGGATTTCCAAGCCGGCTGCCGGTGCCGCCCTTGCCGCAGACTGGAGTTCCAGACACCTCCGGTTATTGATGACGAAGCGGCGGGAGGGATCGTCCGCCATCATCCAGGCGCTGTCGGCCAAAGCCACTTTTCCCCCGGTGCCTCCTCTGGTTCTTGCCATTGGGGTGAGCACCGGTGGTCCGGCGGCGCTGGAAAAAGTCTTGCCCGGATTGCCAGCGAGGTTTCCGGTTCCGGTGCTGGTTGTGCAACATATTCCGGAGGGATTTTCCCATAACCTGGCGCGATCCCTTGCGGGCAAGTGCCAATTGCCGGTGCGTGAGGGGGTTGCAGGGGAGGCTATTCTGCCGGGGACGATTTGGCTGGCCCCGGGTGACCGGCACATGGAGGTTGAGGGGCCGCTGGAAAAGGCCCGGCTGAGGTTGCACCAAGAACCTCCTGAGAATTTTTGCAGGCCGGCGGTTGATCCCCTGTTCCGGTCGGTTGCCAAAGTTTACGGGAGTCGGGTGCTGGCGTTGGTGCTGACTGGAATGGGGCAGGATGGCCTGGCGGGGGCAAAGTTGATCCGCGCCGCAGGAGGAATGGTTTGGGCGCAGGATGAATCCACTAGTGTTGTCTGGGGCATGCCCGGCGCGGTGGTGAAGGGTGGGGCCGCCACCGGGGTTTACTCCATCGGGCAACTGGCCAGCGAGCTTTGCCGGTTTTTTTCCTGTATTTGACGGGAAAAACCGGGCTTAGGCTTGAATCGTTGTGTGCTTCCATTCACCGTGACATGGACTGGTTTGTTGTGGCAGGTTAGGCTGTATTTCAAGTGATTTGACGGTTTCCGGGAGGGATCCCATGAATCCATTGTTCGCCTTGGTGCTGACGGGTCTTCTGGCCCGTCAGGAAGCCATTGAGCTTAAATCTGTGCGCTTCAATGAACTGTCCCGGGCCGTGCGTTCGCTGCAAGGCAAGGTGGTGATTGTGGATGTGTGGCACCGGACCTGAACGCCGTGCATCAAGGCCATGCCCCATCTGGTCGAGATGGCGGAGAAATGGCGCGACAAGGGTGTGGTGGTGCTCACCGTGCATGTGGAAACCACGCTGGATGTCGAGGAGGGCCGCGACAAGAGCGTGGAGAAGGCCCGCAAAATTCTGGAACGGCTGAAGGTGCGGGGGCCGAATTACCATCTGGCTGAGACACAGGCGGTGTGGATGGACCGGCTGGAGATCGAGGGGTATCCCTCCATCTTCGTTTTCAACAAGGCCGGCCGGATTGCCCGGAAGTTCGCCGACGAGGAGGAGGCCAAGACCGAGATGGCCACCCTCATCGCCAAGCTGATGGAAGAGAAATAAGAGGTCAGAGCCAGTGAGCGGATCGAATGTGGAGGGCAAGGCCTCCCCCAGTCCGGAGCGTCAGGCCATCGGGGCGGCCCTGGGGCGGATGCCCAGCGGGTTGTTCATCGTGACGGCCGGTGCCGGGGTGGAAGCCCAGGGCATGTTGGCCAGTTGGGTGCAGCAGTGCGGCTTCGAGCCGCCCTGCGTGAGCTTGGCGGTCAAGAAAGGCCGGGGTCTGGGCGAATTGCTGCACGCTGGTTCCCGGTTCGCCGTGCATGTGCTGGCCGAGGGGCAGAAGCAGTTGCTGGGGCACTTTGGCAAGGGGCAGCCCCCCGGGCCCGAGGGCTTCCACGCGGTGGGTGGGCATGTGCCCGAGGGTGGCCCACCTCTGCTGCCCGACGCGCTGGCCTGCCTGGAATGCGTTGTGATCACCCGGCACGAGGCGGGGGACCACGACCTGGTGGTGGGCGAGGTGCGGCGCGCCCGCGGTCCTGTCGAGCCCGACCAGAAGCCGTGGGTGCACACCCGCAAGAACGGTTTCCAGTACTGACCAAGCCCTAGGGCCCCCATCCCCGCCCGCAACAGCCCGGACCTGCCATGACAGCCACCTTTGCCGATGAAAAAACCGCGACCCTGCTGGCGCGCCTGGCGAAAATCGTCGGGCCCGACGGGCTGATCAGCTCCCCGGCCGAGCTGATGGTCTACGAGTGCGACGGCTACACCATGGAGAAAAACCGCCCCGAGGTGGTGGTTTTTCCATGCTCCACCGAGGAGATCGTGGGGGTGGTGAAGGCTTGCAATGAATTGGGCGTGCCCTTCCTGCCGCGGGGGTCGGGCACCAGCCTGGCGGGCGGCTGCCTGCCGGTGGGCGGCGGGGTGATCATTTCCCTGGCGCGCATGCGCAAGATTCTGGAGGTGGACATCCGCAACCGCTACGCCCTGGTGGAACCGGGTGTCATCAACACCTGGCTGACCAACCGCGTGAAGAATGACGGATGGCATTACGCGCCCGATCCCTCCAGCCAGGGGGCCTGCACCATCGGTGGGAATGTCGCCACGAACTCGGGCGGACCGCACACGCTGAAATACGGCGTGACGGTCAACCATATCCTGGGCGTGGAGCTGGTGTTGCCTGATGGCCGGGTGATTCAGATCGGCGGCCCTGTGGAGGAGTCTCCCGGCTACGACCTGACCGGGCTGGTGGTGGGGTCCGAGGGCACCTTCGGCGTGGTGAGCAAGGTGTGGGTGCGGCTGGTGCGCAACCCGCAGTCGGTGCGGACACTGCTTGGGATCTTCGAGTCGATTGACGACGCCACGATGACGATCTCCGAGATCATCGGCGCGGGCATCGTGCCCGCGGCGCTGGAGATGCTGGACAACCTGATCCTGGGCGCGGTGGAAGAGGCCTTCGGCTTCGGCTTCCCGCTGGACGCGGGCGCCGTGCTCATCATGGAGGTGGACGGGCTGGAGTCGGGCATTGACGACGAGGCCGCCCGCATCGAGGCGATCGCCCTGAAAAACAAGGCGCGCAAGGTGAGCCGTGCCAACACCGAGGCGGAGCGGATGCTTCTGTGGAAGAGCCGCAAGCAGGCGTTCGGCGCGGTGGGCCGGCTGGCCCCCAGTTACTGCACCCAGGACGGCGTGGTGCCCCGCACCCGTTTGCCGGAAATGCTGCGGATCATGCATGAGATCAGCAAGCGGCATGACATCCGCATCGCCAACATCTTCCATGCCGGCGACGGGAATATGCACCCCATCCTACTGTTCGACGAGCGCGACCCCTCCCAGGTGCAGCGGGTGATGGAGGCCAGCCACGAGATCCTCGACACCTGCCTGAAACTGGGCGGCAGCGTCACCGGTGAGCACGGCATCGGGGTGGAGAAGATCGACTTCATGCCCAAGCTTTTCTCGCCCGATGACCTGATGGCCATGACGCGGGTGCGCCAGGTGTTCAATCCCTCCGGACTGTGCAGCCCGGGCAAGATGCTGCCCACGGCGGGCGCCTGCTCCGAGCCCTCCTCGGCGCGCCCATTGAAGCCGGGCCGACGCGCCCCACACTGAGCAACCACACCGAGGAAACGGATCGACCATGTCAGTCCACGAGCCATTCGATATCCAGGGCCATGCGGTGGGGGTGAAACATCCCGCCACGCTGGAAGAATTCGGCCAACTGGTCCAGGAAGCCGCCCGTGGCGGCCAGGCGGTCTATCCGCTGGGTGGCGGAACCCGCCAGCACCTGGGGTTGCCGCCGGTGAAGCCCGGGGTGGCCCTTTGCACCCGCAAGCTGGACCGGGTGATCGATTACCCCGCCCGCGACATGACGGTCACGGTGGAACTGGGGATGACCGTCGCCCGGCTTCGCGAGTTGCTGGCCGCTGAAAACCAGGACCTGCCGATTGATTGTCCCGACCCGCAGCGGGCCACCCTGGGAGGCATGCTGGCCACCAACAGTTCTGGGTCGCGCCGGTATGGTTATGGCACACCCCGGGATTACCTGCTGGGGCTGACGGTTATTGATGACCACGGCCGGCCCACCCAATCCGGCGGGCGCGTGGTGAAGAATGTCGCCGGCTACGACATGGGCAAGCTGCACATCGGGGCGCTTGGCACCCTGGGGCCGCTGGTGCAGGGCACCTTCAAGCTGAAACCACGGCCCGAGGCCACGGCCCTGTGCCTGGTGCCCCTGGGCTCTGACAAGCTGGAGGCGTTCGCCAACCACCTGAACCAGGGGCGGACCCGGCCCATCTCCATGGACCTGCTGTCGGTCGGCGCGGCAAAGGAATTCGCCCGGCTGGCGGGGCAATCGCTTCCCAGTGCGGGATGGCTTGGGCTGGTGGGCTTTGATGGAGCCGAGGTGGCGGTGCGTTGGCAGGTGCAAACCCTGAAGGACGAACTGCGGTCCATGGCCTCCGGCGAGGTGGTGGAACTGGTTTCGAATGCCGTGGCCTGGGACGCGTTGACGGCACTGGGCGGGCCCCGTGGAACTACCGGGCTGCGGGCCGGTGTGCTGCCCGGAGAGACGGTCGCCTTGGCCCGTTCGCTGGAAAACTGGGCCCCAGCCAGCGCGGTATTGGCCCATCTGGGCGCGGGAATCGTCAACGCCTGGGGCGACCCGGACACGGCCCGCGAACCGCTGATGGCCCAAGTTGAGCGTCTGAGGCACCTGGCGCAGCCCAAGCGCCTGTCACAATCCAAGTCAGGCTGGCTGGTGGTGACCCGCTCGGCGCCATCGGCGCGGGATGCCCGCATGGTGTTCGGCCCTGGCCGTGAGGATCACCCCCTGATGGCGGAAATCAAGAGACAGTTGGATCCAGGCTGCCTGTTCAATCCGGGGCGGTTTCTGACCGACCTGTGAGATCAAACCGGGACACAAGCGAATTTTTTCCAGACAGGTGAACGCATCCATGACCGCCCAAGCCACCACTGAAAAGACCAGCCTGCCGATGGCAAAGCTCGGCAAAGGGATCGACTACGAGCTGTTCATGGATTGCGTGCACTGTGGCCTGTGCCTGGGTGCCTGCCCCACCTATGTGGAGACGGGCAACGAGAACGACAGCCCGCGTGGTCGCATATACCTTTGGAGGGCCATCGCTGACGGGCGGGCGCCGTTGAGCGAGGAAGCGCAATCGCACATGAACCTGTGCCTGGAGTGCATGGCGTGCGAGACGGCCTGCCCCTCGGGCGTGCAGTACCACCATGTGATCCACAGCTACAAGACCGACATGACGATGCTGAAGCCGCCGGCACCCACGCTGAACTGGCTGCAGCGCTGGATGCTGTTCAACCTCACGCCTTTCCGCGGCCGCATGGCGTGGTCGGTGCTGCCCGTGAAGATCATGCAGCGGCTGGGCCTGGGATGGGTGGTGAACCTGACCGGCAAGCTGATGCCCAAATCGCTGCGGCAGATGCAGGAGATTTTGCCGGCCATCGGCCCGACACACGACCTGCCCGAGTTTTTGCCGGCCATCGGGCCCAAGCGGGCCACGGTGGGGATGCTGCTGGGCTGCGCGGCGGACGCCTTTTACCCACAGGTGAACAAGGCGACCGCCCTGCTGCTGCAGCACAACGGGTGTGATGTGCATATCCCCAAAGCCCAGGATTGCTGCGGGGCGCTGCACGAGCATGCGGGGCTAGAGGCCGAGGCGGCGCGACTGGCCGGCAAGAACTGCGATGCATTCGCCCGGGTGCCGGGCGGTTTGGCCGGGCTGGACGCGATCATCTCCAACGCGGGCGGCTGCAGCCCGGTGTTGAAGGCCTACGGCAAGATTTTGCAGAAGGACCCGCACTCAGCGGAGGGCAAGCTGTTCGCCGGCAAGGTGAAGGACATCAGCGAGTTCCTGGTGACGCTGGGGCCGGTGAAGCCGAAATATCCGGTGCCGTTGAAGGCGGTTTACCATGACGCTTGCGGCCTGGCGCACGCCCAGAAGATCCGCAGCCAGCCGCGGCAGTTGCTGGCGATGGTGGAGAAGTTGGAGCTGGCGCCGCTCAACGAATCGGACCACTGCTGCGGCGCGGCGGGCAGCTACAACATCACGCAGCCGGAGATGTCAGCCACGCTGGGCCAGCGCAAGGCGGGCAACATCGCCGCCACCGGCGCCCAAGTGGTGCTGACCGGCAATGTGGGGTGCACCCTGCAGATTGACCGGCATCTGCGGGCCGGCCACCCGGGGCGCTGGGTGGGGCACCCGGCGCAGATTCTGGCGGCGGCCTACACGGGGGAGAATCCGTTCGGGCTGAAGGTGCCGGGGTTTGGTGGGTGATTTTGTTTTATCGGCCGAAAATGACATCCAAGCCTGACAAGATAGAAGCCAAGTGGGCAGATGTTAAGGTGCCCACCTGGGAGACCAATTGATTTTTGTCGAGGGAGATCACCTGAGAAACGTTTGCCACCGAATCAACCGGAAGTCCAGTTTCCTTTGCCATCAGGCGGAAATTTCCTGGAGCATCCGCCCACTTGAGATTACTGGTCAGGGGCACGCATACGACTGTCGCAATGCGACTTCGATTCAGTTGGTCGGATTGTATAACCACAACTGGTCTTTTATAGCCAGGATTTGATCCAGCGGGGGCCTCTAGGTCGGCCCACCAAACATCCCCCTGGCGAATCACCATTCGATCCTTTTCAGGGCTTGTTTTCCAGCCTCGCGGACAAATGGCTCGACGGATTCTTCCAAGGAATCCATTACTTTATTTATCGCATTAGTGATCTGGTTCTCGTCGTGGCGGGCGAGAAATTCCACCAATGCCTTCGCATAGAGCTGGCTTCTGGAAGTCTGTAATTTTTCCACGAGGCGCTCGACGGCCTCAAACACTTCATCGGGAATGGATACGGCTGTTTTCATACCAAAAGTATAACCGGCTTGGCGGCGAAATCAATACCCTGATTGTCATCTCTGGACTGACTTATTCCCGGCCAGCCTTGCCCTTTCTTACCCACAATTCGCTCACATAGTGGCGGTCGCGCCAGTTGAGGTGGGATTGGTCGAGTTTGTCCCAGGTGAGGGTGATTTTGCCGTCCTGGACGGTGTCATCGGGGACCTCGAATTCCTGCTCTGTGACTTGGTCGTATTTTGGGCCGAGGCGGATGCGCTTGGCGGGCTTGCCATCGACCAGCAGCGGGGAATCGCCCTGGGCGAACAGGCGCACCGTGTAGCCGCCGCGCTTGTCGAGGTTGGTGTAGGTGAGTCCCTCGGGCAGCTCATCCTGATAGGTGTGCCAGGCGAAGCGGATGGGACGGCGTGATTCGGTCATCCAGCGTTGGGTGGGGGCGGGGAATCGGTCGCCCCAGCGAATCTGCTCGCCCGAATCCAGCAGCTTGGGTTGTCGGGGTGTTTTGCCGACATGGCCGAGGCTGTCGTAATAGCCGGCCGGGCCCACCTCATCGAAACGGCCCAACGCCACCAGCGCGTTTGCCTGTTCGGCCTCTGGAAGTTTGGTGATCTCCTCCATGCGGTGTTCCAGCCACCAGCGATCGTTGAGCGGGTAATCGAGGAAGTCGAGCACGCAGCCGCGCTCTGAGCCGCTTGCCTGGTGTTTGGTCATGCTGGTTTGCAGCCCGACGGATTGGAACAGTTCATCGCACAGGCGGATGATCGCCTCGCGCTGCTTGGGTTTCACCGAGTGGGCGTCAGCCTGAGCCAATTCGGCGCGGGCCTGTTTGATCGCCCCGGCTGGGCCGAGTTTTTGTGCATTGCGCAATTTGGCCTGGGACTGCTGGTTCAGCCGGGTTTCGTGAATCAGGCGGTACCGGGTGTAAGCATCGTAATAGGCGCGCATCAGGTGCATCTGCAGCCGCCAGTTGCCCGCCATGGGGCCGTGGGCCTGCTCGATGGTCTGCCACAACCGTAATGTGCCATCGACCGAGCTGTTATCCGCAAGACTGCCGCGCCAGTTGTTTTCCAGTGCCAATAGGGCGTCGCCGCCGGCTTCGGCCAGGTCATGGCGGAAGAAGAAGCGGGCGTAGTCCTGGGCGAAGGCGCGGATGTTGAGATCGGGCCGCCAGCCCAGTTGGGACCAGAGGGCCTTGTTGAAATCGTCATGCACGCCATCGGAGTAGGTGAGGAAACCGTTGGTGTAGCCCTTGCCCAAGCGGTAGATGGCGGCCAGGTCACGGGGACGGGGGCAGACCGGCTCGCGGCCCAGCGTGACGCCAAAGGCGGGGTCGAGCCAGGGGACAGGATACTGGCAGCGCACCACATGGGTGATGTCGGGGTACCAGCGGATGGGGTAGCGTTTGTCGAGGCGGTTGCGGGTTTCCTCGAGGGGGGGGCTTGAGGGGCCCATGACCACGCCGCCCAGCCAGTCTGGCTTTTTGTCATCCACATAGGCGTAAAAATGGTCGATGTCTGCCTTCTTGAAGCCCTGCAGCGAAAGCCACACCTTGGCCTTGGGGTGATGCCTGGCGACAGATGCGGCCATTTTTTCGAGGAAGGGGACCAGGTCCTTGCTGTGGTTGTCGCCGGGGTCACCACCGGGCACGAAGACCGCGTCGAGCCTTTTGCAGGCCTTGTAAAACGCCTCTTGTCTGGCAAGGAATTCCTGTTCGCCCTGTGGGGCTGGCAGCTTGATCTGGACGGGCACCCACACCCAGTGGTCAAGATCGTACCTGTCACAGAGTTCGGCGAAGCGCAGGTTCATCTCATCGCGAGGCAGCTTGAAGTGGGGGGAGGGGTCGTTGTCCTCGAACGGGATGTTTTCGACACAGTTGGCGCCGAAGATGGCGAGTTCACGGAAATGCTGGTCGAATTGGGCCACGGTCCAGGCATCCCAACTATTGGCACGGGCCCGGTAGCCGATCTGGTGGCCACGTATGGGCACGTCGGGACTTTCCTGCGCCACAAACCGGTGGCCCAGTTTCACCTTGCCTTTACCCAATTCCAACGCCCGTAGCAGACGGCCCACCCCAAAGAGAACCCCGCGTCCATCCCTGCCCAGCACGTCCACCCGGGAGCGTTGGCCCCCATTTGCGGACACGGCGATGGAGAAGCTTTCTGGTTTGGTCGATGGCTTGGGACCGGTGATTTGATCAGCCCAGGGATTTTCAGTTTCGGTGATGGCCAGGGCGATCACGGGGGAATCGCCCGCGGGCCACTGGCTGGTGGTCTTGAGGGATACACCGGTGCGTTTGGCGATCTCCTCCACCAGCACGGTGGATGCCACGGCTTCGGCGGCGGGTAGTTTGCCGGGCCGGGTGACCACCACCGCCTGGGAGAGGTCGATGGAAGCTGGAGGCTGGGCCGGGATGGCCCACAGCAGGGTGAGTGCCAGGGTAAGCATGGGGAGTTTCCTGGGTGGAAATCACTTGCGGAGATTTTTGCGGCAATCGGGGTCGTCGGCCACGGGTTGGCCCACCTGGTCCACCGGGCTGGTGAACAGGTATTCCCAGACCTTTTCGTGGATGAACTTACCGGCGGAGTCTTTTACTGCGGCGCCGCCGGGGGTGACGCAACTGTGGGCGCGTTTTGCATCGTTTTTCACATCGGCCCGGGTGATCAACCGGCGGGAAAAACCGTAGGGGGAAGGTGTGACATCCACATCGACCAGCGGGCCGAACTGCTGGAGGCCGAGCATCTCCCAGGAACGGCAGTAGTGGTCGCCGGACCAGCCGGTATCGAGCACATGGCTGAAGCCGAAGTAGCGGTTCGGAGGGGTGGCGGAGGGTAGGGCCTGCCAGTTCTCGTACTGGTCGCGCGGTCCGCAGAACATGACCACGCGGTCCACCCTCTTGTGCTTGGCGAACCGGGCGGAGGTGGTGGCCCCGTGGGAGGCCCCGCTGACGATTACCCGGTCCCACCTTAGGTCGGACCGGTCCTGGGTGAGGAATTGATTCCAGTTGGCGGCCGGATCTTTTTCAGCCAACCATTTCACGAAAACCGTAGCACGGTGGGCCATGCCATCGGGCTTGGGGATGTTCACCAGGGGGCTGAAGTCCTCGCCGGTGGCGGCTTCGAGACGGATCTTGCCCAGGTGTTGCTCATCGTCGGGCGGGGGTTCCTTGCCGAATTGGCTGAACCAGCCGTTGGCGTAGTGGACACGGATGGCGTGCAGGCCATAGCTGGAAATCCGGTCAAACAGTTGCTGGTTGTGGCCCATCAGCCAGATGACCAGCTTGCCCCGGGGCGGTACCCGGGTATCCACCGTGGCATGCTGGGTGTCGACCGGTTTGCCATCCCGCTCGAACAGGAAATCGATTTCGGGGTGGGCGCGGGCACTTGGATCGATCTGGCTGGCGCGAGCGGTGAAGTTGCGTTTGGCGGGCTTGGGGTCGTTGTAGGGCGGGGCGCTGTTTTGGGCGTTCGCTCTGGTTATGCCGATCAACAGCAGGGGTGCCACGAGGACCCAACGGGCAAGTTTCAGCATGCGGGCGCGCTCCCGGAAGGGGGGGCGGTTATTTCTTGCCGCCCAGAAACATCTTCTTCAGGAAGTCGAAGATACCCGAGACCATGCCGCGGCTCCACTTGCCGGGACCTTCCACCTTGATGGACGAGCCACGCTTGCCGAAGGCGAAGGAAATGCCCCGACTGCTGAAAATCAGCGCAAAGCCGGGAAGGATCTGGATGCGCTTGTACCATGTCACGCCGGCCATTCCGATTCCCCCGACCTTATAGCCCAAGGGCTTATTATAAGGGCGGGCCATCCGGGGCAAAGGCTGGGAAAAACCGTTGTTTGTGATTGGAAAACCGGTACCATCGGGGCTCCTGCCCACCCGGCCGCATTCAGGGGGAGCCTTGCCATGCCCCAACGACGCCAATTCCTCGCCAGCGCCGCCGCGCTTTGCTGCCCGGTGGCCGGATTCCATTCCAGGGCCGGTCAGGCCGGGAAAAAGAAAATCGCCTTTTTGGGTACCGAGGTCAGGCCCCTTTCGCACGCCCAGCATTTTCTGGATCGGTTCACGCTGGGTTACCCTTGGGCGGGCAAATGGCAACCACCCCGGGTGGAAGTGGCCGGGGTTTACATAGACCAGTTTCCGGACGGGGACCTGGCCCGGGGGCGTGTGAAGCGCCACAACCTGAAACTGTACCCCACCGTGGCAGAGGCGTTGACCCTGGGGACCGGGAAACTGGCCGTGGACGGCGTGGTCATAATTGGCGAGCACGGGAAGTACCCCAAAAGCGACAAGGGGATGGTGCAATACCCGCGGTATCCGTGGTTCAAGGAGGTGGTGAAGGTTTTCGAGCAAAGCGGTCGCTCGGTGCCGGTGTTCAATGACAAGCACCTGTCCACGGAGTGGGCGGAGTGCAAGGAAATGGTGGACGGCGCGCGCCGAATGGGGTTCGCCTTTCTAGCCGGATCATCGTTGCCGGTCACGCGGCGCGAACCCCAGACGGAGGTGCCGCTGGGAGCCGATCTGACCGAGAGCCTGTGCGTGGCCTATGGCGGGGTGGACAGCTACGATTTCCATGCGTTCGAGACGGCGCAGTGCATGGCCGAGCGGCGCAAGGGAGGGGAGAAGGGTGTTGTCTCGGTCCGCGCGCTGAAGGACGACGCGGTGTATGCCGAATTGGCCAGCCCGGGGCGGGATACCACGCGCAAACTGTTCGTCACCGCGCTGAACCGCAGCCACAACCTGCCGGCTGCCGACGGCTATGTGACCGACGCGGTCACGCTGGAGTGGGCCCGGGGCCAACTGAAATCGATCACCGGGTTTTTCTTCGAGCATGAGGGCGGTTTCCGCAGTTCGTCTTTCCTGACGGGGGTACGGGATTTTACCTGGGCGGGTCAAGTGGCGGGCCAGCCCGACCCGATGTCGTGCGTGTTCCACCTGCCCATGCCCAAACACGGATCCACCACGGCGGACTTTTTTCATCCGCTGTGCCGTCAGATTGAGGAGATGGTGCTGACGGGCCGAACGCCGGTGCCGTTGGAGCGGACGCTGCTCACCTCGGGCATGGTGATCGCCGGGGTGGACAGTCTGGCGGCGAAGGGTGAGGTGGTCCAGACGCCGCACCTGCGCTTCGGATACCAGGCACCGGCCGAATCGCTGTACTGGCGGGATTGATCGCACAATTGGAAAGGGGTTCAGCCATGCACCTGCACGAGATGACATGGCCGCGCGTGGCGGCCATGGACCGGCGGATCCCGGTGGTGATCCCGATCGCGGCACTGGAGCAGCACGGGCCTCATCTGCCGGTGTTCACCGACAGCATGCTGGCCGGCGAGGTGGCCCGTCGTGTCCACACCGCGCTGGGCGAGCGGATTCTGATGGCACCGCTGATGTGGCTGGGAAACTCGCAGCATCACCTGGATTTTCCAGGGACGATGAGCGCGGCGCCCCGGACCTACCTGGACCTGCTGAAGGAGATGGCCAGGAATTTTCTCAAGCATGGTTTCCGGCGCATCGTGTTTTTGAACGGGCACGGGGGCAACATGGTGCCGGCGCAGCAGGCCTTGTTCGAGTTGCGTCAGGAAACCCGGGAGGACCCCACGCCACTGTTGCTGCACGCCACCTACTGGGCCGTGGGAGACAGTGGCAAGCCGATGCCGGAACTGGTTCCGGATCTGGTTCAGACGGAGATGGGGCATGCCTGCGAGTGGGAAACCTCGATGATGCTGGCGCTGCACCGGCACCTGGTGGGTGAGTACCATGCGCTGCCACCGGTGCCGTTCGGCCGGCCGTTCCTTCCGGCGAACCGGGCCTGGATCACAAAAGAGCGGACCACCCCAGGGTATATCGGCACCCCGTCCGCGGCATCGGCCCTGAAGGGGGAGCAGTTGTTCGCCCTGTTTTCCAGCCAAGTGGTTGGCTTGTTGGAGCGGGTGATCGCGTGGGACGGGGTTTCCTGGGACGGGTGATATACACCAGCGAATTATCGATAACCGATAGGGTCGGGTTGAATTTCTGGCGAGGTGGCCTGCAATCCCGTGATCGCCAACCGTTGATCCCAGCCACCCACCAGGACGGAGATTCCTTTGGCGGTCAGGGGTTGGTCGTGGAACAGCGTGTACAGGTTGACCAGGGCTTCCAATTCGTAGCCATCGGTCATGGCTGACCTCGCTTCCGGGCGATTTTATTAACCACCGAAATTTTGGTGCCCCACCCGCGTATTCAGAATACGCGAGCAGAAAGGGAGGTGCGCCATGGGCAAGGGTGGATTCAGGCTGGTTATTGAAAAGCCCAAGACCCGCCTGGCCTTTGCCCAGCCCACCCGGGTGCGGCCCGGCAAAAAGATGCCCAAACGGCAATCCAGAACCCGCAAGTCCTGTCCTTTGAATGGTTTGGGATAAAAGGCCAAACCGGGCGAGGCCGGGGGCTGTCTGGGACTTGTCCGTAAACTAGACTTGGATCCCTTGGTTGTTTCCGTGCCGGGAGAAAGTTGTGGCATTCAAGTTTTTGCACACCGCCGATTGGCAATTAGGCAAGCCCTATGGCTGGGTCACTTCTCCCGAACAGCAGAACCGGCTACGTGACGCCCGGTTTGACGTGATCGACCGGCTGGGGGAATTGGCCCGCGCAGAGGGGGCCCGCATGGTGCTGGTGGCGGGAGATGTGTTCGATTCGAACCGGCCCGGGGCCAACACCATTGTCACGGCGCTGGGCCGGATCGGCCAGATGGGTGTGCCGGTGCTGCTGATTCCAGGCAATCATGATCATGGTGGCGCCGGTTCGCTGTGGGAGACCAAGGAATTCACCGAGCAGGCCCTTCGACTGGCACCGAACCTGCGGGTGCTGACCGAATGCCAGCCGGTTGAGGTGGATGGGGTGGTGGTGCTGCCTTGTCCTCTCCTGAAGCGGATGGAAACCACCGACACGACCGCTTGGATCCGGCACCTGCCGCCGGAAACCTGGGAATCGTTCGGGACGCGGCCCCGCATCGTGCTGGCGCATGGATCGGTGCGGGAGTTCGGGTCGGCGGCGGCGGATGGTGAGGCCCCGAACCAGATCCAACTGGGACAATTGCCCGCAGGCCAGATTGATTATGTGGCTTTGGGTGACTGGCACGGCGTGAAGGAGGTGGGTTCCAACGCCTGGTATTCCGGAACTCCCGAGATTGACCGTTTTCCCAAGGGGGCCGATAACCGGCCCGGACACTGTCTGGTGGTCACGGCAACCCGGGGGGCTACTCCGCAAGTGGAGCAGCGGCGCACCACCCGGAAGGCCTGGCACCAAGTTGAGCGGCAGGTCCATTCCGGCGAGGAGTTGGAGACCCTGGAACTGGAGTTCCGGCAACTACTCGGATCGCGTGTCAACGATGACCTGATGGAACTGGAGATTTCCGGTTCGCTGGGTCTGGCTGGGCGGGATCGACTGGAGCGGATGCTGGAGTCGATCCGGCCGGCCCTGATCGCTCTGGATGTGCGCGACCGGGTGACGACCAGCCCGACCGAGGCGGAGATCGAGGCGCTGACCTGCCGCGCCGCCGACCCGCTGATCCGGACCGTGGCGAGCCGACTGATTGAGCGTTATCGGGGTTCGACGGGGGATTCCGGCGCCATCGCCCTTTCGGCGTTGCGTGACCTGCACGCCCTTGTCTGTCGGGCCTGAGGCCCCGAACCCACCCCACGCACCCAACATCACGAGACATCCATGAAGCTGATCTCCGCCCGCGTTCGTCATTTTCGCATCATCCGGGACAGCGGCTTGCTCCAACTGGAATCTCCGTCTGGCCTGGCCCTCCTGGGCGCGCCGAACGAGTCGGGGAAAAGCACGCTGGCCGAGGCGATCCACACCTGCCTGTTCGTGCTGCATCGCACGGGGGGCGAAACTTTTCTGAACGCCATCCGGCCCAAGCCAGCCACCGGCGAACACCCGGAGGTGACGGTGGAATTCGAGGCGGGTGGGGGAAAGCACCAGCTTCGCAAGGTGTTCAAGGGTGGCCGGACCTCGGTGGCGGAATTGACCCTTCCCGGCGGCAGCACCCTGTTGGGTGAGGATGCGGAGAAGCGATTGGGCGAGTTGACAGGCCATATGCCGGGCAACGCGGCCAACCGGGAAAAAGCCTGGGCTCACCTGTGGGTGTGGCAAGGTGGCGCGGGGGATGATCCTCTGGGAGACAACCTGCCCAAGGACCGGCTGGACCAGCGCCTGGCGCGGGAGGGTGCCGGTGGCGTGCTGCGCAGCGAGACTGACAGCCGGGTGATGGCGCAGGTGGACTCACTGTGGGAGGAAACATACACGGCCACCAACAGGGTTCGGGCCAACTCGGACCTGCAGAAGGCGGAGGCCGCCCTGCAGGAAGCGAGGGAGCGTCAGACGGCTGCCCAGGCGGAGCTGAACCGCCTGGAGACAGATATAAATGCCAAAGTGGATGCCCAAAGGAGGCTGGATGAGGCGAAACAGGGTCTGCAGCGGGTGGAGCCCGAATGGGAGCGGGCCCACCAGCAGTCCGAAACCCTGGCAAACCTGCGGGGCCAACTGGAGGAGGCCAAACGCCAGGTGGAGGCCGCCTCGGTGGCACTGGCCAGGCTGGTCAAGGCGAACCAGGAGATAGGGGACAAGCAAACCCGGGCTGCCGGGCTGCGTCAGGCCATGGAACCCGCCGAACGCGAAGTGCAGGCGCTGCTGGAACAGGTGCGGGCCGCGGAGTCGCGCCAAAGCGGGCTGGAGGAGGCAACCGCGAAAGCGACGCGCGCTGAAGAGGTGGCCCGGTTGCAACGGGAACTGGCGCAAGCTTGCGTCGACCTGCTGGCGCACGAGAAAACCTTGGCCCGGTTGGAGGGGCTGCAGGCGGATGCGGACAAGGTGCGGGCGGAGATTGCCGAGTTGGAGGGGCAACTGGCGGCCCTTCCCCCTGTGGATGAAAAGGCACTTTCTCGGTTGAACGGGTTGGAGAAGGAGTCCCTGCTGGCGGAGGCCAGCCTGAAGGCGATGGCGCTGGAACTGGAGCTGGCGCGGGCCAACCTGCCGGTGGCGTTGAACGGCGCGCCCGTTTCCGAGGGCACGATCACCCTGGTCACCTCCGGTGCGGAACTAACCGTGGGCGAAGGTGTGCTGATCCGGCTGTCACCCGGGGGCGCGGAAACCCTGGCCCAGACGATGCGTGATGCCGAAAGGGCTCGCGCGGCCCTGTCGGAAGGGCTGGCCCGGTGCCAGGTGGAATCGTTGGCGATTGCCACGCGGGCTCGGGACCAACGGGTGGACCTGGAGGCCAGACTGGGGGGTGCCAAGCGCCAGCTCAATGCCATGGGAATGGAACAGCTCGGGCAGGAACTGTCCGAGGCCCGGCGTCTGAAAACCATCCGTCAGGGGGAAAAGGAGCGGCTGGCGGCCTTGGCGCCGGATAGCGTCATCCCGACGGCGGACGGGATTGCCGCCTGGCTGCAGGCGAGCAAGGACGGGGAACGGGACGCCCAGGCGGCCAGCCAACAGGTGAACACGGAGTTCCAGGGTTTGGCCCGCCGTGTGACCCAGTTGCGCGAGCAATGGGGCAAGGCCAAGGAAGCCCTGGAGCGCAACCAGGCCAGCCTGACCGACCTGGAGGGAGGTCTTTCCCTGCTGGTGGCCGAGCACGGGGAGACCGACCAACGCCGGGCAGCGTTGGGTGAGGCCCAGGCCCGACATCTTGGCCTGCAGGCGATCGCGCAAACCATCCAGGACCAGATCCAGGCGCTGAATCCCGAGGAGTTGCAGGCGGCCCTCACGCGTTTGAAGCGGTCACGCGAGCAATTGGCCACGCAACTGGCGGAGGCCACCCACCAGAAGGCCACGCTGGACGGCAAGCTGAGCGTGTTTTCCAGTGACGACCCGCGGGCCGAGGTGCTGGCCGCGGATCAGCGTCTGAACGTGCTGGAGGCCGACCACCGCGCGAAGAAGGTGCGGGCCGAGGGGATTCAGTTGCTGCGCGATGAATTCCAACGGGCTGCCGGCGAGGTGGGGCAGGAGGTGCTGCGCCCGCTACTCGAGCGGGTGAACCGGCTGGCGCGCATCGTCTTCGGGCACGGGGCCGAACTGCGGGTGACCACCACCGGGGAAAGCCTGGGAGGGTTGGAACTATACCGTCCCGAGCGGGGCCTGCACGCGTTTGCCGACTTGAGCGCGGGAACCCGCGAGCAGGTGGCGGGCATCTTCCGGCTGGCCCTGGCCGGCCTGCTGGCCGCCGACCACGAGGGCTGCCTGCCCATCCTGCTGGATGACTCGTTCGTGAATGCCGACCCCGGCCGCCTGGGGCGTATGCACGCCATGCTGGACACGGCGGCATCGGAAGGCCTGCAGGTGATTTTGATCACCTGCGATCTCCTGACCCACGCCACGCTGGGCGCGCGCCAGATCGACCTGACCGGGCTGAGCCGGAACTTGGCGACGCCGGGCTCCGCGGGCCCGGCCGTTGTCGGGGGCAACCCGCCCGAGGATCCGGAGACCAGCGATGCGGACAATGATGGCAATACCATTGCCATGTCGGCATCACCGGCAGTCACCAGTCGCCGCGCAAGGAAAAGTGATGGTGGCCAGCAGGTTGATAAGTGAGAGCGCGCACAAAGGCCCATAGCGTTATCTGGCCGTTGGGACCCACTGGTAAATCGACACCTTTTGGGGCACCACGGATTCCTGGGTTTCACCATCACCCTGGCCGACGAACTGGGTGAACAGATGAATTTGCCGGCGGGTTCGCCAAAGGTCGATATCCACCAGGGGATCGGATTGCCCGACCGATTCCGGGGTGATGTCAGTCACTTTCCAAACAGGATTCTCCAAATCGTCGCAGATGGCGGCTGAGATTTTGCGGCCTCGTTCGGCATCCCTGAACAGGACGATAGCCCGGGTTTTTTCCGGGGCAGGATCGAGGAGCAGGAGTGGGCGGGATACGGGCGGACGCTTGGTGCCCGGGCCCTTGCGCAAAAAATCGAGATGACGCTCGCCCACCTGGATGGTGACCCATTTCTTGCCATCGAAACGGACCAGTCGGTATTGGGGGACATACCCTGGGCTATCTCGCCAATAATTGGCGATGACCGGATTTCCGCGGTGATCCACGGCCATGCTGGTCTGGTTGGCCAGTTCGCTGTTTTGGGGGATACGGGCAGCTAGCTCGACGTTTTGCTCACGGATTGGCAGATTCAGAGTATTGCCAGACGAATTTTTCCAGGTCTGACCACCGTCTGTGGATTTGGCGTAGGCGATGTCGTGATTCGTGACGACATCGGGTGTCTCGCGCCAAACCCAGGAGAGGTGGATCGCCCCGTCGGCATGCGTTGCGACCTGCCAGTAGGCGTTGCGCTTGCCTTCCCCGTCGATGAGGTTGCCATGCACGCGGGTCCAGATTCCTGAGCGAGCGTCCAGGCGGTTGAGGACCAAGTTGCCGGAACCGGAGGCACCGTCGCGGTAGAAGAAAAGCAGGTCGCCGTTCGGCAGGTTATAGAACTCCGGGTAGGTGACCCGATTTTCCTGCCGGCCCAGCATGGTTTCGGGGCTGGAGAGATCGAGGCTGCCGGGAGCCTTCGCGCGGGCGTATCGCAACGGGCTGGCGTGGTGATCCCAAGCGAGGTGGAGGATTCCCCGGCCATCGAAGGCGATGCTGATGCCGTTGTGGGCATCTGCCGGGCGGCCGCGGAATTCGGTGGGGCGGATTTGCCATTCCTTTTCGCCTACGTGCCGACTGGCCAGGATCACCCGGCCTGAGGCATCATAAAACGCGGCAACCTGTTGATCCTTGAAGGAACAGACCGCGTTGTGGCGGAAAATCGTGGTGTTGACCTTGGTCCGCGCCCAACCTTCGGCGATCGGGAAATGCTGGGCTGGGGCTGGCAGGGATGACATGTGCAGGACCAGCGTCGCCAGGAAAGGGATAATGGTCGGGGGTTTTGGCAGCATGCGTTTCCTGGGAATGTTGGTTCGGGCAAATGTCATTGAGTATTCGAAGCATCAGAATGTAGCAAGAAAAACTCAGGGCGACATTCTATTTTGCTGATCCAGAAGCTTAGGCCTTGCTTCTTACTGGACAAGGGTTTGACGGGTGGAATCTGTTTGGAAGACTGGAATGGAGAGGTTAGACGCGTTGTCAGGGATGCCCCCGGGGGACCTTGATGAATTCGACCCGCCCTGATTTGACATCCCAGACTGCCCCGACCACGGCGAGTTGCCCCTGATGCACCAGGTTGCTGACGGCCTCGCTGTCTTCCAGCAGACGCTTGACGGTGATTACCACATTGCGGTGGGTGACATCGTCGCGGAAAGCCTCGCTATCGGTGGGGATACCGGTTGTCCTGCTCGAATCGGAGGCCGCGACAACGGCCTCGCGGATATCGGAGATGATGGGAATCAGGTTGTTGGAGATGGGGGGCAGGCGATCCGGGTCTGGCGCAAGATTGCGCTCGATGGCTGCGGCGATGGCGCCGCAACGGGTGTGGCCCAGCACCACCACGAGTTTCGCCCCGGCGACCGTGACGGCGTAATCGATGCTGCCCAGCAGCTTGGGGCTGGTGACATTGCCGGCGATCCGGACGCTGAGGATGTCGCCCAGACCGAGGTCGAAGAGGATTTCGGCGGGGCTGCAGGAATCCATGCAACTGAGCACAACGGCGAGCGGATGCTGGCCGCCCGCTGTCGCCTGCAGTTGGCGGTTGAAATCCCTGGGCAGGCGGTTGCCGGACTGGAAGCGGCGGTTGCCCTCGATGAACAGGTCGAGAACATCCTTCCAGGTGAGTTTTTCCTGCAGTTCGCGGGTGACATGCTCCTGGAACTGGATCGAGTCGGGCAGGCCGAAGCGGTCGCGGAAACCGCGGAGACTGACGGTGACACCGCGCGCGGGGCCGGTGACATCGCGGAATTCGCGGATCATCTCCAGCACATCGGAATCGATGTAGTTGGTCTCGCTGGCGTCGATCAGCAGGTGTGTGCCTGGATTGGCCAAATGCAGGGCCCGATCGAGGGCGCCCCGGCTGAGGAAACTGACCTGGTTGGCCAGGCTGATGCGCCGGATCTCCCCGGTGTGGTGGCGCTCGACCTGCGAGCGTAGCGGCTTGCGCATGTTGCTTGCCAGGATGAAGCCGAGACTGACCGCGAGCCCGACAACAACCCCCACCAGCAGGTCGGTGAAGAGGATGGCTAGGACGGTGACGAGGAACGGCGCAAAACGGTCTTTTCCGCCCTGCCACATCCTGCTGAAAACCTTCGGGCTGGCCAGCTTGAAACCGGTGACCAGCAGGATGGCAGCCAGACAGGACACCGGGATGCGTCCCAAGAGACCGGGCAGCAGCAGGACACAGAGGAACAACAGCAGGCCGTGGAACACGGTGGACATCCGGCTTCGGGCGCCGGCGTTGATGTTGACGGAGCTACGGACGATGACCGAGGTGATTGGCAGGCCACCCACCAGCCCGGAGAGCATGTTTCCGGCGCCCTGAGCCATCAGTTCCCGGTTGGTGGGGGAAAAGCGTCGCTGGGGATCGAGCTTGTCCACCGCCTCGAGATTGAGCAGCGTCTCCAGGCATGCCACCAGGGCCAGTGTGACAGCGGCGGCCCAGATGGCAGGCTCCGCCAAGCGGCTGAAATCCGGACTGACCATCATTTCGTGCAGGGATGACAGGTTTTTGACCACCGGCACATTGACCAGGTGGTCCTCGCCGATCAACCAGGGACCGCCCAGATTTTGAAACAGATCAGCTAGGGTGATTCCAAAGCCGACCACCACCAACGGGCCAGGCAGTCTCGACAGGACGGGTATCTTCACCTTGTCCCACGCCACCAGAGCCACCAGGGAGAAAACCCCGATGGCGGCGGCCCCCGCATGCCAGTCACCCAGGATGCGCATCAACTCGGTGAAGGTGTTTTCGCTGTCCGGTTGACTGAAGGCCATCTCGCCTTCGGGGTCGGGATCATGGCCGAGCAGGTGGGGAAACTGTTTCAGAATGAGGATGAGCCCGATGGCGGACAGGAGGCCCTGAATGACACTCGAAGGGAAAAAGGAGGCGATGAATCCGGCCCGGCACAAACCCAGGGCGATCTGTATCAAACCGGCGATCAACAATGCCAATAAGAAGCCTTCCAACGAACCTAATGATACAATTTGGGCGGCGATTATGGCAGTGAGGCCAGGGGACGGGCCGCTGACGCTGGTTTGTGATCCGCTGAGGAGGCCCACCACCACGCCGCCGATGATGCCAGCAATCAGGCCGGAGAGCGGGGGAGCGCCCGAGGCAAGAGCCACAACCAGGCACAGTGGAAGCGCCACGAGGAAAACCACCACGCTGGCCAGTAGATCCCTGGAGAGGGACCGGGCGCTAACGCTGTTTCCATCTACGGACAAGAAGGCATCCGGTGGATTTGAATGGGTTTGCCCGGAGACCGGAGGGATGGTGGGCATGGTGGACTCCGGGCCGATTTACCCCTGTGGATTTCCGAGGCTTGAGGGGTGATGTCATAGCTGAATATTTGGTAATTTATTTCAGAATTTTAAGAAAAATCAATGCCCTTGTCTTTCGCAAGGGTCTTAATCGGCAGGAAGGGCAAGGGAATTAGATGCCGGCCAAGGCCTGTATGGCCTCCGCGAGCTCCTGGTTGCTGGCTGTTTTACCGACCAGGCGCGTGACGCCAGCTTTCCGGACCTGGTCGAGCAGGTGCGGATCGGTTTCGCTGGTGCACATCAGGATGGGGGTGAGGGTATTGGGGCCGGACCTGCGCGCATGGGCGGTGAACTCGCCACCGGTCATCTCGGGCATCTGGAAGTCGGTGCAGATGAGGTCGAATTTGCACCCATCGGAAAGCACGGAAGCCTGTTTGCCGTCCTGCGCCTCGGTGATGTCGGTGAATCCCAGTTCCTGGAGCGCCATGCGCATGCGGCGGCGGGCGGACGGGCTGTCATCAGCCAGCAGGACCTTGAGCGTTGCGGGGTTTTTCCGGGCCCCGCCGGCCTTGGCCTGCAGCGCGTGCACCGCCGCGGTGAGTTGCTCGGGCGTGAAAGGCTTGTGCAGCACCGCCAAGGCCGGGTCGGCGGGCAACTGTAGCTTCTCATCCAGCGAGCTGACCAGCAGGAACGGAATGCCCCTGAAATCGGCCTCGTCGCGCAGGCGGACCAGCATGTCCAGTCCGGTCATGTCCGGCAGCAGGTAGGTGGAGACAACGAGCCCGATGGGGTGGTCGCGCAGTGCCTCCATTGCGCCCCCGGCACTGGCGGCCCGGTGGACAGTGGCCAGGCCGGCCTGTTCCAGTTGTTTGGCGATCATCATCCCCTGGGTGCGGCTTGGCTCGACCAGCAGGCCGATGTTGACCGGGCGGTCCATGGCGGCGGACTGCGTGATGATCAGCGTGGATTCGACCGGCCGGCTTCCGGCCTTCGAAGGCTTGAGAAGCTCTGCCCTGTCGACAATCTGGGTGGATTCCTCCGCCGGGGGTGCGGGCTCCGGATGGTCGATCGGGTTGCCCAGTGACTTGGCGACCTTCTCGAGATCGGCCGTCACCTCCTCCATGGTCTGGTAGCGGTCCACGGTGGACTTGGCCACCATCTTCTTGAAGACGGAATCCAGGATTGGTGGTGTGTCGGGACGGGCCTTTTTCAGCGAGGGGATCGGCTCGTTCTGGTGGGCCAGCACCTTTTTCATCTGTGTGTCGGCGGGGTAGACCACCTTGCCGGTCAGCAGGAACCAGAGCGTGCAACCCAGGCTGTAGATGTCGGCCCGGGAGTCGGCGCTCTTGGTGTCCATGGCCTGCTCAGGGGCCATATATTCCAGGGTGCCGGCGATGGTGCAGGCCTGCGTGATGCCCTCGTTATCGGCGGTGCCGGCGTCGGTTGAGTCGCCGGTCTCCAGCCGTACCAGGCCGAGGTCGGCGACTTTCACCCGTCCTGCGCCATCCACCAGGAAATTGGCCGGCTTGATGTCGCGGTGCACCATGCCCTGGGCGTGGACATAGGCCATCGCCTTGGCGGCTTGGATCATGGTCTCCACGGCCCTTGGAATCTTGAAGGGGCCGCCCTTGGTCACCAGGTTCAGCAGGTCGTCCCCCTCGACGAATTCCATGACGAGGTAGTAGCCCAGGGGGCCCTCGTCGGCATCGAAAGCCCCCACCACCCCGGGGTGCGACAGCCGCGCGATCGATTCCACCTCGCGCTGGAAGCGCTGCAGGCCGGCGGAGTTCTCCAGCATCTCCTTGTTGAGCATCTTCAGGGCCACCACGCGCTTCATCCGCTTGTGGCGCGCCTTGAAGACCGAGCCCATGCCGCCGGAGCCCAGCTTGGAGAGCACGATGTAGTTGCCCAGGATCAGCTCATCGAGCTTGCCATCAAGGATGCGCGACACCTGGAAGGGTGTGAGCTCCCCCGCCTTGGCGAGGATCTCCAGAGCGGATTCGGGCGTGCCCTGCCATGCGGACGGCTCCACCCGGGCGAAGGCCTGCTCCATGTCGTGGGCGCCGACCACCTGGGATTCCGCCAGGCGCTTGAGGACGGGTAGATCAGGAATTTTCATGGTCGGTCATCCGGTGTGTGATCAGGCGGGTGTTTTTTCCGGGGAGGCCTTGCGGAAGCGCTCCGCCAGGTCGGAGGCGGCGCGGTCGTATGCCTCGGGGTCGGTCCAGAGCCGACGCGGGTCGAGTTTGAGGGCCTCGATGCCGGAGCCGGGGGCCTCGATCAGCGTGGAGAGGCGGAACAACGGGTTGGGCCGCAGGGGGGCGTTGTTCAGCTTGTCCGCGAGGATGGCATCGACGATGCCGCGGGTGAAGGCGAGCGGCATGCGGGAGCCGGCGCCAGGTCCGGTGGCCGGACCGCCGGCCCAGCCGGTGTTGACCAGCCAGACCCGCGACCCGTGGCGCTTGAGCCTGTCGCGCAGCATGGCGGCGTAGGAGGCCGGGTTTCGCGGCATGAAGGGGGCGCCGAAGCAGGGGCTGAAGGTGGCGGTGGGTTCGGAGACCCCCTTTTCGGTGCCGGCCACCTTGGCGGTGTAGCCCAAGAGGAAATGGTGCAGGGCCTCATCGGGGGACAACGCGGCGACGGGCGGCAAGACGCCGAACGCGTCACAAGTGAGGAAGATGACATGCGACGGGTGACCACCCACGCTATCCGGCACGCGGCCGGGGATGTGGGAGAGGGGGTAGGCCCCCCTTGTGTTCTCGGTCCAGACGGTGTTGGAAAAATCGGGCTCGCGGGAGTCCGGCAGCAGGGGGACATTCTCGAGCAGGCTGCCGAAGCCGAGTGCCTGATGGATCTCGGGTTCGGACTCGGGGCGCAGGTTGATGGTCTTGGCGTAACAGCCGCCCTCGAAATTGAAGACACCGGAGGAGGACCAGCCATGCTCGTCGTCACCGATGAGCTTGCGGCGCGGGTCGGCGGAAAGGGTGGTCTTGCCGGTGCCGGACAGGCCGAAATAAAGCGCGGTGTCGCCGGCCGCCCCCACTGTGGCGGAGCAGTGCATGGGCAGGACATCCTGGGAGGGGAGCCACCAGTTCAGGAAGCTGAAGATCGATTTCTTGATCTCGCCGGCATAACGGGTGCCGAGGATGAGCACGCGGCGGGCGGCGAGATCGAGCCCGACGAAGACCTCGCTGCGGGCGCCGCCGGTGGCCGGCATGGCCGGGCAGGTGCCGGCCGCCAAGATTGTGACCTCGGGCCTGCCGGGGAGCGTGCCCTGCCGGAAGAGGCAGCGGCTGAAGAGCGCCTGCCAAGCCTGGTCGGTGAGCACCCGGACATTGACGGAATGTGCGGGGTCAGCCCCGGCGTGGGCGCGCAGGTCGAACAGTTCCGGTTGGGCGGCGAGGTGGGCCAGACCCATTTGCCAAAGGGATTCGAACTGGGCCGGATCAACCGGCTGGTTCACCGCGCCCCAATCGATGGTGTCGGCGATGGCGGGATCAGCCACCACGAAACGGTCCTTGGGCTGGCGACCGGTGTAGGGGCCGGTGCGCACCGTCAAAGCGCCGCGTGAAGTGAGCAGGCCTTCCCCCCGGCGGATCGC
>Ga0169931_10003411_pt1 | contig 25204 bp, 18 predicted proteins | sample Kivu_15m_20L_FD_129675 | JGI IMG/M metagenome (GOLD analysis project Ga0169931, IMG submission 129675) | Freshwater microbial communities from Lake Kivu, Western Province, Rwanda to study Microbial Dark Matter (Phase II) - Kivu_15m_20L... | ecosystem: Environmental > Aquatic > Freshwater > Lake...
ATCAGTGATGTCCAATGCGCTGATTCCATTGCCAAATCCCTCATGCTTGGTGATGCTCACACCGTCTCCGTATCTCGCATTCAATATCAAACCTCCCGACTGGGATGCGTTGGGATGGGGAATACCCGCTACAGGAGCAATTGAACCCAAAGCGGCCTTTCTGGATTGCCTAAATTGGATATCCTGGCCCAAACCGGTTGATGGGTCGAAAATGCCGTAGTTATTGTATCCATAAGCAATGACCATGAAGTAGTATGTCTTGTAATTGACCAATCGTTTATCACCTGTGGCAAACTGATCTTCTTTGACTGAAATTGAGTGTTTGACTCCTTTATTGGCTCCTTCAACCATAAGTTTGGGAACAGGAAGATTCATAACAGGATCTAATTCATAGTTAATCAAATTGCCTATTGGATTGCCCTGTTCATCGAAGTCTTCAACATCACACTGGAAAATCAATCTGGCCTTGTCGATATCATCCAATTCTGATACGGAAACGTTGTCCGCTGACAATTGATAAACCAAATAACCCTGGAATAGATATGAACGTTGAGCCGAATCCAGCGCTACTTCATTATAAACTTCGGGAATAACAGGGTCGAATCCCAGAAGATCATTGTCATATCTGAATTCCAAATAGTTGTTCGAAATTGGATTATCATTAGTCCAATACAAAACCAACTCATTCTCCAACTCAACAACGGTCAAATCAGGAGCATCAGGTCCGGGAGGAATTACGAAGCAGTTATCGAAAAGGGCTTGGGCTTTGTCGTCCGCCACTTTTACCAACTTCACGCTTTCAAAAGGATCACCACCGCTTGCGCGTGCATACACGACCCCAACGGTAACGTTATTGTAGTCACCGGGTTCCAAAACAAAGGGTCCTGCAGCTTGGATAAAACGCCTGTCACCGGGTGGGTTACCGGCAGTTTGTTCTGTCCAGAGAGGAGTTGTAACCCCAAATGTTCCCCAATGTATGGGGTCAGTAGCTCCCGGAAACATATAGTCAGTTGGAATAGATAAGTCAGCACCGGTTCCGGGATTAAGTCCATCACCTCCAAAACCCATGCGCTGACCATTCTTCCAAATTCCTCGCATGTAGTTGTAGTAGTCCAAAGCCGTATTTGGCTCACCGTTAATAGCGGAGTTATTGTTGTAGTAGACGAATCTTCTCATTCCGAAACGTTCGTTATCAATAACGCCATCTCCGTAACCAATTCCTATTCCTTTATAGGGAATACCAAGAGAATCAAAAGCATTACTGAAAACGGTAGTTAAAGGATTGTCTATGCCATCAGCATCCTGATAAGGTCCTTCGAAGAAATCAATACCGACAGCGGGCGGATTAATACCATAACCCGGAGAGGAAGTGGAAGTCTCATCATCAGCATCACCATTGTAGCAATATCCCATACCTCTTTCCACATCGCACCCAACGTAGTCATCAATCGAAGTTCCCACGTCCGGGTCAACCCATTGACCGAAATAAGTATTGGTCAGTGTCTGCGTTCCTTGGTTAATCACGGTGTAGTTGTAAAAGGTCATGTTGTTCACCTCATCAGTTGTTGCAAATGCAAAAGCTTGCGCCCTGATTTCCATACCGATAGGCTGACCATTTGACTCACTATGTACGTTTCCTTTGTCGTTGAATACCCACCAAAAATTGTGGTCACCAAACAATGGTATTGGCGAAGTTCTAGATCTGGTTTTGCAATCAATTTGACCCAAAATATCATAACCCGGAGCGTCTCCCGCAGTTGGGTCGTACTCTGTGTCACCGTCATAGTCAAAAAATGGGGCTATGTAGTAGTCTTGATTTAATGCTGTATTACCGTGCGCGGGCCAATCAAAAAACACCGATGGAGTAACATATCCATCCGGAAACTGCTCTGTTAAGTCGCAATTTGGGTCATTCAAACACTGAAAATAAGCGAAGTGCCTTTCAGTCATTATTCGGTCAGTCACCCAAAATCTGTCGTATTCATTACACACATCAGAGGTCACTTCTGCTGCGCCATCATTGGTCAATGGGCCGGGCCAATAGTCATTTCCTTCTGTTCGGAATCTTATAGCCGCCAATTTCAATTGTTGGTCGGGCGACAATCCACCCATCCACAACGAACCGGCATAAATGGCAGAAACGTTTCCTTCTTTGGGCACAATGTACCGAGCTCGTGATGTAGAGCGGTCTTGCCACATGCTACCACCCGTTTCAATCAATGCCCGCACGTTGTTGTATTCCAAGTCCCTTTGACCCGTAGATGGAGCGCAAGCTGCCGCCTTGGCTGCGTTCGCACCGGCCTGTCCGTTGGGCTTTGTTGATTTCTCTCCAATGTATTTCTCAGCTTGTGCTCCGAAGCAAAGCACAACCATTGAAAAAATGGAGAGTAGGAGTTTTGTCTTCTTCATGACAGAATTTTTAAAATAAATAATTGCAGGGATATATAGGGGGGCTCTTAAAAATCAAACTTAACACCTAATCTGATGGTACGCGGTGGACCATAGTTGAATGGATTATCTACATACATACTGTAATAGTTGCGGAAGGCATCAGGGCTGTTTTGCGAATTGATCAATGGTTGGTACTGCGCTGCTGCCAGATATCCATCATCGTCCGGAACACCGCTGAATCTGTAAACGCTATTAACATTCATAGTATTGAGCAAGTTCGAAATCCACAAGTAAACATTGACATTCACCATTTTCTCCTTTCCATCTTTCGAGCCCAAAACCATCTGCATGTTTTTATCTATGGTCATATCGACTGTAAACTGCCATGGCAATCTGGAACCGTTGATTGATCCTTGGGTACTTGGTGAAACTTCACCGGTCACGGGAGTTGCGATATTGGATGCAGTGTAAGGTGTACCCGAACCCAAAACCGAAATAACGTTTACCCCGGTATTGGCAAACACTTGCTTGCCAAACCAAACGGGACCATTGTAGTCTGTTCCTTCGCCATAACGGTAGTCAGTAGTCAGAACAATACGATGGCGTTGGTCATAATTCAAAGGAGTCACAGTACGTAAATTGGGCAAACCTGCATTAATAAGAGCCAAGGCTGTTGCAGTAGTAGATCCTGTTCCTTCAGCAAATTGCAGAGTGTAGGAAGCTTTCAATCGGACATTACCCGTTTTGCGCAAGTCGAAGGTTGTAGTAAATCCTTTAACAGTTCCGAAATCCAGATTACCAAATGCGCGATATGTTCTGGGATATGCCCCGGTGAAGTTCCGTACTTGAATCAAATCTCTCATTTCACGATAAAAGGCTTCCAATTTCAAGGAAGATGATTTTGACAATACTTGTTGGAATCCGAGAGCATAGTCAATTGTCTTCTCAGGTCTCAAGTTTGGGTTGTCAATGAGAACGTTTCGAGCCGCCAAATACAAGTAGTCTATTGGATTAAAACGATTAGAAGAGGTTGGCCTTTGTGTCAGCACGTTGTAGTGGGCATAAAAAACCGCCTCATCAGAAATAGGGAAAGAGAATGCAATCCTCGGCATGATATTGATTTGGGGCTCATATGCCTGAAAAGCCTCTGAAGTCAGCGGTGCACTTCCACCACCAATCATATATGGGGCAGGGTTTCCGTTGATTGAGTTGATTTGGAAAGGGTCATCAATTTCGGCACCACTCGCATTATACCAAACTTCACCTTGTCTATAACCCAAGATGGCTCCGGGATTGTCAACATCATCTACATAAACAACATAGTCATCGCCAATATTGCTCGGGTGCGTAACCGACTGACCACCGATGGTCGATACCTCACCTGCGGTGTAGGCTCGTCCGATTACAAACGGGTCTTTGGGAACAGGTTGATTCGCATCAAATCTGTCAACCCTGATACCAACGTTGAAGATGATGTCGTCAAAAGCAAACTTATCCATCATGAACCCTGAGATATAAATGGGCTCATAAGCTCCAATAGGGCGGGTCAAATTTCCATTTTCATCACGGTCATTGAAAAAGTCCTCAAGCGTAGACTTTCCTTTTTGTCGCTTACCGGTATGATCATAGCCGAAGTAGTCTACAACGTTGTTTCCTTGGTTAAACAATTCATCTGCGCTGAAGAAATCCAAGATGAACATCGAGGGATCCATGGAGTCAATATTCAAATAGTCTGTGGCTCCGGCACCCAACTCCTCTCGCACTTGCTGATCAAAATAAAACTGATTCTCACCTACCAATCTATCAAAGGTAACATAGTTAAATGAACCATTGTTGGTGATGGAGATCGGAACGCCATCTGTATCAAACTCTTCAATATGAGAGTTCAGATACAAGCGACCCAAACGCCACAAGTCTACCGGTGACAAACCGTAACTGGCATCGTTCCGCTGTTCATATTCGAATCCGACTTGAACTGCATGGTTGCCAATATCAGCCGAACCCGTACCTGTAATACGGAATTGCGCTTGGTTGGTAATATTGTATTGGTTGACGGGATTGCCCACATATTGCCACAAATTGTAGGTAGCACGCGGTGAAAACCCATTGAGAATAGCGCCTCCATTTTGCACTGTCAACAGGTCACTATAGGCTTCTTCATCATCAAAAAGTCCAAAAAACTGGGTATTGACCGCGGACAACGTTGGGTTGAATTCAGAAGCTGTAAATGACACCAACGTATCCTGATTTCCGGTTTGAACGAAGGAGTTGAAATAGGGCAAGTCCGGATTGAACTGGTATGCATAGGTGTTTTCACGACCAATATCAAATCGGCCAACGTGACCATACTTGAAGAAGTCGTCTTTGTGCTTGGCATTCTCTCTCTTGCTGAAAGCCCTTGAGTAGTCAACCATCAAAGTGTAAAAGACGTTTTTCAACGTACTTGCCTTTCCTTCTTCTGCTTCAGAAATGAAACGCTGAGAGAATTTACCGTAAGCTCTCCAATCGTAATCAGTTGCCAGTTGGTTGTTCTCATGGTTCATCAGCATGTTGGCATAGCTGAAGGAATTGTTCGTGCGAAACGATCCCGAACCCCCAAAAGTCAAGTTAATGGTGTTGGTAGTGGTGACATCGATTTTCGCAGCCAAAGACGCTTGATTCGAACCAACATTCAGCCGAGTTGGAACCTTCTCAAAGTCGTTGGGAGTTAAAAAATCTGCATTGTAGAGGGCTCCATTCACTGTTCCGTCAGCGGCTATGTTTTGGCGAAGTGGATTGTCAATAATCAGTTGACGCGATTCCTCTTTCATTCTATAAACTCCTCCAAATGCGGGGCGAGGATCTACCTGAGAGGTAAAGTTACCCGAGAGGAAGAAGCCCAATCGAGGACGGTCTTTGTTGCCTTCTGCGTCTTTAATCCAAAGGATGGGGCCGGAGAGCGAACCTTCTACCAGGTTGTAACCATAGCGATCCAACCCGCGGGCTGTTTCCCCGAAGCGAAAACCTGAAGTAATCAACTCGACACCCCCAAAGTAGGTTGAAGAAGCACCGCGAGTAGTAATGGTTATGATACCCCCTGTGGCATCACCATAGTTGGCAGGTACACCACCGGTCATAACCGATACTTCTTCAATCGCTGACTTGGGAAGGTTTTGAGAGCCGCGAACCTTGATACCATCGATATAGTACCAAGTACTTGCAGAACGTGCACCACGGATAGAAAGACCGTCAGTTCCGGCCGATGACACACCGGCTACGGTGGTAGCAATGGACCCTACGTCACGAGCCGGCATTGAACCAATTTCTTCACGAGTAACCGTACCTCCTGACGAACCACCGTCTTTGTCAATCAGCGGAACAACGTACTCGACAACTACCGCTTCGTCCAGTTGTATACCCGAGTCAAGTTTCTCATCCAAGAAAGTAATTTTGTTGGCGTTTACTTTTACACCATTGATGCGCTTTGAATTGAAACCGACAGAGGAGATGCTCACGTCATAAGTACCCGCTTCAATCGGCTTGATAGAATATGCTCCATCAAAATCCGTGTTGCGCCCGGCAACTTGGTTGCCATTTAGGAGCACAACTATGTTAACAAAGGGCAGGGCTTCACCGGTTTTCGCATCCGTAATTTTTCCTTGAAGGGTTCCGGAACCCACTTGAGAAAAAGCTCCGACAGTTGAAAATAAAGCAAATAGAACAGCGGTGTAAAACTTTCTTGACATACGGTTTGGTTTATTGGTTCGCTCAAAAATTCTGAACAAGCGGGGGTAAATATAGAAATTAATTATACCCTCAAAAAAATGGTTAATTGTCCCAAATGATTGAATCTCGAACGACTTACAAGAAAGAAATATTTTTACCCTAACGAGCATGACACAAATACCGGAAATTCTCCGGAGGTTGCATCGAATCGAAAAATATTCTGCACTAAAGAGAACTCAGATTCTCCTTTTTCGACTAAACCAACGCTTGTAGAATGGTGGTTTGTATCCGGTGTCATAGCGCTGAGATCGCTTGCGATTTTCTTTCATGCGCTTTCGGGTGTCTTTGGTCTGGATAGACTCGTGCTGATCAAGTCGTTTTTGGTACTCAGCTGCCGCCTTTTCTTCTCGTTCCTTTTTCTTCTTCTCTTGCACTTTTGCCCCTTCCTTGGCGGTAATATTTTTGTTGGCCTTTTGTGCAAAGCCCGAAACCGAAATGAAGAAAAGCAGTGTCAAAAGGCAGGAACGAAGCATGGAACTCAACTTTTAAGTGAATACTGATATCTAAACCGAGCAATAATCATCTCATTGGTTTCTCTATTGATGCGAATATAGGAGTGAATTAACGCGTCTGAGCCATAAACGATTTCAGTTAGAAAGTGCTTTCCGCGGTCTTGCTCTTCGATGGAAAGTAGATTGGAAGCGCCATCCCATTTTAGTGTGAATGTCCCTGTTTTTTCCTTTCCACTCCAATGCTCTATGGTTTCAAGGCGGCCCATGCGGTCATAGAAAAAACGCTTTTCTGCAGTTTCACCGCTCACCACCCACTCGGTAATTTCTGCAACTTGGTATCCCGCCTCATTCTGTATGTAACGCATTCGCTTGTATGGAAGGCCGAGGTTATTGCTATAGGTGTAAGTGTGATTGAGTCCATTGCTCGGCTCAGTTTTCACTTGCTCGCTGAAAAGCTCGGTCAATCTGTATTCTTTCAAATCCTCTTCTTTGGATGGCCATCGGCTCAGCGTGAATTTCTCTACTCGACTTTGGTCTCCATCCGGGCAGGTGCGGGTGGCAGCAAGGTATCTGGAATGTCGCTCGATGGCTGTATAACAGTCTGAAGCCCAAAAAAAAGTAAGAGACGTATCCGGTGCTCCGACAAACTGTCTGATTCTCAGATGACTTGTCGGTCTTCCGGTGGTGTCAAAATCATAAGCATCTGACTCACTGCGCGGTACCATCGGACTACCATCGCGTTTGGTGTGATAGTCTATTTGTATGCCCACAATGCCATTGGCAGCCAAAAAATTTGCATTGAATACCGGATTGCTGTGAAAGTCCTGAGGTGAGCTCGGATCAATTATTTGGCCCTTCGACAAAAGGAAGACCGGTCCGAATGACAATATTAAGAGCAGTTTTCTCATGGTTGGGTCATCATTTCCAAGGCGTCTTTGACATTATCAACAGGAAAACGACAACTTTTATTGACACATACATACATGTAGGTCTTACCTCCCGGATCTGCCTTGTCTTTGAGCAAGGGCAAAGTGGACGGTCCAAAAGCACCCGATAGCAAAACGTTTGGTAGATAATTCTTTCTCCATTCTGATGCCATCATCTCTGCATTCGGGCCAACTATTGCTACTTCAAAAACAGGATCGGTGTGCCACATTAGCAACTGAGACCAATTGCCATGACTTCCGGGGTAGTTCAATTCACTCAATGCATTGGTCAGCATTTGTTCACTTCGTTTGACCCAATCTTGGACATCCAACGTGTGACCCAGGCGAAACAAGTTTTTAGCCATCACACTGTTTGACGCAGGAATTACATTATCTGATATCTCTTGCATGCGCGCTATCAGAGGGGGTTCCAGATCTGAAGTGAACCAAAACATACCTGAGCCCGCATCAAAAAAATGCGCCAGAGTGTATTCGCACAATTTGCGTGCGGCTGTGAGATAGGTCTCGTCAAACGTGGCCTCGTACAAATTGAGCAAAGCCTCAATGACGTGAGCGTAATCTTCCAAATTGGCATTGACGGAAGTCTTTCCGGCACGGTGCGTCCGCCACAAGGAGCCATCATTTTTCATCAGTTTGGTCATGCCGAAATGCATCGCTTCTTTGGCCGCAGCGAGGTAGGTCTCATTGCCTGTGACGGCCGTGGCCTTGACTGCGGCTGATACTGTCATCGCATTCCATGAGGTCAAAATTTTGTCATCCAATCCGGGACGTGGGCGCTTGTCTCGGACGGCCATTAGTTTTTGTTTGATGATATTTCGCTGACGCATCCAATTGATTGCAGACAGGCCCAACTCAGCTTGCATTTCTTCTTCCGAAGCGTTGCGGTGCAATATGTGTTGGCCATTTTCCCAAGATGTCATTTCGCCCAATCCGAAATAGCGAGATGCTGATGCAAAGTCATCTCCCAAAGCGTCTTTCAATTGAGTCTCGGTCCAGACATAAAACTTGCCCTCTTCACCTTCGCTATCAGCGTCCATTGCCGAATAGAAGGCCCCTTCGGGAGACCGCATCTCACGAAGAATGAAAGCCATAGTCTCTTCTACAACCAGTCCATATTCCCTTTGTCCGGTGGCGGCAAAGGCATCAGCATATAAGTTGATTAACTGGGCGTTATCATAGAGCATTTTCTCAAAATGAGGCACTTTCCAAAGTGCATCGGTGCTATAGCGGGCAAATCCACCTCCCACTTGGTCATAGATCCCGCCCCGAGCCATTTTGGACAAAGTCAACAGTAAATGGTCACGGGCAGACTTATCATTTCTCAGATGACAGTATTGCATCAAAAACCCATAGGAAGATGGCATGGGGAATTTGGGTGCACGTTTAGATCCACCTTCTTGATTATCCCACTCAGATTTCCATTTTTCCAAAATGGCCTGCGGCTGACCCGGGTCAAAGGCCTTCACAGGTGACTTGGTCTTGATGATTTCCACCTCTGCCAGCCCCTTTGCCAATGTGGCGGCATAAGATTCCATGCGCTCGGAATCAGCTGCGCGCAATTCGGTCAATTGCAGCATCACGTCCATCCATTGGTCTTTGGCGAAATACGTCCCGCCAAAGACCGGTCGTCCATCAGGCAGTGTAACACAATTAAGAGGCCAGCCACCTTGACCTGTCATTAATTGAACGGCTGACATATAAACTTGGTCAATGTCCGGTCGTTCCTCGCGATCCACTTTGATAGAGACAAAGTGTTTGTTCATCATACGGGCCACGATGGTGTCCTCAAAAGACTCGCGTTCCATGACATGGCACCAATGACAGGCCGAATAGCCAATAGAAATAATGACCAATTTGTTTTCTGCGCGGGCTTTTTCCCATGCCTCATCTGACCAAGGGTACCAGTCCACAGGATTGTGCGCATGCTGAAGCAAATAGGGGCTAGATTCGTTGGCCAATCTGTTTGTATTTGTGTGCATGGTTTGGGGTGTTGAGGCTGTGCCACATGCAACAAGAAAAACAATGGGCAACAAGCGGAGCATCATGGCGGCAAAGTTAGCCGAGCCGGTGTGGCCCGGCTCAATTGCATTGGGTCGAAATGTTAGCCCCCTTGTGTGAGCAAGATCTCCTCTGCCAAAGGGGATTTGCGTGACGAAAAAAGAAACATTTTGGAAAAAGCTCATCCGTTGAAAAGTGGGTAAAACCCAAACATTACAACGCCTTTCATGGCACCCCGGGTCAATATATTTGCCGCTCATTAGCGTCATTCGATGAACATTTTTGACAACACGGAAATCGCCTTTGCCTCAAAATCAAACCCGGAATTGCGCAAATCACACTTCCTTTTCTCGGTCATCGGCAATCCGCTAATGGTGAAGGTCGGTAGTTGGGCCATGAGCGTGGCTCGGGCAACGGGATTTCCTATCGGTTGGGCACTGCAAAACAACATTTTTGCTCAGTTCTGTGGTGGCGAAAACATAGCGGAATGCGCGCGTGCTACGCAAGTTTTGGACCAACGAAATGTGGGCACCATCCTGGACTATTCAGTTGAGGGCAAGGAATCGGAAACAGAGTTTGACCGCACCCGAGACGAGATTTTGGCCACCATTCGCACAGCTCGGGGCAATGCCAATATTCCATTTTGCGTATTCAAAGTGACCGGAGTGGCGCGGTTTGCATTGCTTGAAAAAATCAATGCAGGTGAAGTTCTGACTTCAGAGGAGCAAACTGAGTTTGAAAAAGTAAAGGACCGCGTGGCGACCCTATGTGCATTGGCGGCCGAAACAGTTACTCCTCTTTTCATAGATGCCGAAGAATCTTGGATCCAAGACGTGATTGACAATCTGTGCAATGAGATGATGGCGTTGCACAACCGTGAAAAAGTCATTGTGTTCAACACGATTCAGATGTACAGGCATGATCGGTTGGAATTTTTGAAAAAAAGCCACCGAGATGCCTTGGCCGGTGGATATAAAATTGGGATGAAAATCGTGCGGGGTGCCTATATGGAAAAAGAGCGAGAGAGAGCGGCAAACATGGGCTACCCATCGCCCATCCAGCCCGATAAGGCCGCGACTGACCGCGACTACAACGAAGCAATCAGCTTTGGCATTGACCATATTCAGGATATTGCGATTTGCGCAGGCACTCACAATGAAGAGAGCTCATTCGCGCTGACGCAATTGTTAGAGCAAAAAGGATTGCCACTGAACCATCCGCATGTCTATTTCGCTCAGCTTTTCGGCATGAGTGACCACATCAGTTTCAACCTCTCACACAGAGGATTCAACGTGGCCAAGTATGTGCCCTATGGCCCCATCAGAGAAGTGATTCCCTATCTCATTCGCAGGGCAGCTGAAAACACTTCTGTAAAAGGTCAGACCGGCCGAGAACTTTCGTTGATTCGCAAAGAATTGGCCCGCAGAAAATCCTCCAAAGCGGCTTAGATCTCCACGCAGATATTCTTGGGCTCTGTGAAAAAACGCAAGGCTTCCCAACCGCCTTCGCGACCCACGCCCGAGTTTTTTACTCCGCCAAAAGGTGTGCGCAAGTCTCTGACCAACCAGCAATTAATCCACACTATTCCGGCTTCAACCGAATCGGCAACGCGATGGGCCCGATTAAGATTTTGAGTCCAGATGGTTGCCGAAAGTCCATACTCCGATGAGTTGGCCAAGCGGATAGCTTCGTCTTCGTTGTCAAAAGGCTGCAAAGTGACAACAGGTCCAAAAATTTCTTCGGTATTAGTCCGGCAAGTTTCGTTTAGCCCTTCAATCACCGTTGGAGCCAAATAAAAGCCTCCACTCAGGTCGCCATCGAGTATCACGCGGTGGCCTCCGGTGAGCACTGTGCCGCCTTCTGATTTGGCCAAATCTATGTACGAGAGCACTTTTTCCATGTGATCTTTGGACACCAATGCACCCATTTTGGTATTGTCATCAGCGGGATTGCCCGGGACTATTCTTCGGACCTTTTCCAAGAATGCCGTTTTGAATTTTTCATAGATGGGCCTTTCGATATAGATGCGGGAGCCGCAAAGGCAGATTTGACCTTGATTGGCAAATGAAGAGCGCACGGTGATCGTGAGCATTTTGTCGAAATCACAATCTGCAAAAATGATATTCGGGTTTTTCCCACCAAGTTCCAACGATAGTTTCTTAAACCTCGGAGCAGCGGTGGCCGCTATGTACGCCCCTGTCTTGGTACCACCGGTGAAAGAAATGGCCTTGACATCGGGATGGTTGACCATGGCAGCTCCGGCCTTGTGTCCAAATCCGTGAACAATGTTCATCACACCTGCCGGTATCCCCGCACGGGCACATAATCCGGCAAAAAGGTGAGCCGACAAGGGCGTGATTTCGGACGGTTTTGCCACAACGCAATTGCCGGCCGCCAAGGCAGGAGCTATTTTCCATGTGAACAAATAGAGCGGCAAATTCCACGGGGAAATACAACCCACAACGCCAATGGGCTTGCGCGTTGTGTAATTGAATCCGCGGTCCTCCATTCCGTGGGACTCAGAGGCAAAATGCGCAATGGCTGTCGCAAAAAACCGAATATTACTCTCGGCACGAGGTATGTCAACAGTTCGGGCTAAGGAAATTGGTTTGCCATTGTCGCGGCTTTCAGCACGGGCCAGTTCTTCGGCATTTTGGGCAATCAAATCTGCCAAGCGACTGAGCACGGCCATGCGGTCAGTTGCAGGCGTGTTTTTCCACCCTTCAAAGGCTTCTTTGGCAGCGACTACAGCGGCTTGCACGTCTTCCGCATCACTATCAGGAATTTTACCATAGACCTTGCCTGTGGCCGGATTGATATTGTCGAAAAAAAGCCCCGACACGGGGTCAGAAAACGAGCCGTTGATAAAGTTTTGGATGATTTCCATGAGTGATTCAAAAGGAAGCGCGAAGGTAGCTAAAACGGCAATTGGCAATATTTTTCGGGGGTGTTTGAAGGTTTCAAATCGTTTCTATATTTGCGCCCGCCTAACGAAGCAATGCCCGATGGTGTAACTGGCAACACGTCTGATTTTGGTTCAGAAGAGTCTAGGTTCGAGCCCTAGTCGGGCAACTCAAAAAGCCATCCCCTCAAGGATGGCTTTTTTATTTCCTCAATTTTTAAAAAGAAATATGACCAACGGCCTGTCAAAACAATTGGTTTTTTACTTTTGACCGCCCGGGCTAAAGGGATTTTGAACAACACTGCTACAATGAATACAAAAAAAATTCTTGTTCCTTGCGACTTTACAAAAGTGTCTGACACAGCTATCGACCACGCCTTGGTCGTTGGTGCCACTATTGGTGCCGATATCCATGTCCTGCACATCATAGAAGACAAAAAGCAACTGTCTGAAACCCGCGTGAAACTGGATGCTTTGGCCGCACGTGTGCAGTCTGAGACCGGAAAAAAAATAGAAACCCTTTGCCGCATAGGTAATATTTATGACGACATCGACAGCGTTGGAAACGAGCTGGATGCCGACATCATTATCATGGGAACTCATGGGCTTCGAGGAATGCAGTTCATTACGGGCAGCAGAGCACTTCGCATTGTATCTGAGTCGTCTATTCCTTTCATCATTGTTCAAGAAAAAGGCATTCAACCCAACGGTTATGACTCGATAGTGGTGCCACTCGATCTCCACAAACAGACCAAACAAAAACTGGAAATCGTAGTGCAAATGGCCAAATACTTTAAGTCGAAAATTCACTTGATTTCACCCGGTGAGTCAGACGAATTTTTGCACAATCAACTGGAACGCAATATCAACTACGCTAAGGAAATGCTTGAAGAAGAGGGTATTAACTATGATGTCACCGTAACGGAATCGAGAGGTGGAAAATTTGTCAAAGCAGTCATGAAACATGCTGAGGCGTTGAATGCCGATTTGATAACCATCGTGAATATGTACGAAAACAGCTTGGTGCAAATCATTGGTGGCAGTTATGAGCAAGACCTCATCACCAATGAAGCCCAAATCCCGGTGCTGTGTGTCAATCCCGTGCAAACTACCGTGATGAACCGCAGCGTTTTTGCTTCTTGATCCGGTCGGATTTGCCCATTGCTCATTTCTGATTAACAATTCCTCTCAGTCAGCGCAATTGGAACCACTTGATTAAAAGGTAGTTCAGGCTACCATATTCAACACAAGACACTGAAATTAACCGATTACAGCAAATGCAAATAGAACTGAGTCTTGTGGTGCCGCTGTACAACGAAGAATCCAACCTTCCGGAGCTATACAAACGCGCCTCTGCTGTAATGGATGGCACCGGACTCACTTGTGAGTTGGTGTTGGTCAATGATGGCAGTTACGACCGCACATTGGAAATTGTAAAGGCCCTAGCGGCAGGAGATAATCGTGTCAAATACGTCAGTTTCAGTCGCAATTTTGGCCACCAGAGCGCCATTTCCGCAGGCATGAAGGCCGCCCAAGGCGCTGCAATAGTCACCATGGATGGCGATCTGCAAGACCCTCCGGAGCTTGTGATGGAAATGTATCAGAAGTTTAAGACAGGCTATAAAGTAGTGTATGCCAAGCGCAAAAACCGTCAAGGGGAAGGGTTTTTTAAAAAATTCACCGCCAAGATTTTTTATCGATTGCTCAAAGCCATTACCTCTGTGGACATACCGCTGGACACTGGTGATTTTAGGTTGATTTCAAAAGACGTGGCCGTGCATCTTGAACGAATGCCCGAAACCAATAAGTTTCTTCGCGGTCAAATAGCCTGGCTCGGCTTCAAGCAGACGGGCGTAGAATATGACCGCCCCGATCGGCTGCATGGCGAGACCAAATACACCCTCCGAAAAATGGTGCGACTGGCATTTAATGGTATCACTTCCTTCTCAGACTTCCCTTTACGGATTGCCTCGGTCCTGGGATTTTTGTTTTCTGGAGTAGCTTTTCTTGTGATTCTTTATGCCCTGTGGTCCAAGTTTGTTTGGGATGAGGCGGTCACCGGCTGGACATCCCTCATGATAGGCGTGATGTTTATAGGTGGGATTCAACTTTTGTGTATTGGTGTAATAGGTGAATATCTGAGCCGTGTGGGTAGCGATGTCCGCAAGCGCCCTGACTATATCGTAGAAGAATCCAACACACTGAAGGACTGAATTGTCCCGAACGGTCAAATGCGGATGCCTATTACCAGAATGTCATCTACCTGCTCAAGGCCTCGCTTCCATTCTTCCATGAAGTCTTCGAGCTTCTCTTTTTGAGCCTCCATAGGCAAAGGGGCACATTCCAATAGAAGAGCAAAAAAATTCTTCTTCATCAGTTTCTTCTTGCGTTCGCCCCCAAACTGGTCAGCATAGCCATCAGAGAATAGATAAACGCAATCCCCCGGCACCATCTGTACCGTCACATTAGTAAAGCTTGGAGATACTTTTTCCCCAATAGAAAACTTGTCGGGCTTGAGCATAATCATCTCACCATCGCGGACAATGATTGCCGGGTTTTTCGCACCCGAAAATTCCATAACCAAATTGGTGCGATCCAGGGTGCATATGGCCATATCCATACCGTCATTCACTTCTTTGGCCTCAGCAAATTCTGAATGCAGCGCCTCCGCTGATAGCCGATTCACGTTGTTAAGAATAGAAGAGGGCGTTGTAAACACCTTGCATACTTGACTCAAAACGTTATAGCCGAGTAAACTCATGAAAGACCCTGGCACACCGTGACCGGTGCAATCCACCGCGGCAAAAATCACCTTGTTGCCGGCCGCTTTGAACCAGTAGAAATCACCTGAAACGATGTCTTTGGGTTTGAACAAAACAAAAGAGCCGGGGAAAATAGAGCGAATCTGTTCTCGAGTGGGCAGGATGGTTTGTTGCAGCCTTCGGGCGTAATTGATACTATCCGTAAGGTCAGTATAGAGTTCGGTAACGCGTTCACGTTGCCGCTCTATTTCTTCCTTTTGGCGCACCACTTCCTCCGTGCGTTCAATCACTTTACCCTCCAGTTCGCGCTCGTGACGAGCCAAATTATCACGCATCCTAATCAAGCCATGGCCCAATTCGTCCTTGTCACTCAATGGCTCATAATCCGCGTCAAAGTTGCCATCACCCACTAACCTCGAAAATTCTTCCGTGCGCTTCATTCCATCTATTACACGATTGAGTGCAATGGCCATGTCGCCTACTTCAGTGTTGTGAGCAGGCAAATTGTCAGTTGGGAATACACCTTTTGCCATGTCATGCAGCACCCGCTTGAGTCGGTTGATGGGTGGCAACACCGATCGGATGGTGAAAAATGTGATGAGGACACCAAACAGGATTACGGCCAGTGAAATGGTGCGCACGTAATACTCAAGACGGTTAAATGACAGCAACATCTCAGTACTAATGGCATCCATTTGATTGGATTGAATGGATATCAATTGACCAAAATTGTAGTCCAAGTCATAGGAAAGCTTCTGAACGGCTTCACCTTGCTCGAAGTAAAACTCCGCTTCCAGCCGTTTAATGGGATCTTCGTAATCTTCGAACTTACTCAGTATGAAGCGCACTTCAAAAATTACCTCACAAAGCGAGGCCATGTCATCTACTATTTCATTCAGAATTTCGCGCTCTTTTTGGTCCCATTTATCCGCCATTTGTTTGAGCTTGGTTACACCCTCGGGTATCACATGCGTGCTGAGCCTGATGAGCTCAATCTTCTCAGCTTGGTCTTCACGTGTTTGGTTAAAGGCCCAATGCTGAAGAAGCATTTCGGCCCTTATACGCTGGTTATTGAGATCTTCAATTTCCCTCAGAGCAGGGGTGTACACCTCATTGATTTGACGATTGATTTCGCGGCTTTGTTTAAGGGTGCGATCGGTTAGTAAGAAAACAACACCCACCGCGGCAATGAATAGTCCGAATCCGAATGCTATGCGCCACGATATGGTAATTCTGAACCCTTTCATTGCCGGTTGAAAAGTGGTTTAAGGTTTAAGTTTCCCTTCTTTCACCAGGCGCTCAATTTCGTTCTTAAAAAACTCGGCTTTTGCGTCTTCTCCAAGAGCCAAATGGATAGCCATTAGGCCTTTGAGAGTCTCCATGCGCTCAGGATTTATGCCATATGCCTTCAACATATAGGGGAGTGAGGCTTTGAATAAGGTGATGCACTCGTCTTGCAAAACGATCAGTTCAAAAATTTCGGTCTGGTAGTTCACTTTGCTCAGCTTGTGCGTGCCCGTGTTGTAGTGGTTGATAGCCATGTTGTAGTTGGCCTGATAATCATCGGGAGAAAGCTCCAAAATGATGTTGTAATAATCTGTTGCTGAGCGGTAGAATGCACCGTTTTTATCTCGATCGGTGTGATAGAGCGCAGTGAAATTTCCGGCCACCACCTTGTAAAGTTCCAAATCCCGATCTTTGAAATCGGCATCGAGGTCTATTGAACGTTGCAATTCTTTGTGCCGCGCATAAGAGCGCAAAGCTTTATCGACCAAATTCATATCGCCTGTCTCAATAATTTTGACTGCGTCATTGTAGTAGGTCAAGGCAAAGTAATTGATGGCTTTGTCAAACATCAAGACATACTCTCTTTTGGTGTCCAGTCTGAGTCCTGTTTTAAGTGCATCCAGTCCAATTTCTCTATTCTCCGACAAGGGTGATTCTGCTTCTATTTCTTGGTAAATCCGCTTGTGGATATAGCCTTTTACATACCATGGGTATGCGTGGTTGGCCTCAGCAGGGTCGCGGAGAGCCTCGGTGATTTTAAGCGAGGCAGCTTTCAGGTCTCCCGCTTGGGCCATGTCTTGCGCTGCCTGTGTTTTGGGCAACACCGGCTGGGCCAATGCATGCGAGGCAAACAACAAAACAAACGCTATGTATACCCAAGTTTTCATGGCTATTTGAGTCTCACCGCCCATGATTTAATTTTTTCAGCAGGCATCAATCCCACCTGAAGAGCAGCAGATTCGTTGAGTTCATAACGGATGGCATTTTCAACTACCACGAAGTTAAACATGGCCCCTGCCTCCATTGCCCCATTGAAGTCGCACACGGTGATTACCTTATTTTTCTCAGCCGCTTTGGCAAATTTGGCCAGGTGTTGTTTGTTTTCTTTGGAGATGTAAACCATGTGATACTCAGGCGCAGACTCGGGCTTGGTCATCATCGATACGCGCAGTGGCTGACTGCCTATGAGCTTGTTGGCATATTTCTCCACAAGCTCATCATAGAGGGGTTTGCTGCCCAAGATACCTATGTTGAAAGTGCCGTCTTTTCGTCCTGCCGGCCAACCGGAGGTGTATTTGCAAAAGTTGAACATGAAATTGGCCTTTCGGACAGCTTGCGTGTCGGTCTCGTCAATCTGTTGATCGGGAGATCCAAAACCACTGAAAAGCATTGCCAAAATAAGGGATGCGGGAATCAGCGCGAAGACAGCAATATGGCGGTAAAAACAAGTCACAATGAAAGGCAAAGTTAGACGCATGTCATTGCCTTTGTCGGGATTATGGCATACTTGTACACCCTTTTCTGTGTAAAAAGAAAAAGCCTCCACAGGGAGGCTTATAGTGTCGATGAATAGTCAAAAAATCCCTTGTTCAGCCCTTATTAGCAGCTGCTGTACTCAGAGCCTGAAGGTCGCGGTCAAGCAAATACAAACCGCCCTTGTCAGTGCCTATCAAGTTAATTTTGTCCATGATGTTGCGGGCCAGCCCTTCCTCTTCAATTTGCTCAGATACATACCATTGCATGAAATTGTGAGTGGTATAGTCTTTCTCTTTGAGGCACACATCAACCACTTCGTTAATAGACTGAGTGACGTGCGTTTCGTGGTCGAGCAAAGACTTGAAAATATCGGGTAGTGATTTGAATTCATGCGGTGGTTGGTCCAATTTGGGAATGATTGATTTGCCTCCGCGCTCATTCACAAACTTCACCAGTTTCAGCATGTGCATTCGCTCTTCATCAGAATGGGCGTATAAAAAAGCGGCCGCTCCATTGTAGCCGTTGGTTTCGGCCCAAGAGGCCATGGCCAGATAGAATTGAGATGATTGCGCTTCGGTTTTGATTTGGTCGTTCAGCGCTTTTTCGATTTTCTTGGTCAACATGATTATTTGAATTGATAGATAATTCCGTTTTCGCGTCCAAAGGTAAGAAGTCGTAAAACAGACGGGTGCAACCAAGGTTTCATAAAAAGCTAAATCTTTCAAGATTGCCAATCGAAATTAGTTCACCAAATTCACGGCCACTAATTCCTTCGACCCTCTATGTCATCTTCGCCCGATGCCCTCAAAATTGGCCTTGCCCTGACCGAAAAAGTGGGGCCTGTGACCGCCAAGAAATTGGTGGCGCATGCGGGTAGCTTGGAAAATTTCTACAAACTCACCAAAAAAGACCTGCTGGAAATAGAAGGTATCAGCCACACATTGGCTGCCAAAATCAGCCAACAGAACGTCCTGAAAGATGCCGAAATGCATGCCTCTTGGTGCGCCAAGCATCAAGTGCGGGTAGTTTCGTTTTGGGACAAAGAATATCCACAACGTCTGCGCAATTGTGATGATGGACCTGTGGTGCTTTTTGTCAAAGGTCAAGGCGAGCTTAACCAAGACAGGGCGCTTTCGATTGTGGGTACACGCAATATCACGCATTACGGCCGCGCTTTCATTGAGCAACTAATTGAAGGTTTGAGGCCATTTGGTGTGCAAATCATCAGCGGGTTGGCTTATGGGGTTGACATCGAGGCGCATAGACAAGCACTGCGTTTTGGCATGTCCACTGTGGGGGTGATGGGTCATGGCCCTGACGTCATATATCCCGCTATTCACCGCAATACTGCCGATGAGATGCTGGTAAAAGGTGCCGTCATCACCGAGTTTGTGCCCGGCACTCCCCCTGACAGGGAGAATTTTCCTACGCGCAATCGCATTGTGGCCGGCATGGCTGACGCAACGTTGGTTGTCGAAAGCGATGTAAAAGGTGGCTCAATCATCACGGCCAATTTGGCCCATTCCTATTATCGAGATGTGTTTGCCTTGCCCGGACGGGTAGATGACAAGTATTCGGCCGGGTGCAACAAGCTAATTTTCGACCAAAAAGCCGCCATGCTGCGCTCTGCAGATGACTTGGTCGAAATGATGAATTGGGACTTGGCGGGCAAAAAGCCCGGAGTACAGGCAAGCCTCTTCTTAGACCTCAATCCCGATGAACAAATACTCATCAACTACCTGCGAGGCAGTGGTAAGAGCCCTATTGATAAGATTGCAACCGAGATAGATCTGCCCATGCCGCGGTGCTCATCCATGCTGCTTGAGTTGGAGTTTAAAGGCGCTGTGCGCAGCCTGCCCGGTCGCGTGTTTGAGGCTTGCTGAGGCCGATTATTTCACCTCGCAAAGGCCCGCTGTCTGCAGAACCGCATCGGCCAAATCGCGCATGCGGGCTTTCAAGTTATCCATCAAATCTACCTTTGGATCCAAAGGCATCCATCGGCTCACGGCTCCACCTGACAACTTGTTGAGCCTCGAATCGAAGAACTCAAAATGCCAACGCAACAAGTAACCTGTCGCGGGATCGGCACTCTCGGGGCGAGTGGTGTTTTTAATGTCCATTTGGGTAATGACCAAAATGCGGTCGCAAGCATGCTTGGCGGCCATGGTTTGCCACCGCACAGAGTCATTGGGTGCCAAAGCCATGTATTTGTGACCGTATTCCACAACAGCTTGGATTTCTCCCTCATTCATAACCGTCTTTTCATACTCGGGTACATGTGCCTCACGGCCCTTCATCACTTCTTGTTTGTACGCGGCTGCGCCAAAAAATCCGGCCATCTCCATTGAATTATCCGTGTCGGTAGGCGACAACAGAGTCAGCCTCAAGCTGCTGCACGCGGCTTTTCTTATGGCGGCATTGGACTCAGAACGAAACAGTACCCTGATCTGATCTAAAGTCAAATTGTATTGGCTCCCCAATTTTCTGTTGATATCCGAAAGAAGCATTTTGGACTCGAACGGAATCACCAGAATCCTGCTGAAATCTGCAGATTCGGTAGTTTGTCCTCGTGTATCGTCTTGCGCATGGATTCGCAACGCGATAACCAAAAAGCTGAAGAGTAAGAACTGTTTCATGTGGCGAATTTGGGTTCGAAATAAGACCGGCCCTGTGGCCGCCCTAATTGGTTTTCAGCGTGCGGCTGTTTGTGCCAACAAAAAACCCTGCCAATTGCGACAGGGTTTCTCTTTTCTTGCTCAGTTATCACCTTTTTTGGGTGGTTTATTTATCTCGTCAGGCGTGCCGGGCTTGGGCATCTCATGTTTGGGTGGCGGGTTGGTGTACTTCTCTTCTTTCCTGTCCGAGCCTCCTGTGCCCGATTGGCCGGGCGTGGCTGTGCCTTGGGTTTTCTCGGCCGATGACTCGGTTTTTTGGCAACATTTACAACCATGGCCCAATGCCGAGGCGGCCACCAGACTAATCAGCCACAATGATTTTTTCATTTTTCAGTACGCTTTGGTTTGTGCGGATGCGGACAAAATAAGTGCCGGCACTCAGCGCTCCTTTATTGAAGGTCAGCCTGTTTTCGCCACTGCGGGGCACATCGCGGTAGAGCAATTTGACCACGCGGCCCTGATAGTCCAACACTTCGATGGTCACCTCCTCGGGCGATTCCATGGTGAAAAGGACGTGCATGAGGTCCAGCACGGGGTTGGGAAACAGCCTCGATTGTCCATCCAACAAATCGGCCTCCTCAATGCCGATGCCTGAGTTCACTTGGACATAGTTGGTCTTGGTGTGGTTGTCACTGCCGAAAGCATTGCCCACCGTGAGGGTGATGGTGTAGAGTCCGGCCTGGCTGTATGTTACGGATGGATTGGCCGCAGAGGATGTGTTGGGATTTCCTCCCGGAAACGACCACGACCGCGAGGTGGGATTGTTGGTAGAAAGGTCTGTGAAATTGACTGTCATTGGCGCATTGCCAAATGTGGGATTGCCCACAAAATTCGCCACAGGGGCACTGCCTCCTGTATCAGTGACGGTGATGTAATTGGTTTTTGTCTCGCCATCATTTCCGAATGCATTGGTGCTCGTGAGGGTCACGCTGTAGGTGCCCGGTGCGTTGTAAGTAACCGCAGGGTTTTGGGATGTGCTGCTCGATGGATTTCCACCGGTGAAGGTCCACGCCCAACTTGTGGGGGTGTTGGTGGATGTATCCGTGAAATTAACAGCCAATGGGGCATTGCCGGTGGTGGGATTGGCGGTGAAATTGGCCACAGGGGCGCTTCCTCCAACTTCTGTAACAGTGATGTAGTTGGTTTTTGTCTCCGCATCATTTCCAAACGCATTAGTGCTCGTCAGTGTCACGCTGTAGGTGCCGGGTGCGTTGTATGTAACCGAAGGGTTTTGGGCTGTGCTGCTTGATGGGTTAGCACCGGTGAACGTCCATGCCCAGCTTGTGGGCGTGTTGGTTGACGTGTCAGTGAAATTGACGGCCAACGGGGCGTTGCCCGTGGTGGGATTGGCGGTGAAATTTGCAACGGGAGCTTGGCCTGTAGCGCCTTGGGCATAAACCTCTGATATCCATGTTTTCCATGTGTTGGGCGAACCGCTGATGTTGGCACCGTAGCAACCGGCCAACCAAATGCGCGCATCAGCACTGTTGTGCCTGCGGCTGATACCCGTGTAGTCGCCCCAACGCTCGGGGCCGCCATCCAGAAAATTGACAAATGTTTCACCCGCTTTGACCAGTGTGGTGGACGAAAACTGCATAGCGTCATCACAATTAACCACGCGCACCTCAGGAAAGCCTGTTTGGGTGGCGCGCAAATAGGCAATCATCACTGACTTGTCTGTTGCTGTGGTGGCAAACTAAGCCACTGCGGGATAGCACAAGTCAGCAGTACCCACTTGACCCAGCATCACTGATGTATTGGTATTGTTGGCCACCGTGAGGCGATTGTAGTTGATCCCGTTCCAACCGCTACCGGCATCGGAGCAGAAAGTGAAATGGATGATGCCATTGAGGAAAAAAGCATTCTGAATGCGGCAATCGCCATTGTCCAATTGGTCCGCTGTGCCGGCTTGCAGACCGGGTGCAGCCGGGCTATAAGCGGTTGTGTTCACCGAAACAGTATTGAATTGGGGATTACTTCCCAAGTCGTTGGTAAGGTGCCAGAGCCGAATCTTATTGTTGCCGCCTGCTGCGTTGCTCACGAAGTAGATGCCCGGACCGAAGTTGCCTTGTTGGCCAAATGAAGCGGGCACCAAGGTGAAAGCCGCAAAAGGCGTACTGCTGAATCCGCTCCAAGTATCAAAATTGATAGTACCTCCTGCATAGCCTTGGGCTTTGCTGATTTGGTAGACTACCGCTTGGTTGAAAGTGTTGTTGCCCGAAGTGAACAGGTTACCCGTGACATAAATCTCGTTGTTGGATACGCCCAGATTTGGATAGTCCCACCAGCAATTGTTATTGAGCGGATTGCCTGACAAGTTGTAAATCCACCAGCCACCACCTGTGAGTGGATTGTTGGTTTTGCTGAAGCAAACCAATACTTTGGAAGTCGCGGCCGTACTGCCGTGCAACACCACCATCACAAAACGGTCGGCTTGGCTGTCATATATCACCTTGGGGTCATATATCATCCCGGTGAGCGAAGGGTCATTGATAAAATTAGCCCAAAAGTCTACATACAGAAACTGCCCCGCAGCGTTGTGATATTCCACACCATCGTTATTGGCACTCACGATGAACCCACCGTTGCTGATAGCCATCGTGTTGTCCGGAGGGGTGCCCACCACGCTCCAATTGCCTTCCATGTTTTGACCCAGCAAAGGCGTCACCACCCGAGCGTCATCGAATTCTTCTGCTCCTGTGCCCAACGTGGCCAATTTCTCCTGCATTTTGGCGGCTTTGATGGCTGCTATTTCGGGTGTTGAGTGGTTGCGTGCGAAGGTGGGGCGCACCGAAACAGCCCATTTGGCCTCTACCGGGCTGTGGCCGGATTCGGTGTGCAGGTTGGCCTGAAATGGCCCATGGTTGTGGGCCGCGTTTTCAATCCAATTCGCATTTTGGATGTCGGTTTTGGTGTTTTGGCCCATGGCTACCAAAACAGGTAGTGTCATGGTGAGCAACATTCCGTAGATTTTTTTCATTTTGGAAGATTTAAAGTTTTCACCGGTTGCAGCGCAACTGTGACCAACTCGGGCCTGAAACGCTCCATGACAAATGTACTTGTTCCGGCCTCTCTGCCAAATAGTTGGGCGGGGTAATTATGCCCAAACTTGAGTGCCTTCAGTGCAATTTGCGCAAATGTCAATCTCCTTGCGCGAGTGGAGGATTTTGGCCCTGAAATCCAGATATTTCTGTCCTCGCCAAATCTCATCCAAGCTTTGGCTTTTCAAATCGCCCATGCGGTGGGTGGCGTCTTTGTCAAAGCAGCAAGGCACCACCAGTCCGTCCCAAGTGACCACACAGCCCTGCCACATGCGCCAGCATTGGTTAAGCATTTTGTTTTTGATTCGACATTTGCCATCTGCTTGGCGCTTATAGCGACTATAGCGCGGATTGTTAGGAATCAGTGGGTTGCCATTTTCATAGTCATACACTTGGGCAGTTTTGAATTTCACCTCGTCTACACCCATAGCCCGGCCCAACTCCTTCACCTCCTCCACTTGATGTTCGTTGGGAGCCACCACCAGAAACTGGAACACTACATAAGGGGTGCGGCTTCCCAAGCGCTGGCGTGCCTCCAACAGGTTACGCGTGCCTTGCAGTACTTTGTCCAAGCGGCCATGGACGCGATATTGCTCATACACCTCCTGCGTGGTGCCATCAATGCTGATGATGATACGATCCAGTCCCGAGCGCACTGCGGCTTCTGCCGTTTCGGGAGAGAGGAAATGCGCATTGGTGCTGGTGGCTGTGTAGATACCGCGGTCAGCGGCCTTGCGTACCAAATCCGTGAACGCGGGATGGATAAAAGGCTCGCCTTGGAAATAAAAAGTGAGCCATGTGAGCGTGGGCGCGGCTTGGTCCAGCAGCCGGTCAAACAAATCGGGACGAAGATTGCCCGTGGGTCGGGTAAATTTTTTCAAACCTGAGGGACACTCCGGACAGCCCAAGTTGCAGGCCGTGGTGGGCTCTATGCTCATACCGATGGGCATGCCGGGCACACCGGGGCGGCCGCGCCATCGGGCCCAATGAAACGACAGCCACACATGTCCCATATTGAGCACCCTGCGCAGGCTGAGCTTTCGCAAAAAATTCAACTTGTCCTGCAGCGCTGTCATGGCGCAAAAGTAGGTGGGCGAAGATTCAGCCATGACTGTTTTTGCAGCAATCTTCGCATTTGCCTGCCGGTTTGTATTACTACACTTTGGAAGCCGATGGCATTGAGTTGGTGAAAAAGGCGGTGAAGCTCTGAAGTAGTGGGTAGTGGGAATTGGGTATTGAGACCCTGCCAATTTTGACGGTCTCCATCTCATTTACCCAAATCTGTGCTCCACAAAAAATCCCCGCCACAAGCGATTCGTGAGCGGGGATTTTTTGTATTAGGGTTATTCGCCCGCGGGCCGCACGTCCAAGTACAGCTCGTCCAATTGGGCTTGGTCTATGGGCGAAGGCGCGTCAATCATGACATCACGGCCCGAGTTGTTTTTGGGGAAAGCAATGAAATCGCGGATGCTGTCGGCCCCGCCAAACAGCGAGCACAGACGGTCAAA
>Ga0169931_10003412_pt1 | contig 25203 bp, 8 predicted proteins | sample Kivu_15m_20L_FD_129675 | JGI IMG/M metagenome (GOLD analysis project Ga0169931, IMG submission 129675) | Freshwater microbial communities from Lake Kivu, Western Province, Rwanda to study Microbial Dark Matter (Phase II) - Kivu_15m_20L... | ecosystem: Environmental > Aquatic > Freshwater > Lake ...
AAGCCTCACATTTTCTTCCTTCTTGGAGGTCCTGGAAGTGGCAAGGGAACTCAGGCTTAAAAACTCATTCAATAATATAAATTCAAGCATCTTTCGACAGGAGACTTGCTACGTGACTAGAAAGAAAAAGGAGGCGAGCTGGCTGATACTATCTAGAGTTTCATTAAAGAAGGAAAACTTTTGTCGTCAGAACTAGTTGTGAAACTTCTGAGAACAGCAGTTACAACTTATGGTAACAGAAGATATCTTTTCGACGGTTTCCCTAGAAATCAATAAAATTGGGACTAGTTCGAAAAGCAGTTTGGCGATGAAGTCGTCGTCAGAAATCTTATCTACTTCGACTGTCCTCAAGAAATCCTTTTGGAAAGAATGACTAACCGAGCAAAGACTAGCGGAAGGTCTGACGACAATCCTTAGACGATGAAAAAAAGATTAGTGACTTTTGAAACGTAAACACTGCCTATTGTTCACAGCTTTGAAGAAAGGGGAAACTGTATCAGAGTGAATGCGGCACGAGGAGTTCAGGAAATTTATTAAGACTTAAAAGGTCAGTTAACTTCAGCTAATGTTCTCCCGCCGACTCCAGTCTAAGTCTTCTTTGTGTTGGGTGGTCCTGGATCTGGCAAAGGCACGTAAAAATATTATGATCCAGACAATGCGATATAATTCTCAAAAAATACAGTTTTATTCATCTTTCGACAGGAGATCTTCTGAGATAAGAAATCAAAACAGGATCAAAGCTTGGAAAAGAGCTCGATGCGGTTATAAAGGAGGGTAAACTTGTATCAAGCGAGCTTATGGTCAAACTTATCCAGTAAAAGATAGCCAGACACAATTTTAGTGGTAGATACTTGCTAGACGGCTTCCCTAGAGGACAATAAAACTTAGATGTATGGTAAAAAACTATGGCCAAAGATACAAATCTTAAGGGAGTTTTGTATTTTGAGTGCAGTGAAGAGTAACTGAAAAGAAGATGCATCGAAAGGGGCAAGACAAGCGGCCGTTCTGATGACAATTAAGAATCGATTGTCAAGAGACTCAAAGTTTTCAACGAGCAAACGAAGCCAGTTATAGATCACTACGGAAGAATAGATAAAGTGATAAGAATAGACGCAAATAGATAAATTTAGGCGATCAGCAAAGATGTCGAAACTAACATGGACAACCTGGGAATATTCCCTAAATGAATCATGATACATATTACAAGACATAATACTTCAAAATAGCAATTTTTTTTCTAAACATTGCGATATTTTTATAAAAAAGACAATCAATTGAGATTTATTTGTCTTTTTTAGCGAAATTTTTATTAAATTTTTGATTTTAGCTGTAATTTGTTTTTATAAAATTCTAAGTATAAGAAGTTACAAATCTCATTGCTATTTTTGTTAGTTATCGTTAAATATAAAAATCAGTTAAATTACTATTTAGTGAAAAATAAATGCCGCTATGCTTTTTAGTTTATTTGATTTTAGTTAAGATTGAATCCTTAAAATTAATATATTAACAGAATTATTGTAATACTGTAGAATATATTTAATAAACTCAAATGTCTTATATCACCTAAAAGCCTATCATTAAAACCATCAATGGTTATAGATTCAGCTCATAGCATCAAATTGGCTATGGATTTTCTTCAAAAGTTTATCAAGGTTTTCAACTTAAAACATGTATTTCTACTCTAATTCAGCTAAACCTGTAGCGATTAAGGTACTTTCGCTCTCTAGTCACTAGGGCTAGTTCTTCAAGACTATGGCTTAAGCCTAAATTTACTATTTGAACAAGTTCAGAGGATGTCCCAACATACTCCAGATAAAAAGCACGGTCAAAACAGCCAACAACATTTACATAATCTCGGAATTCTGCTCTAAAGGCACTCTTGCTTCCTTTATTGCTAAAAATGGCCCTTTGAGTTAGAAAACTGCAATCAACTTTTTGCAACAATTGATCATCGGATATAAGTCGCTCATCAACTAATAGATTCTTCATAGAGATCTAAAAACTTCAAATGTTTTTGTGACTTAGGATTAAAAAATAATGCTTGGAGACTTCGGATTGGCCACCTCTTTAAGCTCATGTTAAATTCCAAAAGCATATAACGTTGGATCAGCTCTCTATATGCCGGCATAGACTCTCAAGGAAAACAAGTATAATCACAAAACTGATATATGGGCTATTGGAGTCATCTTTGTTTAAATGCTGATTGGAAAAATACCTTGGCATTCAAAGACTTAATAAAAATTAGTCAAATAGCTCTAAACTTTTAGAATAGATTAAATAATACCTTAAAATATTAGCAAGTTGTCTAAGTAGTTTATAAAGCTTGCACTTTAGAAAGATATTTAAAAAAGAATGTCAGTTCACTAACTTTTAAAATTTACTTTTTGGGACTCTTTGCAAAACGCAACAAGAATTCCAGGGAATATTAGTAGTTCTAAGACGACAGAGGGCACAGGTCTAAGAACTTTAGAGCACTATAAACTTTAGGAAATCAAAAATAGAAAAATCACCTAGCAGAATAAAATAAAAAATTATACAAACTCTTTATAAAAAAATTAAAGGATCAAAAAGATAAGTTCATCTATTCAAAAAAATTCAACATTATACTTTCCGAGAAACAAATCACAACCTAACATTTTTGGCGGATTAAATGGGTTTAACAAACGTTACTCGAAGCAATCTAGTAACTAATCTTAAAGTGATAAAAACAATTAATTAGTTTATTACAAAAATACACCAAACGTTACTACAAAATAGCAATAAGCAGGCTTTTCTCCAGCTCCATTTATCTTAAATCATTCATAAAATACAGCTAAGCAAGCTGAGCATCAAAATAATCAACAAATTTTAATAAAACAGATAGAATCTCAAATCAACTACTTCAGATTCGTTTACAAACTTTATAAAAAACTATTAAGCAACTTTAAATCTAGCGACAAAAATGTAATGCATTTTACTCAAAAACTCAAACTTTTGATCAAACTTAAAATTCATTAAATACGACAACTAAAACACCTTATAACTTCATAGACTTAAAGGCAAGAATTTAGATAATCTCATGCTTATAGGGCTTTGCAAAAGTTTCTTTATCAATATGAATTCAAATATAGGGAATAACTTAAAGAAATAGTGCTAATTGACTCATAAAATCTTGAAAAAGGTTTTATTAGTTCTATGAGTCAGACCCTCAGTCTTATTTACCTCAATATCTAAAGTGATGAACACAGTTAATAAAAAATTGTCAAAAAAAGTTTAATCATAAATATTCTTGAAGACCTAATAAGCTTCAGCAAAATATTTATGATATAGAGAGAATAAAATTGGCTGACTTTTCACAACACTTCTGATATTTAAAAGTTAGTTCAACGACAACCTACCACTGTGACTCTTAAAATGTGGCGAAATATCAAAAAAAATTTTATGGACGTAGGCAGCAATTGATTTTCTATACGTTCTTCTTTCTCAGAAAAATCAATAATTTTTTTTGATAATGTATGCAAGTGATGATATTGATTTTTTTTTGAATAATTATAACTTATGCAAACAAGAACCTTTAACCAATCGCGAAGCCTTCGACCTCCTGAAGAACAAATGTAAAAAACAGGTATTTAATCCATAGATAAATTCTTTAAATACGGATAGAATGCTTCAGGACTAGCTAGGCTACCCTTCGCTCCACTTATATCAGGAGTTTTGGACATGTTTTAGTCAGAATATACGCAGTAGCTCCACGATCGCAAAGCAAATTCTATAGTCAAATTTTGTCAAGAAAGAACTTAAGGATTTTTTTATGAGTAAGTGTAAGGTCTTACTCGTATTTTTCAGATGGCTAAATCTGATCTTGAAAAAGGAGTTGAAGAAATGGTAGCAGCTTTGCAAAGTATTCTATCTGTAGACTGTGTGGACTCCAACTCGATGTTTAATAAAAACGCTGGTTCTGATTAGTTGCGCTACATGCGTCAGGTACCAATCTTTCTAGACTCTTTATAGTAAATCACGATTAATTCAGACCATTTTTAAGATACCAGAACTGGTCTACCTCGGCTAGTCTTTAGCCTCTTAAGGATTCAACAGTCGAGTACTTGAGAAGATTTGCAGAACGACAAATACCATAGATTCTAAATCGCTAATAAGCAGTAGAGGGAGTTTAGGGAGACTCAGCTTCTCCTATGGGTATTCTGATGGCACAAGGGACTAAACAGCTTCGCGCTTTGGGCTAATCTACAGTTTTAGATGCTATTGTGGAGCTTCTTTTCGATTATCGTAACCAAAGCCGACTTATATATTCTCTTCTGGAAATAGTGGGGCATATGATGATGTATAGCAAACTGGCTGAAGAACTTTGTCGAAGAGGTGCGCTACCTGTGGTTTTAGAAATCATGCTTTCAGCTCCTAACTATGGCTCTGGCTTGATTCGTCTGGGATTTGAAATCCTTTGGTCAGCAATAGAGGGAGTCGGAGCATAGTGTTTGAGCTCTCTAGCCAAACAGGAATACGTAAATGGGCTACACGATTTACTAATAGTAGTGGTTAAAAATGGCTACAAACTCGACGACAAATGTCTTAGAAATGAAATAGTCATTCTTGTCAACTACCTGCTCTCTCTTCCATAAGCTATTCCACTTTTTCTTGTCAAAAAGTAAAGCTAGCAAACTAGAAAGCCTTAACCTTGTTTTCTAGCCTTACTTTTTGAATATGCTACAGCTGATGAGGCCGCTCTGTATGAAAACAAGGCCAGAACCACAAAAGCCATTTCAACTCCTGAAAACCTATAGCTTAAAAAACTTTTGTGGAATGGACTTTTGGGTGCTATCGAGTCGAGATAACCTAGAGTGATTTAACTTGCAAAGGAGAGCCATTTCATCAGATACCTTCTTTTCTATATTGATTCAGCGTATTCTTCATAAGCAAAGATAGGCTGGTCTGAACCTCACTTAAAAGAACTTCAGGGTCAAGCTCTTTCTGTTTTGTCAAATATAATTTTACACATGAAAGATTAATTTTAAGAAAAAAAAGGGATTTTTTGTTTGACTAAATTTTTATCGAACGCAAACGATCTTTAAAGGAGGTAAAAATGCTTAAAAGCTTTTGCAAACGCTTCTCTTTTCTAATAAGAATACAAAATAAAAATCAGCTAATAAGGTATCATGGACTACTTATTGTAGTTCCTTCAAGGATAATAAAATCCGATAGAAATAAAAGAACTCTGTCTGACTATCATAGCTAATCTTTGTAACGGATGCAAGAAGAATAAAAAACTTTTCAGATAAAAAAATGGAGTTGACATTCTCATAACTTACCTTAAAGACCCGAATATCGCTTCTTCTAATCGATACGTACTTATAGGTTTGGCACTTCTTAACGCTCTTTGGAATGCTGTTCTTGGAAGCCGACGTTCAGAAGAACGTTTTTTGAGCTCACAAGGAATTTTTGATCTTCTTTAGTTCCTTGAAGCCTGTGACTATGTGCACCGAAAGATGGCCCTTTCTTGCCTATCTTTTTTGACTTAAAATCCTAAGGCAGTCAAGTAGTTCCTTTAATGGAACAGTGAAAGTTCGATGATCAACGCGACTCAACTTATGATAAAACTTTACAGCGAATAAGATGAAAAATATGGAGTAAAATACGAGAGGGGAGTAGTGGTCAATCGTAGTCGTCCTTTGGTGCCTTAACTTGTCAAAAAAGACTTACCTGAGCCAGCTTTCTTGAAAGATCTCAGTGAATCTGGAACGGAGACATATTTAGTTAATCGAATAAGATAAGAAGTTGCTCAATACGATATACGTTTGATAGTATTCGCAGTACTTTACAGGGTAGGATTCAATAGAAATGATCTGAATGCTTATTAGCAACAGAAGCTGTAGGTGATCCAGATGTATCCGCACTTCAAGATGGGTTAGATTTGGGGGTAAATTAAATAGCAGCTAATCATGGAGGGCATAAAACCGACGTTTGACGATGCACATTGGATGGAAACGGCTATTTAGTAGTTCGAGGAGCAGATGGCTAACTGTGTGAGCACACAGTAGCTGATCATGAGGGAATTCAACAAAAACCAAGAAGGAGAACTCTCTCAATTCTACCAGGTTATCAAGCATAATAAGCAAATCAAATGATTTTTGCTTTATATACATCATAAATTAATATCTTCACAATATTAAAATCTATCTTATTCAATTTGTATAAAAGTAAGTTTTGTTTAACTAAACTTAAAATTTATCTTAGACATACACTATCAGTTTTGCAATTTACGATGAATTTATTGTATTTGAGCCTATAATTCATAAACTACATCAATTTCCTAAACAGTTGAAGGAATCTGATAGCTTTCTCGATTAAACATTTTCCTAGCAATATGTCTCAAATATTTACCTGAACGGGTCTTAGGCAAACGAGGAACGACATAGCAATGTTTAAAACTTGCAACTGGACCTATTTAGGTACGAATCAGCTCAATCGTTTCTTTAGAAATAATATCTGGATTGTGCTTATCTAAATGCTCAGTTTTAATTGTAACGAAAGCTACAGGTATTTCTCCTTTAATAGGGTCATGAGCTCCAACGACTATGGCTTCAGCAATTTTATTATGTTTCATTAATATTTACTCCATTTAGCCTGTAGACAAGCGATGACCCGCAGTATTGATTACATCATCTTAGCGAGCCATTACGTGTACGTAGCCATCTTCGTCGATGAACCCTGAGTCTCCTGAATTGTAATAGCCAGGAAGTGTTGAAAAATATTTGTTTAAGTACACATTATCATTGTTGAGAATGCTAAGCATGAATGATGGAGGCAAGGGTTCTTTAATAAAGACTGTACCGCTGACATTAGGTGCGCATTCTTGACCTGTAGCCTGATCAATGACTTTAACATTGTAACCTGGAACTGGTTTGCACGCAGAACCAGGTTTTTCTGGAAAAGTTTTAAACCCAAGATAGTTAGAAATGATAGGTCCTCCGCTTTAAGTCTGCCAGTAGTTGTCATTGACTAATTTTCCTTTAAGATGGTCTTAAATCCACTTAAAAGTGGGAACATCACAGCGCTAGCCGACTACACTTACGCACTTGAGGTGACTCAGATCATGCTGTCTAATATATTTTCCTTAAGAATCTTCTTTTCGAATAGTTCTGATAGCTGTTGGTGAAGTGTAAAGGTGCTCGACTAAATAAATTATGATTTACTTTTGTTACGATTGATTATTTACCAAAAAACATCAGGGTTAGGAGTGCCTACAGGTTTTCCTTCGAACAAAACTGACTTCATTCCTGTGATCAGAGGTGCATATATTATGAAAGAATGACCTAAAACCCATCCTATGTCACTTGAGCAGAACATGCTCGACCCAGGACCTGTATTAAAAATTCTTTTGGTTGTATGTTGAAGCAACACAGCTGTTCCTCCGTGATCTCTTAAGATTCCCTTAGGTTTGCCAGTTGTGCCGCTAGTGTAAAGGATATAAAGAGGATGATTAGAGTTCACATAAACTGGCGAAGTTTTTTGCCCTGATTTTTACACTTGAAGAAAATCAAATTAGTTACTCACAAGAGGTTCTACGGTTTGAAGGTTTGGTCTCTGAAAGATTATTTTAGGAAGATTGACTACTTCAGCTTTTTTCAAGGCTTAGTTTACTATTGAGTTGTAGTTTATTATCTTTTTTGCTTACTTACCAGCATTCGCGCATATCACTAGCTTTGGCTTCGAATCTATAATACGATTGGCTAGCTAGCTAGCTGAAAATCCACCGAAGACCACAACATGAGTAGCACCGATTCGGGCACAAGCTAGGATCGCTATGATACTTTCGATAACCATAGGCATGTATATTATGATTCTATCACCTGCTTGCACATTGAAATCCTTTTTGAGAGCACCAGCGAACTGCTAAACTCTTTGATGCAGCTGCTGATAAGTGATCGTGGATCTCTAAATAGACAAAAAAATACTGATTAAGTGACTGGACTTTCGATGTAGTAAGCGATCTGATTAGCGCGCTATTGAAGATGAATATCGAGACATTGTTATGTAATATTGAGTTTTCCGTCTGGGAACCAACGATAGAAATGCAAGTCATCTACTCTCAATGTAGTCTTGGGAAAAGTATGCCACTTGACGTTGTGAGCTTCTCTATTCCAATACCCGACTGGGTCATTGATACTTTATTTAAAGGACTATTAGTAGGAAAGTCGTCTGAATAGTCTGGAGAATCTTCCCAAAAACATACGATGTAATATCTTATATTTATATATAATTGTTTCTTAGTTTAAAGATATTTTTAAACAAAAAAATTGAGATAAAAACAATTCTAAAAACTCAAAAAACCCAAAAAACTATGTTTTTAAGACGAAATTTGCAAAAAAAATATCTTGCTTTTTTGTAATAAACTTAATGAATATTACAAAAATAATACTTTCTCAGCCAAAATCTTCTCCTTATTTCGATATTTTGACACAGAAAATCGATTTTAAGCCCTAAGCAATTATAGTTAAAGTCTTGGCATTTTCGATCGACCCAGTAATGCGTGTATGGTTGGCTGGAGCCAAAACTAATTTCAGACAAGTTAAGCAAGGCGACATTTTTAACTGCTTCGGTGTAGGAAAAGTTATAAAAAGTAAAGACGAAAGCTATGCTGAAGGCTCTTATATATTTGGTAATACAGGAACAACAAATTTTTTTTAGTTAGATTAGAGCAAACAAAGAGAGTGTTTCTGCATAGACGGGAAACTAGTATAGCAATTCGGCCCTTAAAAATATATTTATTTAATCAACAACGGACTAGCTGCTTTCGCAGGACTTTAGATCATGTAAGTAAAAAAGGGAGAAAACGTCGTGGTTTCAATAGCTGCGGGTGCTACAGGTCTTCTTTTGTGCCATTTACTCAAAAAAAGAGAAGCAAATATTATTGCTTTATCATCACCTAGTAAATCAAAATATCTTTAGCAGTATACAAAGCACATCATAGACTACCGAGACCAAGCAAAAATGATAGATTTTCTATAAAAAAATCCTTTCTCTAAATATTTTGATGGAGTCGGATAAGCCCAACTTGACATAATACTTGATTTGATTCAAAATAATGGTATAGTAGCACTTTGTGGAGCGATTGCTAACTACTTAAATGTAAAAATCTGTATACATAGCCCAAGTAAGCTGGCATTCGAAATTTGGCACAGATTATTTTTAAAAGAATAAAAATATAAGGCTTTTAATTCGCACATCTCTTTCCGAGAACAAACTAGAGTATTTTTTGTGACATTTAGTTTTTTAATAGTTTAAAGATGCAGAACTTTATATAGAAACGATATCCTTGAAGCAGTTTCCTCACTTTTTTTAATAGCTTTTCAAGAGCGGAGGATCAATTGTGGGCAAAATAGTAGTTAATCCTCATTTGTGATGTTTTTAGTCAATCTTAGAAATAAAAATATATTTATTAATAGCTAGAACCATCATAATTTGCTAACATCGACTCCTAGACCGTATAAGTCTGACTTAGGAGGTTTTAAAGGATCTTTTCCAGCCCATTAAAAGCCTCCAGATACAACAGGCTGGTCGACAAGAAGAGATCCGTCGACATCAAGAAGCTAAGTCAAATGATGTAGACAATATGTTTGAGTGCAGCCCAGGTGAGTAGAAACCATAGTACCGAACATTATTTAAAGCTAACTCTATTTGCACATAATGGCTGTTCTTAAAGAATTCACTAGCCCTCCAGCCTTTTCTGCCTTGATATTGACACCATGACTGAGTTTTTTCGCAAGTTCGATTTGATTGTAGTCACTAAAAGATTCATCAGAAATTATTTTTACCACACTACTCTTTTTAGCTTATTACCATTACTTCATCTCTTAGAAAGACATTTAAACAGGAAAGGGCTGTTCGATGTATATGATTTTTTAAAAAATCTAAGCATTTTTTTATTCTTTTATTGCAGCGTTAAAATGATTAAAAGAAGAGATACTCCAAGAAGCATTCGCATCAATAATGTATCCTTTGATACGATTTTATGTGTGTTTTTAAAGTAAATGCAAAAATTAAAGAAGCTCTTTGATTTTGTCGACAAATTTTATTTTTATGAAAGAAGTAAATTACAACCCTGACTTGCAGTTTTAAATCATCTCTTATGGATCTTCGTAGGAAAGTGTATAGAAAGAGTAGCAAATATTTTGCTTTTAGCTTGAAAAAATAAATTTTGGCAAAGAAACTTGATAAATTTGAGCTAACAAATCAAAAATTGAGAATTATAAGGCGCTAATAGGTGCTTTAAATTTTCCTATTCGTAGTTAGTTTAAAACATACAAAATTATTAGCAACTGTCGAATCTATTTATTCCGGATTTCCTTTTGAACTCGAAAAGAAAAATATTCTGACGGAATATTTTTGAAAATTTAGTTTTAAAGCTCAGAGTTTGACAGTTGAAACAAATCTTTTTCTCGATGACTTAGCAAAGCCATAAGTTCCTTAACAAACTACTGGCAATCCTATAAATCTGACAAATAACATAAAGGTTTTTTAGGAGGTAATCCGCACTAACCAAAACCCAGTTCAGGCCTACCCTATAGACTAACTTTGAACAAAAAATTGTTTCGAGAAGATGACGTAGAATGAGCGGTATTAAAGTTTCTTTTAAGAATGAGTTTGAGTGTTTTGAAATGTAAATTTACATTTTTGAAGTGCAGGTGAGTCCATTAATATTGATTCATTTTTTTGTGTATCTTATCAATAATATTTCTTGTATATGTAGAGCTAATAGTAAACAAGAATCAAAACTATTTTGAATCATCTGAGCGAAAACGATAAAATTGTATACAACATCGTCAAAGATTACCCTGCGACAAAAAAGGATCTATAGAAAAGAACTCGATTTCCTGCCAAACTTTTGGACAAAATACTAAGAGAGTTATCTTCATACAACTTGGTCAAGAGTATTAAGCGACCATAAAGCAAAAATATAAATGTCTGGGTTCGTTTTGATCACCAGTAGCAATAAGAAGGCAGACAATAATTTGAGTAAAAAGAAGACCTAATGACTTTAATAAGAAAAAAATAGACTGGATGTTCTGTAGCTGAGGTGCAAAAGGACGCAATGCGAAGGGGAATCGCTACTGATCATTTTGAACAGATTTTGACTGTAATGGAGATGCGAGGATAGGTACAAATAATAAACGGATTCATGTTCCAACGCAAACATAAATTATTAAATGCTCCTTGTTTTGAGTGTTCTTTAAGAGATGTGTGTGAGCCTGGAGGGAAAATAAGTCCAACTCGATGCCCTTATATGATAGCTTGGTGAATTTGATTTCTTAATACTTGTTTTTATAAATGAAAAAGAATTTTCTTTTGATTTTTTGCGATGATTTGAATATATGAAAAATTGTATGATGAGATTCAGTTTATCATTTTTCTGTTGTTTCTTATTTCTCTATTTGCTGGAAAGATCTGAAAGATTACGACAGACTACTGCCTGAGTTCCCATAATTCTGGAGCATAATGATTGGCTAGTCCTTAGCATGTTATTTCATCTTCTAAATTCTAAGGTCGGAAATTTCATCGAGGTGACTTGGGTTGCTTTAAGGGAAGTAGTCCTTGTAGTTTTTCATGAGATCACATTCTACAATCCAGACTTCGTCTTGGTGAGTATTGCTTTTGTTTATTCTGATAAACTCTTGTTTGATCATTTCGGCAGTGTCCTTTAAAATTATATGTTGCTACTTAGGTGCTTACTGTTTCACTGGAGCTTATTTAAGTAGAGTATCTTTAGATTTGCTCTATGTATATTACACCTTTTTAGTTTTTAATTTTTTAGTTTTTTCATTATTTTTTTTGCTTTTATTTACATTAGTTCTGTTACTTTGCTATTGATTATTCTCAGAGTTTTAGTTTTTGTTTTAAGAAACTAGCTATTTTAGCTATTTATAGTAATGTAAGGTACGACTCTTCCAGCTAGATACTCGCAAACCCCGTTCTTTAACCCGCTTATTTATTCGAATCTTCTACAAAGACTGTTATTTATGTATGACATGTTCAGCTAGAGGCATGAAATGAAGTTTCGGACATGAAAATTTAGTGTGTTTTTTGTTGTTTTTACATAGTTCACATGCCATAACTTCAAATTAATCTAGAATTGACCGATTTTTGTCTCGCAGCACACAGAAATGCATAAAGTCCATCGTAGATTATCTTAAAGTGCTTAGTAGTTCTTCAATTCCTAAGTGAAATATTACTGAATAATATAGAGCTTTGATCTAATAGGAAGGACGCTTTTGGGTTAGGAATTACTGCCCTAACAAAAAAGGTTTATTCTTATCTTTGACCTATAAACTATCCATGACTTTGTGATTAAAATCACAGTTAGGCTTCTTTGCTGTAAATCCTACTTTTCCTTGGCCAAGGATCAGCAACGAGTAGTCGTCATCAAGCTTGCGAATAGTCGCATCTGGATGACTTATAGTCATTTGTATTTTTTAGGACAAACGATCTATGGTGCGATTGACTAGACTACTGAAGAAAGGCAAATGTTCAAAAATGCTACGATTACTTTCTTTTTTGTATTAAGTTTTTAAATCTTGAGGAAGTTTGTCAAGGAAATTGTTTTCTTATTAAATATTGAACTTTTTTCTAATATTTACACTTTCTTCAATATAATTGTTGATTTTTTACTCAAGCTAAGGCTAAAGTTTATGCTTATCGGCAAGCTGTTTGAAAGTTTTGAAATTCTTGCCTTTTTCCAAATCTTGAGCTCTAATGTTGCCTATTAGAGTGCCTACCCAGCTCACATTATAAGCGAGACAGATAACACTTACGAACTCAATTAATACTAGGCAGATCGCCTCTTGATGTGTATTGGCATGAATATCTCCGAAACCCACTGTTAACATGATATTTGCACCCCAATAGTAAGCCCAAATGTATTGAATATGCCAAGAAGACTTCTGAATACCCTTAGCTATGTGCCAATTGTGCTAAGAATCCAATGAAACCATGGCTGTAAGGAAGATAGCCAATATATGTGCAACACAAAAATTGAAGAGAAAAACTTTAGCAATGCACCAATACTGCTCGTAGTAGTAATTTTTTATGAAAACAGCCTCGAGTTTTTATATTTTTTACAGACACTGTGATAATTTGAAAACTATGAATAGACGAATATAAGACATAGCTCGAATTTCTGATGTAAAATCAATTATTAGAATGATGAGACTCAATAAATCCACCATTAGTCCGTGAGATAGATAATACCTTAAAATTTATTTATAAGTTGACATTTTTCTACCTCCGTCGTACTTTACTGTGAAGCAGTTATATCCTATCTAAAATAGATAAAAACATAAACTGAAATTTTGGATTGAGTAGGTGACATCGCTGCCAGTGAGTTAAGTAAAGACCAAATTAAGACTGTATATTATAAGCAAAGACACGATTTGTATGACGCTGACTAAAGCGATTCCATTATCTAAAAAGCTATTGATTCCAAAACCTTTTCGATTGAAAAAAGAATCTGAATTTTCTGTTTGAAACCCATTGAAATGAACTGGTTCCGAATAGATGTTGTTTCTTTTAATTTTTTCAATGAATTTTTTGCAAATTTCATTAGTCTTTTGTTTTAAGACTAAACTTTTTAGTTACATCTTTTTATTATTTTGCTTTTTTTTAATACTTTTCATAGTCTTTATTTAACGATTAGAAGGAAGCATTTCTTCTTAACTCTGTTCGATCTTATTTGTTTAGTTTGTCAATTAATTTTCTTAAATAAGAATAGGATCTTCAAATTGAAGCCTTACATTTGACTATTACTCAGGTTACAAAGCTTTTTGACTCTAAAAAACAATTTGATTTTTTGAGATTATCTTTTAATTTGATGGTTGCTAACCGAGTTCACCTTAGATGAAAGTCGCAGTTATTGTTTTACCTAAAATTCCAGAAAGGAATTCATGATTCGGCTCCTCTTAATCGCGAACAATTTCACTCATATTAATTTTTTTCATAATCTTTTCTATCTTGATTTAAATTGTAATTATTTTAGACTGATTAATATTCAGTTATATCTATCAGTAACTATTTTTTCATAGAGTAGTTATCTAAATCAAATTATTGCAAAGAAAATGTTTTTGTTAGATTATCAATTATTTTATTACCATTTGTTACTATTTCTATCATATAAATAAATAACTTTTATTAGTAATAAATTATGTTAGCATCGTGAATTATATTGAGTTTATTTGATTTTTGCACATTCTGCCTATGAATCGCTTTATAATTTAAATTTCAAATCATGGATAACGTCTCAGAATGGCAGAATCCCTTCGTTGATGTCTTCAAAAAGTACAACTCTTTCGAAACTCCCAGAGCCTACAAAGGCGCAGTCTCGATCGTGCATGTAATTGATCGATAATTCAGGATCCTACTATTGCTCGAAAATCATTCAAAATCACTGGATCCATACTATCAAATAACACTGTCACCATCCCTGACCCCGCAGGTGAGAATAAGTACTGCAACTTGATCGGTCGCTACGTAAATATCTAAATATTTAGCTCTACGTTCAACTCTTGGCTGCACCTGAAAAATACTTTTGCATCCACTTTGAAATCGGCATAAAAGATAGAGAACCAGGCGTGCGACTGACTTTAACCAACATGGAAAAAGAGTATACTGTCAGTGGAGGAAATGTAAAAAATTCTTAAAATTAGACTCTTAAAATTCCTTTCCAGATGGAGGGCCGTAACTTGTGGACGATCGCCTGTATTGATATCCAGCACCATCTAGAGAACTACGGACTTTTTCCTAAGGGAGCTATCAAGGAATACTCAAGTGTTCACATTTTAAAAGGAGTGCAAATCTGCTCAAATCTCACTGTGAGAGGAATATACACCAGCTCTAACGTTTACGAATGGAGTAGTCTTCCCAAGGAAATGTCGTTCAAAATGGTTAAAGCTGGAAGTTGGTAGGAAAATTATCGATTCACTTATATGCCAGCTTCTATTGATCCAGCTGAGGTTAGGCGTAAGTTGAAGGAGCAAGAGGTAGAGCCGCCAAAATAGTTTCCTAACAGCATTGTTTAAAGAGATGAGGCTAGTTCCAGCAAAAAACCTATACCAGTTAATATGTCTTCATGGACCTAACAAGACAAAACAATCGGAGTGCTCCCTTCATAGTCCTACCTTTAGCTGAAAACTGCTTTTTCTTACAGTTCTTTGCATAATCCTGACATGATCTTCAAAGATGATTTCGTTTATTACTCAGCCGGTAGCGTAGTAGTAAGGAGAGACATCAGATCTGGTGAGCTTCTTTTCTTGCAAGGGCATACTGACTATATAGTAGCGATGGACTCAGCTGATGACTGGCTTGTTACTGTCCAGTAAGGGGCAAAGTCTTCAGTAAGAGTATGGATAGACCACAAGTGCGTCTGCAGCTTCCAATGTCCTTACGAAAAAGTGCAGCAGCTGCGTTTGAATTCTCGAAAACAATTGGTGATGGTCGGACTTGATCCTTATAAGCGTCAAGCCCTTCTTTTGTTCGACATTAGTGAGATCGAAACCACTCGAAAACCTGTCTTACTTGCAAAACAAATCAGCGATTTCAATATTCTGACTATAAAGTTCAGTCCAGTCTAGCACGACAAGCTGGTGTCATGTGGAAGAGAAAATATTCGTTTTTGGAGAGTAAAGAACCAACATCTCCCTGGAACGCCTATTGTTCTTAATCATCATGCTAGAAACACTGTTTTCACTGTTCTTGATTTTGAGTATGCATACGACAATCCTAATCCTCTTAAGCAGCGCTCAGAAATCAGAAGAGTTTTTGTTGGAAGTCAAAGTGGTCTTCTTTTCCAAATCAATTATGCCACTAGAGAACTTGAGTAAGTCTACAAGCTTCACGACGGAGCAGCCATAAGCAGCCTAGTAATTAGTTCTGGTTTCTGTGTGACTGGAGGCTAAGATCAGCTGCTGAGAGTCTGGCAGATGGACTTCAGTGAATACATTCTATAGGCAGCTAACGATGGAGTTGTGACTGGCTTGACTTTGTCTCAGGATGCCTCTGAGGTGGCTTGTGGGACGTCGACTGGAGCCCTTTCTATCTTAGATTTGACAAACAACAACTATAAGACTATCGTAAGAGCTCATACTGAAAATGTCGAGCAGATAGTTTTCCATCCCTACGCTCAGAGTGTCATCAGTCTGAGCAAAGATTTGACTATTCGTCTTTGGGACCCTACTAAGCTCTAGCAGACCTATTAGTTCAGTTATCCAGCTGATGATACATGTCTTTGTATAGCTGCCAATCCTAGCGGACTATTTTTTGCGGCTGGCTTTGCCTCTGGAGCTTTGAGAATATTCGACATAGAAAACACATGTGTTTGTGAAGAAATCAAGCATCATACCAATCCGATTAGACACATTGAGTACAGTCCTAATGGACATTTTCTTGCAGTTTTAGAGGAAAAACTCAGCATGCTTTACTCGCCTCTGCACTCACATCAACCAGTCAAAAATCTACCTACTGAACTTCCTGGAAAATATGCTTATTGCAGCTTTTCTCAAGATTCTGAGACTATCGCTTTGATCGGAGATAGCAGTACTCACATCAATCTTTGGTAGCTACGAGGACTTCAGCTTCTTGGCAAAATTTTTACAGGAAAAGTTATCAAAAAACTTAAATTCTAAGAAGACAGACTCTGGGTGCTTTTCTAAGACACTTCTATTCGAAGGTACAACACGATCAAGATGACAGTAGAGGTCGAAATGCAAGCTTTACATCGTAATCAGCTCAACGCAGTCGATTTTAGCATTTAAAGTCATCTTTTGTTCAGTGTCGGTGACGATTCTTTCGTTAAGGTTTGGGACTACTCATTCCTTAGAGAGCCTCATCAAGTCTACATCGGACACGCTCGAGGAATCAGTGACGTCCTGTTTTTGTAAGACAAACTATGGACAGCAGGTTCTTAGGGTATTCTAGTCTGGCAGTTTAGAGACTCAGGAGAAAAGTTTATCGAGCCTCCTGTTTTTTTGCGAGAAAAGAAGGCAGCTTTTATAAAAAATCAGCAGGCAAGCAGCATTATTGAAAAATAGAACCGGCATTAGGACAATACTAACAAAGCAAATGTTTCCTTGGATGAAGGTGCTGAGCTTAGAGTTTAAAGCAGAATTGTTTTCAGCAATCTTCTTAAGAAAACTGCAGAGAAAGAAGGTGGTGAAAAGTTTGTGCCGACTAAGGTAGACAGTCTGTTTCTTCCTCAATCTGCCCCTTACAAGAAGAGTAAAAAGCGATAAGGCAAGCCAAAGCTCACCCTGGATCTACCTCCTTTGAATATATAACACTCTTTGCCACTTAAACACAGCTTCCAAGAGCAATTACTCAATAATCAACTGGAGTACCCTCGCAAAATAGAACAAATAAAGTAGCATTCAAAGAAATATAAGCTTGAGTACTTGATGGGTCTCTAAGCTGGAGCTCACGATCAGATAGTATGGAACTTCATGTACGGCTGGTACGCCTACATTTACGACAATTTGATTGTCATTTAGAGTCTCAATAAGGCCAGATCTCAAAAAATTGTCACACTTCCTGAGAAACTCTCAGGATTGGCACTCACAAAAGACTATAAAAGACTCGTTTGTTGTTCTAAATTCAATGCTAAACAAAAATAGAAGCAATAGATGAGCTAATCTGGATCAGGTTCAGACATGTCAGCCTCATCGATTTAGCAAGGCGATGAAAACGACACTGCCAATATTTATATTCTTTCTGGAGATTTTTCTATCTAAAGAAAACTCGAGTTTCATCCTAGAGGAGTGCAAAGCATCAGAATCAGTGACAATTCTAAGTTTTTGGTGTCCATTGGCAATTTCCGATAGTGCACAGTATGTGTGTGGGACTTCACTATAGGTAAACTCAAGGCATCGAGCTATACACTTGATAAACTTAATGATTTAAGCTTGAGAAAAGGAGTTAGATAGGGAAGTCTCTTGTAGTTCGCAACTGTAGGACGCGATCAAGTTCATTTCTGGAAATATGGAAAAGACGAGAAACTTGAATACTAAGACGTTTTCGTTAAAGGAGATGAGGGATAGATAGTCTAAATAACTGCTTGCGATTATTTGTCATTCAACTAAACTGAGTATTTGATGTATGGTACGAGTGACGGTGATCTTGGTATCCTGGCCTTGAACGATTATCGCACAGTATGGCGAAAGAAGGTATGTAGTGCATAAATTTTGACAATCAGATGCTGTTCTAACTATACTGCCCTTGGGGTGGCTGATGGCAATCTATATTACTGGAACATGAATACCAATATTTTGCAAAATTAACCTATGCCGAGCTTCAATAAAATCAATCTTTACTTCACAGTTGGAGGCATTTTCCTAGACTAATAGGGCAAATAAGGTGTTGTAGCTACTTCTGAAGCTGTATATTATGTTAATCTTAATGAAAAATTCCATTCACTTTTGGTCGGATCAGCTCCAGCCCCAACTATCTTCGCCAAAGTTATAGGCACTCATCTATTGACTTCTCATACAAATGGTCGCTTAAAGCTTTGGAATCTCTAAACTGCCTAAGAACTAAAGACTTACAAATGGAGGTACAACGTTACTGAGGCATACTTTGATGAATCTTTGGGCAAACTTGTCTGTTTTTGCGCTAATCAGGCCATCAAACTAGTGAATCTAAAGAAATTTACTAAGGAAGAAAACTATCTGCCGTAGTCCTACAAGGCTGATGCCAAACCAGATGACTATGTGATCTCGAGTAACCTAGTTGCCTTCGGAGGCAGACCTGCTCGTTGGAACTTCCACGCCAAGGGAAATGTATTCAACTTTAATATTACTCAAGAAGGCAAGAAAAAGTATCCGAGAGGAGAAAAGGTGCTCTAGCTGGGCTACAAAGTAAGAGAAGTCATTGTTAATTCTGAAAAAAATATCATTTTGGCCGTCTCTGAAGAGGGAGCCGTATATGCATACAACGTTGACTTCTTGCCTGAGGCCGACAACGTAAATTTTGTTCTAAATTAGTGTTTTTCGTTGCTTATGGTCGATAAGGCGCTTCCTTAAGAGTTTAATAGCAAAGAAGCTGAGGAAAAAGTTGTCAAAATAGCTTTATCAAAAGTGCTTAATTAGACTTATTTGGCTGTAGGGTTAAGCAATCAGTCGCTCTATTTCCGAAATTACATGAAACGCATAGTATTTTTGTCACTATAAAGACCTTCCAAAGAATAACTTTGGCCAGTTTCCCTACTTCAGTGATGTTGACTGAGACAAAGAAAGATTCTGAGGCAATCGTGGGCCTCAGAGAAGGTGGACTAGTCAAATTAAATGTGATGGATCCATAGCAGAGACTACATTATGAGGGCATAGTTAACGACTCTGTAGATAGCTTGTTGCACATCAAGTCTAAAAATTGGATTTTGCTGAGCCATCCTTCAACCTTATCGATTTATTCGTGCGAACAATGATATTTTCATGCCTATTCATGACCAAATTTTACTATAATATAGTATTTCAAGTAAACATTTTGACTGTTTGCTTCTTTTAGATATTGAATCGAATGAAACAGCCGGGCCTGTTTCGAGGACGGCCTTCAGATCGGGAGATTAACTCGGGGAGTAGAGGAATTCTGATAGTTTTTTTAACAGGAAGACTGACTCTTTTACATTCTATTTAGATGATAAATTTCACATTCATTTAGATGATTTATGATGTAATAACTATCTAATGGCACATGATCTGATTTTGAAAACATTAATTATTGATTATGAGGTTAGTTTATTTTAAGTATATGTTAGCTATTTACACTTATCAACATTTTTAGCTAATTTAATGAAAATAAGATTCTTTTAGTTCAAGGTTGGGACAATCATTTCATAGGAGGTTCAAGATTGTTTTTGGAGTTCGCTTCAGAGCTTTTCGCTTGGAGGGTGACTAACTTCCTCCAGTCACGTTGTGGTTCTTTCTTTTGAGTATTGAGGAGATCATAGTTTGTCTCTTAGGCGTATCTGGGCTCAATGGGCTGAGTTGGGTCATATTCTGTCTATTCCTTTTTTTGGGAAGCAGGCGAATCGACAACAAGATGTTCGAATGTTAGGTCTGCGAACAGAGATCCTTCTTGATAATAAGACCTTTTGTTTTTATCTTCAATGATTTGTCTCTTGAATTCTTCCAAGGATCTGCCTTTATTTGCATTTAACTTTTTCATAAGATTGATGATCTTTTGGCCATAATTCTTTGCATCCAGCGTCTTCTCCCTATCTTACTTAGAGATTTTCTTGAAAGGGAAGTTCACCAGCAAGCTCAAGTCCTAACTAGCTCAAGTAATACCTCAAACAACTTCTCGTCACCCTTCAGAAAGGGCAGGCTATCCACCAAGAACTCTCTATTCTTTTAATTCTGATCGCTGCTCTCGATTAACTTTATGTGGCATTCCTTTTTATCAATAAGCCACCTCGTCTAAAACTGCTCCCTTACGAGTGTCCTGTACTCTATCTGTTGAGACTCAGTGTATTTTCCCTCGACTGCGATGAGCTTTAAGACTTGGCTCAAGCGGTCTGTGTAGTTCATCTTAAAAAAAATTTGAATTCTGAACTGACTTACTTCACTTCAGGCTACTCTACACCTTAACCGTATAGTATAAATGTAATCATAAATGTAAAACAAAAAACTTAATTACTTAAGAATAATGCTAAATTCAACTGAAGATCAAAATTCATACCATTAAACGTATCTTTCGTGTTTTTTTCAGTCAAACAAATTATAAATTTTATTGCTTTTTTTCTCCATCGCAAACATCAAATTTCTAAACATATATTGCGAATCTTCGTTTCTATCAGATGTTGCGAGATTCATTTTTCGCCCTTTTGATTTGGCAGAAACTTATTGCAATTCTGATATTTTGTTGACAAAAAATTTGATTTTTATTAATAAAATACAACTAACTAAAGACTACTTAACAATATTGTGACTATTATGGCATAATATTATTTTTCCATGCAAGTTTCAGCTGATATAAAGTTAGTCAGATAAGACATTATAGTCATTAAACACTACTTATCAAGAATCCAATATCTAAATCTAGTCTCCGGCTGAACACAAATTTGCACAGAAACATACATCTCCCCACTATTACTATTTGTAATCAATTTTCATCGAATACTATGAAACCTGGTCTTTGTTGCTGTTGCGGACTCTAAACGTCAGTAAAGCTGCACTTAGTATGACCTCTACTTCGTTTCCTTGAGTAAAAGTAGTACCACATTGATGCACGTTGTCTTCTTTAATGCTGTGAGACCAGCTGTATCCGTTATTGGAAAGAAGATAGCAACCATGACCCAGGGTCTCATCTAAATACAAATCTACCTACATTTGAACTGGTAGCTCACTCCCGTTATCTTGGACCGGCAACATATGCCCACACCAACCCAGTTCTTTACTGTAGTCACTCGAAACACAATTCGTTGATTTTTCAGACCTATTCCCTGATCTATCAGTACAAATCTGCCAGGATTAGTGTTCGTCTGCTTGGCACGTTTTCCTTAGTCCATTATTTTTATGCTGGCACTTTTTAAGATATTTTTTACGCTTTTAGGGAAGGACTGAATCGATATGTTTGCTTGCCTTTCGACAGAATTTTTTCTTGCAAGGATAATTTTAGCCATTTTTAAGCGAATATGTTTGAATTTTCGACTATTTACTCCATTTGACCTTGCATATTATTGAAAGGTTTGACTATATCTTCAAGCTGTAAATTCAAATGAAACTATCCCTGTTTCTGTTAGATCCATTGGGCAACCCTTCTCATATCTTAAACGAACTGTACTCGATCTATAGGACCCTTAATGGTGTCAGCTATTAGTTTTTATGTTTTCATGATTATTTGTATCTGAGTGAGCTAGAAGTACCTGACTGATCACCTCCAGTTTGATTTTGTTGTGCGAATCTATTATTGTTTGTTATAGTTGCTGAAATTTATCGGCTAGCTACTATACGCACTGTTTTAACATATACAGCATGCTTTGTTTAGTTAGTTAAAGTTGTTACAGTTTATCACAGCAGTCCTGTTAAGTTTGACTAAAAGAAAGTGCGTGTTAAAGACCCTTGAGAAGATGCTTGAGAGGCACTGTAAGGTGATCTGTATGTTCGGTCAGACATAAATTGCAAAGCAGGCCGGGACGAGGACACCCTGGTTCGATGCAAACCATGCTAAGGTATTATCCTGAATGAATAGGACACATCAAATAGGGTAGAGTGGTTGCTTATTTTTCTTTCATTAGCTGCTATTAAATCTCTGGCAAATTATAAAGAAGAGTTTATTAGTTTAGCACTGATTTTGTCATAATTAATAAGATTATCATAATTAATAAAATTCATGATAAAATTTGATATTTTTGATACATAGGATGGGCGATCACTAGGATTTTTATTTTGTCATGACTTCAATCGCAGAAATACGATATTTTTTGCACCATCCATATGCAAAACTTACCTGTTCTTAGAACCTTTTTTCTCTGAGCAGTTTCTCGATACTCTGAGGATCAGGATGAGTCTAGCCTAAAGCCAGTCCTTCCTCTAGCTTTTCCTCTTGTTCTCTCATAAAATCATCGTTGGACTCCTTTATTCGTCGATACACTTATTCGTAGTAAGGCTGATCGCTGAAATCAATAATGTTGTGGGCAAAACTGCTGTTCTAAAAGTAAGAAATTTTGGGCTAAGTTTGCCTCCAGTTTTCTAGCAACTTTTTGAGATCTTCTAACTGCTGCTATGTGACTCCTCTGAAGCCTTCACAGAGAATATATTTTTAACTGTTTCCTGGACGACTAGTTATAGGTTTGACTAGACTGACTTTCCTATAATGAGCTGTAAGAAGAATAATCAACTGTCTAGTCAGATCAAAACTTGTGTCATAAATTTTCAAGATGAAAGTGCCCCCTTCTGCCTGTATATGAAAGGCTGTAATGATTTCTCCAAGGAACAGTTTTGAGTTGAAAACTTATTGGTATTCGTACTATCGATCACCAATACATTCGATGCCACCGTCTCCAGTGACCAAGTGACATTTTTCACCAACTTAACCTTGAAAATATTCGATGTTGTCTCTTAGAAGTAGATCGCCAGTTCCTGTTTTTCCGTAACTTAAGCTAATTTTAAACCCTTTGTCTCGCATTCTTTGAAAAAGATTTTTACCTCTAAAATCGCTCCAGTCTTTAGCATTTCGAGTGCTATTGTCAATCTTCAGAGTAATAGCATTAATAATGTCTTGAGGTGCCTTAATCTAGTTCTTGTGCTGCTTTATTCTATAATCGATGAGAGCATGAATGAAGCCACCAGGACCTTCAGCTACACAGCCAATTTTCAAAGGAATATTCTTAAAAGGTTAAAGTACATTTAATTATAGAATTTCCCACAACTTGAAGTAAGCTCGACTGAATACTTGAGTTTGCTTGTCTGAAGGATCATATACCAGATCATTGATTCGTTCTTAATAATTAATTATCGATTTTCCGTATTATATCGAGCCATAAGCCAGACTTTTATTTTTTCGATAAATCTATACAAATTCGCTGATGTTAAGGTACTGTTTGATGTGTGAAGTCCATAGTTTCTAGATCGGTGTTATTTTATTTTTCAGCTCACCCAAACGATTTTCTTATTTCTTCAGAGGTACTTCATTTTAAATGTGAAGCCCTATCTTGTAATTGCTATTCATTTAGCTCTACGATTGCAATACATATATCTTGGGAAGTTAGACTTACATTTATACTACTGAAGGTCGTTGTTTTGGTCCCTGATCGTAGCGATTGTAATTTCTATCGTTATTGTAGTTATTGTTTCTGCTTCTGTCATAACTTCGATGATTATAGTTATAGTTATCTCGTTTATTTCTATCGTAGTTGTCTCGACTATAGTTATCTCTATCGTAGTTGTCTCGACTATAGTTATCTCTATTTCGATGACGACTGTAATCATCATGTCTTGAACTATCTCTGTCTCTATCTTTGTGACGATGTTTTTCTCTTGAACGAGACCTATCTCTATGTTTGTTTTTCTTGCTCTAATCTTATCTTTAGTCTCTTTAGTCTTTCCTTTTCTAACTCTTTTATTGCTTTTCGTGATCCTCACTCATATTTATTAGTATGTAATTAAACCTGGATATTTCAACTTATAACTCTGTTTATATTTTTTTCTTGCCATTTTTCATGATACGCTTGATAAGAATAGTTTTACTGCTTCTTTTAACTTTTAAATCACTCGCGATAGATAATTAAGAACTGCCAGAAATCAGCCTATAGTCGGAAAACGCATAGTTTAATGACGAATTAGAATATTAATAGAGCTTTAGAAACTTTGATACTGACAATGACGGAGTTATATCAAAATAATAGATGTTTGGTAGCATCAAGTAAGGATTTTCTGACGAACAGGGAGCTATCGACACATATGACATGCTTACAAGTCTTTTTGGAGTGTTTGACAAAAATGACAACGGAATTTAACTAGATGAATTTATCGAAATGTCAGCCATACCTCGCACACCTTTCTAAGACTAAGAGGAGGAGCCATAAAATTTGTAACCATAAGCTGATTTTATTGATTAAATGTGAAGCTATCATAAATAAATTTAAAAAAATAAAAGTAAAGAAAAAACTATATCAAAATCAGTAGATCTTACATTATGCACAGTACTATGGCGTACTTTCTTAAGCGACTGCCTTGATTCCGCTTTGTGACAGCTGTACTTTCAAATCATAAAGACTATCTTGCTTTCTTTATTCTATTATCTAAGTAAGTATTTGTTGCAAAATGCTCTGAATATACTAAATGTCTTCTTTTTAATTACTTTTAGCGCTCACTTAGTATATGTCGTTGAATGGAAGTCCCAATCTAATCAATGTGTCCTTAATCTACTCATAAGTTATTTCACGTCTCCATCCCTACTTGCGAACTAAGTCCAGCTTGTTTCCAACTACTATTAGTTTTTTCTGAGAGAAATTCATTCCGCCCTTTCGCATATGCTATATCCATCCCTCGAGCTAACTGAAGGCTAAATTAGGACAAATTACTTTATAGATCAGTGATGTCAAACATGAAAACTATGAAGTGGCATTCTTGCAAATGGTACCCTACTATTGGCTTGTACCGTTCTTGGCCCGAACTGTCCCAAATGCGAAGTGATAGTTTTTAATTGTCGATAATTTGTATTCGCTAGTAAAACTAG
>Ga0169931_10003414_pt1 | contig 25199 bp, 26 predicted proteins | sample Kivu_15m_20L_FD_129675 | JGI IMG/M metagenome (GOLD analysis project Ga0169931, IMG submission 129675) | Freshwater microbial communities from Lake Kivu, Western Province, Rwanda to study Microbial Dark Matter (Phase II) - Kivu_15m_20L... | ecosystem: Environmental > Aquatic > Freshwater > Lake...
GACCTCCGACCTCCGACCTCCGACCTCCGACCTCCGACCTCCGACCTCCGACCTCCGACTTTCGACCTCCGACTTTCGACTTTCCGCCCTCCGACTCTTCAATCACCCTCCTCCCATGACCTTGAATGACGCCATCGAACGGCTCTACGCCCTCAAGGTTGACACGACCACCCGCGACGGCGACGACACCCCACACGAGAATCCGCACAAGCGACTCCTCATCATCGCTGCAGAACGCAGAACTTGATTTTCAATCGATCGACCATAGACTCATGGCAAATGAATTCGCCAAATCCAACGATGATCCAACCGCTCCTGAAGAAGCATCAGGTGGCGATGATCGTATCATCGCGGCGCTCGCTTACCTCCGCAGAGGCCTATCGCGAGATGGATGCACACTTGGGGAAAGTTCATTCGCCCGCCAGGAAGCCTGTCTTGCGGAATGGGCGCAAAGTCTGGGTCTGCTGCTGAATCCGGAGGACCTGCCTTCCAAGGCTATCAAAGGTGGCCAAGAACACGACCTCTGGCATGATGAGATTACGGATCGGTATTGGAAACTGACGAAAAACGGCGTCTTTGGCCTGAACCCTGGCATCGAGCTTGCACTCGTCTCATCCGCCGAAGATGCCCGCCGCTTCCATCTTTGGGAAGCCACCCCGCTCCAGTATCTCGAACGCCTTGAACTCCACAACCTGCTCGTCCCTGGACTCAACCGCATCGAAGGGGTCATCTCACAGCCGGGAGACCTGAGCATCGTCACCTCCCAGCCTCGCTTCGACATCATCGCCGTCACCCAGCCGGAAATTGACGAGTGGTTCGTATCCCTCGGTTTCCATAAGGTGGCTGATGCCGCCTACTTCCGTTGGGAAGATAACTTGGGCATTTTCGACGCCCACGACAAAAATGTGATTCGCGCCGGTGACACCCTGATGCCCTTCGACGTCATCCCATGCCTGCCAGACGGCGGCTTTCTCGACTTCATCCGCGACACACTCGCCGCAGGCCATTCTCTGCGCGCAGTGCGCACCACCCGATCCCGCTCGAAGTCATAACCGATCACTGCCCACTCGATACTTGCCCATTTCAGACTTTCGACTTTGACCTCGATTCCTCGGTCCAAGCAACATGGCTTTGCATTTTTTAAAAATGGTTCGCGAAGCTCACTCTGCTTTCCGCCCTTCGACTCTTCAATCATGTTTTTCCCATGACCTTGGCCCACGCCATCGAACGGCTTTACGCCCTCAAGGTCGACACGACCACCCGCGACGGCGACGGCACCCCACACGAGAAACCCCACAAGCCGCTGCTTCTGCTCGCTGCCTTCGATCTCATCGACCAAGGCCTCGCCACCCCCGATCACATCCCATGGTGCCAGGAGCTGCGCGATCGCTTCACCGCTCGCTTCGAACTCGTCCGCAAGCTCAACGACCGCAACAATCCCGACCTGCCCTTCCGCTACCTCGCGGGAGACGATCTCTGGCTCGCCCTCGAAGCCGACGGCAAAACCCCCGTCTGCCGCGAAATCCGCGTCTCCGACATCGGCCACGTCTTCGCCCGCTTCACCAACGGCTTCGAAGTCCTCGCCGCCATCCCCGACGCCCGCCGCCAAATGCGCGAGGCTCTCATCTCCCGCTACTTCCCGCACCTCCTCAACTTCAAAAATCAACAACCGGAATTCATCAATCATCAATCCATACCGATTGCCGCCGAAGAATCGCTCGAATTCGGCCGCAGCCCCGCCTTCCGCCGACTCATCCTCGACATCTACGACCACCAATGCGCCGCCTGCGGCCTGCGCATCCGCCTGCCCGCCGGCAACAACGTCTCCTTCATCGACGCCGCCCACCTCATCCCGTTCTCCCAGTCCCGCAACGACCACCCCACCAACGGCCTCGCCCTCTGCAAAAACCACCACTGGGCCATGGACCGCGACATCATCGCCCCCGGACCCGACCTCCATTGGCATGTCTCAAAACACCTCGACCCGCGCCGGTCCAATGGTGAAAAGGAACTCCACGAGCTAGCAGGAAAATCCCTGCTCTTGCCCAAGGATCCGGCTTTCCATCCGCAAGAAGAGGGATTGGCGTGGAGGCGAGAAAGATTGAGTGCATGAGTGATCAACCTCTACCTTTGGGACTTTACGAGCGCGTTCTAGATGAAGAACTTGCCCAATTGTTGGAGTCGTGTCCGGATGTCACTGCTACTCTCGAAAAAATTGATGACGAAAGCGAAGTCGAATCATACAGCCAATTGCTTAGTCATATACTTCGCGGGACCCTACCAAATACAGCGCCGAAAGATCGCCTCCCTTTGATCAATCGGTTAATCGAGCTTCTTAGTGCTCAAGACGGTTTGGACTACACTCTGCGCCGTCGTCTGATTGCAGCGCCTAAGACGCTAGTCACGCAGGTGAGCACGAAGGACCAGAAGACTCCATTGTGCCGTCCCGAAACGCCGCTTTCTATCAGTAGCCTCCTAACGGGTAACGCAGATGACCCACAACTTGAGCGTGAGATAAGGACCGAGCTTCAAAATTGCGATCGCGTCGATATTCTTGTTTCCTTCATCAAGTGGTCCGGGCTTTCTCTGCTTCTTTCTGCATTTGAAGAAATCGAAGAGCGAGGAATTCCTGTTCGCATTATCACCACTTCTTACATGGGGGCATCGGATCCGCCAGCCATTGAATGGCTTGCGAGCCGCCGCAACGTTAGCTTGCGTATTTCTTACGATACGGAGCGGACTCGGCTACACGCGAAAGCATATCATTTCCATCGCGCAAGCGGTTACTCGACTGCATACATCGGATCGGCCAACATGAGCAGACCAGCAATGACGAGCGGGCTGGAGTGGACGGTCAAGGTTACGGCGCAGGATATGCCACACATTCTTGCCCGGTTTACCGCGGAGTTTGAAACCTATTGGAGGCACGAGAGCTTTATCCCGTACGATTCGAGCCAAGCCGATCGATTTCGCGTTGCCATCGCAGGCGTCCGCAATGCGGATTCTCAAGAGGGGCCACGCTTCTTCGCCGACCTCAAGCCCCATCCATTTCAAGAGCGAGTCATCGAGGCTTTAGAGGCCGCACGATTCACTGGTTCCATGCGAAACCTTGTTGTCGCTGCAACTGGAACGGGAAAGACGGTGATGGCTGCATTCGACTATACGAAATTCCGTCGAACAAATCCGGGGGCCTCTCGGTTGCTTTTTGTTGTCCATCGCAAGGAGATACTTAGGCAGGCGCGAGATTGTTTCAGAGCAGTGCTCAGAGATTTCAATTTCGGTGATTTACTGGTTGATGGCCAGCGGCCGGAAAATTGGGAAGCGGTGTTTGCTTCAGTGCAAAGTCTCAATCAACAACACCTTTGGAAATCACTCGGGGCCGATCACTTTCATTACGTGATCGTGGATGAAGCTCATCACGGGACCGCTCCGATTTATCGACCTTTGTTTGAGCACCTTAAGCCAAAGATTCTATTAGGCTTAAGTGCCACACCGGAGAGGATGGACGGCACATCGATACTACCAGACTTCGACAATCGATATGCCGCTGAGATCCGCCTGCCCGAGGCCCTTGAGGAAAAACTGCTTTGCCCATTTCATTACTTCGGTGTCACGGACCCCATTTCCACCGCAGACGACCGCTTTTGGGCAAACGGCCGATATGACACGCATGAACTAGAAAACGTTTACACTGGCGCCAATCTTCATGCACAGCTTCGTCTTGATGCAATCCGTGCAGCGATCCAGCGCTATCACCCCGACCTAGAAAGTACGCGTGCGGTCGGCTTTTGTGCTGGAGTTCGGCATGCCGAGTTCATGGCTGAAAAGTTTCGAGAGATAGGTCATAACGCAGAAACCATTCTCGGTGATACGCCACGCAATATTCGTGATTCACGACTTACCGATTTTCGTGCGGGAAAAATTCAATATCTCTTTGTTGTCGATGTTCTTAGCGAGGGAATCGACGTGCCCGAAATCAACTTGATTCTCTTCCTTCGGCCTACAGAAAGTCTCACCGTATTTCTCCAACAACTCGGGCGAGGGCTTCGGCACGCTCCCGAAAAGGAATGTCTCACAGTTCTCGATTTCGTCGGACAAGTTCACCGACGCTATCGCATTGACCGCAAGCTCAGCGCCTTGCTGCGACACACGCGCCGACGAATTGACCGTGAAATCGAACGTGACTTTCCAAACCTTCCGCCCGGATGCAGCATTCAATTTGAACGCGTTGCACGCGAGCATGTACTGGAAAACATACGCCGATCACTCGGCAACTTGAATCAGTTCGTACCTGAGGTCATACGCACCTTTACATCCGAGACAGGCCGCACACTTACCTTCGGAAATTTCATAAATGAAACTGGCATTGAGCCGGTTGAACTTCTTAAGAACCGCACTTGGTCGCAATGGAAAGATCTCGCTGCGGGAACTAAGACTGTTGCCGACCAAGATTGTATAGAGGCCCGCAAGGCGCTCCGTCGCTTCGCGTTGAGAACTGATGATGATTTACTCGATAAAGTTCTGAAAGTTACCAACTCAACTGTTGCCGAAGAACCGACGTGTTATGGCATGACCGATAACGAAGCTGGAATGCTCCACTACATGCTTTGGTCAGGGGATGGAGATCATCTTGGCGTGAGTAGCTATAAGGAGTCCTTCAAACGATGGGTTTCCAATCCAAGTGGCGCGCGAGACCTTGCGGAAGTGATTGAATGGCGGCGTGCTCAACGACCATATCCAACTTTCGCCGCGGATCTACCTTTTGCCTGCAACCTAAAAATCCATGCAGCTTATGGACTAAGGGAAATTACTGCAGCTTTCGGAAAAGCCAACTTGGCAACAACTGGTCCTGCTGGAACAGGTGTCGTTCACCTTGAACAACAAAGGGCATACTTGCATTTGGTGACCTTTCGTAAGGAAGAGAGGGACTTCGCCCCCGCGACCCGCTACAAGGATTATCCGGTAAGCCCCACAATCCTTCATTGGGAATCGCAAAGTGGCACCGCGCAGACGCACACCACGGGTCAGAATTACATCAATTTTCGCGATCGCGGTTACACCATCTTATTTTTCGCTAGAATCGAAAAGCGGGTTGGCGATGAACCGGCTCCATACGTATTTCTCGGCCCCGCGAAGGACCTTCTTTCTTACAACGGCAATAATCCAATCCAGATGCTTTGGGAGTTGGAACATGCCATGCCTGCAGATCTCTACGAACAAGGCCGCACAGCGTAAAGATGTCAAAAACTTTTCTGCAATTCATATCGTTGGCGCCGGGGTCAGTCCTTGGATTTAAGTGCTTTTTCATGCTTTATCAGGTTTCTGGCGGGCTTTGAATTCATCGGTCGGTTCACGCAGCGCTGCGATTTCGTCGGTTCGCGGGATCGGTAGCGCGAGTCAGGCGCAGAGCCTGACCTGTTCCTTGGGCGTGAAGTAGAGGGTGACCAGGGTTTTCCGTAGCTTGCGGCGGAACCCGGTGTCCTGGAGGCAGTCGAAGAGATCGGGATCGAGCGAGCAGAGGCGGGTGGTGGCCTTGGCGGCGGAAGGTTGACCATCGGCGGTGAAGCGTTGCCAAACTTTGTCCTTGTCGCCGCCGAGGGCGTGGAAGGGTATGGGGATGTCGGGTTGGTTGCGCTGGCGTTCGAGGACGGGTAGGGCGGATCCGGCCCGGTCCGCCGGCTTTACCCTTGAGGGTGAGGTGCGCATGGAATGGGAAAGCTTCGACATGTTTGATGGGCTCGAATGAACATTTCACGCCGTTGGCGACAAGTGGGCGGACCGGGCCGGATCGCGCCCTACCGGGGGTCGAGGAAGCGGGAGACGAGGCTGACGTCGAATTTCACCCAGCCGTCGGTGATGTCGCCGGATTCGATCAGGTCGATGACGGTGACGATGAAGAGACTCAAGACTGCAAGACACAAGACGCAAGACTGGCGAGCTTGGGTGGGGCTTCGTGCGGGGCAAGCGCGAGATTCATTTTCTGATTCAGAACTCAGGGCGATACTCTGGGCTGTGGTATTTTGCCCTGTTGGGGTGGCGGTCAGCATGCTCTATCTTCAATCGACCATCTTTCATCCACGATCTGCTAACCACGATCCCCACCCAGCAATCTCAATGTAAGGCCGTCTTTTTCGAAGTTCTGGAAATCGCGGTCGAGGGTGACGAACTCTTTCTTGTGGAGGATCGCGAAGGCGGCGAGGTAGGCGTCCATCCAGACCTTGGGTGATGGGGAGGGAAGCCCGGCCAGCTCAAGCCAGCGGGATTCGAGACCGGAAGGTTCCTCAAGGGTGCTGACGGCGGACAGACCGGAGAGGGTTTGGATCAGTTTCGCCGCATCTTGATTGGCGAATCCCTCGGCACCGTAGGCGTGGAGCAAGACCGGAGTTGTCGCGAGGCGCAGAAAACTCTGCTGGGTGGCCCGGCAGAAGCAGGCGGGATTCTCGGCGGATGCCTCGGCGAAGATTCGCTTCGCCAAAGCATGATGCGGGTGGCCAGAGAAGGTGAGCGCCAGCCAGATGTTGGAGTCAAAGAGCATGGCCGAGGCGTTGGAAGTCGTCCTGAGCGAGGCATTCCTGTTCAAGCGCGAGCAATTCGCCAGCAGTCATCCGCTTGGCCGGAGCGTTCGCTTTGCAACGGACCACCGGCAGCCCGCTGGCCTGGATCTCGATCTTCGGCTTGGTGGACCGTGGCTTTGCAGCCGTTTCCGGTGCGGCGAGGCCGCGTTTTAGCAGATCCGCAGCCACCTCCTTGAGTTTCCGGCCCTCATGCACGGCACGGAGTTTCAGCTCCCGCACAAGGTCGGGAGGAAGATCGAAGGTTGTTTTCATGCGGGAATTTTACTGGTTTGCTGGTTTCTCGTCAAGATTTGATCGTGAGGTCGATACTCCAAGCGAATGGGTGATGTCGGGTTGGTTGCGCTGGCGTTCGAGAACCAGCTCCCAGTAATCGCGGAAGCAGGAAACGAGGCGGATGTCGAATTTCACCCAGCCGTCGGTGATGTCGCCGGATTCGATCAGGTCGATGACCGTGAGCAGCATCAACGGCTTGTGCGGCGCGATGCCGCGCGCTGCGGTGCGTGCGGCATTGAGGTTGGCGAGGCGGCCGAGCCAGTGGGAAGACGCAAGACTGGAAGACTCAAGATGAAGTTCCCGGCGCGATTGCTCCCCCGAAATCACTGTGAGGAGCCGGGTGACTTCCGGGGTGACTTCCGGGGTGAGCGACCGAGCGAATCGGAAGGTGACCACGGTGCAGCTTCGTTGGACGATCGGTACCCGGATCCGCCGCCGATGGAGCAGGTGCCCGGCGGGTGGATGTTGCCCGCGCCGTATTTCACCACCTCGATCCGCAACCGGCAGAGCGGCGACTGCGATTGTTATGTGTTGGGTCAGTCGCCCGACGGCGCGACGACCGCCCGCTTGGTGCAAGGCGAGCTTCATGCGCGGCTCGCCCGCGGGCCGGAGCCGGTGCTGGAGGTGTGGCTCGCGTGACTGGCGGAGTGGACGAGTCGGGAAGCGTGAGGGGGAAGCGCGGCGGTCATTCCCGCACGAGCCGCACGACGGTGCCGAAGGGGAATGTTCCGCTTGGCCGTCCTCCCGGGCTGACGACCCAGAGGACGGGGTGATCGGGTGTTTCCGGGGGAAAGGTGCCGAAGCCGTCGGTGAGGTAGACGAGGACGGCGTGGTTGTGGTTGTGGTGAGTTTTTTCGATGTGGTCGAAGAAGGGTTCGAAGGAGGTGCCGCCACCACCGAGGGGCTTTTCGAGGTCTTCGTGATCGGGCGTGAAGGGCCCGTGCAGAGTGGCATCGGCGTAGTAGAGTTCGCAATCAATCTGCGGGTAGAGTCGGAGGATTTCGCGAACCTCGCCGAGGAAGCATGCGAGTTGCTCGTCGGTGATGGAGCCGCTGGTATCGATGGCGATGCGGACCGATACTGATTCGCCATCGAGGGCTTCGAGATAGAGGCCCCGGCCGATGAACCGGCGGTCAAAGCCGGTGAAGTCCACCGGCGTACGAACCAGAAATCGCCAGAGGGCGCTGCGCCAGTCGACTTGGGATTCGGTGATGCCATCGATGAGCCGCTGCAGCCCGTCTGGAAGGTCTCCCTGGCCTTGCATGCGGGCCATGGTCGCGGCTTCGTGGAGGGACCTTTGCCAGTGGGCTTTGGTTTCCTTTTCTTGGCTTGGGTCGGGTGCTTCGTCGCCCGCTTGGATGTCGGCGCCGATCCATGTGATGGTGGGAGGATTCTCACGCGTGCGCAGCACCTCATAGACTTCCTCGACCTCGTGATTCTCCAGTTGGGCATCAATGCAGGGGTTGAGCGGCAGCTTCAGGCCCGGCTCTTTGCGGATCATGCCATTGATCACGATGTCGGCGGCAACATTCCACAGGTAGGGATCGCGATCACCGAGGCGTGAGTGGTGAAGGAGTGCGCAGTGGAGAAGCTCGTGCACCATCACGGCATCGAGTTCCGCTGGGGCGAGGCTGTCGACAAACTTGGGATTGAAGTGGACGCTGACGCCATTGGTGCAGGCGGTGGGGATGCGATCATTGAGTCCGTACCGCAGAAAAAGCGCCAAGGCCCCGAAGAAGGGGGTCTTTTTGCGAAGCCTGAGGATGCAGGCCGAGAGCTTGTCATCCTGCGGGGTCATGCGTCGTCCGGGGTCATCACATGGCGGAGGAAGCGAGCCATTTTCGCATCGCTGGCGAGGATGGAGGCAAGCAAGCCGATCTGATTGCGTTTCACCGCACGGTCGTGGATGCCGTGGATGAAGAGCTGGCACCATTCGGGGCTGGCCTTGTCGAGGAGCCATGCAAAACCGTGGCGGATGGCCTCTTCGTTGGCAGCGCGCGCACTTAGGCCGATAGTGATGGCGTAGCGCAGCGATGGTTCTTCGGGGAATGGGATGTCCTTGCCGCCTTTGAGCAGGATCTTTTCGAGGTCGGGCAATTTTTTGCACAGTTTGCAAAAAGCATCGAACTCCGCCTCCGCACCGGGGCCAACCGCAGGACCAACGCTCATGCCGATTTCGTGGAGTTCCGAGGCAAGCTCCCACGAGCGGGATGAGGGCCATGCGGGGTGATTGGCATCGGGCTTGTGCAGGAGAGTGGGTCGGAAGGCTAGAAAGGCGAGCACATGTTCGTGGATGCCACGCATGCCCGCCCATGAACGGAAGCTCTCGAAGTGTGGCTCGACATGGTAGTGCAGGAAGCGATTGGCCAATGGGGTGGGCATGTCGAAGACGGCGGCACGATCTTCCTTGCGGTTGCCCGCGGCCCAGACGAACCAGCCATCGGGCACCGAGTAGTTGCCAACCGCACGGTTGAGGATGAGTTGCTGCGCGATGCCCTGGATGGCAGGGGCGGCCATGTTCAGCTCATCGAGAAAAAGAATCCCCTTGCCGCGATTTGGCAGGAACTCGGGTGGCAGCCACTTCGAAACCTTGCCATCGGCAACCGGCAAGCCGCGTAGGTCGGTGGGCGCAAGCTGGCTCAGGCGGAGGTCGATGAGGCCAAGGCCCGCATCCGTGGCCACCTGCGAAACGATGCTGGATTTCCCCACACCCGGTGGACCCCAGACCATCACCGATCGCTTGAGTCCGTGGTTAATGATATTTGTGAGGGCGCTTTGCAGTTGGGTCGGTGTCATGAGGGTGTGCTGTTGTCGTCTTCTTCATCGCTTTTGAAGTCTTCCAATTTTTCATTCGCGTATTCGCAAACCAGCGGGTGCTTGTCCTTGCTGAGAGCCTCAAGGATCGCGGGGTCGCAGATGTTTTTTGCGAGCATCGCGCGGACATACCAGCAGCGGTCCTTGGACATGCGGAGGCTGCGACGTTTGCCAATGACATTCGAGGATGCGACGATCGCGCGAATGTAGGGATTGCGGTGGGCTTCCAAGTCCTTGAGCACTCCCGTTTTTTTATCCGACCACTTTGCGGTTTCCCTGGCGGTGGTTGGAAGAAATCGCTCGGTCAATTCCCGCTGAACCTCGGGCGATGGATCCTTGATCAAGCGTTTAAGAATCCTTGGCGAGGCATCGTATGCACCGGCCAAGATAAGCCGAACCTCATGTGCGGGATCGGCGGCGATTTTGGCCTCAAGTCTATTGAGCACCCGATCGTTCATTACTTTGAACGGGCTGAAGTCCAGCGATCGCGCGATGATCTCGGCCGCCTTGCAGCGGACCAGCAGACGCTTGTCATCGAGAAGACCGTAATCGGTGGTGAGGTTCCAAGAGCGGCGCCGCAGAACATTGAGACGGACGCGAACTGACTTGTCCTTGCCCATGCGATCGACCTCTTCGCTCGGCAAACGGTAGTCATCGAGGATTCTCGCGCGGAATTTCACACACGGGTCGTGCGAGAGGATGGTGAGAATTTCGCTGATTTTCCGTCCCTTGTGATCTCGCACATGTTTGTTGATGTAATTGAACACCGCCTCGCGCACCTCGATGGCTGGGTCGACGGCAAGCTTGTAGCGCAGGTCCTGCATGTAGGGCAGCGGAAGACCGGCGAGGACGACCCGGACCTTTGGGCTCGGGTGAGCAAGCCCCTGGCGCAGCAGGTCGTTTGAAGTGGCATGCTTCATGGCGATGCAGGCGGTTTCCTCATCGTCCATGCCCAAGAGGATTGAGAGTTGGGACTGACTCAGTTCCTTGTTGGCCGCAAGAATGCGGGTGACTTCGGGCCCGCAATGGATCAAGCGCTCGATCACGACCGGTGTGATGGAGCGATTGGCGGCGACCTCCGCACGCTCGGCCGACATCTGAGGGTCGTCAAAAAACGCGTCGATTTTCTGCGCGAGTTTTTCTGTGAGTTGGCATTTTGAAAAATTGAGTTTTTTCCATGCCTCCACGCGCACGTTTGACGCTGCATGGCTTGTGAGATCGAGCCTCAGCGAATCCGGGCAATCGACATTCTTGGCCACCAGTTCGCAGGCTTTTTCACCGTCCTTGAGAAGTTCGCGCCAACCGGTCTCCTCGGGGTCGATGCAGCCGCCGTTGGTCGCAAGTTTTTCGCGAACCAGCGGCGACGAATCCTTGGCCAAACGGATGTGGGCCTCCGCGCTCAGGCACTTTCTTTCGGCAACCGCCGCGCGAACCTCCTCGATCGCGTCGGTCGAAAGCGTGTCGGCGATCGGCACGCAGTGGGATTCGTTTTTGTCGTAATAGGCACTAGTCGGCAGAAGTTTCGTCAGAGCCAGACGGAGCTCAAGCTCGCTGTCGTTTGCATATAGGTGCAGGGCCGAGCTGCCGACTCTCGTGAGCATCGTTCTCCTCACAAGCGCTGAAGGATCGGTGGCGAGGTGACAATCGATCTCGTGAAGTTGGTCGCTCGCAATGGTTCTTTCCACCTCACCGCGCTCCCAGTAGGGGCGGAACCAATCGCTGCGCTCTTTTTCTGGAAACCATGTTTCAATTTCCTCGAGCCGCTCCTCTTTTCGCAGGGCACTGTAGAGGGCGAGCTTGTTGCTGCTGGGAAGCAATTTCGTAAACGACTCGCCGGTGGTGAAAGCGCGGTAGGAGAGGATCGGGTTGTCGAGAAGCGCGAACGGGAACCGCAGCCACAACCCGTGCAGCACGTCCTCCGGCGTGTTCGGGTTCACGGCAACGGCGTGCGCGATCCGCGGATCGTCGTGGTCGGCCAGCCGCGCAAGCGTCGCGGCATCCGCGGCGGGGTCGCGAGCCGTCGTCAGGGCGGTCTCGGGATCCATCGGCTGCGCCGTGGTGCCGGGTGCGGCTGATTCGCCGGGTTGCGGGTCCGGCGGATCGTCGATGATCGAAGCGTGGGGATCGGATTTCATGGTTCGTGGTGTGTTTGGATCGGCACATGGCCCTTAAGGCAATCGACCTTGCGGAAGCGCAGCGGGTCCCAGGGGATTTCCATGCCGCACTGAAGAACGCGGAGGCCGGTGAGGAAGAGCCCGTGGCTGCCGTCGGCGAAGTGGACGACGTTGCGGACGTGGTAGATCCGGTCGCGCCGCAGCGGACCATCGGGAAAGGTGATCAGATACAGGGCGATGCGGATCCGGGAATCGGCCGGGCCCGTGAGGTCGGTGTTGACCGCGATCACGCGGTCGTCGGAACGGAAGGATGGCATGGTTGGGAGGGGGAGTCCGGGGTTGGATCAGCCGCATTCTGGCACAGGGGATGGGACATTTGTGGGGGCACCCCTGAAAATTTCCGGATTCACCGGATTCAACGCGGCATCGGGGTGGTTCCAGGGCAGTTGCATGTGGTGGAAATGCGATCCCCTCCCGGTCTGGATGAGGCAGTCCTGCCGGCCGCGGGTGACGTCGAGGAGGCTCGGGAAATCGAACGGGACGTCCTTCGGCGGCCGGCCCCCCGACGGGAAACTCCAGGTGACATCGAGCGGTTCGCCGATCCCCGGCCCATAGGTGAGCCGCACCATTGCCTCCCTGGCGCCCTCTTTGACCGCCTTGACGCAGGCCCGCCGCGCGGCGTAGGCGCCGGCCCGGTCGATGTGTGCCAGGTCTTTGCCGCTGAGGGCGCCGCCGCCGATCGGCACGCGCGGTCCGTAGTAGTCCATGACGAGCTTGCGTCCGGTCTGGCCGTTGTCGCTGTTGGAGCCGCCGTCGAGGAACGGCCCGTTCGGGTTGACGAGCAGGCGGATGCTGGCGCGATCGATCCGCCAGCGCGGATCCCTCACGGCGATGTCGCGCAGCCCGTCGAGGACGAGCCCGCAGACCGCTTGCTGGAATTCCATGAATGCCTGACCGGGCTTCTGCTGGAGTGTGACGAGCACTGTGTCGATGTGCCAGCGATCGGCTCGCCCGCGCAGTCCCGGTGTTTCATCGATGCGGACGACGAGTTTGCCGTCCGGCCCGTGTCCCTGGAGCGGCATGCCGTAGCCGCAGGCGTTGTCGAGGAGTTCGCGCAGTTCGTGGACGAGGAAGTGCTCCGGGCTGAGGAAGCAGGTCGCCTCATCGCCGCCGGCCCAGCCGATGACGACCGCCTGGTCGTTGATGTGGCGGGTCCATTCGCGCGGGTCGCGCACGATGCGGCAGACGTGGTCGTGTACCTGGTAGCGGTTCGCGTCGATCGAGTTGCCGGGGGAGTAGCCGACGGCTTGGCCGACGCTGCGGACGAGATCGGCGAACACCAGGTGGATCGGTTCGCGGGTGACGGTGGTGCCGGTGAGGAAGATCTGGTCCGACCAGGTGGCGACCTCGATTTGCCCGTAGGCCTCGGGATCGTGGCGGTACGCTTGGCAGAGGATTTCATCCGCGACCTGGTCGCAGAACTTGTCGGGATGGCCGCGCAGGACGGCTTCGCTGGTGCGGATCATGCTGGTTGTTGGTTGCTGGTTCAGGGAAGGCGCGGCAGCGAGGTGCAGGGGATGGCGTGCTGCTCGAAGAGGGCGCGGGTGCCGTCGGCCGAGACGAGGATGTGGAGTTCTTCCTTTGCGTCGCGGATTCCGGCGAGGAGGGTGGTGTTGACGGGTTCGATGTAGCCGTCGGTGATGACGAGCGACTTGCCCGGCCGTTCCCGCAGGATGTGTTCGAGCACGATGTTGAACGAGGTGCCGCCGGTGGATTGGGTGACGAGTTTTCCATCGACGAGCCGCGCGGGGGCGACCTCGTTGGAGAACGCGTGGAAGGGCGAGCGAATCCACTGGCGAAGTTGCCAGAGCAGGCCGGTGAGGAGGTTGAGCTCCTGGAACATCGATCCGCTCACGTCGAGATAGACGTTGACGCGTCCTCCGGGCTTGGTTTTCACGCCCGACCAGGCGAATTCGGGGAGGATCGGGTTCCATCGCGCGCGCAGTGAGGCGCGGCGGTCGGCACCGGTTGCGACCGGCAACAGGAAGCGGATCGGGAGTTCCTCGCTCGGGCGGCTACGCGGATCGGGCACGATGAGGTGCCGCAACAGGCGCATCACCGCCTTGCGCCACGAGCGCGCGGGGGGTTCTCCTGCCCATGCTCCGTCGGATGCCGGCGGACCCACGCAGTAATCACCCGGCCTGCGGAAGATGCCTTCCCCATCGAGCTTCTGCATCAACCGCTCGAGGCGCGCGCGGTTCGCCGGGTGCATCCCGTCGATTTCGCCGAACCCTTCAAGCCCGCTCAATTCGCCATGGTTGCCGATCAGGACCACCTCGCCCGGCAGGACCAGGTCATGGGCATCGAAGAGATCCAGGATGTCGTCGGCGAGCACCTTTGCCTCGACGAGTCCGATGCGGAAATATTGGATGGCAACTCCGATGCCCGATCCATCGATTGCCTCGGGGCCATTCCAGTTCCATTTGCCGATCAGCTGGTTCTTCGAGTCGGCGGGCTTGATGTCGCCGGGCGCGTGCGGGCGCAACAGCCAAACGGGATCGGTGTCGTTCTTCGGTTGGTAGAGCCTGCGGAACAATTCGCCGGAGGATTCGCCGAGTTCGCGTTGGACGATGTGGTTGATCACCGCGTCGAGCGCGAGGTTGACCGACGGGCTGTTGTGCTTGAACAGGCGGGTGTGGCCGAGCAAGACGTGGAGGAATTCGTGCAGCAGCGCCGCACGGATGTCGTCCTCGCAGAGGAGGTGTTCCGCGGCAAACTCCGGGTTCACCAACAGTTGCGGCGGGTCCTCGCGGAGGGTGACCGCGAGCGTCGGCACCCTGTCGGTGTAGACAAGCTTCGCCACCGAGAGGATGCCTTGCGATGCCAGCGGATTCTCGTCGATGAAATCGGCGAGTGCCGTTTCGAATTGATCGCGATCGAAGGTGCGCTTACTCATGATCGTCTTGGGTGAATGACTCCGCATCGCAATTCACGAGCCGGACGTGGCGGGACAGCCGCCGGTCCGACCAGATGATCGGCCGTTCCGGGCTGAAGAGCGCGCCGCAGCAGCGCCCGAGCACGAGTGCGGCAATCAGGTTGGCGCGCGGGGATCCGTTGTCTTCGCGCGACTTCGGGTCGTCGCAGTCGATGACCATCGCCGTGTCCTCGGGCAGCTCGTCGCGCCAGGCGTGCCAGGCTTGCTCGGCGGTGTTGAATCCGGCTTTGGCGAGCAGGGTTCGCACGAGTGACCGCCAGTCGCCGTCGGATGGAGCGGGGTCGATGCCGTACGCCTTGCCGGGGTTGAGTCCGAGCGATGCCGATCCGCCGCTGAGCAGGCGGCTCACCAAGGGCGTGGTGACGATGCGCGAGCGGGGTCCGCCGCTATTGGCCCAGTGGAGTTCCTCGCGCGGTGCCCGGATGCCCGCAGTGCAGCAGGCGCCGGCCGGCACGGGCAACCACGACGACACGAGACGGCGGATGTGTGCGAGGAGCGGAGTCATGGCTTGTTGGTGCGTGAGGTGAAGGGCTTGGCGGCGCGGATGGTTTCATCGAGCGTCCGCTCGAGCGCCTCGGGATGGTCGATCGGCAGTTCATGGGCGATGCAGTGGTAGAACAGCTGGGTCGCTCGCGTGCGGCGGCGTGGCGGCAGGCCCTCGAGCACCGCCGCACAAGCGGTGAGCGTCGGGTGTGGATTGGCTTGCGGTTCGAGACCGTCCCGCAGCCGCCACTTCGCCTCGCTTTGGACTTCGAGCACCGGAGCGGCGGTCTCGACCACGGCGGCGAGTGATTCCTGGCCAAAGTCATCCGGGCGTTGCTTGATCACGGGCAGCAACGCGAGTGCGAGGATCGCAGCCTCGGGTTTGGGCAGTTGCACCAGTGACTGGCGGATCGCCATGGCCGCGACATCGGGCGACGGCGCGTTGGCGAGCAACTCGGTGCAGCGCTTTGCAAGCCGGGATTCGGACAGCACCGCACTGAGCCAGCGCGATTCCTGACCGCGCGTGAGCAGGTCCCACGCGGTGGCGTGCGCCCCACGCAGCACCGAATCCTCCACGCGCACCCCCCAGCCCGGCTGGGGCAACGAGCGGGCGAGTGTGTTGTAGAACCCGTCGCGCCCGGGCACGCCGCCGCTGACCAGCGTCGAGGCCACGAGGTTGCGCGACAACAGCCGCACCCGTCGCGGGGAAAGCCGCACCGATGGCTTGAGCAGCTGCGTGGCCACGGCGGAGGCGTACGTCAATGCGGCCTCATGCAGTCGATCGGGTGCGTTCTCAAAGCGGCGCCGCCCTTCCTCGACCGCGCGGACCAGGCCGATCCCATCCACCGAGATCGCGCCGATTCCGCGGGCATCGGCGACCAGAGACCGGTCGTCCTCGGTCATCGCGTCCCAGTCGGGCACCTCGATGAGCAGCGCGAAGCGGTCGGCCAGCGCTTGGTCGAGCGCCACCGATCCGTCGTAGAACTCATCGCCATCCTCGGCCTCGCACGGGTTCATCGCGGCCCAGCGGTAGCGGAGATTCGGCAGGTCGAGTCCCTGGATGCGCCGTTCGTGCACCAGCGAGAACAACCGGTTCTGGTGTTCCGGTTTGCATCGGCTCAGTTCGTCGATGAGGACTGACTCCGCCTGCCAGACGGTGGCGGGTGTCTGGATGTAGCGGATCGACGCGCCGCCTTCCTCGGGATACGGGAAGCCGACCAAATCGTCGAACGCGATGAGGCTGGCGTTGTAATGCCGGTGCTCGAGGCCGAGCGCCTCGCTGAGCGAGTTGAGCAGGAAGGTCTTGCCGGTGCCGGCCTTGCCAACGAGCAACAGCGGATCGCCGGTGACGAGTGCGGTGAGGATCAGGTCCTCGACCTCGTCGTAGCCGTAGACGCCGAGCGATCGGAGCCAGCCCGGCGGCAGCAGGCGCGGCAGATCGGGAAATCCGTCGAGACGGATCACCGGTGTCTGCGCTTTCGCGTCCGGTTGATCCTGAGGTGATTGTTTTTGTTTACGCTTTTTCATGGTGGTTCATGGGTTCGCGGTTTTGCCGGAGAACGGCGGGGCCGGGGATTCGCCATTGAGGATCCGGAAGATCAGGTCGCGCTTGCGGCGGGCCTCCTCGATGTCCCGGGTTCCGAGGTTGGATCGGAAGCGCTCGGCGGTGCCTTCGCGATGGTGGACGGTGCAGTGGACCCACCATGTGCCATGGTTGTTCCAGAGGTGGTGGTTCGGGCCGTCGGTTTTCTGACGGCGCGACAAGGTCGGGGCGGTGATGCTCATGGGGTGATGTCGTGGTTCGGGTTGACGACATCGCGAGCCCCGGAAACGACAATGCCCGCGCCGATGGACATCAGCGCGGGCATCCGAAATTCGGGTGAGACTTTCGTTGGGCGGGTCTGTCTGGTCCCGCTCCCACATCCCGGATTGGTTACCGGAAGGCACCTTGGCGTCTCTGCCAGGTTGCCGGTCCGCGTTTGCACACGGACACTCGCGATGTCGGGGGTGACTATAGCCCCCCGAGCAGCCGGGTCAATGGAAATCGATCGGCTGGGTTGTCATCCGCTGAACAAAGCTTCAAGTGTTCAGTTTCAAGCGAATGCAGCGCCGGGTGAGAAGAGAAGAAGAGAGATTGGTAATTGGTAATGAGAGATTGGGGAAGAGGGGTGCCAGCGCGGAGCCGGGGAGCGTCGGCATCCTGCCGGCTCCGCCGCGCGTCCCGCGTGGCGGGTGAAAGAAACGTGAATGAAGTGCCGAGTGAGAAGTGGAAAAGAAGGGAGATGAGTTGTCGGTCATCGGTCATCGGTCATCAGGGGGGGCAGAGGACAGGTAACGGAGGGCGGAGTGCGGAGAGCGATTTCTTCCTCTTCTCTTGAAACTGACCACTTGAACCTTGAAACTTTTTCCTGATACTTCGCATCCGGGTTCGATGCGGATCAGGTGTTCTTCAATCCAAAAGCCTCGAGGATGAGTTCGGTGTCGCTCCAGTCGCGGATTCGCTGGTAGACGCCGTTGTGCGAGATGCCCACGCCTGTCTGGTTGAGGAAGCTGCGGATACTGTGTGCGGCCTCGACGACCTTGGTTGGTTCGCGCGTGGCGATGTGGATCACGAGAGTGTCTTCGAAGCGTGATTCGAATCCGCCCTCGGCGCGTTGGATGGTGAAGCCGGGAAACAGGGCGCCGATGCGCGTGCCGATGCCGGCGTATTCGATCGGATCGATGCGTCTGCCGTTCTCCGGCGAGCCGACGAACAACGAGAAGTGTCGCAGCGTGCGGGGATCGAGGATGCGTGTCGCGGGATTGGCGAGCGCCTTGCGCTTGAGGGTGCGACAATCGACGAGATCGATCCGCGCGGCATGGAAGTGGAAGAGCGCCTGTTGCTTGTAGCGCCGGCCGAGGCCGATGGCGGTGTTCTCATCGCAAGCGATGCCCCATCCGGGTTCCGCATGCGATGCGTCGGCGGAGAGTCCGATGACGCGGAACCGGGTGATTTTCAGCTCATGGATCTCGTCGAGCAGCCGGGCATCGGCCTCGAGGTTGTCTCCGGGATCCGCGGGTTTGCCGCCGGGGTTGTATGCGGTGATCACCCAGAAGTCGCCCGGCTTTCCCTCGGGGATGAATTCAAAGACCGTGTTCAGATATTCGGGATTCGCGATCGGATTCATACGCGGCAGGATCGATCGGACGAACCGTCGAAACAAGGCGAAGATCGGAATCAGGTTGTCATCCCCGGCCGCGTCACCGCGTGTGTCGTGCGCGCACCCAGTCGGCGACCTGTCGGTCGTCGTCGCCGGCGATCCAGACCTCGCGCAGGAAATCGGCGGGGTGGATGCCGCCGTGTTCGCGGAGGAACTTGCGGTCGCCGCCGCAGCCGAACATCAGGTCGGGGTCGAGCGCGCCGCGGAGTTTCGCGCGAGCTTTGGCAAGAATGCGCGGCAGGTAGGCGATGCCGTCGAGCGTGTCGCCGAAGGTCGGGATGGTGTCGCGGGTGAGCAGCACGTCCGGGCGAGGCTCGCCGGGATGGGCGAGCATCCAGTCGCGACGCACCGACGCGACGAGCAGCGCGGTGCCGGGCGAGGGGATTCCTTCCTCGCAAAAGTCCTCCACGAAATCGAAGAACTCGCGCTGGCGGCAGCCGATTGATTCGAGGAACGCGAGGTCGTGCGCAGTGTAGTACGTGGCGAAGTCTCGATTGCCGCCGCGGTAGGCGGCGACGCAACGGTCGAAGAGATCGAGAAACGTGTCGTTCCAGTGCATGCGGATGGGAGGAGGGCGGGTCTTGGAGTGAAGGTGGCAACAAAGGAGAACTGTCGTCAAGCGAAGGCACGTGCGACCATCCGCGCGACGTCGGAAAAGACGCGTGGCTCGCCGAGTGGATCGGCTCCGGCTCCGATCGCGAGCATCGGCACTTGTTCGCGGGTGTGGTCCGTGCCGCGGTGATACGGGTCGTTGCCGTGGTCGGCGGTGAGGATGACGAGGTCGTCGTTGCCGATCCGCTCGAGGAAGCCGCCGAGCCACGCGTCGAACTCACGGAGGCAGGCGGCATACCCTTGCGGGTCGCGGCGATGGCCGTAGAGCATGTCGAAATCGACCAAGTTGGCGAGAAGGAAGCGGGGTGTGTCGGGCGGCTCGTTCCACAACCGGTCGATCACCGCCATTCCCTCGGCATTGGATTTCGTCGGGTGCGACTCGTCGAGGCCGCTGCCGGCGAAGATGTCGTGGATCTTGCCGACTCCGGTGGTGCGGACTTTCTTGGACTGCAGCTCGTTGAGGACGGTGGAGGGCGGGGTGAGCGAGAAATCCCTGCGGTGGGCGGTGCGCTGGAAGTCGTCCGCCGTGATGCCGAGGAAGGGTCGGGCGATCACGCGTCCGATGCGGATGCCCATGGTGTCGATGGTGTGGCGTGCGGTGGCGCAGAGGTCACGGAGTCGCTCCAGTCCGAAGCGCTCTTCATGCGCGGCGATCTGCAGCACGCTGTCGGCGCTGGTGTAGAGGATCGGGCAGCCGCTGCGCAGATGCGCTTCGCCGAGGGACTTGAGGATTTCGGTGCCGGATGCGGCGAAGTTGCCGATGAACCGGAATCCGGCCGCCTCTTCGATCGCGGTGACCAACGCTGCGGGAAAGCGGTCGAAGGTTGCGAATGCCTCGTCGAGCACGCAACCCATGAGTTCCCAGTGGCCGGTGGTGGTGTCCTTGCCCGCCGATTGCGCGGTGAGGCGTGTGGCGAACGCGTTCTGTCGGGAGCGTTGCGGGTGTGGCGGACCGACGACTTCACCGAGACCGAGCGACATCAGGTAGGGAAGCTGCAATTCCGGGATGCGTTCGAACAGATGGCCGAGCGTGTTCGCGCCCTCATCACCGTAGTCCGCCGCGTCCGGCGCTCCGCCGCAGCCGACCGAATCGAGCACGATCACCAGGGCGCGTTGCTTTGTGGTCATGTGCTTGGCCGCTTTGGGGCATGAACCGGATCCGCTCAAGCCAGTCCGACCGCACGCCGGACGCGGTCGAGCACCTTCGCGGCTTCGGCGCGGGCGCGGGTGACTCCTTCCGCGAGCACGCGCTCGACGTAGCCGCGGTCGGCGAGGATTTCCTCCCGCCGCCGGCGCATCGGTGCGAAGAAATCCCAGTACGCGTCGGCGAGCTGTTTTTTGAGATCGCCGTAACCGGTGCCGCCTTGGTGGAACGCGTGGACCAGCGACGCGTGTTGAGATTCATTGGCGAACAACGGGTGCAGCGCGAGAATCACCGAGTTGTCGGTGGGTTTGGGTTCCTCGACTGGTGTCGAGTCCGTCTTGATGCGCATGACGAGTTTTCTGAGTTCCTTTTCCTCGCCGAAGATCGGCAGCGTGTTCGAGTAGCTCTTGCTCATTTTGCGGCCGTCGAGGCCGGTGACCACCGCCGTGTCGTCGCGGATGATCGGTTCGGGGACGATCACGGTGCCTTCGCCATAGGTTTCGTTGAGTTTCACCGCGAGGTCGCGCGCCACCTCGAGGTGTTGCTTCTGGTCCTTGCCGACGGGCACCTGGTTGGCGTCGTAGAGCAGGATGTCCGCGGCCATGAGCACCGGGTAGGCGAAGAGCCCGTGGTTGGGCGAGATGCCTTGCGCGGTCTTGTCCTTGAACGAGTGGCACTTGTTGAGCAGGCCCATCGGGCACACGGTGGACAGGATCCAGGCGAGTTCGTTGACCTCCGGCACCGCGCTCTGGCGGAAGAAGACGGCGCGCGCCGGATCGAGCCCGCAGGCGAGGAAATCGACGGCGAGTTCGCGCACGTTCTCGCGCAGGGCCGCGGGATCGTGCGAGGAGGTCATCGCATGATAATCCGCGATGAAGTAGAATGCCTCGCCCAACTCCTGCAGGCGCACGGCCGGCTCGATCGCGCCGAAGTAGTTGCCGATGTGCAGTTTTCCGCTGGGCTGCAGGCCGGTGAGGATGCGCATGGCCGCAGGATGGAATCCGGACGCGCTGGCGGTCAAGGTCGATGAACCGCGGGGTGAGAAGGTTCAAGTGGGGGGAAAGTGTTCAGTTTTAAGTGTTCAGTTTCAAGTTGGGGGAGAGGTGTCGGCACGACTTTCGTCCTCTGTCCTCAGCATCCGCAAACCCCGCGGGGTGTGACGGGGGAGAGGGTGAAGATGCCGGTGTGCGGATGTCTCAGTGTGATGGCTGAGGAGTGGGAAGGCTATCGAGGAAATCAAGTGGGCTCATCGCGGGAACCGGTGAATGAATGAAATCCCTGACATTACGGGTGACAATCGCACAGCATGAGCACGAAAGAGCGGTCATGGCGGTGACCGCATCCTCAAAATCGTTCATCGGCAGAGTGCGGGCGGTATGCCAGTCCGCTGCCAGGAGATTGCCGATTTCGAAGTGACTGAGCAGTCGGTCCATCGCTTGTTCGGCATCCGGACGCGAGCCGTATTTGCGGATGAGATAATAGAGCGTGGTGACTGCATGCGCCGGGAGCAGACCTTGCGTCTCGCCCCGCTCAACCGTTGCGAGAACTGCTGCCGACTCCGCGTAATGGGCGACGCGGTTTTGAAACACGTCCATGAGGACGTTGATGTCGATTACGACCCTCACCGATACTTTGTGTCGCGATGTCTGTTCCACTCCGCCCCGGAATCAACCTCCTCTCGAATGATTCCCGTGGCCGCCGTGACAGCGTCTGGCAACGGATGTTCCATCCTTCGTCTGAGGTTGTGCGCCTGTGCGGCGAGGAGTTCCTCGGCTGAAGTGCCATGTCTGCTCGAGTATCGCCTCAGGAAATCAAGGTCTTCGTCGGCCAATTGCACCATGATGGTCGCCATGCGTTGAATTTACGACGATTGGACCGTCGGTTCAAGGGCTGTGTCAGTTGAATCGCCGAGGTTTCTTCCCAATCACGCTCAGGCTCCTGCGGCTGGATCGTAGTCCTTGGGTGCGCGGACGATGCGGTCGACCGCGTTTTTCGTGACGAGGTTGCCGCCGGATCCGCGGCTCTTCACGCCGAACTCGGCGAAGTGCAGCGGGCGCACGAGGCTGCGCATGCGCGGGGCCGGCTTGAGGTGGACGAGAAGCATCTGGGCGGCGCTTTCCTCCTCGGTGGCGTGGACGGCGAGGTAGAGCACGCGTGTGCCGGCTTTGCCCTTGGTGAGGTCGTACTCCTTGTCGCGGGTCACGCCGCCGACAGTGAACCGTTTGGCGAGCACCGGCCCGTCGCGGCCGTCACGGTAGATCATCGAGTAGATGAGAGGTTCGTCCTTGCGGAAGACGGCGACGCGCAGCGGCTTGTGGCCGATGAATCCCTTCTCGGCGACCTTGGTGACGCGCATCTTGCCCTCCTGGGTGAACGAGATGATGTCGTCGATGGTCGAGCACTTGCCGATCGGTTCGCCGTCCTTCTTGATTCCGTATCCGGCGAATCCATGTTTGGCATCGAGGTAGAGCGTCTCGGTGGCGGCGATGACCTGGGTGCGGTCGACCCGTTCGAATGAGGTGATTTCGGTCCGGCGCTCGCGTCCTTTGCCGTGTTTCTTACCGAGTTCCTCGAACCAGCGGATCGCGTACTTGGTGAGGTTGCGCAGGTGTTTCTCCGCCTCGGCGATCGAGTCTTCCAACTGCCGGATCTCTTCGTCGGCCTTGAACGAATCGTACTTCGAGATGCGTTTGATGCGGATCTCGGTGAGGCGGACGATATCATCGCCGGTGATCTCCCGCTTGAATTGTTTCTTGTACGGCTGCAGCCCCTTGTCGATCGCGGCGAGCACGGCCTCCCAGGTTTCGCACTCCTCGATGTCGCGGTAGATGCGTTTTTCGATGAAGATTTTTTCGAGCGAGCTGAAGTGCCATTTCTCCGAGAGTTCTCCGAGGCGGATCTCGAGTTCGAGTTTGAGTAGTTCGCGCGTTTTGAGCGCGTTGAGCTTGAGGATGTCCGACACGCCGAGGAAGCGCGGCTTGCCCTCGGTGATCACGCAGGCGTTGGGCGAGATCGAAAGTTCGCAATCCGAGAATGCGAAGAGCGCGTCGCGGGTCGTTTCGGGGTCCGCACCCGGCGGCAGGTGGACGAGGATGTCGGCCTCGGCTGCGGTGTTGTCCTCGATGCGCGCGATCTTGATCTTGCCCTTGTCCGCCGCGGCGACGATCGACTCCATCAGCGCGCCGGTGGTGGTGCCGTATGGGATCTCGCTGATCCGCAGCAGTCCCTTTTTCTCCATCGAGATGCGCGCCCGGACGCGCACCTTGCCGCCGCGCATGCCGTCGCGGTACTCGGAAGCGTCCATGATGCCGCCGGTCGGGAAGTCGGGCAGCAGTTCGAACGGCTCGTTGCGCAGGGCGGCGATCGATGCGCGGACGAGTTCGTTGAAATTGTGGGGTAGTACCTTGCAGGCGAGGCCGACCGCGATGCCCTCGACTCCTTGGGCGAGGAGCAGCGGGAACTTGACGGGCAGGGTATCGGGTTCCTTGCGGCGTCCGTCGTAGCTGGTGAGCCAGCGGGTGGTCTTCGGGTTGAAGACCACGTCGAGCGCGAATTTCGTCAGGCGCGCCTCGATGTAGCGCGGGGCGGCCGCGCCGTCGCCCGTGAGCGTGTTGCCCCAGTTGCCCTGGGTGTCGATGAGGAGTTCCTTCTGGCCGAGCTGGACGATCGCCGCGCCGATCGACATGTCGCCGTGCGGGTGGTAGTTCATCGTGTGGCCGACGATGCCCGCGACCTTGTTGTAGCGGCCGTCGTCGATCTCGAACATCGCGTGCAGGATGCGGCGCTGCACCGGTTTGAGTCCGTCATCGAGGTGCGGCACGGCCCGCTCGAGGATCACATAGCTCGCGTAATCGAGAAAATAGTCCGAATACATGTCGCCGAGCGAGGCGTGTGTTTCGGGCCGGTCGGTCATGGGCGGGGCGATCGTTAGCGACGGGGGCGGCACCGTGCAAGCGCGGTCGTCGCGCGCGCGGCATGCGCCCTCGCCTGGGAAAAGAAAAACCCCGGCCGGATGAATCCGGGCCGGGGTTGAAATCGGGAAATCGGCAGTGCGGATTATTCTTTCTCAAGGCTGTCGGCCTCCATCGGGCCGTCGGCGTTGCCGCCTTCGGCGGCCGGGCCCTTGCCTTTCCCGCCTTTGCGGTCTCCGCCGCGCTTGCCGCCCGGGCGGCCTTCGCCGCGTCCTTCCGGACGCGGTGGTTTCGGCATGGCGGCCCGTTCCTCCTCGGAGAGTTTACCATCGCCGTCCTTGTCGAACTTCTTCATCATTTCGGCGCGCTGGCCTTCGCGCAGTTTGGCGCGTTCGTCCTCGGAGAGCTTGCCGTCACCATCGGTGTCGTATTTCGCGAGCATGTCCTTGCGGCGCTGTTCCATCTCCTGCTTGCGCGACTCGCGCATTTTGGCGCGTTCGTCCTCGGAGAGCGTCCCGTCGCCATCGGCGTCGTACTTGGCGATGGTCTCCTTGCGATTGGCTTCCGCGCGTTCGCGGAGCGCGTCGCGCATCGACTGGCGTTCTTCTTCCGAGAGTTCGCCGTTGCCATCCTTGTCGAATTCCTTGACGAGTTCCGGTGGTGGTCCGCCACGGGGTGGAGCGGGTGGCGGCGGGGTGGATTCGGCGCGGGTGGCGACGGTGCCTGCGAAGAGCAGGGCGAGCAGGGAGGATTGGATCTTCATGGGGGTCGGGGTTGGTGGCGGATGCGAAAACAAGGCATCCAAGGAATGAAACACCGCCGGAGGCCGGAGGTTTCTGTAAAATCGGCGGATGACGGATTGAATTGCCAGGCGGCCCCGGGCGGTTTTGGATGAGCCCGCCCATGGAGGGAATGTCGAAGCCAGTTGCGGTGTCTGCGAAGTCCGTTTTCCTGCGGCGTTCCGCCAGCACGCTTTTTTTGTGGTCGGTGGTGGCGGCGGTGTTTTTCAGCCACCGGGCATGGGCGTTCGGCGGCTTGCTGACCGTGCTTACGGTCTTGGCCACCATCGAATTGTTCC
>Ga0169931_10003415_pt1 | contig 25199 bp, 16 predicted proteins | sample Kivu_15m_20L_FD_129675 | JGI IMG/M metagenome (GOLD analysis project Ga0169931, IMG submission 129675) | Freshwater microbial communities from Lake Kivu, Western Province, Rwanda to study Microbial Dark Matter (Phase II) - Kivu_15m_20L... | ecosystem: Environmental > Aquatic > Freshwater > Lake...
CAAGGCCTTCGGCTTCGTGCAGGTGCGCTTCACGGCGAACGCGGGCTACGGCGGCGCGCAACGCACGCCCGGCACCGACGTCCTGTGGGGCACCGAGGTCCGCCGCGCGCAGCTCTTCGTGACTGGTCAGCTCACGGGCCCCGACCTCACGTGGCTCATCGGCCTCACGGTGGGCTCGTACAACGACCCGGTGCCGTTGCAGGAGCTCGCGGTGGACCCGGACGCCGTGCTCGGCACGCCGCCCGGCATCAGCTACCTGAACGTCACGAAGCAGTTCGGCGGCGGCTGGTACGGGCAGGCGGGCTCCATCTTCACGCCGTTCACGTACGAGAGCCACCTGTTCTCCACGGCGCAGACGCAGATGGGCGAGTGCTCGATGATCGAGTGGCTCTTCACCGCCGACTTCACCACCGGCGTGAACCTGGGCTACTCGGGCGAGCACGTGCAGTGGCAGCTCTGCTACGGCGACCAGATCGGCACCGCGCCCAGCGCGTGGAACGCGGCCACCAACCAGAGCGTCGCCGTCACCAGCCGCCTGAACTGGAAGCTCTGCGGCACGTGGGACCAGTACGCGCTCGAGACCAGCTTCCCCGGCCAGACGTTTGGTGCGTTCCTCGGCGTGGCGGGCCGCTACCAGAACGGGCGCGCCATCAACCCCGCGGCGCTCGGAGGCCTGAACCCGCGCGCGGCCACGGCGGACCTGGCGCTCATGTTCGGCGGCGCGAACCTGATCCTCCAGGGCATCTGGGCGTACGAGTGGGTGGAGCCCGACGCGTCCAGCTGGGGCGGGCTGGTGCAGGGCGGGTTCTTCCTGAACGACGTGATCGAGGCCTTCGGCAGCTTCGCCGCGGCCGACGTGGCCGGCCTGCAGGGCATGGTGCAGGCTGGCGTCAACTGGTACATCAGCCGCCAGTCGCTGAAGGTGACGGGGCGGGTGGTGGTGCCGGTCTTCGGGAACCCGCAGGGCCTCACCACCGAGGTGCTGCCGCCGCAGGGCCTGGCGGGCGGGCCCACCCCCAACAACAACGTCTCGGTGGTACTGCAACTGCAGGCGGAATTCTGAGTCGGCCCGCGCCGCAGGGCGATCTTTCCGGACTTCGCTTCAGGACCTCCGTGGGTCCTGCCGATGGTGTGTGGGTTAGGATCCGGTCCCCGATGCGTCACCCCACAGGGCATTCCGCAGCTTTGGCGTGCCTCCTGGCCTCCGTGGCCGGGGCGTCAGCGGTGGCGCAGGGACCCGTCGGCGCGGCGCCTGCCTCCGGCGGCGTCCTCGACCGCCCCGAGCCCTCGGTGTCGGACCTCCTGAAGCGGCTCGACACGCTGGAAGAGCGCAACAAGGAGCTCGAGACCCGCGTCACCGAGCTCACCCGCGAGCAGGGCGAGGAGTGGCTCGGCGAGCAGCGCGCGTCGCAGATCCGCGACGTGGTGCGCGACGTGCTCGCCGACGCCGACCAGCGCGCGAGCCTGCGCGACGGCGGCATGACCGCCGGCTGGAACGACGGATTCTTCCTCGCCAGCAACGACGGCCGGTTCCGGATGAACTTGGGCGGGTTCGTGCAGTCGCGGTTCATGCTGAGCTCAATTCGCCAGGGCTCGTTCAACGGGCTGAACGGCGCCGACCAGTTCGTGTTCGACCGCCAGACGAATCGGTACGGCTTCGACATCCCCAACGTCCAGCTTTGGACCGACGGGCACGTGTTCAGCCGCGACTTCCAGTACATGGTGAAGGCGCGCTTCTACCAGCAGGTCGAGACCGAGCTCAACAAGGGCGCCGCCATCAACGCGGCCACGCCCGGCGGCGCCGACTACAGCCAGTTCGAGCTGCTTGATGCTTGGGCTCGCGTCAACCTCGACGACCACTGGGCCGTCCGGTTCGGGCAGTTCCGCTCGCCCTTCTCCCGCGGGTTCCTCGTGCTGGAGCAGTACCAGATGTCTGCCTCGCGTTCGGTGGTCGACTACCACTACGCGCTCGGCTACACGCAGGGCTTGGAACTCGAGTACGCGGCGGACGAGGCGCGCGTCCGGATGTCCGTGAACAACGGGGCACAGGACAACCTCCTCGGAGACTCAAACGCGAGCTACGGCGCGTCCATCTTCAAGCTGTACCCGACCGGAAGTTACGGTGCGCAGAACGCTCCGTCGTGGGCGCAGAACGCAACGTACAGCTTCACCAGCCGCGTCGACTGGAAGCCCTCGGGAGCGTGGGACCAGTTCCAGAGCTACACCAGCCCCGCGATGGAGGAGTTCGGCCTCTTGCTCGGCTGGGGCTTCCACGTACAGCAGTCGTTCGCGTACCAGCCGAACAACTCGACGGTGAACATCACTGACCCGTCGAACTTCTGGGTGGGCACGACCATCGACGCCCAGGTCAACTTCGGGGGCGCCTCGTTCTACGGCGCGTTCTTCTACAACTACCTCAGCGCCCCGGGTGCGATCCAGCCGGGCTTCGGCGGGCCGAGCGGGCAGCAGCCCAACACCCAGTTCCTCGACCTCGGTGAGTTCAGCATCTACGCGTTCCAGACGCAGGCGTCCGTCTACATGATGCCGAAGGTGGAGCTCTTCGGCCGGTACGAGTTCGGCATCATCAGCGGCATCAACAACACGACGATCAGCGCGCAGAACCCGGAGCTCGCGAACCCCGAGCCGATGAATCTCCTCACCGCCGGCGTGAACTGGTACCTCGACGGGCAGGACGTCAAGTGGACCACCGACCTCGGCTGGTCCATCACCGACCTCCACCCGTGGTTCGCCGACATCGAGGCGGGCTGGCGACCGTCCCGGAGCGACGAGATCGTCTTCCGCACGCAGCTGCAGCTCATGTTCTGAGCCCGTCCCGCGCGGACGGGGCCGGGGCGCGATTCCCTATCATTTCGGGCCCATGCCCGCCGTCCATCGCGTCGAGGTCCGTCCGAAGCCCGGTCTGCGGGACACGCGCGGCGAGGCCGCGTCGCGCGCGGCCGTGGCGGCCGGGCTGCCTGCGCCCGACCGCGTCGAGCATGCGTCCGTCTACCTGCTCGAGGGCGACCTGACCGCCGCCGAGCTGCGCCGCGTGGCGGACGAGCTGCTCGCCGACCCCGTCACGCAGGCCGCGCTCGTGCAGCCGGCGCCGTCGGCGGGCGGCGTGCCCGTCGCCGAGCGGCGCCCGCGCCTCGACGCCGTGGTCGAGGTCCATCCGCTGCCGGGCGTCACCGACCCCGCGGCCGAGAGCGTCGAGCTCGCCGTCCGCTCGCTCTTCGGGATCGACGTCCGCGTGCGCACCGGCGACCGCTACGACCTCGCGGGCCTCGCGCCCGCGGCCGCCGCCGAGCTCGGCGCGCGGGTCCTGGCGAACCCCGTCATCCACGGCATCCACGCCGAGCCCTGGCACCCCGAGCGCTTCCCCGCCGGCACGCCGCGCGAGGTGCGCGTGGTGGAGGTGCCGCTGCGCACGCTCTCCGACGCCGAGCTCGAGCGCCTGAGCCGCGACGCGCACCTCTTCCTCTCACTCGAGGAGATGCGCGCCATCCAGGCCGAGTACCGCAGGCTCGGCCGCGAGCCGCGCGAGATCGAGCTCGAGACCCTGGCCCAGACCTGGAGCGAGCACTGCGTCCACAAGACGCTCAAGAGCACCGTGCGTTACCGCGAGGCGAACCTGGCGCCGGGCCAGCGCGCGCTCGCGGGGCAGGCGCTCGCCGGGCGCGAAGGCCACGAGCCCGCCGCCGACGGCTCGGTCACCGTGCGCAACCTCCTGAAGCGCACCGTCGCCGCGGCCACGCACGAGCTGATCGACCCCGCGCGCCCCGACCGCATCGACTGGTGCCTCTCGGTGTTCGTCGACAACTCGGGCGTCATCGCCTTCGACGACGTGCACGCCGTCTGCTTCAAGTGCGAGACGCACAACCGCCCCAGCGCCATCGAGCCGTACGGCGGTGCCGCCACGGGGATCGGCGGCTGCATCCGCGACATCATGGGAACGGGCCTCGGCGCGAAGCCCGTCGCGGCCACCGACGTCTTCTGCGTCGCGCCGCTCGACACGCCCGACGTGCCCGCCGGGTGCCTGCCGCCGCGGCGCATCCTCACGCAGGTGGTGGCCGGCGTGCGCGACTACGGCAACCGCATGGGCATCCCCACCGTGAACGGCGCGGTGTGGTTCGACCCGCGCTACGTGGGCAACCCGCTCGTCTTCTGCGGCGTCGTCGGCGTGATGCCGCGCACCATGGTGAAGGGCCAGGTGCACGCGGGCGACCGCATCGTGGCGATCGGCGGCCGCACCGGCCGCGACGGCATCCACGGCGCCACGTTCTCGAGCGCCGAGGTCGAGCACGGCCACTCCAGCGAGTTCAGCCACGCGGTGCAGATCGGGAACGCCATCACCGAGAAGAAGGCGCTCGACGCCATGCTCGCCGCACGCGACCGCGTGGGCGGCCCGCTGTACCGCGCGGCCACCGACTGCGGCGCGGGCGGCTTCTCGAGCGCGGTGGGCGAGATGGCGAAGGACACGGGCGCCACGGTGCACCTCGACCGCGCGCCCGTGAAGTACGCGGGGCTCACGCCCACCGAGGTGTGGATCAGCGAGGCGCAGGAGCGCATGGTGCTCGCCGTTCCTCCCGCGAACGTCGCCGAGCTGCGCGCCACGTGCGAGGCCCACGGAAGCGAGCTCTGCGAGCTCGGCGAGTTCGGTTCATCCGACGGCACCATCCGACTCCTCTGGAACGGGACCGAGGTCGGCGCGCTCGACACGCACTTCCTCCACGAGGGCGTCCCCATGCCCACGCGTGAGGCGACGTGGGACGCCGCGTGGAGCGCGTCGCAGCTGCCGCCCGCGGGCGACGGCCGCGGCGTCGGCCCGCGCCTGGTCGACACGTGCCGCACGCTGCTTTCCCACCCGAACCTCGCGAGCAAGGCGTGGATCATCCGCCAGTACGACCACGAGGTGCAGGGCGGCAGCGTCGTGAAGCCCCTCGTCGGCGTGGGCGAGGGCGGCCCATCGGACGGAGCCGTCATCCACCCGGTTCCCGGCTCGCCTCGCGCGCTCGCGATCGCCAACGGCCTCGCGACCGGCTGGAGCGCGGACGCCCACGCGATGACGCTCGCCGCGATCGACGAGTGCGTGCGCAACCTGGTGTGCACGGGCGCCGACCCCGCGCGCATCGCCATCCTCGACAACTTCTGCTGGCCCTCGTGCGACGACCCGCGCAACATGGGCGCGCTGGTGCGCGCCGCCGAGGCGTGCTACGAGGGCGCCGTCGCCTACCGCGCGCCGTTCATCAGCGGCAAGGACAGCCTGAAGAACCAGTTCCGCACGCAGGACGGACGCACGATCATGATCCCGCCGACGCTCCTGGTCTCGGGCTTCGGCATCGTCGAGGACGCCGGGCGCGCGTGCACCATGGACCTCAAGTCCGCGGGGAACGCGCTGTTCCTCGTCGGCACGACGGGCGCGCGCATGGGCGGCAGCCACCGTTCGATGCTCGGCGCCGCGGGGCACCACGACGCGCGCCTGCCCGAGGTCGACCCCGCGCGCGGCGCGGCCACGGCGCGCGCGGTGGCTGCATGCATCGCGTCGGGCCTGGTCCGCGCGGCGCACGACCCGAGCGAGGGCGGGCTGCTCCCGGCCGTCGCCGAGATGTGCTTCGCGGGCGGGCTGGGAGCGTCCATCGACCTCTCGCGCGTGCCGGCCGCGGCCGACGCCCCCGACGAGTGCCGCGCCTTCGCCGAGGACCCGCACCGCTACCTGCTCGAGGTCGAGCCGGCGCACGTGGGCGCCGTCGAGCGGACGCTCGCGGACGCGGGCCTCGCGCACGCGTCGATCGGCTACGTGACCGACGGCGGGCACCTCGAGGTGGTGGGCGCACGCACTGCGCGCGAATCGATGGCGATCACGGACCTGCAGGCGGCGTGGAACGCGCCGACCGGAGGATGATGGACATGGACCACGGACCGCGCGCCCTCGTCATCACCGCCGCCGGCATCAACTGCGACCTCGAGCTGGTGCATGCCTTCGCCGCGGCCGGCGCGCGGCCCGAGGCGGTGCACCTCGAGGCGCTGGTGCGCGATCCGTCGCGCATCGACCGCTACCGCCTCATCGGCCTTCCCGGCGGATTCAGCTTCGGTGACGACGTCGCGGCCGGTCGCATCATGGGCGCCCTGATGCGCCGCTCGGTGTATCCGGCGCTCGTCGCCGCGATCGATCGCGGCGTGCCCATCATCTGCCCGTGCAACGGGTTCCAGATCGCGGTGCAGGCGGGCCTGCTTCCCGGCCCGGACGCGGGCGCCGCGTGGCCCGGATCGGCGGCGCGCCCCACCGTGGCACTCGCGCAGAACGCATCGGGGTCCTTCCGCGACGCGTGGACGCGCGTCGAGATCCCCGCGAACACGCGTTGCGCGTGGACGCAGGGGCTCGAGCTCGATGACGCGACCGGCCTGCTCCCGAGCGCGCACGGCGAGGGCCGCTTGGTCGCCGACGACGCGCTCCTCGACCGGCTCGAGGCCGACGGACAGGTGGCGGTGCGCTACCACGCGGCCGACCACTTCAACGGCAGCATGCGCCGCATCGCGGGCATCTGCGATCCCTCCGGCCTGGTGCTGGGCCTGATGCCGCACCCGGAGCGCTTCACCCGCTGGACGCAGCACCCGCGCTGGACGCGGCTCTCGGCGCACCAGCGCCGCGCCGAGCCGCTCGGGCTGCGCATGTTCCGAAACGCCGTCGAGCGCACGCTCGTCGCAACCTGAGCCGCGCGGCCGCCCCGCGCGCACGATCCGACGAAAGGACCCCTCCGTGCCCACCGCCTCCACCGCCACCCTCCGCTGCGGCGTCATCGGCGTCGGCAAGATGGGCCGCCACCACGCGCGCCTCTGGACGCAGGTCGCCGGATGCGACCTCGTCGGCGTCGTCGACTCGAGCGCCGAGCGGCGCCAGCAGGTCATCGACCAGTACGGCGGCCGCGGGCACGACTCGGTCGAGGCGCTCGTCGCCGCGGGCGTCGACCTCGTCACGATCGCCACGCCCACCGTGCACCATCGCGAGGCGGCCGAGAAGCTGCTCGCCGCGGGCGTGCACTGCCTCATCGAGAAGCCGCTCGCTCCCACGCAGGACGAGGCGCGCGCCATCGCCGACGCCGCGAAGCGCTCGGGCGCGCTGCTCCAGGTGGGGCACGTGGTGCGCTACGACCCGGTGATGGTCGCGATCCGCAAGCTCGGCCTGCGCCCGCGCTTCGTCGAGGTCGACCGCGTCAGCCCGATGACCTTCCGCAGCGTCGACGTCGGAGTCGTCCTTGACATGATGATCCACGACATCGACGTGCTCCTCATGCTCTTCGGCGCCGAGCCCGTCGACGTGCGCGCGAGCTCGGTGAGCGTGCTCGGAGAGGCCGAGGACGTGTGCAACGCGCGGCTCGAGTTCCCGCGCATGCCGGACGGCTACGCGCCGGTCGCGAACGTCACCGCGAGCCGCCTCGCGATGAAGACCGAGCGCAAGATCCGCGTCATGAGCGACGACACCTACGTGAGCGCCGACTTCGTCGACCGCAAGGGCACGGTCGCGCGCAAGGGCCCCAACGCATCGAAGATCGCCGAGGTGCGCGAGCTCCTGAAGCAGGGTGCCGATCTCAGCCACCTCAACTTCCTGGACCTCCTGCAGGTCGAGCCGCTCGGCGTCGAGCCGGGCGAGCCGCTGAAGCTTCAGGCCGAGGACTTCGTCGACGCGATCCGCTCGGGCCGCCGGCCGCTGGTCGACGCCGAGGACGGCTTCGCTGCCGTGCGCACCGCCGACCGCATCGTGGCCGCGGGCCGCGCGGCCGGTTCGAGGATGGTGTGATGGCGTCCGGGCTCACGGGCTCCGGGCCGGGCCTGCCGTGGTCGGAGGCGCTCCCGCCCGACGCGGACGTCGCGATCGTCGGCGGCGGGTTCAGCGGGCTGATGACGCTCGTTCACCTCGTGAGGCTGGTGCCCGGCGGGAGGTTCGTCGTCCTCGAGCGGCGCCCGCGCGCGCTGCCCGGCCCCGCCTACGGCGGGTGCGACCATGAGCACCTCCTGAACGTTCCCGCCGGCCGCATGGGCGCGTTCGCGGACGATCCGGGCGCGTTCCACCGCTGGCTGGAGTCGGTCCATCCGGGGCGATTCACCGCGGACGATTTCGCGCCGCGCGCGCTCTTTGGGCAGTACCTCACCGAGCTCGTGCGCTCCGAGCTCGTGGCGGCGCGCGGCCGGGTGTGCATGGTGCGTGACGCGGTGGTGCACGTCGATCGCATGCCCGCGGGCGTCGAGCTGCTGCTTGCGTCGGGACGCTCGTGCGCCGCGGGGAGCGTCGTCATCGCGCCCGGGCTGCCTCCCGCGCGCACCCCGTGGACCCACGTGGACCACGGCGCACCGCGCCGTTCGCTCGTGCCGGATCCCTGGGAGCCGGGCTCCTTCGCGGGGCTCGACCCGGGCGCCGAGGTGCTGGTGATGGGGAGCGGGCTGACGGCGATCGACGTCGTGCAGGGCCTGCGCCGCGCGGGCCACCGCGGGCTCGTGCGGCTCGTCTCGCGCCACGGGCGCCTTCCGCTCGCGCACGCCAGGCCCGGGGAGCCCGCGCCGGCCGTGCCGCGCGAGCGCTTCGCGGGCGGGCCGCTCCAGGTGCTGCGGACCCTCCGTGCGCTGGCGCGCGAGCGCGCCGGCCTGGGCCTCGGCTGGCAGGGTGCGCTCGACGCGGTGCGGCCGCACGTCACGTCGATCTGGCGCGCATGGACGCCCGCGCAGCGCCGCGCGTTCCTGCGCTCCGCGCGCCCGATGTGGGAGATCCACCGGCACCGTGCGCCGCGCGCGATCCTCGACGACATGGAGCGCCAGGTGCGGTCAGGCATGCTGACCCTCGAGCGCGGCGAGCTCGCCGAGCTCCGGGCGGGCGCCGACGGCGGCGTGCGCGCGACGTTCCGCACGCGCGCGGGCGCGTCCTTCGAGCGCTCGGCGGCGCGGATCTTCAACTGCATCGGCCCGGGCATGAGCGTGCGCGACACGGTCGACCCGATGATCGGCTCGATGCTGCGCTCGGGCGCCGCGGTCGCGGACCCGGTGGGCCTCGGCCTTCGCACGGACGAGGCGGGCCGCCTCGTGCGGTCCGCGGGCGACGTCGACGAGCGCATGCACCTCGTCGGCGCCCTCCGCCGCGGCGACCTGTGGGAGAGCACGGCCGTCCCCGAGCTGCGCGTGCAGGCGGAGGCGGTCGCCCGCGCGCTGTCCGGCCTCGCCCGCGCGCCGGCGAAGCCCGCCGGGTTCCCGCACGTCGAGGGTGTCCCGGAGGGCTGCGGCTGATGCTTGTCGGCAGCCACCTCAGCATCGCGGGGGGCATGCACCTGGCCATCGAGGCCGCGGTGCGGCTGGGGCTCGACTGCGTGCAGGTCTTCACCAAGAACCAGCGCCAGTGGAAGGTGAAGCCCCTGCGGCAGGACGAGGTCGACGCCTTCCGCGCGGCCGTCCGGGCGGCCGGGTGGGACCGCCATCCCGAACGCCGGCTCGTGAGCCACAACAGCTACCTCGTGAACCTCGCGTCGCCCCTCCGCGCGATGCGCGCGCGCAGCCGTGCGCTGCAGGTCGAGGAGATCGAGCGCTGCGAGGCGCTCGGCATCCCGTCGTGCGTCATGCACCCGGGCGCGCACCTGGGCACCGCGGGCGACCCGCGCGACGAGGCCGCGGGCATCAAGCGACTCGCCGCGGAGCTCGACGCGGTCCACCGCTCCACGCGCGGCTGCCGCACCGTCACGTGCATCGAGAACACCGTCGGGAGCGGCACGAACCTCGGCGGCCCGCTCGAGCACCTCGGGCGCATCCGTGCGTCGGTCGCGGACCCCGACCGCGTCGCGTTCTGCATCGACACGTGCCACGCGACTGCCTTCGGCCACGACGCGTCGACCCCTGCGAAGGCGCGCGCGTTCTGGTCGCATGCGCGCAAGGCGCTCGGCGCGGGCACGGTGCGCGTGATCCACGCCAACGATTCGAAGGGCGCGCTCGGATCGCACCTCGACCGGCACGAGCACCTGGGGCAGGGGACGTGCGGGCGCGCGTTCTTCGCGTCGATCGCGAACGCCGCCGCCCTGCGCCACGTGCCGGTGGTCATGGAGACCCCGAAGGAGGGCCGGTTGCGCGGGCGCGACCCCGACCGGGCGAACGCCGCATGGCTGCGCGCGTTGGCGCTCCTCATGGCCGCGGCGCTTCCCATGCTCGCGAGCGGCGGCTGCCGGCCGTGGGCCAAGCCCGAGAGCGAGGTGGCCGCGATGCGCGCGGGAACGGCCGTCGAGCCCACGCCCGAGGAGGCCGACCGCATGCGTCGGGCGCAGGCCGTGGCGCAGCGCGGCGACTACCAGCAGGCGCTGGTCGAGTTCCGATCGATCCTCGCCGAGAACCCGCGCCTGGTCGATGCGCAGCTCGCGGTGGGCCGCACCACCATGGCCCAGGGCGACCTGCGCGCCGCGCAGCGCTCGTACGAGGCCGCCATCCGCGCCGACCCGCGCAACGTGGACGCCCAGGTGGGGCTCGCGGGCGTGCACGCCGCGGCGGGCCGCCCGGACGACGCGATGAAGTGCTACCGGCAGGCGCTGGTGATCGCGCCCGCCGACCTGCGCGCGGTGCGCGGCGTGGCCGACATGCTCGAGGTCACGAACCAGTCGTCCGCGGCGCTTCCCTTCGTCGAGCGGCTGTGCGCCGACCCCGGCGCCGACGCCGACACGTGGACCCGGCTCGGGCAGGCGTACCTGCGCGCGGGCCGCAACGCCGACGCGACCGCGGCATTCGAGGAGGCCGTGGCGCTCGGCGAGGTGGGCCAGCCCACCATGGACGGCCTCGTGGCCGCCTACGCCGCCGAGCTCCGCTACGCCGAGGCCGCGAGCGCCGCGGGCGAGTACGCGCGCCGCTGGCCGACCGCCGCGGCCAGCGAGCGCGCCGCGTGGCTGGCGTTCCGCGCGGGCGACTACGGCCGGGCCATCGCGGCCTACCGCGCCGCCGCGCAGCAGGACCCCCGCAGCATCAAGGCGTGGAACGGCGTGGGCGTGTGCGCGCTGAACGCGTGGATCCTCAGTGACCGGCTCGATGGCGCCGCGCGCGAGGAGGCGCGCGGGGCGTTCGAGCGCAGCCTCGCGATCGAGCCCGCGCAGCCGCAGGTCACGAAGCTGCTGCAGTCATGGGCGCCGTGAATCCGCGCGCCGTGCGCCGCGTGCCTATCCTGTCCCCATGCCCGACGCCGCGCTGCTCGAGTGCTTCCCGTCCCCGACGGACTCCGCCTTCGTCATCGAGCACGTGAACGAGGAGTTCACGAGCGTGTGCCCGAAGACCGGGCACCCGGACTTCGGGCGCGTGATCGTCAGGTACCGCCCCGCGAAGCGCTGCGTCGAGCTCAAGAGCCTGAAGCTCTACCACCAGAGCTTCCGCAACGAGGGCATCTTCTACGAGGCCGTGACGAACCGCATGCGCGACGACCTCGCCGCGGCGATGGAGCCCGCGTGGATGCAGGTCATCACCGAGTGGAAGGGTCGCGGCGGCATCCACAGCCGCATCACGGCGACGTCGGGGCCGGTGCCGCCGGAGTGGGCGCGGGGATGACCATGGGGGCCGCGCCGGGGAAGCCCGGTGGAAGCCCGGCGGGCATGCGCCGCGGTGCGCGCGGCTGAAGCTGCGGGATCTCCTTGGCCTGCTCCGGGGTGAGCACGGCGCGCAGCCGGCGCAGCGTGCGCGCATCGAGCTCGCGCCGTTCGAAGCGCGCGTCCGACAGCATCTGCGCCGCGCCGAACATCGAGTCCATGCCCGTGCCCTCCTCCGAGTCCATCGCGGCATCCATGCGCGAGGCCTGCGCGATCGTCATCTCGGCGATGGCGTCGCATGACGCGCGATGGAGGGACGCGTGGTCGTTCCGGAGGGCGTCGAGCTGCGCGCGCTGCGCGCCGGACAGGTCGGTGAGCCCCCGCGCGCGGTCGACCGCGGGCAGCGCGTCGCTGCGGTCGCGGTAGGCCGACGGGACCGAGAGCGAGTACCACGCCGATCGGAACGCGCCGCGCATCGGTTCGGGAAGCGCGCCCTCCGCGGCGTCGCGGCCCGCGACCGCCTGCTGCGACACGGCCTGCCGTGCCTTGCCGAGGCGACCTTCCGTCTCGACACGCCGCTTCATGGACTCCTCGTCGAACGGGAACGCCTTCTGTGAGCCGTCGTCCGACTGCATGGCACGCATGTTGGCCGCATCGGCGCGCTCGAACTCGATGAGCGCCACGGATTCCGCGCGCACCGCCGCGCGGTTCGCCTCGATCGCCGCGAGCGCCGCGGGCGACCACGCCTCGAGCGCGCGTCCGGCCGCCTCGATCGCCGCGGCGTCCGCGCCCGATGCCGCCAGCGCGTCCGCCGGCTCGACGAACGCCCGCCGGCCGTCGGCGCCGCCGGTGCCCGGGTAGCGAAGCGCACCGGCGCGCGCTCGCGCGCGTCGTTCACGCTGGGCCTGCACCGCCTCGGGGCGCGGCGTGCCGAGGGCTGCCACGGCGTCGATGACCGCGTCATCGAGCGTGCCGAGCCGTTCGGTCCACTGGTCGATGAGGCCGACCGCCTCGCGGATGTCCGCGAGCGGCACCTCCGGGCGCTGCGGCGGAAGCCCCGGCGCCTGCGGAAGGTCGGGCACCGGCCATGCCACCGCGGCACCGTCGAGCAGCGAGCGGATCCGCGCACCGAGTTCGTCGTCGCTCGCCTTTGAGCGGTCGCGGTGGTCGCGCGCCACCTGGGCGAGCACGCCATCGTCCGCCGCGACGCCCAGCGCCGACGCGATCCGGCGCACGTCGTCGTCGGTCATCGGGGCCGGGATGCGTGCACCCGCGAGCGCGGACCGTTCACGGAAGTCCTGCATCGCCTCGGCATCGGGGACCATGTCGGCGAAGTCGCCCATGTCGCCGCCGAAGTCGATCGAGACGTCGTCGGCCGAGCCGATGGCGCCGACGATCATGACCTGGTTCGAGACCATGCCCTCGAGCGCATCGCCGAGCGCGATCGCCACCGCGCCGCCGGCCTCGCCGGCGTCCGGCGCGTCGCTCGCCACCGATTGCTCCTTATCCGTGCCCTCGGCGAAGCCCGACTCCCCCGAGGCGACCGTCACGGTGCTGAATGCGATGCTGACGCCGGTCGCGAGCGACGGGCCACCCGGGCCCGGTTCGCTGCCGGGAAGGCCCGGTTCGGCACTCGGGCCGAGGTCGAGCATCATCCCGCCGCCCTTGAGGGCCTCCGCCGGCTCGGCGTTCGCGAGGTGGAAGTCCTTGTTCCCTGGATCAAGCGCCGCGAGCGCCTGCCACGCCGTGCGGTCGGCCGCGGTGCGCGCCTCGACGAGCTCGGCCGGTGGGCGTCCGCCCGCCGCCTCGAACGCCTCGATGATCCGGAGCGTCGCGGGCCACCATGCCGCCCACCACGCGTCACGCACGCCCTCGAGCGCCGTGCGCCGCTCCGCGTCGGTTTCCGTGCGAAGGAGCTGGCCGATGGCGCGGCGCGGCGACTTCGAATCGGCGCTCATGGGCCAGATCGCCCGTGCCGCCGCCGCCTTCGCGTCCTGGAGCGCCGCGCCCGTGAGCACGCCCTCGAGCGCCGCCAGCGACTCGCGCTGCACCCGCGAGGCCTGCATCAGCGCCTCGCGTGCCTGCGTGCGGGTCGCGGTCACCCTCGGATCCGAGTTCGGTGCGCCGGCCGCCTCGGCGATCGCGAGCGATCGCTCCGAGCGCGCATCCGCCAGCCGCACCAGCGCGTCCGCCAGCCGGTCGAGCGATCCCGCGAGCGCTTCATGCGCACGGGCCACTTCCGTGCCGTCGATCGCCGCCGCGTTCACCGCGGCCACGGCGTCGGAATCCTCGATGCGCGCGCTGAACTCGAGGAAGCCGCTCTGGAACATCTTCGCTCGGATCACGTGCAGCCGCGCCACGCGGCGCTCGTGCAGCAGGGCCGGCTGCTGCTCGGGCCGTGCGATGGCGCCGAGCGACGCGAACAGGTCGTCCACCTGGGCAAGCAGCGACGTGCGCAGCGCGCGCATTGCCGCGCCCCGTGCCGCGACCGCCTCGCGCGATGGCTCGAACAGCCCCACTTTCCGTGCCGCCGCGTCCGCGGTGCGCTTCGCCTCGAACATCCGCGCCTGCGCGTCGTCGAACATCGCGTCCGCGGTGGTGCGCTGCGACGGGTCGAACCCGACCGCCTCGGCCACGCCGTCGAACTCGCGCCCGCTCATCACCACGCGGGAGCGGCGATCCTCCCCGCCCGGGAGCGCGATCTCCACCTGCGCGGACGACGGTGCCGCGGGAACGGCCGCGGCCATGGCGACCAGCGCGACGCACACTCGGGCTGCGCCGCCGAGGGTCGTTCGTCGTGCGTGCGGCGCCGGGGCGCCGCAGTTGGGTTCGATTCGCTGTTGCATGATCGGTCTCCTTGGTTGTTCGGTCGGCCCCGTGCGTCCCGTCAGTCCAGCCCGTGCGCGCGCAGGTGCGCGCGCATCTCGGAATGCCATCGTGCGCCCGCCTTGAGCGCCATGCCGTCGTGGGTCTCCTCGGGGACGATCTCGATGTACCCCGGCCCATCGGGGAACGCCGGCCCCCCGGCCGCCGCGCGCGCGGCCACGGCCGCGTCGACCGCGTCCTTGAGCCCCGCCACCGCGCGCTCGAGGAAGAACCCGTCGCGCCCGCCGCAGACCAGCCGCACGCGCGAGCGCAGGATCGCCACGGTGCGGTCGGGATCCTCGCGCACACGCCGCGCGATGTCGTACCGGCTCCAATGGGACTCGACCACGCCCCGGTCGATCATGCCGTCGGCGTCGCGGAACATGGGGCGCGGGAGCCGCGTGGCCGGGTCCACCGCGCTCCACATGGCGCTCCACGAATCCCATTGCTCCCCGCTGTCGCGCGCGGGGCCCAGCACGCGCTCCATCGCCGCCTCGTCGCGCACGGTCATGCACGTGCGGTCGAGCCGCTGCATGAGCGTCTCGCGGTACGAGGGGCGCTCGCGCCCCTCGGCGTCGGTGAACACGCTGAGGTCGCGGTAGAGGTCGGAGTTCTGGAAGCGCGAGAAGTCGACCGGGTCGGGGGAGCTCGCGAAGCACGCGCCGAAGGTCCCTGCCCGCGAGAGTTGCAGCCAGATCGCGCTCCATCCGCCGCTCGAGTGCCCCGTGACGATGCGCGCCTCCGGCCGGCGCACCAGCCGGAACCGGTGCTCGAGCTCGGGGACCAGCTCCTCGACCAGCGCGCGCCCGCGCGGCCCGTTCGCGGCGCTGTCCACGAACCCGTGGTGCCCGAGCGGGCACTCCGGGTCGAGCACGATCCACACCGCCTGCGGCACGACCTCGGCGCTTCCGGGGGTGGCCAGCATGCGGGCGATGCCCTCGGCGTCGCGGTGGTCGCCGCCGAAGCCCGGAACCACGTAGACGGCGGGGAACATGCGGCGGCGGTGGTTCGGGTCGTCCCAACCCCTCGGCAGCGCGATGCCCGCCCGCATCACGGTCGGCCGGCCGAGCGCCTGCGTCAGCAGCGGGCTCGGCACCTCGACGAACCGGAGGTTCGGCGCCTGCGGGAGCGCCTCGGGCTCGATGCGCCGCACGAGCCGGATCTCGTGGGAGTCGGCCCGCGACGGGTCGAGCTCGACCGTCGTCACCGCGCTCACGAGGTTGCCGGGGCCGAGGTGCCCGCGCCCCGAGCGGTCGCGGTCGAAGACCGCCTGGATCGTGAAGCGCCCGCGGAGCTCCCGGATTGGCGCGGGGAACGCGATGGCGCCGTCGCCGATCGTGACCGGCGCTCCCGGCGACAGCCGCTCCACCGCCACCGAGGCCATCGGCTGCGGCGACGCGAAGAAGGGCGCGTCGCACGGCTGCGTTCCGCGGGGAAGCGCGCCCTCGGCGGCGAGGAAGACGATCATGCGCCCGGCCGCGTCGCCTTCGCCCAGCAATCCGGCGTCCGACGCATCGAGCACCACGCGGACCTCGTCGCGCGCCGACGCCGAACCCGGCGCCGCGTCGGCGCCCGCGGCCTGCGGCACGATGCATGCGACGGCGGAGAGCGCGGCGGCCAGCATGCGCGCATCGTAGAATGCGAGGAATGCCAGCCTCCCGAACGTTCCGGCTTCCCGTGGGACCCGTGATTCCCGGCGCGTGCGCCGCGGTGCTCTGGGCGATCCTTCCCGCGGGATGCGCGGGCCACAGCCCGGTGGAGCGCGGAATCGACCGAGGCGCCACGGCCCTGCAGGCCGCGTTCGACGGCGCCGAGCGCGAGGAGCGCCATTATGCGCTTCCCGTCGACGGGATCGTCGACGTCGACGTCGAGACCTTCACCGGCGACGTGGTGATCCGCGGCGGGCGCCCCACGGAAGGCCAGGCCTTGATGACGGTCGACGTGCTCGCGCGCCACGGGCACGAGCGCAAGGACGAGGCGCAGGCGTCGCTGAAGGACGTCGAGGTGCGCGCCGAGATCGTGCGCGGCGGCGACGTCCCGCGGCTCGTCCTGCGCGGCACCACCTCGCACGACGAGGGCTTCCTCCACCGCACCGAGATCGACATCGAGCTTCCTGAGGTGCGCCGCGTCCGCGTGCGCACGCGGGAGGGCAAGGTCCAGGTCTACGAGAACCGGGGCGGCTGCGACATCCTGACCACCGACGGCGAGGTGCGCATGTTCACGCCGTGGGCCATCACCGAGGACGTCACCATCGTCAACCGCGGCGCCGACATCGTCGTGCGCGCGTTCAACGGCACCTGCGGGACGTTCGACGTCGAGTGCGTGAACGGCCGCGTCGCGACGCGCGTCGAGAGCGGCGACTGGCGCATCCTCGACCGCAGGAACGACCACGACACGCTGCACGCGCGGCTCGGCAACTGCGCGAACCGCTTCCTGCTCCGAAACGTCGACGCGGCGGTGCTCGTGAGCATCGTCGACGACCCGATGGAGTACGGCTCGCTCTTCAATCACCCGTGAGCATGCGTCGCGACGCGCGCCCCGTCGCGTTCCCCGCCGCCCGTTGCGCCCCCGCGCAGGACCCGCCATGCCCCTCGTCAACGACCACTACCTGAAGCTGGCCGCCGGCTACTTCTTCCCTGAGATCGCGCGCCGCGTCGGCGCGTTCGCCGAGGCCAACCCCGCGCTCGCCCCGCGCATCGTCCGCTGCGGCGTGGGGGACGTGACCGAGCCGCTGCCGCCCGCCGCCATCGCCGCGATGCACGCCGGCGTCGATGAGCTCGCGCACCGCGCCTCGTTCCGCGGGTACGGCCCCGCGACCGGCTACGACTTCGTCCGCAACGCGATCGTCGAGGGCGACTTCCGCTCCCGGGGAATCGGGATGGACGCCGACGAGATCTTCCTCTCCGACGGGAGCAAGCCCGACGCGAGCGCGTTCCTCGAGATCCTCGCGAGCGGCACCGCGGACCGCGGCGGCAACCGCATCGCGGTGTGCGACCCGGTCTACCCGGTGTACGTCGACAACAACGTCATGCAGGGCAACACGGGGCCTGCGCTCCCGGGCGGCGGCTACGAGGGCATCGTCTACCTGCGCGCCACGCCGGAGAACGGCTTCGTGCCCGAGCCGCCCGCCGAGCCCGTCGATGTCGCCTTCCTCTGCTTCCCGAACAACCCGACGGGCTCCGTCGCCACGCGCGAGCAGCTCGGCCGCTGGGTGAAGTGGGCGCTCGACCATGACGCCCTGATCTGCTTCGACGCCGCGTACGAGGCCTACGTGCGCGACCCGTCGCTGCCGCGGTCCATCTTCGAGGTGCCAGGCGCCGACCGCTGCGCCGTCGAGTTCCGCAGCTTCTCGAAGAACGGCGGCTTCACCGGCGTGCGAGGCGGCTACACGGTGGTCCCGAAGGCGGTCGAGGGCCGCACCGCGTCGGGCGAGCGCGTGCCGCTCCACCGGCTGTGGACGCGCCGCTGGGCCACGTGCTCGAACGGCGTCAGCTGGCCCGTGCAGCGCGCGATGGCGGCGCTCCACTCGCCCGAGGGCCGGGAGCAGATGGCCGCGCTCGTCGACTTCTACATGGGGAACGCGGCGATCCTGCGGCAGGCCTGCGTCGACCTCGGACTGCGCGTGTGGGGTGGCGACCACGCGCCGTACGTGTGGGTGCAGTGCCCGCGCGGCCTCGGCAGCTGGGAGGCCTTCGACCTCCTGCTCTCGCGCGAGCAGCTGGTGGTGACCCCCGGCGCGGGCTTCGGCCGCTGCGGCGAGGGATTCTTCCGGATCAGCGCGTTCAACTCGCGCGAGAACGTCGAGGAGGCCAGCCGGCGGCTCGCCGTGCTCGCGGCGCCCGAGCCCGCGCGGGCGTGAGCGCGCGTCCGGCGCGCGGCGCCGGTGCGTTCCCTCAGTCCGCGGCCTTGCCCCAGCCCGCGCTCGGCGGCCGCTTCGGGAGCGTGGGATCGCGCTCGCCCGCCGCCTCCTTGGCCGGCCCGCGGTAGCCGCGGCACACGACGAACATCTCGACGCTCTCGGCGCGGCTCGCCTTGGGCTTGAAGCCGCGCGCCTCGTCGAACATGCCCTGCGCGCGCCGGAGCATCGCGGGGTAGTCCGCGCCCTCGTAGACCTTCATCACCGCGTGGCCTCCCGTGCGCAGGAGGAAGGGAAGGCGGTCGAGCATCGCGTGGCAGAGCTGCACGCTCCGCGCGCTGTCGGCCATGGGGACGCCGCTGGTGTCCGGGCCCATGTCGCTGATCACCGAGTCGAACAGGCGCCCCTCCATCTCGGGCGGCAGGTCCTCGCGCACCAGCGCGTGGACGTCGCCCTGCATCACGTGCACGTGGCGCCCGAGCCCGCGGCGGTCGATCGGCTTGAGGTCGATGCCGACCACGATGCCCCGCTCGCCGACGCGCCTCGCGGCCACTTGGGTCCAGCTGCCGGGGCACGCGCCGAGGTCGAGCACGCGCGCGCCGGCGCGGAGCACGCGGAAGCGGTCATCGATCTCGGTGAGCTTGTACGCGCTGCGCGCGCGGTAGCCCTCCTCCTTCGCGAGCTTGAAGAAATGGTCCTGGACTTCCTTCACGCGACCGGGCTCACGGCTTTCGGAGCCGGCGCACCACCGCCGGCGGGAAGTTCGCGAGCACCACCCGGCGGGTGCCGGCGTGGCTGATCTGCAGGGTGCGCTCGAGGCGCTCGATGGCGTCCACGTTGTCGCGCCCGGCGCCGTCGGAGATGGTCCGCTTCACGGCCTTCGCGCCCACGTAGGCGAAGTAGGTCAGCTCGCCGCCCGGGCGCAGCACGTCGAGCATGCGGCCCATGATCGACTCCACGAGGCCGATCTCGAAGTTGTTGAAGGGCAGGCCGCACACGACGCAGTCGTACGACGCCTCCTCGAGGCACACGTCCTGGATGGCCGCGTTGTGCAGCTCGACGTCGACGCCGCACGCCTGCGAGTCGCGCCGCCACGGGGCAAGCACGTTCCGCTCGAGGTCGCCGCAGAACTCGGGGCTCAGCTCGACGATGTCGAAGCGGTCGCCGGGCTCGAGCAGCCGGAGGATCTCGCGCGTGACGGGGCCCGTCCCCGGACCGACTTCCAGTACGCGGCGCGGGCTGCGCGCCTCGGCCACCGGCGCCGCGAGGGCGCGAGAGAGCACGGGCGAGCTCGGGCAGATCGTCCCCACCGTCTTCATGTTGCGGAAGGCGACGGAGAAGAACTGGATCATGGCCGAATCCGCAGGATACCGGGGCCGATGCGGCGACCTCACAACTGCGGCGCGAACCGCTCGGCGCCCGTGAGCCCCTCGCAGAATCCTGCGAACACCTGCGGGATCCGCTCGAGGTCGCGGAGGTCGCCCATCTCGACGGTGGTGTGCATGTAGCGGATCGGGAAGCTCACGAGCCCCGAGGGAATGCCGCCCGCGGCGAGGAAGATGCCGTCGGTGTCGGTGCCGCTCGAGCCGGGCGTGGCCGCGCGCTGCAGCGGGATCGAGAGCCGCTCCGCGGTCGCGAGGAGCCGCGCCGTCACCTCGGGCTGCATCGCGCCGCCGAGCGCGATCTTCGGTCCCTGGCCCACCTTGAAGTGCCCGTGCTGCGCGTGGGTGATGCCCGGGCTGTCGGTGGCGTGGCCCACGTCGGTGACGAGCGCCACGTCCGGCCGCAGGCTCTCGGCGATCATCGTCGCGCCGTGCAGCCCGACCTCCTCCTGCACCGTGCTCACCGCCACCACGCGCACCGCGCGCGACGCCTGCTGCGCGCAGAGCCGCAGCGCCTCGGCCGCCACCCATGTGCCGATGCGGTTGTCGAGCGCGCGCGCCACGATCAGGTGCTCGCCGAGCATCATGCTGCCGTCGAGGAACGTGCCCGGGTCGCCCACGTTGAGGCGCGCGCGGGCCTCAGCCTCGTCCTTCGCGCCGATGTCGACGAACAGCTCGTGCATCTTGCGCACCTTCGGCTCGCCCGACCGGTCCTGCAGGTGGATGGCCGTAGCGCCGATGAGCCCGGGAACCGGCGACGTCACGCCCGGGACCGACGACCGGAACTGCAGCCGCTTCCCGACGATCGACCCGGCGTCGATGCCGCCGATGGCGCGGCACCACACGAACCCGTTCGAGTCGATGTGGTTGACCATCAGGCCGATCTCGTCGGCGTGTCCGCACACGGCGACGGTGAACGGCCGGTTTCCCGAGGCGGCGGCGGTGGGCGCGAGCTCGGCGAAGCAGTTGCCGTATGCGTCGTTCCAGGTGCGCGTGGCGCCGTTCGCGCGGACGTAGTCGAGCCACACGCGCTGGCCGTCGCGTTCGAACCCGGACGGGCTGGGCGTGTCGAGGAGCGTGCGGAGGAACGCGAGCGATTCGGGACGCATCGGCGGGATGGTACGGAGCCGCACCATCCCGCCGCGTCAGGAGCGTTCGGTCGGGGGCGGCACCGTCAGCCGGCGGCGCGCTGCTGGATGCCGTCGAAGAACTGGCTGAAGTCGGCACCGTTCTTGGGCCGTGCCTTCGGCTTGCCGTTCGATGCGGCCGCGGGCCGCGGGGGCAGCTGGAAACTGGCCGGTGCCGGGCGAGTCGCCGCGGCGACGGGCGCCGAAGCCGGGCGCGCGAAGGCCACCGGTGCGGGCGGCGGTTCGGTCGGCCCGACGCGGCGCGTGCGCGCGTCATTGACCCCGCGCTCGAGCAGCTTCAGGTGCGCGCGCAGGGCCGTGATCGATGGCAGTGGCTTGGGCAGCGAGTCGCTCATGGCATCCTTCCCTTCGAGTCGTCCGAAGGCCACACGCAGTCGATACGCACGGGCGGGGCTTTCGGTTCTGGCGGGGCACGGGCCCGGCCGTCACCGGAACGGTCGAATCCGGAGGGGTCCGAGGCAAGCGGATTCCCGGTCCATTTGCCGCGGTTGCGGCGGCGCTCCTGTGCCAGCCGCGCATGAGGCGCGTGGAGCCCCCGTGCACAACCCTCGGCCCGGGGCCGCACTACGCTTCCTCCCCATGCTCACCGAGGAACCCTCCGTGGACCAGGCCCTTCAGACCTCCCAGACCGCCCCCGCGACGGCGCACGCGCCGGCCGCGCCCCGTGCCATGCTCGCCGGTCTGGCGGCCGCGGCCGCCTGTGCGTCCGCGGCGCTCGCGGGCACGGTCGACCTGCCCCGGTACCCGGCGTCGAGCCCCGACGGGAACGTGCTCGTCTTCAGCTGGCGCGGGGACCTGTGGAAGGTGGCCGCGTCCGGGGGCTCGGCCATCCGCCTCTCGGCGCACCCCGCGAGCGAGGGTCGCTCCGCGTTCAGCCCCGACGGCGCGAGCATCGTCTTCGACAGCGACCGCGACGGCTCACGCAACCTCTACGTGATGCGCAGCGACGGCACGGCGGTGCGGCAGCTGACGTTCGGCGACTCGGCGTGCATCCTCTCGGGGACGGGCCTCGACGGGGCGGGGCGCCCGGTGGCGTACTTCGAGAGCTCGCGCGAGAACGACCTCTACCGTGCCGCGCGCCCGTACATGGTGCCGCTCGCGGGCGGGCCGGTCGAGCGCGTCACCAACGCGTTCGGCTCGCACCCGCTGGCCACCGCCGACGGGAAGGCCGTGATCCTCGAGCGCGGCGGCAGCGCATGGTTCCGCCGCGGCTACCAGGGCCCCGATCAGCGCGACGTGTGGTCGCTCGACCGCGCATCGGGGAAGTGGACGCGCCACACCGACTGGCTGGGCAACGACGGGTGGGCCTTTCCGGCGGGCACCGACATCGTCTACCTCACGGACCGAGGCGACGGCAGGACCGTCAACGTCTGGCGCAAGGCGGTCACTGCGCCGGCCGCCGACGGCGGCACCCAGGTCACGAACTTCCCCGAGGACGTGCGCGAGCTCGCCGTGTCGGCGGACGGGCGCTTCGCGTTCGCGACGGTCTGGGACGCCGTCCACCGCATCGACCTCTCGAAGCCGGGCGCGCAGCCCGTGAAGCTTGCCATCCAGGGCACCGAGGACGAGGCCAACCGCGTGCGCCCGCGCGGCGTGGGACGCGACGTGAGCGAGGCGCAGCTCTCGCCCGACGGCAAGTCGATCGCGCTGGTGGCGTACGGCGACGTGTACGTCAAGGGCATGGAGGAGCGCTCGCCGTTCGTGCGGGTCACCGAGACCCCGGGTCGCGAGCGCGAGATCGCGTGGATGCCCGACGGCTCGAAGCTGCTCTTCGTGAGCGACTTGGATGGCGACGACTCGATCTACGAGGCCACGGTCACGTCGACGCGCGGCGAGCTGCGCTCGGCCTTCAAGGATGCGCTCAACCCGAAGAAGGAAGAGCCGAAGAAGGAGGAGCCCGCGGCCGATGCTCCGAAGCCCGCGGAACCCGCGCCCGAGCAGCCGAAGCCCGCCGAGCCGACGCCCGCGGAGCCTGCACCTGCCGCGGCGGCGCCCGCGACCGCACCCGCGGAGCCCGTGCAGGGCGAGCCCAAGAAGGAGGAGCCGAAAAGGGAAGAGCCGAAGAAGGACGAGCCCAAGAAGGAGGAGCCCAAGAAGGACGAGGGCGCCCGCTGGGCGGATGCCGTGCGCGTGGCGGTCAAGCCGTTCATCGCCGACCCGGCGGTGAGCGAGCGCTCGCCGTCGCCGTCGCCCGACGGCACGCGCGTCGCATACCGCAGGAACGTGCGAACGCTCGTCGTGCGTGACGTGGCCGCCGGCACGGACAAGGAGCTCCGCGCGGGGTTCGACCAGGGCATCGACTGGCGCTGGAGCCCCGACGGCCGCATGATCGCGTTCCGCCAGGATGACGACGACTTCAACAGCGACATCTGGATCGTTCCCGCCGACGGGAGCTCCGCGCCGGTGAACGTCTCGCGTCACCCCGACGCCGACGCGAACCCGCGCTGGAGCTCGGACGGCAAGGTGCTCGCGTTCGCGTCGACGCGCGTGGAGAACGAGGCGGACATCTACCTCGTGTTCCTCGACAAGTCGCTCGAGGGGCTCGGCCGCTTCGAGCTGGACCAGTACTTCAAGGACGCGGGCGAGGCGGCGAAGAAGCGCGCCGCGGCCAAGGGCGGCGAGGCCCGCAAGCCCGACGCAAAGAAGGGCGATGGCAAGGACGAGCCCAAGAAGGACGAGGCCAAGAAGGACGAGGCGCCGAAGCCCCTTGACCTTGAGGACGCGCACATGCGCCTGCGTCGGCTCACCACGATGCCGGGCAACGAGATGGACCTCGAGATCTCGCCGGCGGGCGACCGCGTCTACTTCATGGGCACCGGTGCCGGCGGTGGCGCGGGTGGCCCGCTCGCGGCGCTCATGGACGGCGGCGGCCTCATGAGCGTGCCATGGCCGGGCGGCGAGGCGAAGAAGATCGGCCCCTCGGGCTCCATCCAGCACATGACCGTCGCGGGCGACAAGTTGGTGATCGTGGCGCGCGGCGGCGCGTCGGTGGTCGGGCTTCCCGGCGGCGACGCGAAGGCCGTGGAGTTCTCCGACACCATCGAGCTCGACCTCGCGAAGCAGAGCGACGCGAAGTTCCGGGAGGCCGCGCGCATCATGGGCGAGGTCTTCTACAGCCCCACGATGAACGGCTGCGACTGGCCGAAGCTCACCGAGAAGTGGGCGAAGCTTGCCTCGAACGCCCGCACCGACGAGGAGTTCGACTATGTCGCGAACCGGTTCCTGGGCGAGCTGAACGCGAGCCACCTCGGCGTGCGCAGCCCGGGCGGCGCGGAAGGAACGCGCTTCCCGGTCGGGCAGCTCGGCGTCGAGACCAAGGCCGTGGCCGGCGGCTTCGAGGTGAGGTCGATCCTGCGCGACGGCCCGGCGACCAAGGGGCAGACGCCGCTCGCGGTGGGCGACGTGATCGTCGCCGTGAACGGCGAGGCCGTGAAGCCGACGACGTCCATCGAGGAGTGCCTGCGCGGGACCGTGGGACGCGAGACGGTCGTGCGCGTGAAGCGCGTGCCGGCCGCGGGCGGCGACGCGCTGGAGCTCGATGCGATCCTCGTGCCGGGTTCGGGCGGCGAGATGCGCGCGCTCGCCTACGAGAACACGCTGCGAACGAACCGGGAACTGGTCGATCGCCTGTCGGGCGGCCGGATCGGCTACATCCACATCGCGAGCATGGACCAGCCGTCACTGGACGCGTACGAGCGCGACCTCTACGCGGCGGCCGCGGGCAAGGACGGCCTGCTCGTTGACGTGCGCAACAACGGCGGCGGCTGGACGGCCGACCGCCTGCTCGCGTCGATCATGATCCCGCCGCACGCGTACACCGTGCCGCGCGGGGCGGATCCGTCCAGGAAGGGCCACTACCCGGTGGACCGGCTCTTCATCCAGCGCTATTCGCAGCCGATGTCCATGCTCTGCAACGAGAAGAGCTTCTCGAACGCCGAGATCACGGCGCACGCGTTCAAGACGCTGAAGCGCGGCACGCTGGTGGGCATCCAGACCTACGGCGGCGTCATCTCCACCGGCAGCGCGTCGCTCGTCGACGGCACCACGGTGCGGACGCCTTTCCGCGGCTGGTACCTGCCCGACGGCACCGACATGGAGCTGCACGGCGCGATGCCCGACATCGTGGTTCCGCAGACGCCGGAGGACGAGTGCGCGGGGAAGGACGCGCAGGTGGAGGCGGCGGTGAAGGAGTTGATGGGGCGGCTGAAGTAAGGGGGGCGTTCGACGTTCGGGGGTCTTCGTGACCCGCGCCGCTCCCTCCGCGCGGGGGCGGGGAGTCGCCCCGCGGACGTCCTCGCTCCATCAGGTTTCGCTCGGACTCATCGAACACGGGCTCGGCACATGGAACGACCCGCGCCACCCGGCGCACGCCCCGCGTGCCTCGCCGTCTTCGGAGCCGCTTGGTCGACCCCCCGCCCCC
>Ga0169931_10003416_pt1 | contig 25198 bp, 22 predicted proteins | sample Kivu_15m_20L_FD_129675 | JGI IMG/M metagenome (GOLD analysis project Ga0169931, IMG submission 129675) | Freshwater microbial communities from Lake Kivu, Western Province, Rwanda to study Microbial Dark Matter (Phase II) - Kivu_15m_20L... | ecosystem: Environmental > Aquatic > Freshwater > Lake...
CCTCGCTTCGATTTTTCCATCATAGAGGAGCGCTGCAAAGACTTCATCCGGCCGGAGGTCGTCCGTCGAATAGATAATGGCGCCGTCGGATTTCATCAGAATCGAATAGCCTTTTTTCAAAAGATTCCTTGGATCCAGGGAACGAAGGTGTTCAGAAAGGGCTCGGAAGGCCGCTGCCTTATCGGATAGTCTGGCCCGGGCGGCAGTTTCAAGCTGATGAGGGAACGGGGCGAGCGCTTGCCGTTTTTGCTCGATCCGCTCTTTCGGGTTCAAGGAACGGAGATGTTCGAGTCCTCCTTTTAACCGGTCGGTTTTGGATCGCAAGGCGGCTTTTAGAGCCGTTTGGAGCCTTTCCCGGAAGGGGGCGAACGTCTGGCGCCAATGGGTGATGCGGGTGGAAGGTTTCAGCGCGTCCAGAGCGGAGCGGGCGGCGTCGGTCAATTGGATTTGCTGGGAAAGGAGCCGTTCCGGAGAGCTGAAAAATGGGTGCCGTTTGAGGCTCGAAAGGCTTTTCTGCTCCTGAGCGATCCTCTGAGCGGCCAGGTCGCGCCCCATTTGCCTCGCGTCGGCGAAAAATTTGAGAAGGTTGGCTTTTTCCCTGACTGCGATTTCGGCGGCGGCAGAGGGCGTCGGCGCTCTCACGTCCGCAACCCAATCTGCGATCGTAAAGTCGGTCTCGTGCCCCACCGCCGAGATCACCGGGATTTTCGATTCGAAAATCGCGTTCGCGACAACCTCTTCGTTAAAGGCCCAAAGGTCTTCGATGCTTCCGCCGCCTCTGCCGACGATGAGGAGGTCGCATCCGCCGAAGCGGTTGAATTCATGAATTGCCTTGGCGATTTCTTGGGCGGCCCCTTCCCCTTGAACCTTGACCGGGTTCAAGATGACATGCACCCCGGAAAAGCGCCGTTTAAGGACGTGGAGGATGTCGCGGATCACGGCTCCGGTGGGGCTCGTGACGACCCCGATCCGCTTCGGAAATTTAGGCAGCGGTTTTTTCCGCCCGGCGTCGAACCACCCTCTGGCTTTGAGCTGTTCTTTCAGCTGATGGAATTTGAGGAGGAGCTCTCCGACTCCGAGGAATTGGAGTTCGCGGACGATCATCTGATACTGGCCGCGCGGGGCGTAAATGCTGATTTCTCCAAGGGCGACGACTTGGTCTCCGTCTTTCGGCATCCGGGAAAGCCTGGCTGCGCTGCCGCGGAATAGGACGGCCGAAATTTGGGAGCCGGCGTCTTTCAAGCTAAAATATAAGTGGCCTGAAGATTGGGCTTTGAAATTGCTGATCTCCCCTTTGACCGAAAGGCCTCGGAAGGCCGGTTCGAGCACCCCTTTGATCGCCTCGGTGAGTTCGGAAACGGTCAGCGTTTTCATAAAGACTCCACAAGTGCGATGATCCGCTTCGCATCGGCCTTTGCCCCGAGTTTTTCTGCGATCCCGAGGGCTTCTTCGGCGGCGTTCTTCGCCCGGTCCCCATTTCCGTCCGCCCGCTCGATTTGAGCCGAGAGATAAAGGGCTTGCATCCGGATCCGCTCGGAAGCGATCCCCGGCTCCGCTTGAGCCAGACGGGCGCGCGCTAAACTCGAATCGCCTTGCATTAGGGCGATTTTGCCGAGGCGGATCGCGCTTCTGGCCCGGTCGGCCGGGCAGGAAAAGAGGGAGAGAGCTTCTTCAAGCGCCTCCGACCCTTTAACCAAATTGCCTTGGGGGTCTTCCATTTCAGCAGCGCCGAGATTAAAGCATACTTTCGCCCGGGTTTCCCCCGAGGAAAGAGGCAGCGCCTCGGTTGCGAGTTCCTTGGCTCGGGCAAATTCCCCTATAGCGCGGGCGGCGGCGGAAAGCAGGTACATTCCGTGGACAGACTGCCGGTCCAATTCGAGCAAAGCTTGGGCATGTCTTTCGGTGTTCCTGAATTGCCCGAGATAGAAATAGGATGAGGCGATTTGGCCGTGGATTTTAGCCGATTCGGAAGGACTGAGATCGGCGGAAAGGGCCTCTTCTCCCATAAGGACGATCTGCTCCCATCGCTCTTTGGCCGATAGGTCAGGGAAAGCTTCGAAATAGGCGTCGGAAGCAGGGGAGGCCCAAAGTGAGGCCACAGTGAATAACGCTAGTGGTCTGTGCCAAAAATTCTTGAGATAATTTCTAGCGTGAAAGCTCCGTAGAATCGACGACCGCAGGCTACGCAAAATGCTGCGTATTAATTTAATACGCCGCAATTTGCGTTCCTCGATTATACGGGCTTTGACGCCGAAATTACTCCAAGAATTTTTGGCACAGACCACTAGGCAAAATCTCATGGGGTAAATCATCCTCTAGGGATTTATTTTTTTGCAAACTTCTCTGTCAGTCCTTGCCAAGCGGACGCGTTTCGGATATCCTTGAAGCAGTTTTTTTGAGACTTTTTATGGCGAAACATCCGTATGTAATCGGGAATTGGAAGATGCACAAGACGGCCCGAGAGGCGGCCGACTTCATCGAGAGGCTTCTCCCCATAGTCGAAGGGAAGCAAGTGAATCTTTTCCTTGCAGTCCCGTTCACGGCGATTTCCCCTGCGGCGCAGGCGGCGAAACACACGCGGGTCGTTGTCGGCGCGCAAAATATGCATGGGGAGAGAGAAGGGGCTTTTACAGGCGAGATCGCGAGCTTGATGCTGAAAGAAGCCGGAGCCGCTTTCGTCCTTCTCGGCCACTCGGAAAGGCGCTCCCTATTCGGCGAAACCGACGAGGCCGTCCGAAGCAAAGTCGCCCGCGCTTTGGCGGACGATTTGATCCCGGTTCTATGCATCGGGGAATCCGCCGAGGAGAGGGAAGCGGGGAAGGCCGAAAAAGTCTTGCAGCGGCAGCTTGCCGTTGCGCTAGAGGGGATTCCGGCGGAAGATGCGAAGCGGCTTCTCGTTGCCTACGAGCCTGTTTGGGCAATTGGGACCGGCAAAACCGCAACCCCCGAGATCGCGCAGAAAGCCCACGCCTATATCCGCTCCGAGCTGACCCAGCTTTTCGGCAAGTCGGCGTCGGCGCAAATCCCCATTCTCTACGGAGGGTCCGTGAAGCCCGATAGCGCCCGCCATCTCATGGCCCAAGGAGACATCGACGGCCTCCTTGTCGGCGGCGCTTCGCTTGATCCCGCAACCTTTGCCGCCATCGCACAACATTCAACAGAGAAATAAACATGACCATCGTATTTTATCTTTTGATTTTCCTTTTCCTCCTTCTATCCATCCTTCTTTGCTTCGTGATCCTGATCCAGGAAGCGAAAAGCCTAGGACTTGGGGCTTCCTTCGGCGGCGATACGAGCGATTCGCTCTTCGGCACTTCCACGGCGGAAGTGCTGAAAAAGTTTACCGCCTATCTTTCCGGCGCATTTCTCATTGGCTGCTTGATCCTCTCCCTTTGGAGCGCATCCCTGGGACGGAAATCGCAGGCCATCTCCTATCCGGTCGAAATCGAGCAATCCGTTCCTCAGCCTGAAATCCCATGAAGCTCAAGATCCGCTACTTTGGCGATCCGATCCTCAGGCAAAAAGCCCAAACGATCGCCGAAATCACGCCTGAAATCATCCAGCTTGCCCAGGATATGATCGAGGCGATGATCCACTACAACGGCGTCGGCCTCGCAGGACCCCAAGTAGGGTATGCGCTTCGGATCTACGTCTTCCGCGACGAATGGATGAACGACCAGGGCCATTACGAACTCGGCCCTCCCGAGGTGGCGATCAACCCGGTCCTCTCGGCTCCCTCCAAAGAGACCGAAACGATGCTCGAAGGGTGCTTATCCCTTCCGAACCTACATGTCAACGTAGCCCGCCCCAAGAAAATCCATATCCGCTATCAAACCCTCAAAGGCGACTTCGTCGAAAAGGATCTCGAAGGGTTCATCGCCCGCGTCAACATGCACGAAAACGACCACCTGAACGGCGTCCTCCATATCGACCGCGCTCCTCCTAAAGAGCGGAAAGCGCTCGAGTCCGCCCTCCTTAAACTCAAGCAGCAACATCCCTCATAAACTTTAAGGGCTCCGCCCTTAAGAACCGGCCAAAGGGCTTGTTCGCCCTTTGGAAACCCCACATATAAAGGATACCAAAGGACGAAAGTCCTTTGGCGGGATATTAAGGGCGGAGCCCTTAAGGCTATTTCCTTATCCCGATATTCCGTATCTATCTTATTGTAAGTGTGTTGTGTTTAAGTAATCTTTATATTTGTTTAATATTGGTATTGTAAAATATTAAATATAAATTAATGTAAGAGAGGAAAAGATGAATACAATTAACCAAATTCAAGCTTCTGCCAACACTATAAAAAATGAGATCAACCCTGCGCCCTGTTTGCTGAATCCATCTTCGGCCGAGGCGGCTGAAACCTCGACATCGAATAACGCAAGAAAGCAGATCCTCTCCCGTCTCGGCGGCATTCAACCTTCTGCGGTTGGAGCTGGGTTGGGGGCAGTGAATACGCCTCCGACTCCCGACCAAATCAAAGCGGACTTAACTCAGATTGCAACGACGGACGCTTACAATGGGACCGTCGATCTATACAACCAGTTTATGGATTGGTTAAGCGGGAAGACCACCGATCCAAGCAATCCTTTACCCCCGGTCCCTTCCGCAGGAGACCCCTACTCTAAATGGAACGTTTATGCCAAGGCTTGCCAGGCTGAATTCTCTGCTTTGCGGTCGAAATGTCAAAATGCCGCATCTCAGCAGCTCACGAATGATATTACTGCATACGGCCAGAAAAATAATGTAGATGCCTGGGGAGTCGCAAATTCGATGAAGCCATCGCTTTATGACGACCTCGGTTCCGTATTCGATACCTATCAAACCACTGTTCAAACGCTCTTTATTAGTTCTATCTTTGCCGGAAAGAGCGCAGACGTTCCAAAACCGTCCCAGCCGCAACCTGCCGACATGGAGCCGGCGACCGAAAAAACGATCCAAATCAACGGCGTTTCGTATGTATTGATCCCCGATCCGAGCGCGCCGAACGATCCGTCGAAAGCGATGGCTTTCCCGGTCAGCCATACATCCGACGCCGGCGGCGCGGCAGTTCCGTCCTGCACTTCCACGGAAGCGATTTGGTATACGCTCAAAATGGCATACGATTCAAAGGATCAAACGCTTTTCCAACAGGCGATGAATGGATACCTTTACTTAGTCGAACAAAAAGAAGCGATCGTCGCGGCCGGCGGGCCGACGGCATCGGGAGCGTCTACCCCGGGACTCGCGGGATGGCTCCCTTCGCTTGGCCAGCCGCCCGGAAGTCAGTTTTCGAGCGGACAATTCCCTTATCCGAATGCGCCTTATAATCCTGCGTTGAGCACGGCGACGGATGCGGATTTGCAGATCCTCAATCTTATGATCGAGGGGCAAAAAACCTTTGGAAATCTGAATCTGCACGCATTCGGCCCGTTCCCCGCTGGATATACGCCGAAAGACACCGATATGAACTCTTTGAAGAATACGGCGGAAAACACCTTCCTTCGCAACAATATCTCCGGAACCGTCCAGAGTCCGGACGATCAGGCCCATAGAGGGTTTAAATACGATGGCGTAACGTATAATCCGGTCCTTTGCAACGACAACTGGGGCGGTGGAAACTGGGGAGGGGCTACGCCAAACGGCACAATGCTCAACCCGTCGTATTTCGACCCGGTTGCATTGACAAATATCTATAACGACGTTGCCTCATCGAAAGATCCTTCGATCAGCGGACAGGCGGCGAATTTCAAATTAGCCGTTCAAAACAGCGTGAAGTATTTGAAAGCGCTCCAAGCCGATTATAAGGATCCGAATGCTCAGCATGCCAATTCGTACGGTATGCCCGACAACCCGGCGTGGAACGAGGGAGACGGCCCGCAGAAAAACGGTCCTCATATGGTAGGTTGGGACTCGATCCGGTTTCTTGCAAACGTCGGGAATTTCGTCGATTTTTGCAATCATGGAGGCCAAGACGTATTCGGCATTCTCCCTGACGTCAAAGACATGGGAACCAAAATGCTCAATTACGTTCAGTCGAATATGGTGGACGGAACTCTTCCCTATCCGGATGGATCGAAGCTCTTCGGGGGCGCCTTATACGGACCGCTTCTTGTCGCGATGAAGGCGTTGACTCCGCAAGACCCGTCGATAGCGAATATTGCATCGAGCCTCGACGACGCATTGAAGGTCGATATGAATCGAATGAATCCAACAGATCCAAATGCGTATCTCTACTGGCAAGACCAGTATTACGGGATCATGGTTGGCTTGACCTGTAAAGCGGACGCGGATCGAATCCGTTAACAGCTTTTAAAACTTTCTCAAAGCAAGGCGCCACGCCTTCCCGAATCGGGAGGGCGTGGCTCCTTTCGTGAAACTATTCGAGGCGGGCGAGCCCTTTATGTCGGCTTTTTTCGAAGGACCACCGGAAAATGAAGATCGCGGCAATCAGATAAATAATGTTCAGGCTGAGGCTGATCCAAAAGTAGGAAACGGGGCATGAGCCGCCGAGGAGGATGCAGCGCATCCCTTGGAAAATGTAGGTTGTGGGAAGGCACCAAGCGATTGCGCGGGCCCATTCCGGAAGGACGTCGACCGGATAGAAGACGGCGCTGAACGGGGCGAAGAGAAAGCCGATCATCCAGGCGATCATTTCGATTTTATGCCCGAAGTAGATGATCAGCGAAGAGGCGAGGAAGCTGATCGTCCAGCCGAAAATGATCAGCGAGGCCGCAAAGGGGAGGAAGGCCCATCCGACCGTAAAGACGTTGAGGGCGTAGAGGAGATAGACGACGAGGGTGCCGAAGGTGATCGTGATGCAGAGCTTCGATATGCTGAGAAGTAGCATCCCGGCGATCCATTCCCGGAACTTCAAGGGGGTCGAAAATAGGTTGACGAGGTTTCTTTGCCAAAACTCTTGGAGGAGGTTGACCGAGATGTCGACGGAGCCGCGCCAGACGATTTGCCAGAAGATGAGGCCTGTCATCAGGACGAGCGGAAGGTTTTGTATGTCGCTTTGCGAGCGGATCCAAAGAGAGGTGAGGCCCCATAGCAGGATGTCTACGAATGGCCAGTAGAAGATGTCCGAGAGCTGGTGGAGCCCTTTTTTCGCGACGAAAAAATAGCGGAGGAAGACGCCGTAGACTCTCGATCGGTTCATTGGGATTTCTCCGCGATTTTTAAAAAGTAGGCTTCGAGGGACGGCTCTTTAATTTGAATGCTCGCATACGAGACGCCTGCTTGCATGAGGCTGTTCAGGAAGGGAGGGATTTCCGTCTCGTCGAGCGAAAACTGGATGACTCGGTGTTCGAGCGTGTACGGGATTTGTTTTTTCTCGGCAAAGGCGATCGTCCGCTTCATCCCGTCGACGATGGTGAGGCGAAGCTGATAGGAAGAGACGCTTTTTGCAAGGTTTTCGGGAAGGTCGTCGGCGATGATCACGCCGTTTTTCAAAAAAATCGTCCGGTCGCAAAGTTCCGCCACTTCCTCCATTTTGTGGGAGGTGAAGAGGATCGAAAGTCCCGTCTTTTCCCGCTGCTCGAGAAGGAATTTGCACACGTCGAGGGAAACGTCCGGATCGAGGGAGGCGGTCGGCTCGTCGAGAAGGACCACTTTCGGATCGGTGAAGAATGCTTTGACCAGCATGAGGCGGGTGATTTGCCCCGCCGAGAGGGAGGAGACGGGCTTGTCTTTTTTGTCCAGGATGCCGAAACGGTCCAAAAGGGGATTTGTTTTCGCCTCGATATCGCGGATCCCGTAGAACTGGCCGAAGCAGCGGAGATTTTCCGCAATCGTCAAGACGTAGGGGAGGCTAGTATATGTGCTGGCGAACGAAACTTTTTCCATGATTTCGGAGCGGTGCTTGAAAAAGTCTTTCCCGAAATAGTGGATCTGGCCCGAAGTGACTCCGAGAGTGCCGAGAAGCATCTGGATGGTCGTTGTTTTCCCCGATCCGTTCGGGCCGAGAAGGCCGAGGACTTCCCCTTCCTTCAAATCGAAGGAGACGCCGTCTACGGCGGTGAACGGGTTTTTCTTCCCATAGATTTTACGTAAATTCCTGACGGAGAGGGTAGGAGAAATCATGCAGGGGATAGTTTATGCCAGGTCTTACTTTTTGATCAAATAAAGCTGCCAGCTGAAACGGTCGTCTTTATCCGTATGGCTGTAGGAGAGGCGGAGCTTGAGGGCGGAGGCGACCCAGGTGAAAAGGTCGATTTGGAATTCATTGTAGGGCGTTTCCGTCTTGCGGAGAAACCCGTGGTGGGATTGGAAATGCAGCTCCCAAAAAGGGGAGAGGCGGATGAAAAGGTCGGAAAGCAAGGTCAGCCTCTGGTCGGAGAGGGGCGAGGAGAGTAGCTCGTTTTCGGAGCGGGTCACATCCAGGATGAAATTCTCATGGTCGGCTTTTCTCCAGTCGTACTGGGAGCGGTAGCGCGCCTCCAGGCTGAGCGCGATGTTCTCGCTGATCGTCCAGCGGCATCTTGCGTTGGAAAAGTCGAGGACCGAATTCTGGAAGTTCCAAGCGTTATGGAACGAGAGGTAGAGCGAAGGGAGGCGCCATTCGAGCCAGAGGTACATGCGGGGGATGAATTGGGGGATCGTCAGATCCGAGACGAAGGCGTTTGCGTAGAGGTCGGCACTAAACCAAGGGCCTTTTCCCATTTCGGCTTGAGGATAGAGGAGGCTCCGGATCCCTCCATGGATCTGGTTGATCTGGTTATAGCCGTCCATGATGGTGAAAATATAATGGGAGTCGGGGCTGACGGTCGGTTTGGTCAGGGATAAAAAGCCGGCGTAAGGTTCGAGGACGTGCTTGCTTTCACTGTAGCTCCGTTGGGCGCGCGCGGAGAGGTCCGCGCCGTAAGCGAGGAGGCCCATGTTTTTGGCGTCGTGGGTTTGGCTGTTCGTATAGAGGATGCCGATCGCCCCAGCGTTCGGGGTGAAGGTGATGGGGCCGAGATAGAAGGGGCGGTAGAGCCGCTCCCTTGCCTCGAACCGGCCCGAGCGGTAATCGGAAGGAGGCTTGAGGGTCGGGGTCGTGGCGAGCTGGTCCGAATAGGCGAAATCAAGATAGGAGGCTTTCAGGAAAAACGAGGAGAGGATGCCTGTCGGCCCCAGGGCGATGGGGAGGGTGTTCAGGTAGAAGGTGGGCAGATCCTGCTTGATCGACTCGAAGGCATTCGCTCGCGGCCGCGCTTTGAAATTGACGATGGCGTAGCGGGCCTGGTGATGGGCCCAGAAAAGGGTTTGCTTGGCCGTCCCTACCTCGAAGTCTTCGCTTTTGAAATCGCTCGGCATCCGGACGTCGCTGTATTTATCCCAACTCAGAGCGGTATTTGTTTTTCCATCCTCGCTTCTCCAATGGTGGACCCCCTGGAGGCGGAAGCGGAATTGCTTGTTCGGGGCCGTTTCGAGCCGGTCGGTTCCCACGTAGCTTCGGGTTACGAACGAAGCGCGGGAACCGGGAGGATCGTATTCGCTCTCGATCGCTCCGCCCCATCCGGTGCTCCACCGGTATTCGACCCTGCCGAAGAGGGCAAAATCGCGCCACGAATAGAGCTGGTAGCGCATGCCGGCGCGCACCCCTTGGCTCTTGTCCCAGTTGAGGAAGTAGCGGACTACGGGGTCGCGGCTCGTTTTTTTGAGGTTGAGCTTGAATGAGGGGAGCCAGAAGGTGGGGACTTTGTAGAGGCGGAACGAGACGTTTTTCGCGACGAATAGATCCGATTTTAATGCATCGACTTGTCCGGCGAAAAGGTCCCAGTCGCTCTCTTTATTCTCGGAAGCGGTGATCGAGGCGTTTTCGACATGGTAGCTGCCGTCTGCGGAAAGTTCGATCCGCTCTCCCGAGATAAACCAGAGGCCGGAAAAGGTTTTCCCGTTATGAACCGTCCCCGTGCCAGTCAAAAAATCATACTCGAGCGCCTCTCCGGTAAAGACGCGCCCCTTGTATTGGATCATGAGATCGCCGGAGGCTTCGACTCTATGGATCTCCTTCCCGTCGCTTTTTTTGCGGGTATATTCGATCGTGTGCGCTTGGATCCGGAGGTCTTTCGCCTTGACGACGCCCCCTTCATCGGTATAGACGACTCCGTTTTGATATGTCGGATTGCGCAGGTCAACGACGATATCGAGCGGATACGCCGCAAGGCATAAGGAAACTAGAACCAACGCAGCAGCTCTTTTCATCGTTAAAATGATAGGGTCGCGCGAGATTCCGGGAAAGAAATTATAGTTTTAGGGAGTGTGCCGTAAAGATTGCTTCGTCGCTTTTCGGGATTATTTTGGCCGCTTTTCGATTTAAATTTGGGGGGCAATATCGACAAGGTATATTGCCCCCCAAATTTATACCGAACGTGATTCAAGAATCGGGAATTTGGCAAGGCTGGCGCCCAGAATTTTCATCAGGCCGTAGGCCGGCGCGCGATGGGCTCCCTATTGACTAATAGGGGGCCTTGAGCGCGGATGAAAAGGCTGGGATGCCAGCGCAGCCAAAAACCGATTCTTGAACACGTTCGGTATAAATCGAAAAGCGGCTCAAAAGAACCTGAAAATCGACAGAAGAATCTTTACGGCACACTCCCTAGTTTCTCCAGGAGGGGTTTGACTTTTTGCGATTCGCCGCGTTTGCTGATCAGGATGGCGTCATCCGTCTCGATGATCAAAAGATCCTCGATGTCGACCGCTGCGATGAGCCGCTTTTTCGACAAGATGAGATTGTTTTTGGCATTGAGGTGGCACACTTTGCCTTTCAAGACATTGCCATCTTCATCTTTTTCGGCGATCTCGTACATGCTGTCCCACGATCCGACGTCGGACCAATCGATCTCGAGCGGACAGCCAACGATCCGTTTGCTTTTTTCCATAAGGGCGAAATCAATCGAGATATCGGGCATCTCTGAAAAGGCATGCTCCATTTCAGAGAGCGAAAGAGAAGAGAGGCTCGCGATTTTGGGCGCGTAAAGAGAGAGTTCGCTCCAAAATGTTTGGAGTGAAAAGGCGAAAATCCCCGCATTCCAGTAGACGTTTTCGAATTGGATCAGTTTTTCCGCCCGTTCCTTGTTCGGTTTTTCGATGAACTTTTCAACCGTCATAACAGCCGGATCGAAGGGCGCGCCCATTTCGAGATAGCCGTATCCGGTCTCCGGTTTCGTCGGCCGGATCCCGAACGTGACGATTTTGCCCGCGGCGATGCTTGGGAGGACGGAGCGAACCGCCGCGGCGAAATCCTCTTCCGGCTCCATGATATGGTCGGAAGGGACGACAAGCACGGCGTCTTGGGGTTTCGCCCGGCTCATTAGAGCTTTGCAGGCAAATGCGATCGCGGGCGCGGTGTTTTTTCTTTCCGGCTCGATCAAAATTCGAATTGAGGCTTTCGATTCATAGGGTTCGATTTGCAATCGGACAAGCGGCTCGTAGGCTTTGCTTGTCGCAATCGCGATCTCGCCGAGCCCTTCGATCAAAAGAAGCCGTCCGATCGTTTTCTGGAGGAGCGATTCCCCATCGCCGAAGTCGATGAATTGTTTGGGGAACGCGTTCGTCGATAAAGGCCAAAGGCGGGTCCCTCCGCCTCCCGCAAGCAAAACGGCATGGATCTCGCCGAAGGCGATCCAGGCCCAGGAGAGGAAAAAGAGACACGCTTTTTTCATTGGGTTTCTCCTACCGCTCGGGATTAGAATGAGAACAAAACAACTTACTATGCGGAAAAGTGTACTTGTCGCTGCCTTGGTTGTCATCTTTTTTTTGACTCTTTACTCCTTTCCGGCGCGCACCCGGTTTTCGGATGAGGAGGGGAAAGAACTCGCGGTTTTTTTCAATTACCTCTTATTTGAAAATTTTGGCGCCTACGTCTTGTTTGGGTCGAAGCCAATGTGCGAAGCCTTTTTGCCTCCTGATTTGACTCCGGAAGAATGGACGGAGAAAACCCGGAAGATACCCGAATCGGTTCTTAAGAAGGGAAAGTTTGTGCAGTCGGATTTTTCAACAGAATGGAGGACATGGGAAAAAGCGAAGAGCCGTTTACCCTTGCGGCGCTTCAGAATATTATTCGGGCCAAAATCGATCGTTCTGCTTGATCTTCGGCAAGTTCAAGCCGTTCTCAAGGGGCATGAGCCTTTCTTTAGGGAGGTTCTTGGTGGTTTTCCCGATATTGCCGAGATCGAGCGGTGGGATTCCCCCTTTTGGCAGAACATTCGATCGAATCATAAAGCCCTGGGCTTGTTGTTTGGGTATGGATGGGAAAACGTTTGCTATTTCGAATCGCCTTTTCGCGACTTGTCTCAAGAACATGATGAGCCGGACGCGGAGCGTCCCTCGGCTGATGCATTCGGAATTCCTGAATTCGCTACGCCGATGGGCAGTCCAAGGGTTCTTGAATTCCAAGCGGAACGGGAGCGGATCCGGGAGATGTATCGTGGGAAAGATATGCTGGAAACCACGCTTCAACGCCTAATCGCGGAATGATCTTCTGAGACCGTTGTCTTATTCCGTTGCGCGCATGAGAAGGCCCATGAGGGCGTAACGGTTGGCCGGGTTGCTGAATTGGATCGCCTCGAGCAGGAAGGCGACGCTTCGTTCATCCCGCCGGTTGGCGATCGAGAGGAAGGATTCGATGAGAAGGTGGGAGGTTTCGTCCGGGGAAAGCGAATAGTCCGACTGCTCAAGGCGGAATTTCCAGGGAAGAAGCGGTCGCAGCCGGATCAGTTCTTCGTGCTTTTGCCGCATGACCCAGTGGGTGACGTATTCTTCGTAAGGCCCTTCTTCTTTGAGGCGGAATAGGGCCAGGCGGCAGAAGTCGCGGATGAGGGGCGCCGCCAGTTTTTGGGAACCTTCTTTCAATAGATCGATCGCTCCTTCGGTCCGAAGGTTTTCCAGGAGGGAGATCAGGACGGGGACAAGATCGTTTTGCTGCTTGCGGAAGATGAGGTCGGCCAGGCGGAGGAAATAGTCTTCGGGCAGATGGATCGCCTCGCGAAGGAAATGCTCGCGCATGGCGATTGAAAAGCCGAGGTTGACGGTCGGGTCTTTGGCCCTCAGTTCGGCAGAGGGGATCGCTTTGATGGCCATCTGGGTTCTTCCGACGGAAGGGAAGGGGTGGAAGGCGAGGTCGCGCGCGTCGTCGATGAGGATTTCGGCAATCGAAGGAAGGCAGCGGGGATCGCGGCGGAGGAGGAGCGCAATGCCGGCGTTCGTCCGTACCTGGATGTCGGCCGATTCGGCAAGCTCTGCGAGAGTTTCCTCAGACCCTTCCACTTCAGCGAGAGAGGCGATCGCAAAGAGGTTTTTTTTCTTCGCCATTTCGACGATGGCCGGAACATAGCTCCGGTCGCCGAGATGAAGCAAAGCGAGCGCTGCGGCAAGACGGACCGAGTCGATCGAGGAGATCGCGAGTTTTTTCAATTTGGGCGTCGAGGAACCGTCTTTGAGGAGACCCACCGCAAAAGCGGCCGCCTCGAGTTCGGCAATCTGCGAATGGGTGAGCCTTTTTCTCAAAAGGGGTAGGAAATCGTCGCGGCCAAGGCGGGCGACGTTCAGGATCGATTCGATCCGCACCTGAGGATCTGGGTCTTCGATCAAGCGGCGGAGCGCGAGCGTCGCATCGCTTGTCCCGAGAAGGGCGAAAAACGAAGGGAAATAGGGTTTGAAGATCGGAGGGAGGCGGAACATCAGCCCCTCGATCTGCCCGACCGCCAGAGGGTGTTTGCGTTGCGCGAGATAGAAGGCGGCTTCCATCCGCGTCGAGAGGTAGTCGGAGCTCATGGCGCGGTTGATGATGTCGGACGTCCGGTCGTCTTCGAATCCGGCGATGAAGTGAAGAGCCAAGAGCTGGACTTGCGGATCCGGATGGTCGATCCCCCGCTCGAGGATTTCGAGCGCCCCGGCAGACCCGGAAAGCCCTGCGCCGAAAAGCGTCATCATAAAGGTTTGTGGATCGGGGTTTTGAATCCCCTTTTGCAAGAGGATCAACCCCATCTGTTGGATCGCTTCGAAGTCGTGGCGGCCCGACTGCTCGGAATATTCCCGGTATTTTCCAAGGGCCTCTTCGACCTGGTTCTGCTGCATTAAATAGAGGGCGTGCAGCTTGGTTTCTTCACCTTTTTGGGCGGCGAAGAGGGGCAGCGCAGCGAGAGCTGCGATCAGAGCGGTTTTAAATATTGCCATAAATCGATCCCTACCTTGAGCAGCAAACGGTACGTCGGCTGCAGGGGCAGCCCCATGATGTTGTAATAGCACCCCTCGATTCTTTTGACAATCAAGCTTCCGCCTTTTTGGATCGCATAGGCCCCTGCTTTATCCAAGGGGCCGAAGTGGCGGTGGTAGGTTTGGATCTGATCCTGAGTGAGTTCGTGGAATTCGACGGCCGTTTCGGCCACATCCGTAAATAGGCTGCCTCCCTTCGCAACGGCAACGCCGGTATAGACCCGGTGCTCCTTCCCGGAAAGCTCCGCCAGCATCGCTTCGGCCTCCTTCATCGTCTCGGGCTTGAGAAACAGCCTGCCCCCCTGAAAGACGACCGTGTCGGCGGCAAGGATCGGCTCCGTCGGAAACCTTTCTACAAGGCAAAGGGCTTTACGGCGGGCCACCTCTTGAGCGAACGCAGCGGGGTCTCCTTGGAATAGAACTTGCGACTCATCGAAATCGGGGGAGGCTTGCCGCACCGGCAGCGAAAAAAAGGAGAGGATTTCTCTGCGGCGGGGGGAGGAGGATCCGAGGACAAGTTCCATACAAATGTTTTAACACTATGAGCCAAAGCGGCAGGGATTTCCAGTCAAAATATCTCTTGCAAGGAAAATTTGGCCCGGAAGTGCTATAATCGAGGCATGTCGATCCAGCCGATTCGAAATTCGAATAAAATTCCCGTTGTCCGGGAGCTTGCAAAACCGCGAAGCCCCCAGGGGGTAGCCGCCGTGCCGGACCGGATCGCGCCCGCCGTTCCTCAGGAAGGGCCTCCGAGTCTTTATAAGATGTATCTTTTCCAACCGATCATCGAGGCGGTCAAGTTTGTTTTGAGGGGGATTTTCCGCTTCATCGATTTCCTCCGAAGAGCCTCGTTCGATGAGCAGACCGCCGAGCCGAAGCTCGACCGCGAGGAGCTGCTCCGCCGCTTCCGCTCGATGCCTCAACCCGAAGAGTTTCTCGCCCGCTTCGAGGAGGCCTATACTGCCGAGGACCAATCCCGCGTCTACCGAGCCATTGGCGAAGCGTATGAAGGCAGAATTTCCTGGAAGGAACTGGTGTGGGCAAGAACCGACGCCCAAAACATCGAACTCGGGAAGAGTTTGGCACAAAGCAACCCGTTTTTGCTTCGCGACTATCTGATATAATCCAGAGCCAGTTGCAAAACTCCCCGACCCAGCAAAATCACCCTTTTGCAGCTATTTGCGTCCTTGCTCCTCAACCAACCCACCAGGGGTTGGTCTCGTCGCGAGGATCGTGGCAGCAAGGCTGCCACTCGCAAATGGCCGCAAAATCATCGATTTTTCTGGCGCAGGGAGTTTTGCAACTGACTCTCCACCCTGGACAAATTTCTCCGCTTTCCATAGGCTATCCTAGCTCCATTTAATTTTGGGTATTCGCCTATGAGCCTATCTCACTATTCAACTTTTTCTGTTTTCGATCTTTTTGGCCGCTTTCAAACGCCGTTTCTCGGACATGTGTGTTCACATTGTCCTCAAAACGGAGTCCCTTTCGGGCGTTTGAAAGCTGCTCAAAAATCCCCAAAAACATATAAAATTTTAATAGTGAGATAGGCTCATGGCATCTGCGGTAAAACACCTGTCCGGTGCAAACGGATCTCATCAAAACACGACGATTACGCGGCTCGGGGATCTTTTGGAGTTGAACGATCATCGGATCATTTGCGGGGATTCCACGAGTTTAGATGTAGTGAAGCGCCTCCTCGGTTCCGCTCGACCCGTCCTAATGGTGACGGAGCCTCCTTATGAAATGAATTATTCCAAGAAATGGAAACGGGAATCCGCCCTATGGGAATTTCCGAATAACGAATTCCTCAAAGCCGCTTTGCGTCTTTTTCCGGGAGATATTTGCTATGTTTGGCATTCGTCTTTGGAATCGTCGAAAGTGGAAAAAGCGCTGCGCGATGCGGGATTCGAGTGCAAATCGCAGCTCATCTGGGCGAAAACGCAATGCGAATTTTCTCCGGGTGATTTTCATTGGCAGCACGAACCTTGCTGGTATGCAATCCGGGCAGGTCTTCCCTATTCATGGAAAGGGTCTGACGACGAGTCATCCCTTTGGATGATCCAGAGAACCGGAGAGGGCGAAGATATTCGGACTCTCCATTCGGGACAAAAACCGATCGAATGCATGGCGCGGCCGATTCGGCGCCACACGTCCCCGGGGGACTCTGTCTATGAGCCGTTTTGCGGTTCGGGATCGACGCTGATTGCGTGCGAGCAGCTCGGCAGGAAATGCCTCGCGGTGGAAATTTCCCCTGAATATTGCGACCTGATCGTGAAGAGATGGATGCACTATGTCGGCCAGGATGCGATCGTCGTTCGTAACGGCGCCATCACGGATGATTATTCCGATTGAACGGGGAGTTCTTCCGGGGAAACGGAAAAAAGTTCCCGCGCTTCTTCAAATTCGGCGATATTTGTTTGCCCTTGCAAGGCGAGGTCGGCTGCGATTTTTCCTAGCAGAGGGGCGAATTTGAAAGCGTGTCCGGAGCAGCAGGATGCGGCGATGATCCTTGGCTCGCCCGGCAGCGGGCCGAGGATGAAGCGCTCCTTTGGCGCCACGGTATACATGCAGGTTTCAAATTTGACGACCCGCTCGATCGGATGCGCGAACTGGGTTTGGACGAACTTGATGAGTTTTTCCTTTTTGGAAAGCGGCGGTTCCGGGTTTTCATCGGGATCTGAGCCTGCCCCTTGAACAAGGTGTTCTGCGACCTTGATGCCTGGCGAGCCGAATTCGGGCAGCCCATAAAAGATCGATCCATCTCCGATATGGGCCCAAACCGGGAAGCGGCCGATCCGGTAACGGTCGATATCCCCTTTCATCTGAAAGTAGCCGACCGTTTGGCGGATGGGGGTTGCCATCTCCTTGAATTGTGGAATGAGGCGGGGCATCCAGGGGCCTGCTGCGGCAATCAGCCGTCCCGCGCAGAATTCTCCCCGTTCGGTCAAAACCCGAATCGTCCCGGCGGCAGGCTCGAGCGCAAGGGCTTTTGTATTTTCGAGGATTGCGATTTGCCGCTCGACGGCGAGCTTTGCGAGGGAGTCCATTGTCTCTTTTGCTGCGACCACCCCGGCCGTTTCATCGAGGATGACGGCTGCATCGTCACCGAACCGAAAGGCATCGAATCGTTTCCGGGCCTCGGAGGGATCGAGCTTTCGCACGGGCAAGTTAGCAACCGCTGCCGATTGCAAAAAGCCGTCAAAAATGTTTCCTTTCCCAATGAAGCAGCCGGGGTTAGGATGGATCAAACGGCGCCGGGCCGCCTCTTCTAATTCAGGCCACTCCTCCGAGCGGGCCCTTTGGATGAGACGGAAGTATTTCGGATCCATATAAATGGATCGGGTAATCCGCGAATCTCCATGGGAGCTGCCGAAGGGATGTCCCAGTTCGAATTGCTCTAAAACCCCAATGCGGAGTCCTTTTCCAGAAAGATGGAAAGCAGCCGACAATCCAAGGACGCCCGCCCCAATGATCAAGACATCGAATTCTCTTTCTAAATTCATGGTGCTTGCTTTTTATGTTTGACGGGTTCATAATATGGGTCCTTGGACAATAAAATAAAAGGAATATATGAGTTTTTCGATTGATTTCAATCCCCTGTGCGTGAATGTTTCTAAATTGGATTTATCAACTGAGCCGCCCTTTCCGAAAAAACCCAGGCTTTCCGCGAGTGCCACGGATGCGGCTGCCATGCCTGTTTTCGACACGCTGCCTCCTCCCCATCCAGAAGGGATTTCAGAGACCGTCGCTGCCGATGGTTTAAAGAAACGAAGCAGATCCCTTTCCTCCGAAGCTGCGCGGCCGATTTCGCAAAGTTCCAGTCCCATCCTCTCTCAGGTTTCGCGTCCAGTGTCTTTCAACAGTCCGAATAGGGCGTTTTCCATCCTGTCGGAAACTCCCTCAGATCAGAGTTTGTTGCAGTTAAACAATTCGCCTGAATAGTCCGTTGATTTAATTTAAATTTAAGGTTTTTTTGTGAATGATTTAAGAGTTGGTAGTTTTTCGTTCTCCGAGATATTTGAACCTCCTGGTTACAAGCCTCCTGCCATGCTGCGGAAGAGCACCGTGCAAGTCAAAACCTCTCGACTGAGCGAGAGCCAGGCGAAGAAGGTCGATGAAGCGGCTCAAAAAGCCTTGGAGCCGGCAAAAGTGATTGGTCAGACGGATCCCGCTCCTTTCAACCCAGTGGAAGTTTCCATGAAGCCTCTTCCTTTCGAGAAGCCCTTGTCTAGGGCAATCACCCCATCGAAAACTCAGCCTGTTTTTATTGATAGCAATAAAAAGATGAGAAAGCGGCAGGAGATTTTAGAAAGCGAAAATCGGATTTTCGCTTTCGAAGACGAAGAGGAACTCGGAGGAGTTAGACAGCAATAGGTTCGAGCCTTTTGGATCAGAGAGTCTCCTCACTAAATAGTGGGGATTCTCCTTTACGGTAATTTTTGTTCACGACAAATAGTTAGCCTGGGGACGTTGTCCCCATCCTTCTACCCAAGGATCCAGGTCCTTGAGTAGGGGAATGGGTTTGCAAAGGGCGAAAGCCCTTTGCCGGGTTGCAAGGGCGGCGCCCTGTTTTTAGTCCCTTCATCGCCTCGAAATTACTCACGAAATCAGTGCTATTCGCCTGACTTTTTCTTTGTTTTCTTGGGGGCGGCTTGCGCGGTTTTAGCGGTCAGGTCGACCCAGATCGGGGAACTCCAGGCGATGTGGCCGTCTTTTTGCACCGCTCTCAGGTAATAATAGACGTACGGAGGCCGGCCGGCCGGTCCTTCGAGGGCGACTTGGCCGAGCAGGTCTGAGTCGTCGATCTCGAATTCGCATTTCCCTTCGCTAATGGGAATGTTTCGGAGTGGCTTTCCGTTGCGGATGAGGACTGCTTCCGTCAGAGGCTGCGTGCCGATGCAATAGCCGGTGATGTGGCGGTTGTACTCGAGGCCGGGGCGGGATTTGGTGTCGATCTCCGAGCCCATGCCGAAGCCGGCAATGTGGAGTCCCACGATGATCCTCTCACCTGTCGTGGCATAGCAGGAACGGGCGGAAAGGGCCTCGATGAGAGAAGCGCGGTTATGTTCCTTCGCTAAAATCGCGGTAAGGCCCGCCGAGTATTGGGTTTGGTCGGCGTCGTATAAGCCGCCGTAGCAGCCCCGGTCATCGTAGCCGCCGGCGACGAACCCAAAACGGCAGCCTCGGTCGAGGGCTTTGACAAGAGCCCCTTCGGCCGACTCAGCGATGCCCCCTTTGCTCCCTTGGATCGGGCGCAAATTCCCTTCTTTGGAGGAGGTTTCGGAAGAGCCCCACGCGTTGTAAATCTCTGCGACCCGCTCGAACTCGGGGTTGAAGTCGGTAAAATTGCAAACGGTCGCTTTCCCCATGGTAAAGCTCGGGATCGCGAGGATTTCTTTCGGGTTGTTGGTCTTGTAGATTTTTTTAAGGGAATTGTTCTTGGTATCCTTTTTTCTCAGGATCTGCTTCATGTCTTTCGAGTAGACGAAGTGGCGGAGGCCCTCTTCGCCGGGATCGCCCTGCCACTGGAAGCCGAGGATCGCCACGAACCGGTCGTCCTCATTGAATTCGGCCACTTGCTGGCTGATCGACTTCCAAAGGTCGCTCGGCGTCTCTTCTTCGCTGTCAAAAGGGGATGCGGCGTAAAATTGGAGCGCCTTGTCGTCCCGGACATGCCGGAGGAAAGACTCGATATTTTCGGAGGCGTCGACCCGCTCCGACTCTCCGTGCAAAAGCCCCCAATAGAGGCTGAGCGCCCCTTCGGGCAGACATTTAATCGGCGCAGAGAAGAACGTCTCGTTTGTCTTGAGATTTTTGAGCTGGATTTTGTAGATGCCCGGCTCGTTGAAATAGAGGTTGGGAAGAGCGATGAACCCCGTTTCGGGCACGAACAGCTTCCAATTCAGATTTTCCCGTAAATTTTGGTACGAAAGGTCGATGAGGGTTCCTTCGGGGGCGTTCGAGGTGAGGTTCCCAAAAATATCCTCGAAGCGGACAATCACGTCAAAGCGCTTGTTCCGGCTGACGATCGACGGGGCGATAATCCGGAGGGTATGCAGCTGGCTGCCCCGGACGTCGAGGAAAAATGTTTCAGGTTCTTTGTAGTCGCCTTTGCCTTTGGGGTCGATATAGAGGTGGAAGGGGCGTTTCCGTTGAACGGTTTTTTGGCATAGGCTCCCTTTCAAGGAGTCTTTTTCCGGATTCCCCAAGTGGATGGAAAAGCTATCGCCCGGCTTCAATTCTCCCGGCAGGACGAATTCATAGGATGTGGTGAGCATCTGGGGGTGCTGCAGCTCGGATCCGGCGATCGGGCCTTTGCCCCCGGGGATTTCGGCCCAAATCAGGTTGGCTTTCTCTTTCAGGTTCGTCTTAGGGATTTGCCAGTCCATGGGACGGCCCTTGCTTGCCAGGTCGAAACGGACTTTTGTGCCTTTTGGAAGATGGTTCGCAGTCGTATAAATAAATTTCCAGTTCGAGATTTGCCCGGCCGTAGCGGCGCTGGGTTCGCAATAGCAGATCGATCGACGCATTCCAAGACTCCTTACCTTAGCGTCTTATTTTGCCGTAAAAGGGCCTTTGGCGCAAGGGAGGAGAGGTCAAATCGTGTAGGATTTGGCGAGGCGGAGGAATTGTTCCGTCTGCTCTTTTTCCCAAGCGGGGGGGAATCCGAGTTCCTGGGCCATCAGCCTGGCTGCAGCGGGCGCGATCTCCATGGCGGCCCGCGCGTCCAAGAAGAGGGACCGGGTGCGGCGGGCGAGTGCGTCTTCCACTGTGCGGGCCATTTCGTGGCGGGCCGCCCAAACGATCTCGGCTCCGGTGTAAGGGAGCCGGGAGTGGAGGGGACGCTCCAGTTCGGGATTGCGGGAGGAGAGGTCGGAGAGGAGGCGCCTGTCCGACCCGTAGCTGAGCCATGCGTCGACCGGATGCCTGCCTTCTTCATAGCCATGGAGGCGGAGGTCATGGGTTCGGCAGGGGGCGTTTGGGAGTTTGGCCGTTTCGATGGCCTTATCGACCGCATCTTGCGCCATTTTCCGGTAGGTCGTCCATTTGCCTCCCGTAATGGTGATGAGCCCGGAGGGGGAAACGAGGATCACGTGATCCCGCGAAAGGGCTGCGGTGTTTTCTTTCCCGCCGGCTTTTACGAGGGGTCTCAAGCCGGCGAAGACGGTGAGCACTTGGCTCCGTTCCAAGGGTTTGGTCAGGTAGCGGGCGGTCGTTTTCAAAATGAAATCGATCTCCTCCTCCAAGGGGCGCGGTTCCGCTTGGATTTCGGGAACGGGGGTGTCGGTTGTGCCGATGAGGACATGGTTGTGCCAGGGGACGAAGAAAAGGACCCGGTTGTCGTCGGTATGGGGGATGATGACGGCCGCGTCCGTGGGGAGGTATGAGCGGTCGACGACGAAGTGGATCCCTTGGCTGGGCTGAATGAGGGGGGAAGTATTTGGGTCGTCGAAGCGGCGCACCGCATCGCTGAAAACGCCGCACGCGTTGAGGACTGCCTTCCCGCGGCAGGCGAATGTTTCTCCGGTTTCGGAATCTTGCGCAAAGACTCCTGAAACGCGGCCGTTTTCTTTGAGGAGTCCGGTGACGGGACAATAATTGAGGCAAACCGCTCCGTGGTTTGCGGCGGTTTGGGCTAGGCAGCAGGCAAGCCGCGCGTCGTCGAACTGTCCGTCGAAATAGATGCTCCCGCCCCTGAGGTCTTTCGGCTCGAGAGTGGGGAAGCGGGCGAGGGTTTCTTCCTTCGACAGGTGGACCGATTTTTCGAGTCCGAGTTTTCCTGCGAGGAGGTCGTAAACTTTGACGCCGATGCCGTAAAACGGCCCTTCCCACCAGTGGTAGCTCGGGATCAAGAACCCGAGGTGGCTGACGAGATGGGGCGCGTTTCGGCAAAGGAGTCCCCGTTCGTGAAGCGCTTCGATCACAAGGGAAAGATTGCCTTGTTTCAGGTAGCGGAGCCCCCCGTGGATGAGTTTCGTGCTGCGGCTGGAGGTCCCTTTGGCGAAATCGGTCTTTTCTAGAAGCAGTGTTTTATACCCTCGCGACGCGGCGTCGACAGCGCACCCGAGCCCGGTCGCGCCGCCGCCAATGAGGATCAGATCCCATTCTTTCTCTTCCCTTAGGCGGGCAAGGAACGGTTCCCGTTTCATCCTTCCCACCCCATCGCGCATTCGATGGCGCGGTTCCATTTTTCGATCATCTTCCGCCGTTTCGATTCGTCCAAATGCGGGTTGAACTTCTTTTCGACTTCCCAGGTGGCCGCGATTTCCTGCGGGCTTTTCCAAACCCCGGCGGCAAGGCCGGCCAAAAACGCCGAGCCGAGGGCGGTCAGTTCCCGGTTTTTCGGCCTTAGGACCGGGATTTGCATGAGATCCGCCTGGAACTGCATCGTGAGGTCGCTTGCGACGATGCCTCCGTCAACCCTCAGTTCGGAAAGGCTTAAACCCGCGTCTTGCTCCATTGCGTGCAAAACGTCGGCCGCTTGATAGGCGATGCTTTCCAAAACAGCGCGCGCGATATGCGCCGCGGAGGTGCCGCGCGAAATTCCTAGGATCGTTCCGCGGGCGTAAGGATCCCAATGGGGGGCGCCAAGTCCGGTGAAGGCCGGGACGAAATAGACGCCTCCCGTATCCGGCACGGTTCCCGCAAGGGCGTCGATCTCGGAGCTTTTTTTGATCAGGCCGAGGTTGTCGCGCAGCCACTGGATCGCGGTGCCGGCGTTGAAAACGCTTCCTTCGAGGGCGTAATGGGTTTCCCCGCGCATTTGAAGAGCGATCGTCGTCAAGAGCTTTTTTTTAGATGCGACCGCTTTCGTGCCTGTGTTCATGAGGATGAAGCAACCTGTCCCATAGGTTCCTTTAGCCATTCCGGCATTAAAACAGGCTTGTCCGAAGAGAGCCGCTTGCTGGTCGCCGGCGATCCCCCCGATCGGGATCGGGTGGGAGAAAATGCGCTGGGCCGTCTCGCCGTAAATTTCGCTTGAGGAGCGGACTGTGGGAAGGATTGCTTTCGGGATTTCTAAAATTCGGAGCAGCTCCTCGTCCCATGCAAGCGTGTGGATGTTGTAGAGAAGGGTGCGGCTTGCGTTCGTCGCGTCGGTCGCATGGACTTTCCCGCCCGTGAGTTTCCAAATGAGCCACGAATCGACAGTGCCGAAAGCGAGATCCCCGTTTTCGGCCATCTTGCGCGCTCCCGGGATATGTTCGAGGAGCCAGCGGATTTTGGTGCCGGAAAAATAGGGGTCGAGACGAAGCCCCGTTTTTTCCATGAAGAGGGATTCTTTTCCCTCTTTTTTGAGTTGTTCGCAAAGATCGGTCGTCCTTCGATCCTGCCAGACGATCGCCCGGCCGATTGGCTTCGAGGTTTTTTTCTCCCAGAGGATCGTCGTTTCCCGTTGGTTCGTGATCCCGATCGCCGCGATCTCATCCGGGGCAAGGCCTGCTTTCGCCAGCGCTTCATTTGCGACAGAGATTTGGGAAGACCAAATTTCATCCGCGTCGTGCTCGACCCACCCGGAAGAAGGAAAATGCTGGGCAAACTCTTTTTGGGCGATCCCTGCGACATGCCCTCTTTGGTCGATGATCAAGGCTCTGGAAGATGTCGTCCCCTGGTCGAGGGCAAGTAGATAGCTCATGGCGCCTCCTATACCGCTAGTGATTCAAAAATTGGTTTTGGCTACGCCTTCCCCCAAAAATGGTGCATTTTCGGGGACCCCAGGCTACGTCGGGCAGCCACGGCATTCGATCCCGCTTGCACCCCACCCCAACGACGATGCGTCGTCGGGGACCCCGGCGCCCAACCCTTTCAGGTTGGGCTGCAACAGCCCGCCCCGCAAATGATGCATTTGCAGGGATCCCGGTCTCAGCGCCGGCTCCGCCTGGCTCAAATGGCGGGCGCCTCCTTGCCATCTCCCAATTTTTGAATCACTCCCGGTATACTTTCTTTTATCTGATTGACACCAAAAGTCAATTTTAAATATCTGAAAAACGACATGATAGACATTTTGACTGGAGAGTTCATCGGAACCGCGATCATGCTGCTTCTTGGCAACGGCGTGGTGGCCAATGTCCTACTCAAAGGGACCAAAGGATTTCAAAGCGGCTGGATCGTGATCACGGCCGGATGGGGATTTGCCGTTGCGGTCGCCGTCTATTGCGGCTGGCTGAGCGGGGCCCATTTCAATCCGGCCGTCACGTTCAGCTTCGCACTCATCGGGAAAACCCCATGGCATTTAGTTTGGCTTTACTGGGCGGCGCAGCTTTTGGGCGCAATGGCCGGGCAGTTTCTCGTTTGGTGCGCCTACTACGCGCACTGGTTCAAAACGGCTGACCCGGGTCTAAAGTTCCTTTGCTTTTCCACAAAACCGGCGATCCGCCATAACGGATTGAATTTCCTGACCGAAACGATTGCGACGGCCGTCCTCCTTCTCGGAATTTTGATCATCTACAACCGTCATAACGGGGTGACGGCCGAACTCGGACCTTACCTTGTCGGCATTTTGGTTTTTGGCATTGGGCTTTCGCTCGGAGGTCCGACCGGCTTTGCAATCAATCCGGCCCGCGACCTAGGGCCGAGGATTCTCCATGCGTGGCTGCCGATCGGATCGAAGGGGCCGTCCGGGTGGGATTACGCTTGGATCCCGATCTTAGCGCCTCTTGTGGGAGGCGCTGCGGGAGCGTTGATATACCAAATGTTTTTAGCTTAAGAGGGTGTCTACAAAGTGAGGTTCTGTCGATTTTCGGGTTCTTTTGAGCCTATTTTCGATTCTTGATACGGGGGTTAATATTCGAAAGTGATATGACCCCCGCATCAAGAATCGAAAATAGGCCAAAATAATCCCGAAAACTCGACGAACCCTCATTTTGTAGACACCCTCTATACCGAACGTGATTCAAGAATCGGGAATTTGGCAAGGCTGGCGCCCAGAATTTTCATCAGGCCGTAGGCCGGCACGAGAGAGGCTCCCTATTGACTAATAGGGGGCCTTGAGCGCGGATGAAAAGGCTGGGATGCCAGCGCA
>Ga0169931_10003417_pt1 | contig 25192 bp, 15 predicted proteins | sample Kivu_15m_20L_FD_129675 | JGI IMG/M metagenome (GOLD analysis project Ga0169931, IMG submission 129675) | Freshwater microbial communities from Lake Kivu, Western Province, Rwanda to study Microbial Dark Matter (Phase II) - Kivu_15m_20L... | ecosystem: Environmental > Aquatic > Freshwater > Lake...
ATCATGCTCGGCTCGCCCGGGAGCGGGAAGACGATGCTCGCCCGCCGGTTGCCCACCATTCTGCCGCCGCTCACGCCCGACGAGAGCCTCGAAACGACGCGCATTTACTCCGCGACCGGCAAGCTGCCCGCGGGCGAATCGCTGATGTGTACGCGGCCCTTTCGCAGCCCGCACCACACGATCTCGGACGCCGGGATGGTCGGCGGCGGCACGGTCCCGCAACCGGGCGAAATCTCGCTCTCGCACCACGGCGTTCTATTCTTGGACGAACTGCCGGAGTTCAACCGGCGCAGTTTGGAGTCGCTACGGCAGCCGCTCGAAGAGGCGCGCGTCACGATCAGCCGCGCGGCGCACACGAGCACGTTCCCCGCGGACTTCATCTTGGTGGCCGCGATGAACCCGTGCCCGTGCGGGTTCCTCGGCGACCCGAAGCGCGCGTGCAAGTGCGCCCCCATCGCCATCGAGAAGTACATGAGCCGCATCAGCGGCCCGCTGTTGGACCGCATCGACCTGCACATCGAAGTGCCGCCGGTCCCGTTTGAAGACCTGTCGAAGCCGGGCGACGGCACCGGGAGCGCCGCGATGCGCGAGCAAGTGTTCGCGGCGCGCGCGATTCAGGCGAAGCGGTTCGGCCCCGGTGCCGGCGGGTTGAACGGCCGCATGACCTCGAAGCAGATTCGCGCGCACTGCGTTCTGGACGCCGCCGGCCAAGCCACGCTGAAGGAGGCAATGGAAGCGCTGGGCCTCTCCGCCCGCGCGCACGACCGCATCCTGCGGGTGGCGCGCACGGTCGCGGACCTGAGCGCGAGCGAGACCATCACGCAAGACCACGTCGCCGAAGCCATCGGCTTCCGCGCCCTCGACCGCAAACTGTGGGAGGCGTGACCCGATGACCGAAGCGGAATGGCTGACGTGCGAAGACCCAATCGTGCTGCTCGACTCTTGGTACGCAACGCCCCTTTGGTCGATGGAAAATGCGGCGCGCGAGCGGAAACTGCGTTTGTTTGGGGCTGGGTGTGTGCGCCGCATTCTCCCCACCCTGTTGGAAGGCTCCCACCTCGGCGTTGAAGTCGCCGAGCAATTTGCCGATAGTCTCGTGGCTGCAAACGCGCTCACATCCGCGGACCGCATTTGCCTCGGCTCGTTGGACGCAGGAGTGGCTGCAGGTTTGGCGGTAGCTTGGGTTCTTGCTGGTGATTCCGACCCGGTTGATCTCACGGACGCATACCAGAAGCGCGAAGCGGTGCAACAGTGCCACTTGTTCCGCGATGTGACGGGGAATCCGTTCCGTCCGGTGACGTTCGACCGTGCGTGGGCCACCGACACCGCAACGACACTCGCGCGGCAGATGTACGATTCGCGCGAGTTCGGCGCGATGCCGATTCTCGCGGACGCGCTCCAAGACGCCGGGTGCGAGAACGAAGACATCCTCGCGCACTGCCGCGACCCGCACGCGACGCACGTTCGCGGGTGCTGGGTGTGCGATCTGGTGTTAGGAAAGGCGTGAAGACAAACCGCGCATCAGTTGCGCTGATTTGCAGCCCCGGAGGGGCGACCGATTTGTAGCCCGGGGTGCGGCGAGCGCAGCGAGCAAACCCCGGGTAAGCACACGAAAGAGAACGAAGCCCCGGAGGGGCGACAGATTCGTGCCGCGCGAGCGTGGTGTCTGCCGCCCCCTCCGGGGGCTTGTTGGTGTTTCGCACTTCGCACCCGGGGTTTGTTCGCTGCGCGAACTGCACCCCGGGCTACAAATCGGTCGCCCCTCCGGGGCTGCAAAGACCACCTCGCGCTCGCGCGCTTCCTACAATACCGGCATGAAAAAGTTCGCACGCGACATGGGGATGGTGCTGTTCACCATCTTCGGCATCCCGCTCATCATCGCCACGCCGTTCCTGCTCTACGGCTTCCTCGGTAAGCCGTAGAGTACCCGCGCCAACCTCGTGCGACGGTCCGACACACATTTGTGAATCGGACCAAAGTTCGTGCGGAGCGGAAAGTATGAGTGCGGACCTCCGCAAAGTGTGTGCGGAGGTGGGGTGCCCATCTCGGCCGCACGAACGTCGCCTCTGCGCACCCGCGGGGCTTGCTGACGTTTCGCGCGTGTACGCGGGTTGTTCGCGGCGCGAACAACTCGGGCGACACAGCTCCGACCGCTCCGCGGGTCGAGCGCTCAATCGTCGGTCAGCGCGGCCATCGGGAACGATCCCAGCACCGTGACCGTGTCGCACATCTGCTCCAGCGCCGCGAGCGCCTTCTTGATCTTGGCGTCCTCGCGGTGGCCCTCGAAGTCCACGAAGAAGACGTACTGCCCCTTCGCCTCGCGGTACGGGAACGACTCGATCCACGTCAGGTTGATCTTGTTGCTCTTAAAGACGCCGAGCACGTCCGCGAGCGCGCCCGGCGTGTGGCCGATCTGGAACATCAGCGCGGTCTTGTCGGTCCCGGTGCGCGCGGAGTCCGACGGCCCGATCACCGCGAACCGCGTTTCGTTGAACGGCGAGTCTTCGATGTTGTGTGCCAGAATGGTGATGCCGTAGCGCACGCTGGCTTCGCGGCTCGCGACCGCCGCGACGTGCGGTTCGCTCAACACGAGTTTCGCCGCGTCCGCGGTGCTCGCCACTTCGTGCAGCGACGCCTGCGGCATGTTCTTGCTGAGCCAGTTGCGGCACTGCGAGAGCGCCTGCGCCTTGCTGTACACGCGGCGCACCTCGGACTGCTTGCAGTTCGCCAGCAGGTGGTGCCGCACGCGGAGCCGGATCTCCGAACAGATGCGCACGGAATCCGGGTACCGCACGAACAGGTCGAGCGTGTCCGCGATGCGCCCGTCGGTCGAGTTCTCCAGCGGCACGACGCCGTAATCGGCGTTGCGGCGGATCACTTCCTCGAACACCGCGGCGATGGTCGCGGTGCGGTTGTAACCGGACGCTTCGCCGAACCGCTGAATCGCCGCGAGGTGGCTGTAGCTATATTCCGGCCCCAAGTACGCGATCTTCTGGACCTTCTGAATCGCGCGCGAGCCGCTGATGAGTTCGCGGAAGATGGCCCGAAGCGTGACCGCGTCGAGCGGCCCGGCGTTCGCGCCGAGCACGTTGTTCATCACCTCTTCTTCGCGCGCCGCGGAGAACACTTCGCCGCCCGCGTCGGCCTTCACCTTGCCGATTTGCGCGGCGATGGCGGCGCGCTTGTTCAGCGCCTCGAGAATCTGGAGGTCGAGTTTGTCGATCTGCCCGCGCAGCGCGGGGAGGTTTCCCGCGCCCTTGTCGGCGGAACCGGAGTCGGGTTTGCTGCGCGCCATTGTGTGGGGTTCCGCGCGTGTGTGGGACCGGAAACGGCAAGAATTCCGGTGAATTTACCTTCGTGACAACGCACCGTCAATGAACTGCGCGCGGGTCGGGTGGAATCGGTGGCGGAATTCGTTCCGGTTGCGCCGGCGCGGCGAGAACCGGGGCGGTCGCAATCCCGTAACTGTCAGCGAGTTGCGGCGAACCTGCGGAAATGTCAGGCGCGCGGTGAATTTCACCCATTTCCGATGCCAGAATTTCGTCGCAAGTGCCGATTTTTGCGCGACTTGCCGCTCGTCGAGCCGGAACGCGGTTTCCGGCACGCGACGTGCATTGGACTCCTAAAATAGTGCGAATCCGCTCGCCGCCTGTCCCCTCCAACTGGCAGCGAGTGCGAACCACCACAACCAAACACCAGAAACCAATCATGGCCGAAGAGAAAATCATCGGGATCGACTTGGGCACCACGAACTCGGTCGTCGCCGTGATGGACGGCACCGAAGTGAAGGTGATTGCGAACCAAGAAGGCGTGCGGACGACGCCGAGCGTGGTCGCGTTCACCGACAAAGGCGACCGGCTCGTCGGCGACCCCGCGAAGCGCCAAGCGGTGACGAACCCGCGGCGCACCATCTACAGCATCAAGCGGTTCATGGGCCGCCGGCACGACGAAGTGGAGAGCGAAGAGAAGCTCGTGCCGTACAAGATCACCGGCGGGCCGACGGACCTCGTGAAGGTGGACATCGACGGCAAGCAGTTCACGCCGCCGGAAATCTCCGCGATGGTGCTCCGCAAGCTGAAGGAAGCGGCGGAAGCGTACCTCGGCCACACCGTGCGCAAGGCGGTCATCACGGTGCCCGCGTACTTCAACGACGCGCAGCGCCAAGCGACCATCGACGCCGCGGCCATCGCCGGGTTCGACACCGAATACGAGATTCGCGGCAAAGACGGCAAAGTGGTAAAGCAGCGGATGCGCATCATCAACGAGCCGACCGCCGGCGCGCTGGCGTACGCGCTCGACAAGAAGAAGGACCAGAAGATCGCGGTGTTCGACCTCGGCGGCGGCACGTTCGACATCTCGGTGCTCGACGTGGGCGAAGACGGCGTGTTCCAAGTGAAGAGCACGAACGGCGACACCCACTTGGGCGGCGACGACTTCGACCAAGTGCTGATGGACCACATCGCCGACGAGTTCAAGAAGCAGCACGGCACCGACCTGCGCAAAGACGCGATGGCGATGCAGCGGCTGAAGGTGGCCGCGGAGCAGGCGAAGAAAGACCTGAGCCAGCAGGTGAACGCGGACATCAACCTGCCGTTCATCACGATGGACGAGAACCGGAACCCGCTGCACGTGACGATGAGCGTGTCACGCACGCAGTTCGAGCGCATGGTGGAGCACCTGATCGAGCGGTGCAAGAAGCCGGTGCTCGCGGCGCTCAAAGACGCGAAGCTCGCGCCCAACCAGATCGACGAAGTGGTGATGGTGGGCGGCATGACGCGGATGCCGCGCGTTCAGCAACTGGTGAAGGAGATCTTCGGCAAGGAAGGCCACAAGGGCGTGAACCCGGACGAAGTCGTCGCCATCGGGGCGGCGATTCAGGGCGCGCAACTGCTGCTCGGCGCGGCGGCAGAAATCCAACTGCTCGACGTGACCCCGCTGTCGCTGGGCCTCGAAACGCTCGGCGGCGTGATGACGGTGATGATCCCGCGGAACACGACGATCCCGAAGAAGGCGAGCGAGACGTTCACCACGGCCGCGGACAACCAGCCGAGCGTGGAAGTGCAGGTGTTCCAAGGCGAGCGCCCGATGGCCCGCGACAACAAGCGGATCGGGTTCTTCAGCTTGGACGGCATCCCGCCCGCGCCGCGGCAGGTGCCGAAGATCGAGGTGACGTTCGAGATCGACGCGAACGGCGTGCTCAGCGTGTCCGCGAAGGACTTGGGCACGAACAAGCAGCAGCAGATTCAGATCAAGGACGCGTCCGGGATGAGCAAGGACGACGTGGAGAAGATGAAGCGCGACGCGGAGTTGCACGCGGACGAAGACAAGAAGAAGCGCGAGCTCGCGGAAGCGAAGAACGCGGCCGACGCCCGCATCCACCAAACGGAGAAGGCGTTCGCGGACGCCGGCGACAAACTGACCGACGCGGACAAGGCCCCGATCACCGCCGCCATCGCGAAGCTGAAAGAGGCGCTCGGGCGCGACGACCTCGCGGCGATCAAGGCCGGAACCGCTGAACTGGAGCAAGCCGCGGGCGCGATGGCGCAGCACGTGTACGCGAAGACCGGCGGCGCGACCCCGGCCGGCGACGCACCGGAAGGCAAGAAGGACGGCCCCGACGACGTGATCGACGCCGAGTACGAAGTGAAGAAGTAGTGCGAGCGAGCGGCGCGACGTCAGTCCGCCGGTGGTGCAAAACGCGACGGGCGGCGCGACTTCGGTCGCGCCGCCCGTCGCGTTTGGTATACTCGGTGCGCCCTCAGCCCGGAGCGCCGATGCTGTTCATGGTGATCGAGCGGTTCAAGAACCGCGACCCGGTGCCGGTGTACGCGCGGCTCCGCGAAGCCGGCCGCGCACTGCCGGACGGTCTGCGCTATATCGACAGTTGGATCGAAGCGAACTTCGACCGCTGTTTCCAACTGATGGAGTGCGACGACCCGGTACTCTTGATGCGCTGGATCGCCGAGTGGCGCGACTTGGTGGATTTCGAGGTGGTGCCGGTCGCCCCGTCGAAATCCGTCCGCCCGCTGTTCGGTGGGGCGGAGGCAACATGATTTCCCTTCGTGCGAACAACCTGCGCTGGATCAACGGCCCAGCCGACGACCCTACCGACCTGTGCGCGCACGCGGACATCGAGTTCGCCATCAACGACGTACTGTTGGATGCGACCACCGGCGCGAACCTCAAGGCGAGCGCCGCGGCGCTGTTCCTGCTGCGCACGCTGGAGCGCTCGCACACGGCAGCCGATCCGGTCGCGGAGCACCTGTTCCCGTGCTGCGGGTTCACGATGTGGGAACAGGACGACTCGCCGGATGTGGCCGTTTGCGGCTGTCCGAACGGCGCGAACTTCGACGTACGGCACACTACCGAAGGCGTTTCGATTCGTACCACCGACGGGCGCGAATGGTCAGTGAGCGCACACGTATGGCGCGCTGCGGTGTTCGCGTTCGCCGATCAAGTGGCGGCGTTTTACGAAGCGTGCGCTCCCAAGCGACCGAGTGCCGACGACGCGCCCGGTTGGCGCGCGTTCCGCGCCGAGTGGGAGCGCCGTCGCGGTTCGCCGCTCAGTGCCCGGCCAGAATCTCCATGATGTCCGCGTCCTTCACAACATAGGCTTTGCCTTCTGTGCGCTGCAACCTCTTCGCCTTCGCGTCCTTCTCCGAGTAGCCGCACGTCACGAAGTCCGTGAAGCTGATCGCGTTCGCGCGAACGAACCTTCTCGCTGCGGTTCGCGTTGACAGCGCCGCGCGCCGCGACTATGTCCCACGAGCATTCTTCCCGAACCGCGGGCGCAGATGGGCGGCACGTTCGGAAACCTGAAGCTGTTCGCCGACGGGGCGCCCGGCCCGGACGAGGCGGGCACGCCCCTGCCGTTCCCGGTGCCCGACGCGGCGCGCCCGGACGGGCACCTCGCCGCCACGCGCGAACTGGTGCGCCCGCCGAGCGGGCGCCGCGCCCGCCGCGAGTGCGAACCGTACTCCGACGAGTGGTTCGAGGAGCTGGAACTGAAACGGTACCAGCGGCACGGCGCGTGGCTCACGCGCGCGCTGGAGTTCGGCCGGCACCCGGATCAGTCCGTGCTCGTACTCGGGCCGGGCGCGGGCACCGACGCCGTGCGGTACGCGCGCCACGGCATGAGCGTCACCGTCGGCACCGACACCGCCGACTGCCCGCGCGTCGTGCGCGAAAACTTCGCCCGTGCGAACCTGAGCGCCGACTTCGCGGACTTGGGCGGCGCTGGGCTGCCGTTCGCGGACGCGAGCTTCGATTTGGTAGCTCTGAACGCGCTCTACGCCCCGGCGCTGCCGACCGCGGAGCGCGCCGCGGAGTTGTTCCGCGTGCTGCGGCCCGGCGGCAAACTGATCGGTCTGTTCCCCGCGCACTACGACTGTGCGTTCTGGCAGAGCGCCCTGCTGCCGCTGGTGCGGTTGTGGTGGACCCGCCCGGCGGACCCGACGACCGCCCCGAAGACGACCGGTCGCGAACTGCGCCAACTCTTCTCGCAGTTCGGCGACTACCGCGTCTCGAAGCGGCACCTGCGGCGCGGCGAGCTCCCGCACCTGTGGCGGGTGCTGCCGCTGTTCGTGCTGGAGCGGTGGATCGGCCGCGTGCTGGTGCTGAAGGCGAAGAAGCCGATCTTCGCGGCCCGCCGCACCGCCGAACCGCTGCGCAAGGCCGCGTAGCGCGTCACTTCGGTGCGGTGTAGTATTTCGGATACAGCACCTCCACCACACCATTTCGTAGTAGGACCATCAGTTGATTCGGGCCGGCGTAGCCGACGTGTACCACTTCCCCGCCGAATTTGTGTTCCCAAACCACCCGGTTGCCTTCAATTATCGCGACGTAGCCCACCTCACAGGAGTTGCTCCACACCGTGGCCCGAGTCCCGACGCCGTGCGGGTCGAGCGCCGTGCCGTGGAACGCGGGGAACCGCTGTCGTAGCGCGAGCGGCAACTTCACCTCACGCGGGGCGGCTTGGCTCGAGAGACTGGTGAACTGAAGCCGCCACGATTCCGGTTCGTTCGGCACGTTCCACAGCGTCAGTGCGGTGACTTGATTCGCCGAGGGGCGCACGTCGCTCCGAAGGTGCGCGCCGACGCGTGCCGTTGCTTTGTTGTCCGCCGTGTCGATGCGGATCGGCAGAAACCCCGGTTCCTTGTTCGGTCCCGGGCACGGAACGAACACGACCCACCCGTTCAACGTGTACGTCGCCCGAGGCTCGACTGTCGCGCCGGTGGGGAACTTCGTGCTCAGAATCGGTTCGTCCCGCGCGTCGCAGTTCCACACGTGTAGTGCGTCGGGCGTGTAGGTAAGCGCGAAGCCACCGGCTTCTTTGGTGAGGCCGAGCGGAATGTGCCCCTTGGCCTTCGCACCGAAGCGCCCCACAGCTCCGCCGGTCTTGCCGAGTGAGATCAATTCCGGTGGTTGGTCGAGCCGCGCGACGAGTGCCTTCGTGCCGCGCTCCGAAAGAACGACGTGGTCGATAAACGTGGCGGGCGCGCGGTCTTCGAACTTGAGTTCCGGTTTGGTGCCAGAGAAGTCCCACACGCGCACCGGGGTTCCGCTCCCGGTGCTCGCGAACGCCACGCGGTTCGCCGCGACCGTTGGCAGCGCCGCTGCCCAACCGCCGACAGACGCGCCGTCGTTCGCGTCGCCGCGGAAAGAGTCAATCAGCAAGCCGTCTTTGAGTTTCAAGTGGCGCAAGCGCGAGCCGTCGCGCGCGACGAACGCGTCCAAGCCGACGTGCCGCAGTTCGGTGCCGGTACCGGAGTGATCGCGGAGGTACGGGAACGGAACCGGCTTCGTATCGGCCTTCAGCGGCAACTGGAGCGTGAACGAATAGATACCGGCTTCGGCGAGCAGATGGCTGCCCTTATCCAACTGTACGCGGAAAGCGTGTTGGGTGGGCGCATCGACCGCGCCCTCCACCTGCGGTTTCGCGCCGCTCAGATTCCACTCTTCAATGCGGAACGGCTTGCCGGCTTCGGGCTGCGAGCCGACCAGCAACCGGTCGCGGTTGTCGAACGCGAACGACACGCACAGGCCGGACGTGGGCACCGCGGGGCGCTCGTCCCAACCGTTCTTGTCGTAGGCGAACCGCCGGATGCCGGTCTCGGTCTTGAACGCAAAGGATTGCTCGTTGGCGAACTTCATCCCGCTGTATAGGTAGGATCTCTCACGGTCGTCCGGTCCGTCTTTGATCGTGTGCGCTGCGGTGCCTCCTTGGAGCAGCGCCGCCACCTTCCACAACTCAACGTTGCCGTCACGCGCGAACGCGACCCACTCGCGCCCGCCGCTCACCGCGATGTCGCACATGTGCGGCGGCGCGGCCGGCAGGCGACGCACGACGCGGGGCGGCGTCTGGCTAATGTCGAACACGGTCAGCCCTTGATCCTTCCCGCCGCCGAACGTGCAGACGGCGACGTGGTTCTCACCGATGATCGCGCACGACCCCCACACGGGCGCGTTCTCGTCGCGGCGCGGCACTTCGGCGACGAGCTTCAGCGTCGCGGTTTCCCACACCTTGAGGCCGTCGGCCGCGACCGTGGCGGCGCGGCCCCAGCGCACTGCGACGTCCATCCCGTTGATGTTCGCACGGTGCCGGCGCTCGTGCGTGCCGATCTGCGCGACGCGCGTGTATGTGGGGAACTCGGCGCGGCCGAACGCGCCCGTGAACCGCTCACTTCCCGGTTCGATGGTGCCACCGTCCCACACGATCTTGCAGTTCGGGAGCGCCTTGGCGAGCGCCGCGACGCCCGTGGCCGTTACTGGCGCTTTTCCGAGGTGCAACTCGGTAAGCAACTTCAGGCCGTGCAGGCGCGCGAGGCCCGCGTCCGTCACGCGCGATGCGTTCAGGTTCAGGTAGTTCAGCTTCTTGTTCTTCGCGACCCATTCGAGTACCGCGTCCGAAAGGGAAAGCCCCTCAAACAGCAGCAATTCGAACCCGGTGTGGTCGCGGAACGGCTCCAACCCCTTGTCGGTCACTATGGTGCGCGCCAGCCCGAGGAACGCGAGGTCGGGGCACTCGGCGAACCGCGCCAGCCCGGCGTCTGTGACGCCGGTTTCGCTCAAGTTCAGATCGACCAGCTTTTTCGCACCCGCGAGGTGGGCGAGGCCCAAATCCGTGACGCCGCGGCACGTTGCGAACGACACCACTTTCAACTTCGTGCAGTTTTTGAGGTGCGCGAGGTGTTCGTCTCGAACGCCCGAGCGCTGCGCCGCGAGTACTTCCAGTTCGGTGCAATCGCGGAAGTGTTCGAGGCCGCTGCCGAGGCTCGTGTGGTCGATGTACAGTTCGCGGACGTGCTTGCAGCCGGCGAACGCGGCTAGACCGGCGTCGGTCGCCTTACCGTTGCGGCTCAGTGTCACGGACACGAGTTGTAACGGCCCGGCGGGCAGTTGCTCCTTGCTCGCCACCGGCCCGCGCGCGCCGTTCGCGGTCACTTCCAGTGTGCCGCCGACCGACAGCACCCACTCCGCGGCGCGGCGGTCCGGGGCGCTCGCGGGCGTGATCGTGCCGCCGTCCCACACGATGCGGCAGTGCGGGTGCGCTTTCGCGAAGGCCGTGACGCCCGCGGCCGTGACTTGCGTGTTCCGCACGTCCAACTCGCGGGGCGCGGTCGCGGAATGGAAGGACTTCAATCCCGCGTCCGTGACCTTCGTACCTTGCAGTTTGAACACGAGGATGTCGCGGCACGCCGACAGGTGGGCGATGCACGCGTCGGTCACGGCCGTGCGCGCGAGTACCACGCTGTGCAGTTCGACACTCTTCTGAAAGTGGGCGATGCCCGCGTCGGTCACGGCGGTGTCGCTCAACCCCAGTTCGCCGAGGTGCTTGCACTTGGCGAAGCGCGTGAGGCCCGCGTCGGTGACACCAGTATCCACGAGGCTCAGTTGGGTCAGTTCCGGTTGGTCGGGCAACTGCGCGAGGCCCTTGTCCGTAATGCCCTTGCCCTTCAGGTAGAGCAACTGAAGCCCCTTGCACCGCGCGAAGTGAAGTAAGCCGGCGTCGGTGGCGCGGGTGTCGCGCAGGTCCAACTGGCGCAAGCGCTCGCAACCATTGAACGCCGTGAGGTCTTCGTCCGTGACGTGCGTGACGTGCTTTCCGAAGGAGACGGCGTGCAGCGCGAACGGTTCGCGTGGGAGTGCCGCAACGGTATCGATCCAACGGTGTTCGTTGCCCTCCCAGATCGCGACTGTCCCGCCGGCCGACAGCACCCACTCCGCGGCGCGGCGGTCGGCGTCTTTCGACACCACCGGTGGCGGCACGGGCTTCGCGGACACGCGCACGATCGCCTTGCCGTTGCGCTTCATCGTGAACTCTTCGGTGTCGAGTTCCACGCCGTCCGCGCCCATCACTTTCAGCTTGTAGGTGCCAGCGGCCACGTTCGCGGCGCGCGCGCCCGGCGCGATGGTGTATTTCAGTTTGCCGTCTTCGCCGTACACCTCAATGGTGCCGTTCTTCAGGCGCACATCGGCTTCGGGCGTCGCGTCCACGACGAGCGTACCGGTGCTGAACTTGACTTCGTACACGATTGCGCCGGCGGCGAGCGCGAGAAGCAGGCCCGCCGCGAGCGCCCACACCGGGAAGCGGCGCTTCGGCGGCACCGGCGGCGCGGGCACGGGGTCGGCCAGTTCTAGCAGCACTTCGCTCGCGCTCGCGGGGCGCGCCGCGGGTTCCTTTTCGAGCAGTTTGCGAATCAGTTTCGCCACGCGGGGCGGCACGCCGGCGGGGTCGGCTGGCGTCACTTCGACTACGGCGCGCAGCACCGCGTACACCGTTTCGCCGTCGAACGGGCGGCGCCCGGTGGCGGCGTGGTACAGCAGCGCCCCCAGCGAAAAGAGGTCCGTGCGCGCGTCGAGCGCTTCCCCCTTGGCCTGTTGGGGCGACATGTAGTGCGCCGAACCCACGATCGCGCCGGTTTCGGTGTGCGCGGGCGCTTCTTGCGACTTGGCGAGGCCGAAATCGAGCACCCGCGCGCGACCGGTGCCGGCGTCCAACCACACGTTGCCGGGCTTGATGTCGCGGTGAATGACACCGGCGGCGTGCGCGGCTTCGAGCGCCGTCGCGACCTCGCGCCCGACGCGCACCAGTTCGGCCGCGGAGAGCGGGCCGCGCTTGAGCCGCTCGGCGAGGGTTTCGCCCGCGAGCAGCGGCATCACGAGGAACGGCCGGCCCGCGTCTTCGCCGAAGGCGTACACCGGCACCACGTTCGGGTGGTCGATGAGGCTCACGGCCGCGGCCTCTTTGCGGAACCGCGCGCGGGCGTCCGCGGTGCGGGCCGCGTCGCCCGCGTCGTCGGCAATCACTTTGACGGCGACACGGCGCGGCAGATTCGGGTCGCGCGCCTCGTACACCACGCCCATGCCGCCGCGCCCGAGTTCGCGCACGATTTGGTAGCCGCCGACGAACTCCGGGAGCGCCGCGGGCACCACCGGCGGCACCGCCTGCGGGAGCGTCTTGGCGAGCTGCGCGTCGGACGTTTCGGCGAGCGCGCGCGCGTCGAGCACCTCGGTAACGGGGTCTCGGGTTTGCAGTTCGGCGAGTTTCTCTGCGGCGCGCGGGTCCGCGTCGAGCCATTGCTTGACTGCGGTCAGTTGCTCGTCCGGGAGGGTGCCGAGTACGAACTGAAGCAGGGTCGCGCGGTCCGGTTCGGTCGCGGGGGGCATCGCAGGCTCCGTGCGGAACGGGTTGGCTTACCGGGTGAACGGAACGAACCCGGGCGCACTTTCGCGCCGCGCGAAAAAAATCTGCGCTCAGTCCAACAGGCCGTCGACCTCGCGCCGCAAGCGGGCCAACACGCGATTCTGCGCGAGGAAAACGGCGTTCGCGGTGACGCCCAGTTCGGCGGCGACTTCGGCCGCGGGCCGGTTGTGCAGCATCACGCCGGCGAACGCGGCCCACGTTTGGGCGCTGATCTCGGGGCGCACCAGCGCGAGCGCGCGGTTCACGACGAACCGGCGGTGCTCGAGTTCGTCGAAATCCGGGGGCGTGTCGTCAATCACGTCGGTCAGGCCTTCGGCGGTGGGCAGCGCGCCCGTGGCGCGCCCGCGGGCGAAGTCGCGGGCGGCGTTCTGGGTCACGGTCCAGAGCCACGAGCGGAACGCTTTCCCGTCTTCGCGCCGGTACTTGGGCAGGGCGGTTTGCAGCTTCAGAAACACGGTCTGCACGAGGTCGTCGGCACTCGCGGCGTCGCGCGCGCGGGCCCGCGCCCAGCCGCGCAGGAGCGGCGCGTACAGGCTCACGAACCGCTCCCATGCCGCGCCGTTGTGCGGCCGTTGCAGTTGGTTCAGCAGCGTGAGCGAGGTCGGCGGCGAATCGGCACCCATCGCGGCGCGCCTTTCTTCTCGGAGACGTGTGCTGCGGAATATACTCACCGGGGCGGCCCGGCGCGCGAAATTCGCGCGCGGCGAAATACCGCGGGGGCCGTGCCCGTAGGTGTTGGAGCGGGTGCGCGAAATTTGCGCGTGGGCACTTGCACGCGGCCGCGAAAAACCCGAACATGTGGACTCACCGGTCCGCGCTCCCGTTCCGAGTTGGCCCACAATGCTATCAGCGGCTCGCTCCGTTCTGTTCGCCATGCTGGTTACGGCAGGCGTCGTCACGCTCGTGGTGTACACGCAGCGGGGCGAAACGCCCGACGTGACCGTGAAGCCGGACCCGGAACGCCCCACCGTTTCGGCCGCCGACCAGAAACACGCGCCGGTCGGCTCCGCCGGGTGCCTTGCCGCCGCGTGCCACGGCGCGCCAGCCGGAAAGGCGCTGCGCCGCGAGTACGACGAACACACTTGGCAAAGTTCCGGCGCGTGCTGGACCGCCGCCGACCCGCACACCGCGGCCTACTTCGTGCTCACCACCACCGACGCGGACAAGGAGAGGGGCGTGGTGAAGGTGTCGGCCGAACACATCATGGCCCGCTACGCGCCCGGTAAGAAAGCGACCGACGAGGCGCGGTGCGTCGCGTGCCACACGAACCCGGCGCTCGCGTCGCCCGACAACTGGAACAAGGCCGACAAGATCGCCCTTCGGAGCGAGGGCGTGAGTTGCGAGGCGTGCCACGGCGCGGCCGGCGGCTGGCAGGGGGCGCACTACGGCTCCGCGTTCAAGGCGAACCGCGCCAAGAGCTACGAAGACACCGGGATGGAACCGCTCTACGACATGGGCAAACGCGCGGTCGCGTGCGCCGGCTGCCACGTCGGCGCGCCGGCCGACCCCGCGAGCGGCGCCCCGGTGCGCGACATGAACCACGACATGATCGCCGCCGGCCACCCGCGGCTGAACTTCGACTTCGCCGACTACCAAGCCCGGCTCCCGCGGCACTGGCAAGAGAAGGAGCGTCTGAAGCCCCCGTTCGACAAGCCCCCGGTTTACGAACCGAACCCCGCGAAAGTGTGGCTCGTGGGCCGCGCCGCGCACGCCGAAGCCGCGTGCAAGTTGCTCGAAGATCGCGTCAAGCGCGCCGAGAGCGGAGACAAACTGACGCCGTGGCCGGAGTTTGCGGAGTTCAACTGCGCCGCGTGCCACCACAGCTTGCGCGCGCCCTTGCTTCAGAAAGACACGGACGCGGATAAGGCCGCGAACAGCGAATGGCGGCAGAAACTGGAACACATGGCCGGGCGGAAGCCGGGCGCGGCCCCGTGGCAACCCATTTGGCCTCTCACGAGCGCCGCGGGCCTCAAGTGGCCGGAACGCGGCAGCGCCGATCTCAAAGACGTCGTACTCGCGGCCGAATCCCGCCCGTCGCGCGCCGCCGGGCCGGTCGCGGCGAAAGCGGCCGGTGGGATGGCGAAAGAGCGCGCGAAGTGGCTCGCGGCGGCAGACGACGACGCGGTGAAGGCGCTTGCGGATTACGTCACGAAAGCGGGCTCGCCGGAAGTGCCGGACTGGGACTCCGCGGCGCAACTGTTCTGGGCGCGGGCGGCACTGGCGCGGGCAAAATGGAATGGCGGGATTGTGACGGATTTCGAGGTCGTGCGCAACGCGCTGCGCCCGCGGGAAGGGCCGGGCGCGAAGGACCCGCGCCCGTTCCCGCTTGTGGATTGGGACAATCTGAAAGCCGGATTCAGGGGCATAGTTCCGAAGTAACTGGAAGTTCAGGAAGCCCCGCACGGACGCGCCGGCCCTTCACCCCGAGTAGCACCCGTGCGTCCCGTTCTTGTTTGCGCGGCCGTGTTTTTCGCGTGCGCTCTCGGAAGCGCCCTCGGCCCCGTTGCGCCCCGTGACTCGGTGGCCCGCGACGCTGCCCCCGCACGCGCCACCCCTTACGGCGTCACCGGCACCCCCGCGTTCAAGAACCTGCCCGCGACCTCGTGCTCCGCGTCCTCGTGTCACGGGGGCGGCGCGGTCGGCCGAGTGGGAAGCGAGCACTCGACTTGGGCACCCGAAGCGCAAGACAAACCGGACAGCGACCCGCACAACCGGGCGTACCGCGTCCTGTTCAACTCGGTCTCCGTGGAGATGGCGAAGAAGTTGAACCTCGGCCCGGCGCACAAGGCCGAGCTGTGCCTCAAGTGCCACGCGGTGCCGGCCGCCACCGGCGACGCCGACACCGACGCGCAGATTCTGACCGAGGGCGTGGGGTGCAGCGGGTGCCACGGCCCGGCGGAGAAGTGGAACGCGGTTCACTACTTGCCGGAGTGGAAGGCGCTCTCGAACCGCGAGAAGTGGGAGAAGTACGGGTTCGTTCCCACCGGGAACTTGGTCGCGCGGCTGCTGAACTGCGCGCAGTGTCACATGGGCGACGCGGACCGCGACGTGAACCACGCGCTGTACGCGGCCGGGCACCCGCGGATCACCTTCGAAGCCGCCAAGATGCACAACACGAAGGGCTACCGTAAGCACTGGGAAGAGAAGATCAAGCTGCCGGACTTTGAGGTGCGGGTGTGGGTGGTGGGCCAAGCGACGCAACTGCGTGCCGCGGCGGACCTGCTCCGCGTGCGGGCCGAGCGGGCCGAAGCGGGCATCAAGGCCGACGCGCGGTTCCCGGACCGCGGCGCGTGGCCCGAATTCGCCGGCTACAGTTGTTACGCGTGCCACCAGAGCCTCCCGGACGCCGACGCGCGGAAAGCACTGAGCGTCACACCCCGCCCGCCGGGTACGCCCGGTTGGGAAGTGTGGTCGAACGCGGCCGTGAAGGTCGCACACCAGCACTGTGCTGACGCGTTCCCGGGGCTAGCCGCGCCGAGTCTCGGTGAGGTCGAGCGGTTGCAAGAGTTGATGCGCTCGCGCAAGGGGTATTCGGCCACTAACGTTGCCGCACAAGCCGCGAAGGCCGTGCGCGAGTTGGACGCGTGGCTCGTCGCGCTCCAAGACGCCGAGGACCGCGGGCCGAAATCGGTGGCACCGGGGGCCGCGTACAAGTTGGCCGGGGCGCTCGCCAAGAACGTGTTCGGCACCGAGAAGGACAAGGACCTGTTCGCCGACCACGACTGGGACGCGCTCGCGGCGAACTACCTCGGCGTCGCCGCGATGGCGCACGCGAGCGGCGGCGCGAACAAGGTGACGTGGGGGCGGCAACTCGAGGCGCTCCGAGACGGGCTGCGGTTCGACGCGGACCCGAACAAGCGGGTGCGATTCGACAGCCCGTGGATGTTCGACCTCGCGCCAGCCGAGCCGACAAAGGGCGAAAAACTGGAACCGAAACGGATCGAGCAGTTGCGCCAGCGCTTTATGGACCTGCGCGCCGCGACGGCTCTTACGGGGGGTAACTGATGACTTCGGCACACGCCCTGCGCGTGCGGCTCGCGTCGGCCGTGATTGCGGCCGGCGCGATCGCTCTCGCGCTGATCTCGCCCGGCGGCGCGCCGGTTCGGGCCGCGCAAAAGGACAAAGGCGACGCGCCGAACGCGCTCGCGTACCTCGGCGCGCCCCCGGGAAAAGCCGCCGGGAAGGTGTCGCCCGGCATCGGCGCGTGCCGCGGGTGCCACAGCGGCGCGGGGGCGGGGCAAGCCGGCGGGTTCGTGAAAACCTACCAGTCCGACGAGTTTTGCCGCCTCAACGAGGCGGTCACTTGGGACGAGAAAGACATTCACAGCGCGGCCCTGTTGCGCCTCGATTCGAAGCTCGGCCAAGACATGGAAAAGGTGCTCCAGAAGCACCGACCGGCTGGGTACAAAGTGTCCACCGCGCCCGAGTGCCTCACCTGCCACTCCGTCGATCTGGCACCGGAGAAAGCGCTCCCCGAGAAGACCGCCGACGATTTCGCCACCGCCGCGGGCGGCGTGAACTGCACCGCGTGTCACGGCCTCCGGCAGACGTGGCAGGTCGAACACTACGAGGAGCCGCGCCAGAAGGGCCAGCCGATGCCGTGGCGCGCGAAGGACCCGGCGTACAAGTACGCGGCCGGCATGCACGACCTGCGCAACCCGGTGGTGAAGGCCAAACTGTGCGTCTCGTGTCACGTCGGCAACGCGGCCGAGGGCAAGGTGGTCACGCACGAAATCTACGCTGCCGGCCACCCGCCGCTGCCGCCGTTCGAGATGTCCGCTTACATGGAAGGCGAGCCGCGGCACTGGGGCTACCCCAGCGAGTTGAAGTACTTCAACACGGTGAAGAAGGAAGACCGCTGGAAGACGTTCCACTTCCACGCGGGCGCGGACGAAGCGTACCTCGCGCGGCACTACGCCGCCGGGGCCATCGCGGCGATCCAAGCCGAGGCCGAACTGCTCCACGCCGACGCGACTCGCGCCGCGAAGGACGGCGACATTCTCGACTACGCGCGGTTCGACTGCTACTCGTGCCACCACGAACTGCGTTACCCGAGCGACCGGCAGAAGCGCGGGTACGACGGCCCCCCGGGGCGCGCTCCGCTCCGCGCCGCTGCCGGCGTGCCCGCGTGGGTGGTCGCCGAGAATGGGAAGGCCAGCCCCAGCGCTGCGGTCAAGGCGCTCGCGCCCGGCTTCGGCCCGCAGTGGGGCAAGTTGAAGGCCGCCGCGCTCGAACGCCCGTTCGGCAAGCCCGCCTCGGTTCAGACCGAAGCGAAAGCGCTCTGGAATTGGTGCGAGTCGTTCCTGAAAGAGCAAGGCGACACCGCCGAACCACTCTTCCCGGCCGCTCAAGCCAAGAGCCTGAGTGACGCGGTCGTTACCGCCGCAACGGGCCGCGAGGCGCTTGCCGACCCCGAAGCCGCGATGGTGCTCACGTGGGGCGCGCTCGCGCTCACCCGCGAGGGCGGCATGACGCACGACGCGGCAAAACTCAAAGCGCTCGACGCGATCATCTCCGAGAACGTGCGCATTGCGCCGTTCGACCGGATGGAAGGCAAGGCGATGGTGCCCGTGCAAGCGCAGTTCCCGCCGCGCATGAAGCGCGTCGCGACCTTCGAGGCCGACACCTACCTGCCCGCGTTCAAGGGCGTGTTCGGCAAGTAACTGAGCTTCTGAAACGCACGCGGGCCGCGCGGGATTGCTCCCCGCGCGGCCCGCGCCGCTTCCGGCCTCACGGCCCCGGCCCTGCGTCACTTCTGCTTACCCTTGTCGTGATAGTTCACGTCCTTCGGGTCGTCGCTGACCTGCCACAACAGGTTGTTGTGCAGGTACATCTTGCGCTGCTCGGCGAAGTTGAACGGGCGCGCCCCCAACCGGCCGAACACGCCGATCTGGTGGCCCGTTTCGTCCACCGCCCGGTCGCGGTCGATCCCGCGCGACACGTTGATGATCTTCCCGCCGTGCGGCAACTGGTAGGTCGCCACCAGCCGCGGCGTCGGCTTCACGCTGAAGCCCTCGTAGCCCGGCGTTTCCGGCGAGAACATCTGAATCACGCGGAACCCGTTCTTGCCGTCCGCGACGTACGCGAACAGGCTGTTGTACGTCACGCCCACCGACACCGAGGTGGCGTCGGTGATGTGCCCGCCGGCCGTGAAGCCCTCGTGCTCCACCTTCGGCGCTTCCGCGTCGGTGATGTCGAGGATCACGAGGCCGCGAGCCCCGGCCGCGACGTAGCAGTGCGTGCGGGCCAAGTACAGGCTGCGCGCGTCCGCCAGCCGGATCATCGACTTCGGCACCGGCTTCGTGAGGTCCGTCACGTCGAGCACCTTGATGCCCTCCGCGTCGGCCACGTAGCAGTAGCGGAACTGCACCGAGCACATCTTCGCGCCCTTCAGGTGCGGCTCACCCACCGTGGCGACGTGTTGCGGCTTCAGCGGGTCGTTGATGTCGAGCACCACGAGACCCGCGTCGCACGACACGTACAGGTAGTGACCGGCACAGATCGCGTGCCGCGCGTTGTACAGCAGCCCGTCCGGGTTGTAGCACAGCTCCTTCTTGAAGAAGTTGTCTACCGGGTTCCCGTTGATCGCGCTGGTCACGTTCACCACCACGATGCCCTCGTACTTGTCGCACACGAAGGCGTACTTGTGCATCGGGTGGATTTCCTGCTCGAAGTTGATCTTCAGCCCGTTCAGCATGAACGGCTTGCGCATCGGGTCCAGCGGAACCGTGCTCGGCAGGCACACCCACTGCGCGTACTTGGTCTTCACCACGAACTTCTGGCCGATCGGCGACACCGGCGCGGTGGTGATCCGCTCGGCGAACGCCTTGTCGTCGATGAACGCGATGTCGAACGCGCGGAACCCGCCCTCGCCGCACGCGCTGAACAGGTACTCGCCGCGGTGCTGCACCTGCAACACCTCGGACTTCGCCAAGGGCTGCGTGAAGCCCTTGAAGATGTCGCGCCCGGGGTGCTCGTGCTGCTGCTTGAGCAACCCGCCCCCTTCGGCGTGCTTCTTGTAGTTGTCCGGGTACGCCCACCGGTGCAGGTCGGACCCGAACACCGCTTGCGGCTCGGTCGACGTCGTGACCGCGATGCCGAACAGCCCCTCCTCGCCGGCCGCGACCCACGCGTACTTGCCGACGAAGTTCATGATGCCCGTGCCCTGCATCTGCAGTTGGGCCAGCCACGCGTTGTTGTCGTTCGCCTTCGAGACGTGGCAGTCGGTACACTGCTTGGTCTCGCGCGCCCCGCGCCCGCGCACCGTGTGCGGCACGTTCGTGCTGAACGCCATGCCGCCGAAGCCCTCGCCCGACACCGGCGGTTGTTGGATGTAGATGGACTCGCGCAACCCGTTGTACGAGCCGACGTGGATCGCGCAACTGGAGCGCGACGGGTTCACCTTCCCGCCGGTCACCGCGCCGTCACGGGCCAGCATGAACACGTCGTCGCGGAGCGTTTGGAAGTTGTAGCTACTGTAGTTCCGCGTGCTGTCGCCCTCGGCGTGCAGGTACGGCATCTTCAGGTTCGCCCGCTGCGGCAGGTGGCACCCGAAGCAGCTCGGGTTCCACGCCGAGTGGCACGCGATGCACGTCATGTTGTGGTTGCTGTGCGCGCAACCCTTCGGGTCGGCGGGCAGGTCGCCCCACACCATCTTGTCGGGGCCGCCGGCCGGGTCCTTCTCGAACCGCACCGTCTTGGACAGTTCCGACTTCGCGTTGTACCGCGCGTGCCCGCGGGTGATCGTGTCTTTCACTTGCACGATCTCCCACTGCAGCCCCTTCTCCACGCACGAGTTCTGGAAGTACCGCTTCGAGCCGTCCGCCCCCTCGCGGATCTCGAACCGCGGCGCGCCGAAGGGCGTCTTCAGCGCCAACAGGTTGCGGCCCATGCCGTCCGGGGCGGACGTGTACGCCGCCGGCCCGCTGGTCTTCAGCGTGGTGTAGTTCTGCGGCGTGCCGTGGCAGTCGATGCACGCGATCTCGGTCGCGGCGCGCACTTCCATGTGCAACCGGTTGTTGCCGTGCATGTCTTGCGAGAAGTGGCAGTCCACGCAGTGCATGCCCTTTTCCATGTGAATGTCCATCAGGTGGACCGGCATGTTGCTGCGGCACGCGCCGTTGAGTGCGGTCTCGGCGTCGCGCACCTGCTTCGCGTCGGGGTACTTGTCCTTCGCCTTCAGGTGGAAGTCTTTGGCCTGTTCGGGCCACTTCACGGCCGCGGCCATGTTCTTGGCGCTTGGCGGCCCGACGAATCCGCCGGCGTGGTCAATCAGGTTGCCCTTGCGGTCCTTCTTGAACACCGCGCGGAACGCCCAGCCGTGACTGTGGAAGTCCGCGAAGTGCACCTTGCTCAGGTGCGGGTTCAGGTCGGTCAGGTTCGCGGCGAACTCGGGGTCGCCGAGGTTGCCGCGGGCGGCGCTCTCGTTGGGGTTGCGGCGCATGCTGGTGAGCATTTCGGCCGCCGTCGGGTTCTTCTGCTTGGCCGGGTACATGAGCCGGCCGTCGCTCTCCTCGTCCCACCACATGTACCCGATGTAGCTGTTCATGACCGTCGTACCCGGGTGGATGTGACAGATCATGCACTGGCTGGTCGGGATCGCGTTCGTGAACTTGTGCTCGATCGGGTGGCCCGACTCGTTCTTCGGAATGGTCGGGTCGGGGTTCACGGTGAGGCCGCGGTTGCCGTACTTGGCGTACTGCGCCGAGTGGACCGGCGAGCGGTCGTTCGCGTAAATGACGTGGCACGCCGTACACCCGCTGCCGCGGTAGTCGCCGGGGTTGTCGTTCGTGCCCATGAAGTTCAGCGTCGGGTCGAACAAGCGCGTCTTGTTCGCGCTGACCAGCACCGGGTCGGTACGGTTCTGCGTGCCGAGGCCGCGAATACTGAGGCGCGTGCGCGGCCGGCCCGGCTCCTCGAACTTCTCCGGGATGCCGACTTCGGCCGTGGGGAACCGCCCGCCCGGTTCGAAGATGCGGAAGATGTTACCGGGCTGGAACATTTCGAAACGGGGCACCGGGTCCAGTTGGAACAGGACGCCCTTCGTCAGCGTTTCTTCGAGCGTGGGGGCCGGGTGCGTCTTCAGCCGCACCGGCGCGCCGTTCATGCTGTACGCCTCGCCCACAACCGGCAGCTTGATCGGCAGGGTGCCGTTGTTGTACGCCGCCGCGCCGATGAGCATGCACCCCGTGGTCATGATCTGCTTGCGGTTCGTCTGCACTTCCTTCGGGTGGCACCCGGCGGTGCCGCAACTGATGTGGGCGATGCGGAAGTCGCCGGGGTTCACGAACCGGATGAACTGCGGCGATTCCAAGTTCAGCAGCGCGTAGCTGCGCACCGGGTTCGCGGACGTGAGCCACAACTGCGGGTGCTTGGGCAACACGTGCGACTTGTCCTTCTCGGTGGCGCTCGCGTCGCCGCCGTGGCAGTCGGTGCAGCCGATGCGCAGGGTGTCCTTGCCGTGCGGGTCGCCGACGCCCTTGTGGCACCCGATGCAGCTCGCGGATTTCGCGTACGCTTCGGGGGCCGTTTGCTTCATCAACTCGACGTTCGCCAGTTCCGGCGGCATCGGGTACGGGTCGTTCGGGTCCGTCGACCAGTTCGGGTTCTTCAAATCGCGGATCCCGTCGCCCAGCGGCAACAGTTTCTCGCGCGGGTTCGGGTTCTGCTGCACGCTCGCCGGCTTCACGTTCGGGTCCGCGATGACCGGCTGCGGTTGCGCCGGCTGTCGGGCCGAAGCGATCAGCCCGCCCGCGGCGAGTAGTGCCGCGAGCGGCAGGAACGTGACGCACACTCGCGCGAGCGTGCCCCGCCGCCGAGGGTGCTGGGGTGCGAACTGTTGGGCCGCGTCCATGCGGCGTCCTCCCGAATGACCACGGGTAGCGCAGAGAACCCGCGGACATACCCATGTCGTGTCGGGAGTCAAGTGCGAATCGCGCGAAATGCGCGCCGACGCGGACTGTGTGAAAGAACCAAGTAGGAGAGGGTGCGCGAACCGCGCGGGGTGCGCCCGCCGGGTCAACTTTTCGTCGCCAGCGGGACGACGCCGTCCCAACCCGGCGGCGCGGTGCGGTTGTGTTTCAGAATGAATTCCGTGAGCAAATCCTTGGCGCGATCGTCCGGCGAGACGTGGTGCAGGTGCCGGTAGGCCGCGCCGAAATCCCCTTCGAGAAACGCTTCCAGCGCGCGGTCGTAGGCTTCGAGGTCCGCGTCGGTGAGCGCGCCCGGACCCGCCGGCGGCAGCAGTTCGGACACCACCAAAGGCGTTTCGAGGCCGAACGGCCGCACTTTCGCCAACCGGCGCACGCGGCCCGCGTCGCGCGGGAGGAACTCGCGCGCCGCGCTCGCGGTGGCTTCGTCGATGAGCACCGGCACGCGGAGCAGTTTCGTCATGTCTTGGAGCCGCGACGCGAGGTTCACGACCGGGCCGAACACTGTCACCTTCACCTGTTCGGCCGCGCCGATGCCGCCCGCGACCGCGCGCCCGCTCGCGATGCCGATACCCACGCGGAACTGCGCGAGTGCGTGTGCCGGGTCCGCCCCCACTTCCGCGAACGCCGCTCGCGTGCCGAGCGCCGCCCGGCACGCGAGTTCCGCGCGCCCCGGTTGCTCCAACGGCCACCCCCAGAACCCCAGCGCCGCGTCGCCGAGGAAGTCCGCGATCGCCCCGCGGTGCGCCAGAATGTTCTGCGTCATCAGCCCCAGTGCGGCGCTGACGCGCGCGAGCGCATCAAGGAGCTTGTCGCCGGACGCTTCGACGGCCTTCGAGAACCCGCGCAGGTCGCCGAACATCACCGTTACGTCCGCCTCGCGCGGTTCCAGCGCGCGGGTGGCGTCGCCGCTCGACAGCACGCTCAGCACGCCGGGCGAGAACAGCCGCTTGAAGACGGCTTGCCGCTCGCGCAACTGCTGCACTTGGCGCAGCGCCCCGAGCACGTTGGCGACCAGCTCCGCGAACTTCACGTCGTCGCGCAGTTCGTTCCGCTCCCACGGCGCGAGTAGCGTATCGGGGGCCGCGCCGCCGAACGCACCGGCCACGTACAACCCCCAACCGGCGCACGCGTCGCCGCGCACCGGCACGCAGAACGCCCAATCGAACTGACCGCTGAGCGTGTATTGCGGGTTCGGGGCGTTCGCTTTTGCGCCCCACACGTGCAGCACCGTTTGCTGGTCGCTCACCGCGGCGCGCACCAGCGCGTTACTCGGTACGAACGCGCCTTCCGCCTCGCGCCGGCGCTCGGCGTGCAACACACTCATGCGCTCCGCGTTCGGTTCGAGCGCGACCACCGCGACCGCATCCGCCCGGCGCGCCCCCGCGAGCAGCATTTCGGCAAGCCGCGCGCACAGGTCCGCGTCGCTCGTTGCGCTAGAAATCACGTCCGGCAGTTTGCTGAGTACGTCCAACCGGTGCGGGGCGTCGCGGAACGCGAGCGCGTCCAGTTCGCGGTGCGCGACCGTGCGCGCGTCGAGCAGCGGTTGGGGCGATTCCGGCGACGGCGCGCCGGACAACAGCGTGAACGTGGTGCGCCCGACGACGAACGTGCCACCGGGCGCGAGGTCGAAGGTGTCAGCGGCGGTGCCCGCGTGGAAGATTGGGTTTGCGGCGGCGGGCAGTTTGCGGACCTTCACTTTGCCGTCGCGCGCCGTGAGTTCGGCGTGCGCGCGGGAGAGGAACGGTTCCCACGGCGCGGCGAAGTCGCCGGCGCGCCCGAGCGACACCGGCGCGCCGTCCGGCAGCGGCTTCTGCCAGCGGTCCGCGGGCGACGGCCCTTGCGCGAGGAGGAGCATGAGTCTTTATGGTAGTAGGCACGCTCCGCGTGCCGTGTGTTCGGGCCGCTACAGCTAACCCACTGTGCGTATTACTTTCCGCGCGCCGCAGAACGGCACGCGGAGCGTGCCTACTACCCTGAAGACGCGCCTTACAAATCCACGTCCCATACTACCACTTGCCCCTTGTCCGCGCCGGCCGCGGCGAGTGCGCCGTCGGGCGAAAACGCGATACTCCGCATGCGCCCGACCTTCCACGTGAAGGTGTGCGCCAGTTCCCATGTGTTCGTGTCGTACAGCTTCACGGTTTCGTCGTTGCTCGTGGCGGCGAGATACTTGCCAGACGGGTGAAACGCGATTCCGGTGAAGTGCTTGCGGCCGTCGTTCTTCCACTCGGCGAGCGGTTCGGCGCAGTTCTCGGCCGCAATCACCGTGACGCGGTTGTTCAGCGCGGTCGCCACCATCAGCCCACCGGCCGACACCGCGAACTCGGTACCCGGTTCGGGGCCGTCGCTCTCGTCCACGACCTCACCCGTTCGCACGTCGCGCTGAACGTAGCGGTACACGACGCGTGTCAGGCTCGGCTCCCACCAAGTCAGAGGGTATCTGAAAACTGATCTGGAGCGGCCGTGTCCTTTTGGTTAGTGGTGTCGGGTATGACACGCAAGCCGTACCCGACCGACCTGACGGACGCACAGTGGGAGCGTCTGGAGCCGTTGC
>Ga0169931_10003418_pt1 | contig 25183 bp, 25 predicted proteins | sample Kivu_15m_20L_FD_129675 | JGI IMG/M metagenome (GOLD analysis project Ga0169931, IMG submission 129675) | Freshwater microbial communities from Lake Kivu, Western Province, Rwanda to study Microbial Dark Matter (Phase II) - Kivu_15m_20L... | ecosystem: Environmental > Aquatic > Freshwater > Lake...
ACTCATTCTGCGCTGTTCTATTATATCGTGCAGCCAGGGAATAAATTCCCTGTCTAATAGCTAAAGTCGGTTAAAACCGACTAGTTTATGTGCAATGTTGATAAATCTTTCTCAAACCGATAACTGCTAGAGGGGACAAGCAGGATGCTTGTGTTACCTGGACTGTATTAGTATAGCAACGGCAAACTATAAGTAGTCTTTTTTGATCTGAGGTGATCGCTTGCTACAGGTATATGCCTAAGCCTTACAGTTACGACTTTCGTCAAAAAGTAATCCAAGCGATTGAACTCGATGGCTTGAGGAAGACTCAAGCTGGTCAAATGTTTAATATTAGTCGCAACACTATCACTCTATGGTTGAAAGGATTAGGCGGTTGCTATAAGGGCAACTTTAATATTGGTATTTTCTCGCTAGATTTTGATTAGGAGGTTGTTGTATGATGGGAAAAATGATAAAAACATTTTGATTTTCAATATATTTATAAATATTTCTAAATGTTTCTCAAGTGGTGCTTTGGTCTAAATACCGGCTAGAAGCCGGTGTTACCTATAAAGATTTATCAACAGGGAGGCGATGGCTTGAATATAGAATGGGGGTTTAAAATCCTGGGTGGTGTTGTTTAAACCCCAGATTTCATTTTGATTTAGTTGGTGTTGTTTTTGGCTTTGATTGTTTATTCTCTTCAACTCCTACCTACAATTACTATGGAAGTTTTACTCACAAGTTTAGCAGGTGGTGAACTCAACCTAATCACCGAATTAATCTGGATATTCATCGCCACAGTTTTATCTATGATTGGTGGCGCTCTAGGCGGAATGCTGTTAGCTGGAAGGGACTTAGGTTATGAATTTTCAGCAATTTTAGGAGCGTTATTGGGACCTGCTGGTGTAATTCCTGCTATGGTTTTAAGTTTTGCTTTACTTAGTATATTTAGGAGTTTTTAGGATGTTAGAGGTTGGCTGGCTAGCTGCCAAATTATTCTTTAAAGGAAAACTACTACGGGACCCCAGATATTTTTTCCGACAAGTTTTAATTGGTACCGCTATGGGTTCCCTCATACTCCTGGCTTTAGCCCAAACCCAATTACCCCTCTGGCTACCCATCACAGTATCTAGTTTAGCCACAGGCGCACTAATGCCATTTCTATTAAAAGATTTCAAAATGAAGTAGATATGGCATTTGTAACTGATAAAAGTCAGGTGGTGCGAGCATCCCCCTCACTGCTTATTGAGTAAAATTCGCTATCAAATCAGAATGGAAAATGTGGTAACTGAAGAAATTAGAGTTCGTGGTACTGTTCAAGGTGTGGGTTTTCGTCCTACTGTATATCGTTTGGCTAAGGCTTGGGGGTTGTATGGTGATGTTTGTAATGACGGGGAAGGTGTGTTAATTCGGGTTTCGGGAAATGAGGAGACGATAACAGGGTTTGTTAATAAACTATATGAGGAATGCCCTCCTTTGGCTACAATTGAGCAATTAACTAGAACCAGTTATCCTAGTGAATTGAAGTTTAATGATTTTGTCATTGCTGACAGTGTGAGTAATTCGGTTACAACCGCAATTGCTCCTGATGCTGCTATTTGTCGTCAATGTCAACAAGAAATCTTTGACCCTTTTAGTCGGTTTTTTCGTTACCCTTTTACTAATTGTACTCATTGCGGCCCCCGTCTTAGTATTATTCTCGGCCTTCCTTATGACAGATGTAATACTAGTATGTCTGCGTTTTCTATGTGTCCCCAATGTCAACAAGAGTATGATCATGTGGAAAGTCGCCGTTTTCATGCTCAACCAGTGGCTTGTCATGCTTGCGGTCCTAGAGCTTGGTTAGAACGGGCTGATGGTCAACCTGTGACAGCTGCCATGTTTTCTATGCTGGATGATGTGGATGCTGTTTGTACTTTACTGCAAAGGGGGGAGATTGTGGCTATTAAGGGGCTGGGGGGTGTTCATCTAGCTTGTGATGCTACTCAAGAGGCTGCTGTACAAAAACTACGTCAACGTAAACAGCGCTATCATAAACCATTGGCTTTGATGGCGCGGGATATGTCCATAATTACAGAATACTGCTTGGTTAACTCCAGGGAAAAACAATTATTAACCAGTGCAGCTGCGCCTATTGTATTATTACGGAAAAAAACCTGGAAGAACCGAGAAATAACCCCTAAATTTCCCATTGCGTCTGCAGTTGCACCAGGGCAAAATACCCTTGGTTTTATGTTACCTTATACAGCCTTACATCATTTAATTTTGCGCCGGATGAATCGCCCCATTGTCTTAAGTAGTGGGAATATGGCTGATGAACCCCAATGTATTGATAATCAAGAAGCTAGGGAAAAATTAGGTAAGATAGCTGATTATTTTCTTTTACATGATCGTGAAATTGTTAACCGCGTAGATGATTCGGTAGTCCGAGTTATTGATCATGAAATACAAGTCATGCGCCGGGCTAGAGGATACGCACCAGCACCCATGAAGTTACCGCCAGGATTTGAGAGGGTAACCCCAATTTTAGCTATGGGTGGTGAGTTAAAAAGTACCTTTTGTTTGTTGCGGGATAATCAAGCAATTATCTCTCAACATTTGGGCAATTTAGAAAATGCTGCGGCTTTTCATGGTTATAAACATACTCTTAATCTCTATTTAAGTTTGTTTGAGGTTGAACCGGCTGCTATTGCTGTGGATAAACACCCTGAGTATCTGTCTACAAAGTTCGGTGAGCAGTTGGCATCTGTTGATCGGGTTCGACTGCATTATGTGCAACATCATCATGCCCACATTGCCGCTTGTATGGTGGAAAATGGTGTTTCTTTAAATGCTTCTCCAGTCATAGGTGTTGCTTTAGATGGGTTGGGTTATGGACAAGATGGTCAACTTTGGGGAGGAGAATTTTTATTAGCTGATTATCGTCAATTTCGGCGTTTGGCAAGTTTTAAGCCGGTGGCTATGATTGGTGGTGAGAAGGCGATGGTTCAGCCTTGGCGTAATACCTACGCCCATTTACTTAGTGCTAATCTTTGGCATGATTTTCAACAAAAATATAGTGATTTAAAAATTATTAAATTCTTACAGCAACAGCCTTTAAGTCTACTCAATCAATTGGTAAAACAAGAAATTAACAGCCCCCCAGCCTCATCAGTGGGGAGATTATTTGATGCAGTGGCTGCGGCTATGGGGGTTTGTTTAGAAAGTTCTAGTTATGAAGGACAAGCCGCGATGGCGATGGAAGCTTTAGTAGATCCTACTAGCTTAAATAATCATAAAGAAGGTCTGACTTATCCCTTAGATATAAATTTTTTAGATAGGATTTATTATATAAACTCAAAACCAATGTGGAGAGCTTTGTTTGAGGACTTACAAAACCTAACCCCACTCCCGGAAATGGCTAGAAGGTTTCATGAGGGTTTGGCGCAAACTATCATTAATTTGGCTAAACATCTATGTGATGAAAATCTGATTAATCATGTGGTATTAACAGGAGGAGTATTTCAGAACTCTATTTTACTAACACAAGTGAAAGTCGGCTTAGAAAACTTAGGCATAAATGTACTGACCCATCACCTGGTTCCGGCTAATGATGGTAATATTTCTCTAGGACAAGCAGCAATTACGGCGGCACAACTAATAACTAATTCTTGAGAGTTGAAAAAAAATGTGTTTAGGAATCCCCGGTCAAATTATAGCCATCAGCGACACAAACCATAAACTAGCCATAGTTAATATTGCCGGAGTCAAACGCCAAGTAAATATTGCTTGTATAGTTAATGAACAACATCCCCCAGAAAAGTGTATAGGTGATTGGGTATTAGTTCACGTTGGCTTTGCTATGAGTCGTATTAATGAAGAAGAAGCAGCCGAAACATTACAACTACTAGAACAATTAGCAAGCCTCTCTATTTGAGAATCTAAATAATCTCTGATATCCCCTATGAAATATGTAGACGAATTTCGAGAACCAGAAAAAGCCGCAGCCCTCAGCCAGCACATAACTAAACTTTGTCACGAGCTAAAAAAACCCCTAAAAATTATGGAAGTATGCGGGGGACATACCCATGCTATATTTAAATATGGCATCCAAGATATTCTTCCCCGGAGTCTGGAATTTATACATGGCCCAGGTTGTCCGGTGTGCGTTATGCCTAAAGGAAGATTAGACGATGCGATCGCCATATCCCAAAATCATCAAGTCATTCTAGCTACATTTGGCGACACCATGCGAGTTCCCGGTTCTCGCACTAACCTACTCCAAGCTAAAGCCACCGGCGCAGATATTCGCATGGTTTATTCTCCATTAGATAGCTTGCAAATAGCTAGAGAAAACCCAGATAAAGAAATTGTTTTTTTTGCTCTAGGTTTTGAAACCACCGCCCCCAGTACGGCTTTTACTATCCTACAAGCAGCGGCAGAAAATATCACTAACTTTAGTATGTTTTCTAATCACGTTTTGGTAATTCCTGCGATCCAACAACTGCTAGAAAGTCCGGACTTACAAGTAGATGGTTTTATCGGTCCTGGTCATGTCAGTATGGTAATAGGTACGGACCCATATCATTTTATTGCCCAAACATATCATAAACCTGTGGTTATTTCTGGTTTTGAACCTTTAGATATACTACAATCAATTTGGATGTTGTTACTGCAATTAACACAAAATCGTTGCCAAGTTGAAAATCAATATCATAGATTAGTACACCCAGAGGGAAATACTATAGCATTACAAGCTATAAACCAAGTTTTTGCGGTGCGAAAAAACTTTAATTGGCGAGGCTTGGGGGATATACCCAATTCTGGTTTAAAAATTCGTCCTGAATATGCCCAATTTGATGCTGAAATAAAATTTACTCTTCCTAACTTACAAGTAGCCGACCATAAAGCTTGTCAGTGTGGAGAAATTCTCAAAGGAGTCTTAAAACCTTGGCAATGTAAAGTATTTGCTACAGCTTGCACACCAGAAACACCTCTGGGAACCTGCATGGTTTCTTCGGAAGGTGCTTGTGCAGCTTATTACAAATATGGAAGATTTGCCCAAACCAACCATAGGCAAAAACTTGATCATGGTCACGGATAAGCACGTCTTTAGCAAGCAGGATGCTTGTGTTACAAGAGGATCATTTTTTTAATAAATACTATACAACCTATTTAACTATGAGCTTTCCTTCCCACCAGCCAAACCAACTCAAAGACACTCACATTACCCTCGCCCACGGTAGCGGCGGTAAAGCTATGGGGGATTTAATTAAACATATATTTGTCAATAGTTTTGATAATCCCATTCTTTCTTTATTAGAAGACCAAGCCACTTTAAACCTAGCTAATCTCACTCAACAGGGAGATAGACTAGCGTTTACTACAGATTCCTATGTAGTAGATCCTTTATTCTTTCCAGGTAGTGATATTGGTGAATTAGCAATTAATGGCACCATTAATGATTTAGCCGTGAGTGGTGCTAAACCATTATATCTCAGTTGTGGCGTGATTTTAGAAGAAGGTTTACCTGTAGATACATTGCGGCGCGTCGTTACTAGTATGAAATTAGCCGCCCAAAAAGCAAAGGTGCAAATTATTACAGGTGATACTAAAGTTGTTCATCGTGGTGCTGCGGATAAACTATTTATTAACACTACTGGTATTGGGGTAATTTCTCCAGGAATTAACATTTCTGCTCATAATATCCAGGTGGGAGATGCAGTAATTATTAATGGTGAATTGGGAAATCATGGCGCAGCTATTTTAATCGCTCGTGGGGAATTAGCATTAGAAACCAACATAGAAAGCGACTGTCAACCATTACATTATTTAGTAGAACATATCCTCAATGTTTGTCCTCAAGTTCACGCCATGCGGGATGCTACACGGGGGGGTTTAGCTACAGTTTTAAATGAATTTGCCTTAACCTCTCATGTGGGTATTCGTCTCTATGAAGAATTTATACCAGTGCGGCAAGAAGTGCAGGGAATTTGTGAAATACTAGGTTTAGACCCCCTTTATTTAGCCAATGAAGGTAAATTAGTAGTAGTCGTGGCAAGTGACCATGCAGAAAATGTGTTATCAGCCATGAAGTCTCACCCAGGGGGGAAAAATGCCTGTGTAATTGGTGAAGTTATTGCTTCACCCCCGGGGCTTGTGTTGTTAAAAACAGCCTTTGGTACTGAAAGAATTTTAGATATGCTAGTGGGGGAACAACTACCCAGAATTTGTTAAGCTGCTTCCCCTAGGTTGACTACAAAATAAATGCCAAATGGGTAACATCTTAATTACTGCTTGCAATTGGGGCTATTATGCGGATACCGCCACCCACCTTCATCACCACACCCGTTGTATAAATGGCATTGGTAACAACTTCTTCCCTCAAGGCTGTGAAGCAGCAGGTAAAGCAGAAGTGGAAGCAGCATAATCGGTAATCACAAAATCATCAATATTGATTCTGCTGTCTGTTCCATCAGTTTTGCGGATTTCACAGCGAACTAAACCAGGGATCTTAGGGGTGAAAGTTGCGGTTTGCAGTGTTGTTGAGCTAGTGATAATCATGGGTCCTATACCTTTCCATGAAGTACCCCCATTAGTAGAACACCACAGTCCCCAACTGCTATTATCATCTTTACTATACTTGGCGTGTTTAATAGTAATTTTACCAGCACCGGTGGTACGGTCAAATTTCATGGTTAGTTTCCCACTATTGCGAATGCGGACTGATTTACCGCCATTTTTAACATCAGCTGGTAAACTACCAATTAAAGCATCATTTAAATTCCAAGTGCCTGTAGTTAAGATAATATCAGCCGCAGCATAACTTGTTTTTTGACCGGATTCAAATCCTTCGGAAATTGCGGCGCTCAAAGCAGGAACAGCAAAACAGGAAAGCAAGAATATAGTTCCTCCTGCTATTTTCCAATCCCAGAGGAATGTACTCATGGTGATGACAGTTATATCTTTTATATCTTTAACGTGCCAATTTTATAGCATTTAGGGGCTTGTTATATGCACGAACTAGGAATTACGCAAAATATTGTAGCCATTGTCACCGAACAAGCCCAAGGGGCAAAAGTTCAACTGGTAGTGTTAGAAATTGGCAAACTCTCAGGAGTCTTACCACAAGCTATAGAGTTTTGTTTTGATATCTGTACTCAAAATACAGTTTTAGTAGGAGCAAAATTAGAAATTAGAGAAATTACTGGTTTAGCAAGATGTCGTCAATGTGGTGCAGAAATAGCTATAGATAAACCATTTGGTGTATGTGGCTGTGGTAGTGTGCAACTAGACTTAATAGCCGGTCAAGAACTGAAAATTAAACAAATAGAACTAGAGTAAAGAGTAATTATGTGTGTAACTTGCGGTTGTTCTGATGATTTTGATAGCACAATTACCAATTTAGCAACAGGCCAAGTAGAACATCATCACACTCTACCTGATGGTACTATCATGACTCATTCTCATGATCATCACACCCACCATAACACCACCATAGCTTTAGAACAGGACATTTTAGCTAAAAATAATCTCATAGCAGCCCACAACCGCGGCTGGTTGAAAGGACGAAATATTTTAGCGTTCAATTTAATGAGTTCCCCCGGTGCAGGAAAAACAACTTTATTAACCCGCACCATTCATGATTTACAGCATCAACTACCTATTAGTGTTATTGAAGGTGACCAAGAAACAACTAATGATGCTCAAAAAATCCAAGCAACTGGCTGTCAGGTTGTGCAAGTTAATATAGGTACTGGTTGTCATTTAGAGGCGGCTATGATTGATAGGGCTTTACAACAGTTAAACCCGCCCCTTAATTCTGTAGTCATGATTGAAAATGTGGGTAATTTAGTTTGTCCCGCTTTGTTTGACTTGGGAGAACAAGCGAAGGTAGTAATTCTCTCAGTAACGGAGGGAGAAGATAAGCCTATCAAATATCCCCATATGTTCCGCGCTTGTGAAATTATGATTCTCACTAAAGTTGATTTGTTACCTTATGTGCAGTTTGATGTACAAAAATGTATAGATTATGCCAGACAGGTTAATCCCCAAATCAAGATTTTTCAGGTTTCCGCTACTACTGGTATTGGTTTAAAAAGTTGGTATGAGTGGTTATCTTTGAATAGGAAATAGGTAGATAATTGTAAAAACAACATCCTCTCAGATCAGAAGCAGATATTTGTTAAATTTTAATAAACCAGCGTTGGCGATAAAGGAGGAAAGCCACTACCCACCAAAATAAAAGGGTGACTAGGGCAAATAGTAATGAACCGTTGACATTTCCTGCCCAAGATGCAAAAATGTTTTGATAAATCCAGTTATAAGTGGTAATGGCGCTCTCCCCCGTGCCGATTTTGGTTCTAACTAGGATTTTAATTAATAAAACTGAGGCAATGAACAGAGCGATCGCATTTAGCCCCATAATTTCAAAAGCTTTACTCCACCGCTTCAGGTGTCGCACCTCAATCAAGTAATAACAACCTGCCAGCAGTAGTAAAGCCCAACCTGTGGTAAAAATAACATAAGAACTTGTCCACAGTTTTTTATTAATAGGGAAGGTCAACCCCCACCCCCAACCAATAATCAAGCAGCCCACTCCCCATAACACCAAACCTAAACTGGTGCGCGTTCCTACCGCTTGATTACGTATCCATTCCCCAGTAAAATAGCCAGCCAGAACACTAACAATAGCCGGAATGGTGCTAAATATTCCTTCTGGGTCTGCTAAATTTTCATAGCCATCACCAGCGTACAAATGGGCTGGCGAAATAATTAAGCGGTCAATATACGCGCCCAAATTACCCGTCCTGGTTAATACACCCGCCCCATAGTCGGGAACTGGTACATACATCATGGTTAGCCAGTAGCCTATGAGTAACACTGCTGCTAATATCCACTGTCCTTGACGAGGTAGATTAAGAACTGCTAAACAAGCAAACAGATAAGCTAGACTGATACGCTGTAATACTCCCATAAAGCGGATATTACTTAAATCAAAACTCCCCACACCTTGATTCCAAAAGCCGTTGAGTATTAAGCCTAAACAAAAGAGTATCCCTGCGCGGCGCAAGATCCGCCAGTAAGCTTTTTCCGGGTATTTTGATAAAGAAAAGCACATGGCTACACCAACGATAAACAAGAAGAAAGGGAATACTAAATCTGTTGGTGTGCAGCCGTGCCAATCTGCATGGGCTAGATAAGGATATACATACCCTGCTACCCCTGCCATATTGACAGTCATCATAGCAGCAATGGTGATACCACGAAAAACATCCAGTGAAGATAGCCGCATGGGAGAATTTTAGATTTTTTCTGTTGACCGAATGGGATTCAAGCTACGTTCTTTTACCGATCATCAGCTGAAACTGTCTATCCTCACATCTTTCCAGATTTCGGAAACTTGCCAACCTGAGTTACCCACAGACTGGATCAAGGGATGAGTAGATAAAGGAACATAGTTAAATTCTTCATAGTCCATATATTCGGGTTCCTCTTCAACTATAGCTTCAGGAACAGTCACACTCTCTGCTAAAAGGTTTTGTTCCTCTGCTTCTTCCATAAGCTTGATTTTATCAAGCAGTAGCTTTTCTGATTTTTTGATTAGTTTCATGTTAACTTCAGGGTGTGGAAAAGTGGACATTAAAAAAAACGAAAATCCTGATACTGATTTTGAAGGAATTTAATGTACTCCTTCAAGAATCATTAGAGAGATCCGTAAAACAAAAAGTTATTATTAACTTTGTGAAAAAACTTCAGTAAGGCAAGATTTCATCATAGCAATTTTCCTGTAACTATCCAAGCATTGATGATAATCTTTACATTTATTAAAATTTCTCAAAATTTCTTAGTTGTACTTCTCTGATGTAGAGTTATTGCAGCAAACTTGATCATAGTCCCCATTCCTGGGGACATTTATTTATAAAACTATTCCACCAAATTATTCCACCGTCACAGATTTAGCTAAATTCCGCGGCTGGTCAACATCCAACCCCCGACGGGCCGCAATGTGATAAGCTAACAATTGCAAGGGTATCACCGTTAAAATCGGAGATAACAACTCATCCACCAAAGCAACAGGAAGCAAATCGTTAAATATTTCCGTCGTTTCCTCATTATTCACAGAACTTACCCCAATTAAGCGAGAATCTCTCGCTTTAGCCTCTTGGGCATTAGAAATTACCTTTTCATACACACCACCAGGAACAGCGATCGCCACCACAGGAACTTTGGCTTCTAACAAAGCAATGGGGCCATGTTTCATTTCCCCGGCTGGATAACCTTCCGCATGAATATAGCTGATTTCCTTTAATTTTAAAGCCCCCTCTAAAGCAATAGGAAAATTTATCCCCCTACCTAAAAATATTACATCTCTCGTTTCCGTAAAGTCATGTGCTAACTGTTCCGTTAAACCTTGCTGATGTTGTAAAGTTTGTTCTATTTCTTCAGGAATCCGCCGCAACTTGTTAATAATATCTGCGATTTTCTCCAATGCAAGGGTCTGACGACGAGCGGCTAAATCCAACGCCAAAGCGTAAAATGCCATAAGTTGAGCAATAAAAGTTTTAGTGGCCGCCACTCCAATTTCAATTCCTGCTAAAGTACTAATAACATCGGGAACCATTAACCCCAAGCTGCTTTCCGGACGATTAGTAATACCCAAAAGTCGCGATCGATATTTGGGTTCTTGGCCTTGGCGACGTTCCTTCTCCATCCCCAAAGCTGCTAAAGTATCCGCAGTTTCCCCTGACTGAGTAACCCCAATAATTAATGTATTAGCCGTTAAAGGTGAGGGTGCATAGCGATATTCAGAAGCATAATGTACCTGAGTAGCAATTCCTGCCAATTGCTCAATTAAATATTTGCCCACTAATCCAGCGTGCCAACTCGTACCACAAGCTACAATATTAATTTGTTCTAAATCTGCGTAAAATTCTGTAGATAACCCCAAATTAATGGGTGATGGCGATGAATTCACATCACCGTCAGGATGAAAATAAGCCGCCAAACTAGCTCTAACCACCCCCGGTTGCTCATAAATTTCTTTCAGCATAAAGTGTTTAAATCCCTGCTTTTCTACCATAGTGGGATGTAAATTAAGCAACCGTGGTTGTTTCTTCAACCTTTCACCCGCAAAGTTGTAAACCTCTACCCCCAAAGGAGTCATCCGGGCAATTTCACCATTTTCTAGTGGTAAAACCGCACGAGTATGAGTTACAATAGCGGGAGTATCAGAAGCACAAAAAAACTCACCCTGACCAAAGCCAATCACCAGGGGCGCTTGTTGACGGACCACAATCAACTCATCTGGGTAGTCAGCAGAAATAACCGCCAGAGCAAATGCTCCCTCAAGCCGGTTAACAGCTTGACTAACTGCTGATAAAAAAGCAGATGGAGAGGACGGGACGTAGGGACCTGGAGGATGCTTTAAAAATTCAGCAATGAGATGGGGAATTACTTCCGTGTCGGTTTCGGAAACAAACTGATAACCCTTTTCTTTTAGTGCTTCCCGTAACTCCCGGTAATTTTCCACAATACCATTCTGCACCACAGCCAAACGCCTAGACATATCCATGTGGGGATGGGCGTTGTGTTCTTCTGGTTTACCATGAGTAGCCCAGCGAGTGTGACCGATACCAATTTGGGCTGGTGTTAATATTTGTTCAAGTTTAGAACGCAGGTTGTGTAGTTTGCCCTTAGCGCGAATACACTTGACCTCATCTTCCCACACTGTAGCTATACCTGCCGAGTCATAGCCACGATATTCTAGCTTTTCCAGTCCAGCCAATAAGATATCTGTTGCCGCTTGAGTACCTATATAGCCAACAATTCCACACATTACTCACACCACTCTGATTTAAATAAATATAATCTAATTGAATTTTTCAACTGTAACAACTATTTTTCAACAGGTAAAGTCTCAGATGATATGGCATCTCTTAAACACGTGAGATATACTTGTAACACAAGCATCCTGCTTGTTAATAATATACCTCACTAAACACCGAAAACCGCTATAATATCACTGATCATCCTTAATAATAGAATTAATAACCGCGTAGTTAACTTGATAACTAGGCAGTATTTCCTGGGCTGATTGATGAATAGATGTACTTGGAGGAATACTTTTTAACAAATTAATTGCTTGTTGCCATTTATCTTGTGCTTGTTTTAAATTTGAGAGTGACTGGGGTGAGTTTTTCACAAAAAAATTAGCCTCTGATGCCAACTTTTCAGCTAATTTCAAACTTTCTTGTGCTTTCCTTTCAGTGTTGGCTCTTTTGTTAATATCCATACGATTAAGGTCATAGCGAACTAATCTATCTTTTGCTTCACCATAAACAGATGTTCCTTCAGGGATACTAGCCAGTAATTCTGTTGCTTGTTCCCATTTGCTTTCCGCTTGTTCCCACACTGTGAGAGGATGGGGGGGATCTTTGGCTAGGTCAGAAGCTGCTAGACCAAGTTTAAGGGCAGATTGAAAGTTAGTAACTGCGGTTTTTTCTTGCCTATCAGTGAATATAATCTGTGCTATCCAGCCGCTAAACAATAAGACTACTAAACTCGACCCAATCACAACAGGACGGAATATTTTTTCTGCTCTTTGCTTAGTTCTAACTTTTGTTTTTTCATTAATGACTCCTGTGGGTGTAGTCGCTTCTGGAGATTGTTCTAGAGATTGTTCTAGAGATTGTTCTGCTTGTTGAATTAAACTGTTAATTTCAACAATTAATTGATTCACGGTTTCCCCTAATTTTTCACCTTCATTGATAATATCTGTTAATTCTTGAAATTTACCCTCACTAGAAATAATTAATTCTTGCTCATCATCCAACCATTCTAAACTCAAGCCAGATTGACCACAAAAACATAACACACCCAAGAGAATTGTTAAGAAATTATGACTAGTTTTAATAGTATGAAAAATATAATTTAATTTTTTCAGTACCTGTATAGCTTCTGCCTCAGCCTTCCTCAGTAACTGGAGTTGCTCTTGTAAAATATTTTGGTCGCTAAATGCTAAGTTAATGTTTAATTTATCACTAACTTTTTGCACTTGAGCAGGTAGTTGAGCATGGTCACTATGATAATTTAGTTGACTGACTAATTCTAAATCACTTAAAATGTCTGCGGATATAACATGAAGAAAATCACCCCATTCAATCCAACCATCAATTTTTGCTTGTAAATCCTTAATTGATATGTCTATATCTGGATTGCCAAATTTAGCTGTAATAAATTTTACTTGACTCCTAGAACGTGTATCTACTGTATAAATTTTATTCATCAACAAACTCGCTGTTGCACCAAGACGAAGCATAGTATAAGTTGAAGAATTAGAAGAGTTCGTCATCCTGTCAAATCTCATTTCTTCAATAATGATTTGTTGCAGATTCTTTAATTGTTCCTGAATATTATTGATCAGGACAACCTGCTGCATAATTTCTTGGGAATTTCCCAGATTCAACTTAAGATTAAAAACAAGCTCTGGCAGTTGATGGACAATTTTTTCTAAATAACTCATAAATATCCCTTGGGCATTTGTGAAAAGTTGATCAAAAACAATTCAGATAACTAGGCTCTGAGTTCGTGATTAAACTATAAATCTCCGCCTGTTTAAGTTATGTTTCGTGATTGGTTGACAAATTTGAGAATCTATATAATACAGTATTCACAGGAATTAAAGTAAAATAATCATTTTCCTCAACAAAATTTCTGTAACTGAGAAAATAGCCCATCCATCAATTTATGAATCAAACTGACTTAGCTTTTACCCCCGCACTAGAATTAGCCACATTAATTCGTCGTCGGGAACTGTCACCATTAGAATTAGTGGAATTATATTTAGACCGCATCCAGCAATTAAACCCCCTATTAGGCAGTTACTTTACAGTGACGGCAGAACTAGCCATCGCAGATGCTAAAGCTAAAATGGAAACACTGACAACCACCTCAGAACTACCGCCATTTTTCGGTGTGCCGATTTCCATTAAAGACTTAAATCCCGTAGCTGGTGTACCCTGTACTTACGGTAATCCGGCATTATTACAAAATATCCCCACCTATGATGATGGGGTAGTGACTCGAATTAAACAAGCAGGATTTATTATTCTCGGTAAAACTGCCACACCAGAATTAGGTTCTTTTCCCTACACTGAACCTACAGGTTTTCCCCCAGCCAGAAACCCCTGGAACTTAGACTACACCCCTGGGGGTTCCAGTGGCGGCGCTGCAGCCGCAGTAGCTGCGGCATTATGCCCCATCGCTCAAGGTTCAGATGGGGGGGGTTCCGTGCGCGGTCCCGCCGCTTGCTGTCATTTAGTCGGAATCAAACCCTCACGGGGTAGGGTGACCCATGCACCAGTAGGCGATCGCGTGGGTGGAGTTGTTAGCAATGGTCCCATTGGACGCACCGTAGCTGATACAGCCGCTCTTTTAGATGTCATGTCCGGCTACGTTACAGGAGACCCCTACTGGTTACCCGATCCTGAAACCTCATTTCTAGCTGCTACCACAGCAAAAGTCAGTAATTTACGAATTGCTTATAGTATAAAAATTCCTCCTTTGGGACCAGCCGATGCCAATTGTCAGCAGGGAGTAATGACAACAGTCAAGTTATTAGCACAATTTGGTCACACAGTAGAAGAGAAATGTCCTGATTTCACCGGCTTAGTAGAGACATTTCCCAAAGTCTGGCAAAGTGCGGTAGCAGCTTCAAGTCTACCTCCTGAAATATTACAGCCCATGAATCGTTTTCTGTTGTCAAACACAGGTTCCGTCGGTGAATACCTCAAAGCACTTGCAGAAATGCAAATGGTAGCCAGGGAAATTGTGGCGTTTTTTGATACTGTAGATGTACTGGTATTGCCAGTTTATTTGCACTCACCCATCCCCGTGGGAGAATGGGCTGATTTGACTCCAGAAGAAACATTCACAAAAATTATTCACTGGATAGCCCCTTGTCCAGGAGCTAACGCCACCGGACAACCAGCCATAGCAGTCCCCGTAGGTTTTGATAGTCATGGTTTACCTATAAGTGTCCAGCTAATTGGCAAACCAGGAGCAGAAACCACCTTAATCAGTCTAGCAGCCCAACTAGAAATAGCCAACCCGTGGCTTCACCATCGCCCATCCCTAGCAATACTAGCGTAAACATCGGGAACCAGGAACAGGATTTCTCAAATCTTGTTCCATCTCCAAAATTATTTCTTATGAGCTAAGGTTAACCCGTCAGCCATGGGAACTAAACTGAGATTTATCCGCGAGTCTTGGTGTAGTTTCTCGTTCAGCGCCCGAATTTTTTGGGTGCGGTTGTCTTGAAATTGAGGATCTGCAACTCTACCCGACCACAACACATTATCAATCACAATTAATCCCCCCGGACGTACCAACTCCAGCGATCGCTCATAATAACCATCATAATTGCTTTTGTCAGCATCAATAAAAGCGAAATCAAAAGTTTCCGCCTCACCCGCGGACAGTAATTGATCTAACGTTTCCATAGCCGGACCAATGTGTAATTCTATTTTATCTCCTACCCCGGCTTCTTGCCAATAACGACGGGCGATGTCCGTAAACTCTACATTCACATCACAGGCCACCACTCGACCATCTGGAGGTAAAGCCAAAGACACAACTAAAGCACTTAAACCAGTAAATACTCCTAACTCTAAAGTTTTTTTAGCTCCCATTAGTTGCACCAACAAAGCCATAAATTGTCCTTGTTCCGGTGCAATCTGCATTCTACTCATAGGATGCTGCGCCGTTTCTTGGCGCAGTTGGCTGACAATTTCCGGTTCTCGTAAAGATACGGATATTAAGTAGTTATATAGTTGAGGTTCCATTCCCAGTGTTTGATTAGCCATAATTCAGTAAAACTAACGCACAAATTATTAGTGATTACTTATTAATTTTACGTCTTCAGAAGGAGAACAGCCAATTTGTCTTTCCATCTCAGGAACGATAAATTTAGTCAATTTCATAGTTAATTTTAAAGCAGATGAACAGGAGCAATCCTGACATTCCAAGAGAGTTGTGTACTTGTTTTCAGTGGTCAGATTAAGAGCGTGTGTCAGGTGTGAGGATCACAATGTTAGTCGCGTACAATTGCCTTCAATTAGTACGTTTGGCTTACATCCGGGGTAAAAATGCCTGAACTTGCAAATTGTAAGTTGGGAGTTAAAGCATACGTTAACCTTTTGGATTTTACAAAGTAAAATCCAAAAGTTTATTTTTCTAAACTTTTAGATAGTTTCGTGTTGATCAATTAACAGGAAAATATCCCATGGCACAAGAAATTCTACAACCACCACAACAACAAAAACCACCCGGTAAAGAATCAGAAATGAAGCCCAAGCCCAAAGCTGATGACCCCCAGTATCAAGGTAGCGGCAAATTAAAAAATAAAGTAGCATTAATCACTGGTGGCGATAGTGGCATTGGTCGTGCTGTAGCCATCGCCTTTGCTAAAGAAGGTGCAGATGTGGCCATTGTTTACTTGATGGAACATGAAGACGCTGAAGAAACCAAACAATCAGTAGAAAATTTAGGCCGACGAGTGATAGGTATACCCGGCGACATTGGTCATGAAAACTTTTGTCAACAAGTTATAGAACAAACTGTTAATCACCTTGGCAAGCTAGACATTTTGATTAATAACGCTGCTGAACAACATCCTCAAGCAAGTATTGAAGACATTAGTCAAGAGCAACTAGAGCGAACTTTCCAGACTAATATTTTCTCCATGTTTTATCTAACTAAAGCAGCCATTAAACATTTGAGAGCAGGTAGCTCTATCATCAATACCACATCGGTAACAGCTTATAAAGGTAATGCTCAATTACTCGATTACTCTTCTACAAAAGGGGCAATTGTCGCCTTTACTCGTTCTTTATCACAAAATTTAGTATCTAAAGGTATTCGAGTTAATGCTGTAGCACCAGGACCAATTTGGACACCCTTAATTCCCTCCACTTTTCCCCCAGACCAAGTAGCAACTTTTGGTAAACAAGTACCCATGGGGCGAGCCGGACAACCTGAAGAAATTGCACCCAGTTATGTATTTTTAGCTTCCGATGATGCTTCTTATATGTCTGGTCAAGTATTACATCCCAATGGTGGAGCAATAGTTAACGGCTAATATCATCTGAATTGGTGATGATAGCAAACCAGACTTGTACTCAGCCCTACAAAACCCTCATAAACCTAAAATTACTCTGGCTAAGTAAAAATAAATCAAAACACCCAGTACATCCACAGCCGTAGTAATAAAAGGTGCTGACATCAAAGCCGGGTCTAAGCGCAGGGACCGGAATAAAAACGGCAGCGCCGAACCCGAAACAGAAGCAATAACAGCAATAGCTACTAAACTAATACCTACAGTAAAAGCTACCTCTGCGCGTCCTTGGAGAAAATAAGCCCACACCGTGGCAATACTACCTAACATTATTCCTAAAAAAGCCCCAGCGATCGCCTCTCTGCCAACCACCTCCCATCCTCCCAATGATTTCATGTCATCAGTACTCATACCACGAATGACCACCGTAGAAGACTGAGCCCCCACATTACCACCAGTACCAGTGAGCAAAGGAATAAAAGCAGTCAATATTACCACTTGTTTTAAGATATCTTCTTGGGACTTAATAATAGTCCCAGTCACCGTATTAGCTATCAGCAAAACAAACAACCACACCACCCGCTTCCGGGCAACTTCCAGTAAACTCATTTGAAAATAATTCTCACCATCAGACTGCACACCACCCCCCAAGGTGTAAATATCCTCAGTGATTTCCTGTTGTAGAATATCTATCACATCATCAACAGTAACAATACCCACTAAACGCTGTTCTTTATCCACCACAGGCACAGCTAAAAAATCATATCTTTGTATTAGTTTAGCCACTTCTTCCTGGTCTGTATCTGTGTAGACAAACACCACCTCACGGGTCATAATTTCCCCAATGGTTTGTTCTAGCTGACACACCACTAACTCTCGTAAAGAAACAATTCCCGTCAAGCGTCTAGCGTTATCAGTCACGTAGAGATAATAAATCATCTCACTATGATCAGCCAGACTGCGAATCCGGTCTATGGCTTGAGATACTGTGAAATTTTCCTTTAGATAAATTAACTTCGGGGTCATAATCCGTCCCGCAGTATTAGCCTCATAACCCAACAATTGGGCCGTGGCTTCCCGCTCCGCCGGACTCAGTTCTGCTAACAAGCGGTTAACAACCTTTGCTGGTAACTCATCAAATAACCTAGCCCGGTCATCTGGTGACATTTTATCTACAATGTCACGCACATCCTGACTTCTCAGTTCTGTAATTAAATGTTCTTGAACAGTGTAGTCCAGATATTCGTAAACCTCAATAGCCTCAGTTTTAGGAAGCAAGCGAAAAACCAAAGCGTGCATTGCTTCCGGTAAACCCTCAATAGCCTCAGCAATATCCGCAGCTTGCACAGGTGCCAAAATAGATTTTGCAGCCTGTAAGTTACCAGCTTCTAGCAGCATTTGTAGTTGACTTCGCACCAAGTCTGACAATTCGCTGCGGGTAATATTTTGGTTGTTAAAATTTACATAATTTGTTTCCGTCAAAATCTACTTTCCTCAGCACTACCCATTTAATTTATATACATTAATCGTCTTGTATTACCAGCATCCTACCCCCTGCTTCAACTCAACGTCCTAGTATTTTATCTCGCAGACGCTTAATGCGATCGCGTAACCTAGCCGCTTCTTCAAATTCCAAATTCTTAGCTGCATCTTTCATCTGTGCTTCCAACTTACCAATCAACTCAGGAATTTCCTCCAAAGGTAATTGATCCAGATGTTCATCCACAATTTTTAACTCACTGGCATTTAACCGCCGAGAAACATCTAAAAAAGATAAAATCGCATTACTAGATTTTTTCACAATCGGTTGAGGTGTGATACCATAAGTTCGATTATATGCCATTTGAATCCCACGCCTTCTATCTGTTTCCTCAATAGCCTTCATCATGCTTCCCGTGAGATGATCAGCATACAAAATCGCTTGTCCCCGCACATGGCGCGCTGCTCTACCAATTGTTTGAATCAAAGAACGTTCCGCACGTAAAAAACCCTCTTTATCTGCATCCATAATTACCACCAACGAAACCTCCGGTAAATCTAAACCCTCCCGCAGCAAATTCACCCCCACCAACACATCAAACTTACCCTCCCGCAAATCTTGTAATATCTCAATTCGCTCAATAGAATTAATTTCCGAATGCAAATACCGCACCCCTATATTCTGTTCTTGCAGATACTCAGTTAAATCCTCCGCCATCCGCTTAGTTAATGTAGTAATTAACACTCTTTCTTTTACGTCTACCCTGTCTTTAATTTCCCCTAATAAATCATCAATTTGCCCAGTAGTCGGACGCACAGAAATTTCTGGGTCAACCACTCCCGTCGGTCTAATAATTTGCTCCGCAATATGACCCGCGGAAACTTCTAACTCCCAATTTCCTGGTGTAGCAGAAACAAAAATACATTGATTTACCTTTTCCCAAAACTCTCCTGCTTGTAACGGTCGGTTATCAGCAGCACTAGGGAGGCGGAACCCATGGTCAATTAACACCTTTTTTCTCGACTGGTCCCCCTTATACATCCCCTGAATTTGAGGGACCGTCACATGAGATTCATCTATAACCAACAGCCAATCTTGGGGAAAATAATCAATCAAACACTCTGGAGGTGCGCCAGCCTTTCTTCCTGCTAAATGACGAGAATAATTTTCTACCCCGTTACAATAACCCACTTCCCGCAACATTTCCAAATCATAGCGTGTCCGTTGGTCGATGCGTTGGGCCTCCAGTAACTTACCCGCCTTTTCTAATTCTCCTTGATACTGTTTTAACTCAGCAGCAATCTCACCACAAGCTATTTCTAACCTTTCCTGGGGTGTAACAAAGTGACGCGCTGGATAGATATTAACAGCTTCTAAACTGCTGATAATTTCCCCAGTTACCGGGTCAATATATCTAATCGCTTCAATTTCATCACCAAAAAACTCCACCCGAATCATCCTATCTTCATAAGCCGGTCCAATTTCCAACACATCCCCCCGCACCCGAAAACGCCCCCGACCCATTTCTATATCGTTGCGACTATACTGCACAGACGCTAAATCTCGTAAAACCCGGCGCTGGTCAACTTCCATACCTATTCTCAAACCAATAGCCGCCCTCAGATATTCCGCCGGAATACCTAAACCATATATACAGCTAATGGAAGCCACCACAATTACATCACGACGTTCAAACAGCGATCGCGTCGCCGAATGTCGCAACATATCTATTTCATCATTAATTGCCGCCGTTTTTTCAATGTAAGTATCTGTCACCGGGATATACGCCTCCGGCTGGTAGTAATCGTAATAGCTGACAAAATACTCAACTGCATTGTGAGGGAAAAACTCCCGCAATTCATTACACAATTGTGCCGCCAAAGTTTTATTATGAGCTAACACCAAAGTAGGCTTACCCACCTTTTCAATCACCGCCGCTATAGAAAATGTCTTACCAGTACCCGTAGCCCCCAGTAAAGTTTGGTAACGGTTACCACTTTGGATACTTTTCACCAGTTGAGCAATAGCCTGGGGTTGATCGCCTGTAGGAATAAAAGGTGCTTGAAGACAAAATCCTTGCATATAATTCTTTTCAATTAGTCCCGCAGAAATTTTTTAACTCAAAGACGCACTATAAATAATCATAATCATAATAATTATACCAACTCAACAGCTGCTTCACCTATGAGCTTAAAAAATAAAAAATTGTTGTGCAACAACACACACTTTTAAAAATTTTGTGTTATATTGACTTAAGACCTGGATCTACGCGGCTGTAACGCCCAAATCTTGTCAGGACCGGAAGGTAGCAGCAATACGGGATGCTTATAGTAGGCGTAGTCTCCGGGTCCCCCTATTTGATGAGGAGCGTTCATCAGCGATGGCTGGTTTTGGAGATATTGTTCAAAAAGCCTTTTACCTCGGTCTTGGTTTGGCTTCTTACGCCAGTGAGAAAGCAGGAGTCAAGCTCAGTGAACTACGCCTGAAAGTCCAAAAACTAGCAGATGAAATGGTGGCTAAAGGCGAAATGAACTCAGAAGAAGCCCGCCGTTTTGTAGAAGAAATGATGAAACAAGCTCAAACCCCCCCCAAACCAAGCGAAACCGAGAAACAACCACCAGCCCAAGAACCCCGGCGCATTGAAATTTTAGAAGAAAACGAAGACACAACCACCACACCTTCCCCACAGTCACAAACCACCCCAACAGATAACGTAGCTGAGTTGCGCCAACAAGTCCTCAAACTCCAAGAAGAGTTAAAAAATTTGCAGCAAAACCAATAAAAGATCAATTAAACTCAATTAAAGTAAACTTTCATATCGTTATATTGCTATGTGTGGCAACTGTACATAGCATTATTTATAAAAACTTAATAGAAAAGCTTGATAGAAAAACTTGATAACATACATTGCCTAAGATATTGCCTAGGATGTAGTATTGTCCTTGGTATAGGCACTTAGAGCTTATAATTTATGGAACAATGGCAAAAAGATTTAGCAGCAATAGTATCCACTGTAGCTGACGAAGTAGAACGTTTTTTTTTAGGAATGGGTGAAATCATGGATGTACTTTGGGAAGTAACAGAAGACATAACCGAACAGTTACAAAACACCATAGCCACTGACCTTGACCAGTGTTTAGAAGAATTAAACGACCCAGTTTTAGAAGTTTACTGGGAAATAGAAGATATAGTCGGAGATACAGAAACTGCTTTTCCCTATGGGGTGGAACCCACAACAGAAAAGAATCCCGCTTGTATGGGTTGTCAGCATTACCACGGTCAAGTTTACAGCGATAATCTCTTAGTCTGTGCTATGCACCCCCACGGATGGCATGATAGTCATTGTCCTGATTGGGAAAAAGTGTAAACTTAGTTAAGAGTAAAATTGTGGACAATTAAAAACACCCAAAAAATCTTCAAGAGAGTATGAGCAATTCCTTACCTGAAACAGTACCCCAGCCAGAAATCAAGTATGGAGAACGGGAAATTAAAGAAGGTGAACTAACTACCTTTCCTAACCCCCGTCTGGGTAGGCGCTATGACATCACTATCAGCTTACCGGAATTTACTTGTAAATGCCCATTTTCCGGTTATCCAGATTTTGCTACAATTTATATTACCTACGTCCCAGATCAGCGCGTCGTAGAGTTAAAAGCACTAAAGCTTTATATTAACAGTTACCGCGATCGCTATATTTCTCATGAAGAATCCGCCAACCAAATTTTAGATGATTTTGTTGCAGCCTGTGATCCCTTAGAAGTCACAGTCAAAGCCGACTTTACCCCCCGTGGTAATGTGCATACAGTCGTACAAGTGCATCATCGCCAACCAGGATCAAAACCCACAGTAAATTAATTTAACTCACTCATCTAGAACTAACCCCCTCTAATATCTGTAATACTTCCTGTTCAAATGCTACCTGGGCGCGGTTAGTCTTACCACCAATATATAAGCGATCGCTCGTTTGTAAAGCCCAAATTTGGGAGTGAGAGAAATAACTCATGGCCGCGCCCAACATCAACAGTGCAAATCCAGCATAAACCACCGGGACACCAGGATCACACTTAATTTGTAAGCCAGTGCTACCAACCACATCTACAATTTTCAGACTTACCCCATTAACTTGAGTAGACATTCCAGTCCGCACCGTATCCACTAATTTACCAGCAGCATCATAAATTAATACCATTCCCTGCAAATCCTTAGCAATCACAGACACCCCCTCACTCAAATCCGGTTTAGTAGGAATCCAAGTTCCCCAAATCCGCCCCCGTCCCTGAGTATCTAACATAGCCATTGGTAACTGAAAAATAGGACTGTTATTAAACTTGATGCGAACAGATGCAATTCCCCAATCAGTTTGATAAAAAGTTACTCCACCATAACGCAAAGGTTGATTAACAAAAATCTTTTGATGATCAACCTCTTCACCCTGACCATTCAAAACAGACATATCAGAATAAAACTGATCAATACCACCAGTGGGGGTGTAATCAATCCAAAACCGATTAACACGCACCGACCAATTTTGGAGAACTGCTGTATTAGCCCAAGGACCAGCATCAATAATATTCTTCACCTGAAAAGTATCACCACTGCTAATCATTTCCTGAGCCATAAATCCAGTCATCGCCCCCCAAATTCCCCCCAACAGGATAGTGACAATACCCACATGGACAACAATCGGTCCAATGCGTCCAATCATCCCCTTACGAGCATAAAGAATATGGTCTTTTTCTTGAAAAACTTGATAACGCCGATGCTGTAAAATTTCCTTCAGAACCTGTAAAGAACCATGATCTAACTCTCCACTCAAAGCCAACTTTTGAAACTTCCGCGGTTCTTGGTAATATTGCCAACGACGAGCAGTTTTTAAAGCCGGTAACTGACGAGTGAATGTACAAGCCGTGAGACTAACACCAAATAAAATCAGCAACCCCAGAAACCACCAAGTCCGATATACATGGTCTAAACCCACTACTTGAATTACCTTCCAAGTCAGAAAACCAAATAAAGCCGGACTCTCCGGGTAGTTAGCCTGATAAAAACCAGGTGACTGGCCCTGTTCTATCACCGTACCACTAACACTAAAAACAGCAATGAGTAGTAAAAGAATAATAGCCAATCTTAAGTCAGTAATTACAGGTAAAATCTCTCCCCGTAAAAATCGCCCCAGTGCTGACCACCAATTTAATTCTGTGGAAACTGAATTTTCAGTCATTGCTTAAAAACTGCCCCAAGGAAGTCGAGAAATCAAAGAAAATACACCAAACCCTACTAACAACACACCACTCACCGGATTAATCCAACCAGACCAGCGCCGCAATTCCAGCAGCTTTTTAATACTAGCAGTGAAAGTACCCGCTAAAATCAACGGTGCTACATACCCCCCAGTGTAGCACAATAACAAAACCGCCCCAAGAATTAAATCTTGGGTAGTAGCAACCCAACCCAGCAAACTAGCTAAAACCGGCGTACTACAAGGAGAAGCCACCAGTCCAAAAGTTAACCCCAAAGAATAGGAACGCACACCCGGAGGTAAATCCCCAGAAATCCACTTAGTTTCACCCAGAGACGGAAACTGTACAGGTAGAGCTTCCAGTAAATTTAGCCCCATCAGAATGGCGATTACACTGACAATAATTGGTAAACCTATTCCAATTTGACCATAGACCCTACCCACAAAAGCTGCTATAATCCCCAGACCAGCGAGAGTAGTGGCTAGTCCCAAAGCAAACCATGTAGATTGTGCTGCCGCTTGGAGACGGCTTTTAGTTTCATAACCACCAATATAACCAATGGTAATAGGTAGCATAGACAGCATACACGGAGTCAGGCTGGTTAGCAGCCCAGCAGTAAAAATAATAGCAATACTCAGCAAGCTTAAATGAGTTAATTGGTTAGCTACTAAGCCATTAGCGAATTGTTCGAGTTGGTAAAGTCCTGTTTCCAGAGTCTCCAGCATGGGATGTTTTAGCAGGCAATGCTTGTTACCCTAACATTCTAACTTAATAACTGATTTTTGGTTGGGGTTATACATCTAGAAAGAGTTTGAAAACATGATCTTAGTTACTATCCCCCTCTAGATGTCAACAATCATATTTAGACTCAGGAACGCTAACTATCTAATAGCACCTTCGAGGTTAGCATTTCTGAGGTTAGCACCTTCGACGTCGGCATGATATAAATTGGCATACTTGAGGTCGGCACCACTGAGGTTGGCATATTTGAGGTCGGCATATTCAAGGTTGGCATATTCAATGTTGGCATTTTCAAGTTTGGCCAAACTAAGCTTGGCCTTGCTTAGCTTGGCAGTATAGAGGATAGCACCACTGAGATTGGCCATGTTGAGATCAGCACCAAAGAGGTTGGCACCAAAGAGGTTGGCACCAAAGAGGTTGGCTCTTCTGAGGTTGGCACCTTCGAGGTTGGCACCTTCGAGGTTGGCACCTTTGAGGTCACAAACCCCGCATTCTTTAGTACTCAAAAGTTTGTCTACGTCTCCCTGGCTAAAAGCATAGCTAGGGTTGCTCCCAAAGGTTAGGGAACAAATAACAACCAAAACTAACATCATTGTCCAAGTTAAAAATCGTTTCATTGCTTTACCTGTAACGACATTACCTCAG